>OCZT010001324.1_pt1 | contig 25519 bp, 20 predicted proteins | sample 1539031 | NCBI WGS metagenome assembly OCZT01 (sample SAMEA3539308, study PRJEB22396) | soil metagenome | biome: tundra; feature: field; material: soil | place: USA | collected 2010-05 | depth 0.15 m | reverse complement strand
GATTTCGTTCGCCCCTGATCCGTAAAGTTGGAGAATTCTCGGACGGACTCCTAGGGAGCGCCAATCACGAAATTCACTGAATCGGGATTCGGTACAGGTTCCGCTGGACGGCGCCGCGATAGAACGCGTAGACGTCCGGAGACGGACCGGGCGCCACGCGTTGGTCCTCCGTTTGCCTCCGCTGACGTAGTGCAATACCGTCGAAGCCGGAAGTACCCGGCGCGGGGACTCGCCATGGTCATAGCGGAGCGGGCTTTAGAGGCCCGCTCCCAGCCTGCGGCGCCGGACGGGTTTTGCCCGGACGATGTGCCGGTCATTCGACAGTGTGCCGGGCGGTCCACAATGCAGCGAGGGCGCGCAATGAGGCAAAATAGAAGGGAAGCGAACAATTGAAGCACATCCTGGTCCCGGCCGCGAGTCGCGCCTTTCTTCGCCGGCAGGCCGGCCGCGGAACCGAAATCGAATGAGGTGTACGTGAAGAGTTATCTGTCGGGCTTTGCCTGTGCATGTCTGGTTTGGTTCTGCTGCACCGCATCGGCCGGCGCACAACAGCCGGCCGATGCGCCGGAGGCGGGCGCCAAGAAGGCAGGCCAGGAGGCCCTCCCCACGAACGCACAACAGCCGGCCGCTCCGCCGACGGCCGGCGCCCCCCAGGCGCCGGATCGCCTGCCCGTGCCGGATCAACAAGACGAGCCGGGACTGCAGGGAGGCTCCACTCTGATGAGCGTGCCGGAGCTGCCCAAGATCCCGGACGTGCGCATGCCGGGAGAGCAGGGCATTTCGCTGGGCATGAGCCTCTGGTTCGCCAATTCCAAACCTGGTCTGGAAAAGGGGTCGTTCCCCTATGCTTATCCGGGCAACATCGACCTGCAAGGAAAGCCCAAGGTCGATCAGGGCTTCGAGGCGGGTGTGGCGCTCGGCCTGCACAATGTGCTTCGGGTTTCCTTCTTCCAAACCAGGGCGTCCGGCAACATCAACGCTCCCAGCGAGCTCGGGTTGATCACCCAGGTTTACCTCCAGGGGGATTACCTGGCCACGGACTACCATCTGCAGAGCGTGAAGCTCTCATTCGACTACCTGACGTGGCCCTACCCCGTGAAGACCAGCAGGTTCCGGCTGAAGACGCTCTGGCAGGTGCAATACTTGCGGGTCCGGGTTGGCTTCGACGCGCCCTATTTGGCGATCACGGACTCACTGGGGAACCCGCTTACCGACTCCAGCGGCAACCTGCTCAGTTACGCCACCGAAAAGACTTATCAGTTCTATCTGCCGGAGGTTGGCCTGGGAGTCCAGGAGTGGGTGAAGCCTGGTTTCAGGCTGGAGGCCAGCGGGTCGGGGTTTTCCATTCCCCACCATCAAAACAGTTGGAATTTCGAAACCAGCGCCAACTTCCGGGCCAGCCACTACGAACTTCGGGTGGGCGTGCGAGGGTATCACTTCAGAACCTCGGCGCAGCAGGATTTTTGGGTGCGCGGCACTATGGTCGGCCCTTTCTTCGGCCTGCGCTGGTACTCGGATGAAATGAAGAAGTAGGGGGGCGCGCGCCGCTCAGTACCGCGACCTCCTGCCCGGTCAACTTTCTCCACTCCCCGATTGGCAGATCCGCGATGCGAACCGGCCCGATCGCGGTGCGGACGAGCTTCTGGACCTTGCTGCCGACGGCTTCGATCATCCGCCGGACCTGCCGGTTGCGTCCCTCGGTGATGGTCATTTCCAGGTGGGTGCGTTTGGCGCCATCCCGCAGGCGGCGGACAACGGCCGGGCGCGTGGGCCCATCGCTCAACTCCACGCCTTGACGCAAGCGCTCGATTTGTTCGTCGCCGAGGAGTGTCGCAGCCTTGATTTGATAGGTTTTGGGAACCTTGTGATTGGGACTCGCGACAATCTCCGCGAACGCCGTATCGTTGGTCATCAGCAGAAGGCCGCTGGTATCCAGGTCCAGCCGCCCAACCGGAAAAAGCCAGGTTCCAACGCCGGCGGTCAGATCGTACACTGTCGGGCGGCCGCCGGGGTCGCGGTAAGTGGTCAGGTATCCCTTCGGCTTGTATAGCAGGATGTAGGTCTTGGAAGCAGCCTGGAGCGGCTTTCCGTCCAACGTAATGCGGTCCAGTTCCAAATCCACCCAGTGGTCCGGATTCCGGACCACTTTTCCGTTCACGCGCACGCGTCCAGCGCCAATCCAGCTTCGTGCGTCGGTCCGCGAGCCCGAACCAGCCTTGGAAAAAACTCGTTCCAGGGTTTTCAGCGGACGTCCCGGCTTGCGATTGCTGATTTCGGGCATAACGGACCAGCCCACACGTACCAGTACCAATGTTACAGTAGACTGGGGAAGAAAAAAACGGGGACAATTCTGATCAGGGGCGCCCGCCAACTGCTCACCTTGCGAGGGTCCAGTGGTCCCCGTTGCGGGGCCGCGCTCGGCGAGCTTGGCCTGATTCAGGACGGATCGCTGCTGATTCGCGATGGCGAGCTGGTGGAAGTAGGCCCCACGCGCCGGGTGGAAAACCTCGCCGCGGCGCGCACGGCCGTGGAGATCAATGCGGCCGGGCGCGTAGTCATGCCCGGGTTCGTCGACAGTCACACCCACCTGGCGTTTCCACCGCCGGGAGCGGCGGGACTCGACGCCGAGGCGGCGGCTCGGGAGATTCGCGCCACCAACGGCCAGCGCCTGGAGAGGCGTGCGCGCGGCTATCTCCAAGCCATGGCGCGGCACGGGACCACCACCGTGGAAGTGAAGACCGGGTGCGGTCCCGACGAGAGAGCCGAGACCAAAGTACTGCGGGTGCTTTCGGCGTTGACACGGGATCCGATGGACGTGATTCCGACTTTCCTCTTCCGGCTGCCGCCGCCCACGAGCGGCGGCGGGGTCTCGCCCGAGACCGACTGGACATTCCGGGAACTGATGCCGAAGATCCGGCGGCGCCGCCTGGCGCGGTTCGCGGACGTTGCGTGGGAGCGCGAGTCGGACCGGCTCGGTGGCCTCGTCCGATACCTGGGAGTAGCGCGCGAGCTGGGCTTTCCGTGCAAGGTGCATGCCGACCAGCCGGACGCCGGGGCGGCAATCCAGGCTGCGGTGGAGCACCTCGCGTTGACTATCGATCATCTGGAGTACGCCACGTCTTCCGAGGCGCGCCTATTGGCCGGCTCCAGCACCATGGCGACGCTGCTGCCGTGTGGGTCGTTCCAGAGTGGCGGCGCGGATGCCCCCGCGCGCGCGCTGATCGATGCGGGCGTGGCGCTGGCCCTTGCCAGCAACTTCAACCCGCTGCTGACGCCCACCCTGAACATGCAAACCGTGGTGGCGCTGGCCTGCCTGCGAATGGGTATGACGGCGGCGGAAGCCATTTCCGCAGCCACCATTAACGGCGCTCATGCGGTGGGGCGCGCCGACCGCACGGGTTCTCTGGAACCTGGAAAACTGGCGGACCTGCTGATCCTCGACGCGTCCGATTACCAGGAGTTGGCGCGCCGTTTCGGTACGAACCTGGTGCACATGACCATGAAGCGCGGCGAAATCATCTACAAGGAAGGCGCAGTCGGGGGCAGTCGCGTCGATTCCACCCCGCTACATGACCGGGGCTGAGATAGTAAGCGTGCGCCGGCGTTCCTGGTGATACTGGGTCAGGGTTCGGTTGGCGCTCAGAATCGTGTCGAGTTCCTCCGCGATGCGTTCCAAATCGGCGCCGCGCAGGACAATATACAGTTCATCGTCGCCGATATCCGTGTACACGCGGTTTCCGATGCAGCCGGAGCTCGCCACCGCGCCGTTGGCCAAGGCGGCCGGGATGGCCATGCACGTAGGGCGGCCGAGCAACGGCAGGTTCGACATGGCGCCGGCGCGGGTAGCGGCTTCGACCAACAGCATGACGCGTCCCGGTTTCCCCGACGCCAGCACCACGGCGGGAGGCGCTGGCGTATCTCCCAGCGGCGCGTAGATCACCACGTTCGGGGCCTCGGGCAGTTGAAAGACGCCAGGAATCTCCTCCATGCGGATGTAGCCGATGCCGGTCATCAGGGAGAGCGTCTGCTGCAATTCGGGCATGCGCTCGGCCGGAAGCACATTGTGGGTATAGCCGCCGATGGGGCAGTTGAGATGATCGGAAGCTACGGCATAGAACGCGCGGCCGCTGGCGGCGATCCGCCAGAAACTGCAGGAGGAAGGTTCCGAGCCTTCGAACCTGGCGACGCCTTCGGGCGGCTCGCCGGCGAAAGCGATGGCCACCGGGCGGCGGTCCCCTCCGAGCGCCTCCCGGATCTTCTCTTCGATGGCTTGATAATTTGGCATTGGACTATTATGCCCAGAAACGCGACCGCACTCGCAAAGCGATCCCCATGTCCGGTGGTAAACCTGTTACAACAGTGGAGTGACGGATATCCGGAGTTCTTACTAGGAAAGAGGGAGGATCGATTCGCATGAGATGGTTACGCTTTTGCGCCGCCGCACTGGCCTGCGCCGCGGCGGCGAATGCCCAGGGCTTGACGGGCCGCTGGGAGGCGCGGATGTACCCGGTCGATGAGGCCCGCAAGATGGTTCTGGCGTTGACCCAGCAAGGCGGCAAAGTCACCGGCTACATGTTGCAGCCGAATAGCTCGGGATTTCCCCTCTTGGAGGGCACGGTCACCGGCAACGCGGTGACGTTTGCCACCGAACGCCCGGGCCGGGGCGGTCCGGCAGGCTCACCCCCACCCGCTCCGATCCGCACCACCTACAACGCCGTTCTGCAGGGGGATAAGCTGGTCATGACCATGCCCGCCGGCCGCGGAGGGACCACGAGCCAGTTGGAATTCACGCGCGTCTCCACCGAGGTTCCGAAGCCGTTGGCTCCGCCGCCTGCCAGGATCGCGCTGACGGATTACAAGCCAGTGCCGTATAACGGGCTGGCCAAGACGCCGCCGATGGGTTGGAACAGTTGGAACAAGTTCGCCGGGCGGGTGACCGATAAGGACGTGCGCGACATGGCAGACTCCATGGCGAGCAACGGCATGAAAGCCGCCGGTTATCTCTACGTCAACATCGACGACACCTGGGAGCTCGACCGCGACGGCAACGGCAACATCCGCACCAATTCGAAGTTCCCCAACATGAAGGCGCTGGCGGATTACGTTCACGGCAAGGGCCTGAAGCTCGGGATTTACTCTTCTCCCGGGCCCTTTACGTGCGCGGGTTACGAAGGCAGCTTCGGGCACGAAGCGCAGGACGCCAAACAGTACGCCGCGTGGGGCATCGATTACCTGAAGTACGACTGGTGCAGCGCCAGCAACGTGTACGAGAACACTTCGATTTCCATGCAGGCGGCCTATGCCAAGATGGGCGATGCGCTGCTGAAGTCCGGACGGAAAATCGTTTACAGCCTGTGCCAGTACGGGCAGCAAAACGTCGGCGAGTGGGGCGCCAAGGTGGGCGGCAACCTGTGGCGCACCACGGGCGACATCTCCGACAGATGGCAATCCATGTCGAACCTTGGCTTCAACCAGCAGCTCGAACGCGCGAAGTTCGCTGGACCGGGCCACTGGAACGACCCCGACATGCTCGAAATCGGCAACGGCGGCATGACGGACACGGAGTACCAGACGCACATGAGCCTTTGGTGCCTGCTGGCCGCGCCGCTGCTCGCCGGCAACGACTTTCGCACCATGACGCCCAGCATCGCGGCGATCCTGACCAATAGGGAAGCGATCGCCGTGGATCAGGACAAGCTCGGCAAACAAGCGGTGCGCGTGTCCCCTGCCGGGACGGCGCGCAACGAAGGGGACCTGGAAGTCTGGGCGCGTCCCCTGGCCGATGGCGGCTATGCCGTGGGGCTGCTCAACCATGGCGCGGCAACCGCCAAGGTGACGGCCAAGTGGAGCGATATCGGGATCAAGGGTTCGCACAAGGTGCGGGACCTTTGGGCCCACGCCGACCGCGGCGCCTTTGCGGACGAGTTCAGCGCCGACGTGCCGTCGCACGGCGTGATGATGATCAAGGTGGCAAAGTAGCAAGGCGCTCCGCTCCCGCGGTTGCAGAGCGGAGCGCCGCTCAGTAATCCATGAACGTCGATTTCGTCCGAAGCTGCTGCCGGTCTTTCCCGCACGTCACCGAGACCGTGCAATGGGAAGACGATTTGGTGTTTAAGGTAGGCGGCAAGATGTTCGCCGTGATGCCGCTCGAACCCGCGCCCGTACGGCTCTCCTTCAAGTGCTCGCCCGAGGATTTTGCCGAGTTGACCGAACGGCCCGGAATCATTCCCGCGCCGTACCTGGCCCGGGCCCACTGGGTGGCCTTGGAAAGCGAAGGCGCGCTGCCCGCCGCCGACCTGAAGCGCCGCCTGCGCGCCGCCTACGACCTGGTCTACGCCAAACTGCCCAAGAAGACGCGCGACGGGCTGGCGTAACGGTTCCGGCGCCAGAGGCCCGCGCCAAGCAGGCTTACTGGGCGGCGGTAAGGTAGCCGTGAGAGTGGGTGTCCGGGGCGGTGTACTCGTAGTAGAAGCGCGCCGAAAAGAACATTTCGCCAAACGGGCCGGAGCGCGCGTAATCTGCCGGGAGAAACGCCCAGGCGCCGAGAAACGGGTTCCAATACCAGCCGGGACCATGCCAGTTATCCGGATTGGTCGCCACCAGGACCTGCGCGGTATTCGCACTGACATCGGCAGCGGCTTTCGAGCGCTGTTCGCTCCAGGCGTACAGGGTGTCGGCGCCGAGGCGTCCGCGGGCAAGCTTCGCTGTGTTGCGGGCGGCGTCTCCGCTCCAGGTCAGTTCCCTGCCCTTGCCCAGCTCGACCGAACGGTCATTCTCTTCGATGCGAGCCTTGCCGGCGATGACGGCCACGGTAGCCTGGCTGGCGTGGAACTCATAGATCCCGGCGCGCTCGATGCGGGCGTGGGCCTGGCCATCGAGTACCTCCAAGCGGCCGGCTCCGAGCTGCACGACCTCGAGGAGGGCTTCCCCGTGCACCAGCTCGACCCGGGGATCCGCCGCGGATTGTGACAACACCTTGATCGCGCTATGGTCTCCCAGCCGCAGGAAAGCGCCCGGCGAAAGCAGCACTTCGGCCTTGCCTTGCTCGGTGGAGAGCGTCTGCCCGGCGCCCACCTCGGTTCCCTCAAGGGCGCCCGCCGCCAGCGGCTTGCCTTCCAGGGCAACCTGGCCTTCAATGAAGTTGACCGCGCCCAGCCGCGCGATGGTCCCCTGAGCGGCGGCAACTGCGACAGCAAGCAGGACACCGGCCGTACTTCCCCATACTGCTCGGGACATTTTGGATATCCTCCTGCTTGACCCGATGCGGAGGCAGGATGAAGCGTTGCTAGCCCCTTAGGGCCGTTTCAGACTGCGCGCTACCCGGCGCGGGGGCGCAGATTGCGCCCAAGCCACGCGCCCCACCACGCGCGCCGCAAGCGCTTGCGAACGTGCATTGTGAGACAATATTCGCGAGCGACCGGCGCGCTGCGGGCCGCACAAAGGAGAAACGAATGCCTATTACTTCGAGAAGACAATTTCTCACGAGAACGGCAACGAATGTCGCCGCCGCGGGATGCCTGTCCGCCGTAGTGCGCGAGCTTCGGGCCAATCCGCTGGGAATGCCCATCGGTTGCCAGACGTATCCCGTCAGGAACCAGATCGCGAAGGATTTTGTCGGCACGATCAAGGACCTTGCCGACATCGGCTTTACCAGGGTCGAGCTGTGCTCGCCAGTTGGCTACAGCGAGTTTAGCGGTCTTGCCAAGTACAAAGGGTCCGAGCTCCGCAAGATGATGGGCGATGTGGGCGTGGCCTGCGAGAGCTGCCACTTCGACATGAAGGAGTTCCGAACGAATATAGGCGCCAGCATCTCATGGGCGAAGGACCTCGGCCTGACGCAGATCCTGACGGCCAGCCTCGGCGGGCCGCGGACCCCGACGATGGACGACGTGAAAAAGGCCGCCGACGAATACAACAAGTTCGGCGAACAGTCGGCCAAGGCCGGCATCCAGCAGGGCCTGCATAACGAGAACTTCGAGCTCACCACGGTCGACGGCAAGCGGACCTACGACATTCTGCTGGAGCTTCTCGATCCGAAGCTGGTCAAGTTCCAGTTCCAGATCTCCACCATCAGCCGCGGCTACGACGCCGCCGAATACTTCATGAAGTACCCTGGCCGCTTCGTTTCGATGCACGTGCAAGGTTGGAATTCGGAAACCAAGACGCAGGCGGCGGTGGGACAGGACACCCTCGACTGGAAGAAGATCTTTACCGCCGCAAAAACAGGCGGGATCAAGAACTACTTCGTCGAAATGAACCTGGACTTGATGAAAGCCAGCGTTCCCTATCTGAAGAATCTGCAAGTCTGACGAACCAGCTTCACGGTTGAACCGATCCGCCGGCGGCGGCGAGCGTGGCGCGGGTGGCGGCGAGAGCAACGCGGCTGCCCGCAATTTGGATACGCGCGGCGGCGCGGCAGCCGGAAACCCGGTCCATTGCGATCAGGCCCCAAGGCTGTCCGAACTCTTCCTTGGTCTGGCTGGCGACATTCGCGAGATGATTCGCCAGATCTTCCCGTAAGGCCTGGAATTGAGGGGTTTCGGGGTCGGGATTCACCGCAATCCGTGCCTGCATGGCCGCGAGACGCTGCGCGCAGGAGCTCATGGCGTCAGCCCACCAGACAATGACGCTGTAGTCCGACGTTACGACCTGAATTTGCAGCTCCGTCCAGCCCGGAAACAGCAGCGCGAAGCTGGGCTGGCCGGCGCTACGCATGCTCGACCAGAGTTGGTCGTCGGTGGCGGGGCGCAAGCGATAATCGTCGGCGGCGCCACGGCGCACCAGCAACTGGATGGCTTGACGGCCCGCGGCGTCGAATTCCGCCGGCGGTCTCGGGACCGTGCCATTCAGGAAGAGGCCGGAAGCGAGGCAGGCATCATAGGAAGTCTCGGCGTAAACCATGGTCCGGCCGAAATCGTGAGCCCCGGCGAGGAAGGACTCCTCCAGGCCGGGATCCAGCAGGCCCAAGGCGGCGGCGATATCCAACTCGCTCCGCATCGCATCCGCGCCGGTGGCCCCGTTCAACTCGAAAAACGAATGCGAACACTGGATTTCCGGAGTCGAAACAATGGTCTGGCTTCCGCGATAGACGGCCGTGACCAGAAAGCTCTCCGCCAGAACATGCCGCAATTTGGCGGTGTCGGCGCCGAAATTGACGGTGGCCGCGGCCACGCGCTTGGCTGTTGCCGTGTCGGTGACCACCAGATCGCCGGTCACGGGCTCAAAGAGCACGGCGCCCTGGCGCACCAGTTCCGAGATGGATATGTAATTGTAGATACCCAACAGATTGAGTTTCCAGGTGACGCCGCTTTGATGGAGTTCGTTGACGATGCTGCGAAGCACACGGACGCCGGACGGCAACGCGGCGCCGCCGAGGCTGGAGAGGTCGCCGCGAAGCGCGGCGGTCAGGGCGGCGGTTCCATCCTGGTCTAAGGCGTCGAGATCGAATTCGTAAAGGAAGGCGGCGCCCCGGGAATCGGTCGCCGTCAAAGTGGCTAGCATCGCGATTTCCAGCTTGCGCTGGGCCGCGGCTTTCACGGCCGATTGAATGCCGGCAATCTGCGCAGCCGGCACGCCGAGGCCAGCCAGGGCCGCCGGATCGACAGCGGCGTTCTTAGCGACAGCCGCGATGAGGGACGAGAAAAGATCCTGGCCGCCGACGCCGGCGGACACGCCCCCATGAACGTCCACAGAGACGGACGTTTCCGTGCAGCGCTTACGATAGAAGCCCAGGCTGACGCAATTCGCATCGAGTTTGCGCACCCGAAGTTGATAGTCCCAGGTAATCCCGAAGCTGGCGGCGATGGTAACGGAGCCGCCCGCCGATACATCCAAAGCGGGCAAGGGAGAAGGCAGCTTCACGGTGGCGAGCGGGTTGGCTACCGACGCAAGATCGGCGCTGCCGCTACAGGACACAGTGCCCGTGCCTTCCAGCGTGACCATGGCGCCCGGGGCCAAAGCGCGCAGGTCGTCCAGGCCGCCCGGTACGCAGAAGTTGGCCAACGTATCCTGGACCGCCGCCAAAATGGAGGGCGCCGTGGGATGCGTTTCGAACAAGCGATAGTTGGCCAGCGATACGGTGGCGCCCGCCTGGAAACCGAAACACAACTGGTTCACGGCCGCATTGATTCCCGGGCCGGCGGTGGCGGATAGCACGATGGAAACGTAGCGCTCGGCGCCATCCACGGGAATGTTGTCACCGTACCGGTCCGAGTCGAACAGGTTGCCCCCATCGGCGGGGGGCACGAAGATGCCGAGCGTCCCGCCCAGACCGGCGCTCAGTTGGAGCGTCACGCCCCCCGAACCGATGCCGACAGGCTGAGCGAAATTCAGTCCCGCGTGGATGCTGGTGACGGCCGGGTCTTCGAGCGTCAGGCCGGCGATCGAATTGAGGTTGAACCCGGCCAGCGAAAGGCTGGTGAAGTTGCCGAAGTACTTCGCCAATGAGGAAAGGTCGCCGGTAGCGACATCCACGTCCAGGCCGAACTGGTCGGTAAGTTTAATCGTAGGCATGGTATTATCCTCATCTATGCGATTACGTATGGCGGGTTGAAGTCGGGCACGCCGTCGTGGCGGCCGGCGATCCAGCGCAGAACATATACCTGCCGGGGATCGGTCAGGCTCCGGGTGATGGCATTTTGCACGACCTCCAACAAGGCGTGCGCGGCCAGGTCTTTGTAGTAGTCGATGTCAGGCTCCATCATGAGGCATTGTACGCCGTCGATATCTTTTGTGTCATTCGCATGGAAGGTGAGTTGTACGTTGGCTTCGCCGAACTGAATCTGCTTATAACTGTCGGTGGAACCGGGGTGGAAGAGCGCAAAGTCGGCCTCCCGGGCGAACATACCCTGAGACGCGGCCTGCTTGACCCGATCGTAAAGCGCGGGGTCCGCGTAGGCAAAGAAGCGGTCCTGCGCCATGGTGGTGTCCCAGATCAACTCCCTGAAATACTGCAACGGGGATTGCAATGCGGAGCCGTCGTCGGGAAAGCGGATCGCGGCCAGGGCGGTGGTGATGTTCAGCAAACAGGCCAGGACCGCTGGACGGTCCTCCATGAGTTGCGCGTAGCGGTCGCGCGCCGCGGCATCGTCCGTCTCGCCATGCGCCAGGAGCCCGCAAAGCTGGGGATCGCCGGCAGCCAGAGCGTCCCATCCCGCGGCCGCGAAGTTGAAACCCGCGTCCTTCTTCAGAAGCATGATGTCCAGCTCTTGCCGGCTATCCGGCGAGCACTTGACCGGAACGAACCCCGCCTGAACGTAGCCATCGGCGTAAGCCACCACGCTATAGTTGTCGCCGAAGTTGTCATAGAACGGCACGTTGAAGACCGTGCCCGACGGGTAGTAGTCCCGAAGCAACTGCCGTTGGTTGCCGTCGGTGATCGTGATCAGGAACTGGACGCCGGGGGCAATGAGCTGGCGGGAGCCATCGAAGATATTCACCTGCAGCGCGGAAGTCTGTCCCGCGGTCGCGAACGAAGCCATATGATCTCTCCTATTCGTTTTCTATCGGGATGCGGCTGGGGCCGCCATTAGGGCTTTCTGTTTCTTCACAAAGCCCAGAAAAATCAAGAACAGGATCGCGAATGTGTAATCCGTACACACGGTGATCCAGAAGATCTTGGCGACCCCGGTCTTGAACGTCAGAAAGTAAAAGTCGGGCGATGCCGATGCGATTTTCCCAACAATGCCCGCCTTCACAAGGTTCTCGGTATTGTACAGATCCTTGTAGACCATGTAGTAGATGTAGGCGAAGACGAGAATCAGCAACATCCAGCGGATGTAATTGACCCCCGGCACGGGCGGGTGGAGTCCCTCGCGGACGTACACCCAGTCGCCCAGAAAAATGAGCCCCACGCCGCCGATGACGTTATGCCAGACAGCGATGGCCCACAGAATCTTCCAAAAACGTTCGGTTCCCATCGTTAACCTCCTCGATCGCTATTGCTTATCCGCGTGTCTTCTTTTTCCCCAGGCGGACCAGTCGCCATCCTCGGTAATCATGGATGTCGGTTGGAACAAGGCTGCTTCGCCGGGGGGCTCCGTGGTCATTTGCGCCCGATATCCCAGGCTGGTGACGTAACGATCCATCATCCAGGGGAATAGAACGCTCAGCGACACAAAGAGCTTCCCGATCCAACCCACCCACACCTCGCGCCGTGCGTGGACGGCGCATTTCACAATGTCCTGCGCGACCCGGTCGGCGGACAGCACCACCGGCAACGGTTTCGCGGTGAAGCCCATCTTGCTGAGCGCGTTGTCGTAAAACGGCGTATCGATGGAGGGTGGGCAGATGGCGCACAGCGCGATATTTTCCTTCTCGGTTTTCAGCTCCACACGGACCGACTCGGTGAGGCCGATGATGGCGAACTTCGAAGCGCTGTAGAAGTTCTGCAGAGGCAGACCGCGCTTGCCCACCACGGACGCCAGGTTGATGATCGTGCCGCCGCCTTGCGCGCGCAGAAGCGGAATGGCGGTCCACATCCCGTGTATCGTGCCAAAGAAGTTCACGTCGAAGAGACGGCGGGCTTCCGCTTCGGAAATGGTTTCGAAGCGCCCGTAGATCGATACGCCGGCGTTATTCACCCAGGTGTCGATCCGGCCGTATGTCTGCATCGCCAACGCGGCCAGAGCCTCGACCTGCTCGCGTCGCGAGACGTCCACCTCCATGCCCACTCCCTGGGCGCCGGCCGCCTTGATTTCCTCGACGATCGCGGCGACTCCGGCGGCGCTCCGTCCACCGACCGCCAGACGCGCGCCCCGTTCGGCGAACCTCCTGGCGGTGGCGCGTCCGATGCCGGAAGCGGCGCCACTGATGACAACCACTTGCTGGTCTAAAGGTCTAGCCATTTCACCGTCTCCTTCAAAGAGTTTTCAGATACTCCATCAGCGCCTGCTTGTCGGCCGCGCTCAGACCCGCGCCGTAAGCATGTCCCTGGTTCGAATTCCCGCGGACCGATGTGTCGTACCGGAAGCCTTCCAATTCGGTTTGCGGCCCGGAGGAGACGAAGCCCATATTGCTCTGGTCGTACACGTCATAGCCGCGATAGAAAATCTGGGAGCGTTGCTCCGGCGGCTGAAGCAGTTCGCGCATGTTGACCACGGAACCGTTGTGCAAATAGGGAGCGCGGAGCCACACGCCGTCCAGAGGGACCGAAAGGTAGCCGTCGGAGCTGCGGAAGTGGGAGAAGGCCCACGGATAGCCCTGCGCCCAGCGATTGAAAGCGTCGGCGGAGGACTGCGGCCAGTGTTTATTCCGGTTGGGATCGGTTCCGATTTCCGCGAGCGGGATCACCGTGCCCGTGCGCGAGCCGCCGAAAGCGTGGCAATCGGCGCAATACTTCGCGTATAAGGGCTGGCCTTTGGCGGCGAGACCCTGATCGATGGAGAAGGGGTACTTGGGCGCCGGCAGATCCATCAGCCATTCCTGAACGCGGTCCAGGCTGGGGATGTCGATGGAGCTCTTGACCGCGCCCGCCGCCAGCGCGGCGCTACGCACGGATTCCACCAGTGTGGTATTCAATCCATCGGAGTGGTGCAGCATGCCTTCGTGCGCGCGTTCGTGCCAGATGGCCATGATATCCGTGCTGCCGATAGTGTGATCGTCCGGTAGCCGCATGACCTGCCTCTGGAAGGGGTTCATGTCGGTGCGTCCGGGACCCCAGTCGGGCCGTTCCGGCATCCAGTAGTAATCGTCCCGCTCCGTCTTCAGAAGCTGGCTCCGCGTCGCCGGGATGATGAGGTAGCGGTAGAGAACGCGGTCGATAAAGGGCATGTCATAAATGGCGAGGATCGCCTTCATGATGGTGCTCGAGGTGAAGCGGTCGTCGTGGGCGCACGCGAACAAGAAGCGCACATATCCTTGCGCCTGAAAGCGGCTGCTCGGCCCTCCCAGATAGAACCGTGGCGCCTCGTTGGGCGTCGTCCGCACCGAGGTGGTGTGGCATCCGGCGCAATTGACGCCCACGCGGGGGATGCCCACCGTCTCCTTGGTGAAACCGATCGGCATCTCTTTCCCCATCTCCCAGGAGACCCCCAGCGACACATACCCGCCGGGACCCGGAAGCTTGTCCGCGAAAATGCGCGGCAGCACCACCCAGATCCAGTAGGGGAGACCGGCGGGAACCTCGACGCCGATGTAGCCATACTTGAAGTGCTCCACGGGATCGGCGTAAACCGTGGGCACGCGGCGAAACAGCTTGTACCAAAAAAACAGGCCGAAGCCTGCGCCCAGGATAAGGGTCGCCAGCAAAAGGCTTTTGAAGCGACGGGTTCGGAAGAAGGAGAGTTGATTCATGGACGGCAGCCTCCACTAGAGCTTCTTCATGTACTCGACCAGCGCGTCCTTTTCGGACGCCGAAAACTGCGTGCCGTAAAGATGCCCGCCGTTGCCGTTACCGGGCAGAGCGGTGTCGTAAAGGAAATAGCGCTTGCCATTTTCCTCCGCGACGTTGGAAACGAAACCGGCTTTCTTGCGGTCGTACACGTCGTACCCGCGATAGAACGCATTGGGACGCTCGGCCGGCGGATCGAGTAAGTCGCGAAGGGTGGGTACCGAGCCGTTGTGCAAGTAGGGCGCGCGCAGCCAGACGCCATCGAGCGGCATGTTGGCGTAGCCATTGGTCTTGCGGAAATGAGTGAAGCGCCAGGGGTAGCCTGCGTATAGCAGGTTCATGTTGCTCGCAAATTCGTACGTAAAGGAATCCAGCCGGCCGCGATCCGTTCCGATCTCTTCGATGGGCGTCACCTTGCCTACGTATTCCTTTCCGAAGTCATGACACTGGGCGCAGGACTTCTGGTAAAGCGCGGCGCCCTGCGCGGCCAGTTCCTCGTCGATCGAATAGGGATACTTGGGAGCGTTCAGGCCGTCGAGAAGCCAGTCCTCGACCCTCTTCATGGACTTGAGATCGATGGTCACCGGCGTAACGCCCGCGCCCAGAGCGGCGCTCTTGTTGCGCTCTTCCATCAAGTCGTTATTTCCGTCCCAGTGGAGTTGCAAACCGCGGCGGGGCGTCTGATTCCAAATGGAAGGCAGATCGGTGGCGCCCACGGAGTGGTCGTTCTGCATCGGGAAGTTGAACTGAACGGTCTTATAGGGGTTGAAGGTGTCCACCCGTCCAGGCCCCCAGTCGGGGCGGGAGGTCATAAAGGATAGCTGCCCGGCCCGCTGCAGCAGGACCTCGCGCGTCTGGTAAATGGCCTGCCGGTAGACGAAGGTTTCGAGTGGATCCAGGTGCGTCCGCGCTTTGATTTCGCGCAGGACGTTATCGGCGGTGAACCGGCCATCGGAGACACAGGCAATCAGGAACCGGAGGTACGCCTGAAGATCGAAGGTGTTGGCGGGCATCCCCAGGTAAATGCGCGGCGAAGACGAGGGCGTATCTCGGACCGTGCCCGTATGGCAGATGGCGCAGTTCATCCCGATGCGATCGATATAGACTTTTCTGCGCGCAAGTCCGATCGGGGTGTCGTGGCCGGGCTCGTAGACGAAACCGAGCGAGGCGTAACCCTTGCCGGGCAGCTTTTCCGGGAACATGTCCGGCAGCACGCGCCAGATCCAGTACGGCATGCCATTGGCCGCCTCGGCGCCGATGGAGCCGTACTTAAAGTGATCCTGAATCTCCGTGTAGACCACCGGGAAATCGGGATTGAACCGGCGATACAAGAAGAGTCCGATGAGATACACCAACATGACGACGGCGATCACGCCCCGCGCCGCGATGCGCCGTTCCGATTGCTCGATGGGTGTCAGTGGTTCGGCCATGGTCAGTCTCCTCCCTGTGTGGCAACCGGGTCGAACGGAGAAGGGTGAAATACCGACATCACTTCCTGAATCATCCGGTCATAGTCGCCATCGAACCGCGAGAGTTCATAACAGCCGAGCGGATTCTTGATGGCATTCACCAGGCACTTATTGCAATGGGTACACGGGCGGTCGGGAAGATCTTTGCCGGAAGCGAAGATTTCGACCAGATTGCTATTGGCCACCAGCGCCCTCGCGATGCTGACGGCGTCGCAGTATCCCTCTTCGATGAACTTGCGGATGTACGATGCGGTCTGGAAGCCCCCGGTGCAGAGAACCGGGATGGTGAGATGCCGTTTGATCTCGCGCGCCGCGGCCGCGTTGATACCCTCGACGATATCCGGTTTGCTGTGGTTCCAAAACCAATTGAACAGGGGACGCAGCGGACGATAGCGAAGTATCAAATAGCGCTGCAGCGTGAAGATGCCGCTCGAAAGCATCACGTCGAAGGTCCGCAACGCCCAGTCGATGGGAAAGCCGCCGGGGGGATTATACGGATGCGGGAAGGAACTCCCGCCGGAGACGTGTACCGCGTCAACCCCCGCCTCTTCGAGCCATTGGCAGATCTGGACGGTATCCTCGACGGTGTTGCCCTTGCCTTCCCATGGGAAGACGGCTTTGCCATAGTCTGCGCCGTTAATTTTCGTCTGTAAGTGAAAATCGGAGCCCACCTGTTTGCGAATTTCCGCGACCACTTCCAGCAGGAAGCGCGCCCGATTCCGCAATGCGCCGCCGTACTCGTCTTTTCGGTTGTTGATTCCGGAACTCAGAAACTGAGTGAACAGATACCCGTTGGCGCTGTGCGTCTCGACTCCATCCAGCCCCGCTTCGCGCGCGCGGCGTGCGCCTTGGCCGAAATCGTGTACCGTCTGCCGAATGTCTTCCCTGGTCATCGCCTGCGGGACGAAGCCGTCGAAAGTTTCCGTTCGATCGGTGGAACTGAGCGGTTTGCGGAACTGGTTCTCTACGCCGGGGACGTCCTGCTGGCGGCCGGAGTGGCTCAATTGGAGGATAAAGCGGCAATCGTGCGCGTGAACCCGTTTGCCGACCTCCCGCCAGAAGGGAATCTTATCGTCGGCATCGATCATGGCGTAGTTCGGCATGATGCGGCCGCGCACGGCGACGGAAACGAAGGACGAGAGAATCGCGCCCACGCCGCCGCGCGCGAACTTCTCCTCCCAGTTGAGGCGCGCATAGCTGCCCGAGCCGTCGAAGTTATCGAAGCGGCCGGAGATGTTCGATCGGAAGATGCGGTTCTTCACCGTCAGGTTCTTGAACTTCAAGGGTTGAAAGATAATGTCGTCCGCCATGTTCCCTCCTGGCTCAATTCTTCAGCTCCAGCAGGCAGGTACGTTTCGCGGTGAACGTCCGGCCTGCCGATGGCCCGGACTTGAAAGAAGCCCGGCACGTGCCGAACAGGGTCGTATGGATTTCGGTTTGGCCCTCGGCCTCCAGGCGCGCGAACTGATCGACGGCGCCGCGGGCCTCCACCTCCAAGTGCATTCCCGGCGCCCGTATGGACGCGGTGAACACCCGTTCTCCGGCTTCGATGCCGCCCGCGCTGCCGATGCGCACACGGAAGAGGCTGTCGAGCCCGGAGTTGAGTTTGTGCTCCCGTCCGTCGAAAAAGATCCACGCGGTGGGCATCCAGCGGCCCAACAGGCGCGCGGCGCTGATTTCGAATGCAAGGTCGCTGGAGTCGAAACGAGGGGCCGAAATCAGCACCCACCTGGCGCCGGCAAGATCGCCGAGAGAGTAAGTGGAAAAGACCAGCGGCGCGTCGCCATAGGCGATGCCTTCGCAGGTGGCGCGCTCCAGCATCCCATAATGCGACCGGAAATCGGGGACCTCCTCGAACCACCAACTCACCCAGGCGGGCACAAACCGCATGGTTCGCCCGGTTAATCCGAAACGGGCGTCGAGGCTCATGTTTCCGAGCGCGCTGCGGCACCCCACGGCATCCAGCGCAACGCCGTCGAGACTCGCTTCCAGTTCGCCGGGGACACCGCTCAGACTGGCCGGCGGGAAGCCATGACGTACGATTCGAGGGGGACTTCCTTGGTGGTAGACGGCCAGGCGGGCAACTGACTCCTCCGGCCGGCGCACCAGGTCGAGCAGGAATCCGTCCTCTCCGTTGGTCGCGAAGATATACCAGAAGGCGTAGGGCGGCATGGCTAGTTCCCCACCTTGATGAGGTTCGTGACCTTGTTGGCAAGGATGGGCTTGTCATTGTCGATGGTCACTCTGGTGGTGCGGACGATCTGCTCCGCTTTATCGGAGGCGTCCTTCTTAGCGACGTTTCCGGTGAGGACGGCCTGTAACTCGACCACGCGCACTTGCACGTGGCCCGCGGTCACGGCGTCGGCTTCCAGCTTGCCTCGTATGGCTGTCTGCAGCATCACGTCCTCGGAACTGGAAGACTCCGGGTGGATGTACAAATCCACCGCCACGGTCCCGAGTTTCGGGTTCTTCTGGCAACCGGTGAGAACGACGAGGATCAACGTGAGCAATAGGACAAGTCTCGACATGGCAATCACGGCTCCAAGGCTCTTTGAAATGTGTAAATGAGATCCCGTAACTTGGGAGACGGCTCGACGCCGTGCCCGCCCCAGTGAACGCGAACGTCGGAATCCACCGTAAGTCCATTGATGCCCGGCGCCTGGACCCCGCTGAGAGTTACCAGCACCGGTTCGGTCTGGACCTGGCCCTGCCGCACTTGGAAATCGAGCGCCATGCGTTGGTACTGCATGGCTCTGGGCGGAAACGAGAGGTCGAGCCCGCTGGTCAGGAGCTGCAGGAGTTGACTGGCCGGCTTCCAGGCCAAGCCGGTCTCCGCCTGCGTAATACCTGGCAAGTGCGCGCCGTCCGCGGCGCTATGGACTTGGGCGGAAATGTCGACATGGTCCAGCGCATGGACGCTCGAAGCATCCGCCAGCAGTTGCGGCAACGTCAGGCCGCTGGCGCGAAACCCTTGGGTGGCGAAATGAAACTCGCCATCGAGACGGTCTTCCAGGTACGGATTGGGAAGTGCGATCACTCCCGCTTCCAGGCCTTTGAAAGTGAATGCGCCGAAGCTATCCACGCTGGCGGCGGCCTGCTCCCACCGGATCGCGGCCTGTGCCTCGCCGCCGGCGGTGGCGGAGAAGAGCGCTCCGTGATAGCCCGTCCGCAACTCGAGAACCGGTCCATATCCAACCGCCAGGCGAAGGGGATCGGCGCCGGCGAACGCGCCGCCGAGGCGGTCGTAGTATTCGCTATCGAACAGCTCTCCTCCCGTTCCCGGATGCAGTTGGTTCCGCAGCGCCAGCCGCACGGGAGTGTTCAACTGCCAGCGTTGGCCCAGGGCGCCGAGATCGGCGGAGGAATCGAGATCGATTATCAGGTGGTCATCGGCCAGCCGTGTGGCGGCGCCCAGATTCACCCAGCCGTCCACGGTCTGCTTCCCAACCTCCAGGCTATGTATGACGGTCTTCGCGCGAAGCGACATGTTATTCGGACCAAGCGAAACCGCGGGCTGCGCGCCGGTCACTTCCAGATCCCAGCGGAGCGGAAAGACCGAAGTGCTTTCGCCGCCAAACACAAGGCTGGCTTTCCGTGCGTGTTCAAGCAATCCCGTGGCCGCTTCCGTGAGCCGCCCGGTGAGGGGAGACGGCGCGGCGGATGCGAGAGTGAAGCCGGCGGACACGTCGAGCGCAAGCCAGGCGTGCTGCTTGCCCCCGTTCAGCGAAGCGTTGACAGACGGCGCCGAAAATGAAGCGGTGGCGTTGGGAAGCGCAGGCCCTGCTACGTGAAACGTGGACGGCGCGTCTTGCGACACATCGAAGTTCCTGCCCGATACCAAGGGGCCGGGCGCCAGGGAGCCGGTCACGTCAATCGCGGTGAGCTTCTTTCCGGCGAAGGCCGCGGAGGTTTGCAAGTCCGTTACGGTCACGCGGGGATCGATGCCATCGAGCGTCAAGCCCACGTCTCTCAGCAGTTTTCCCGTATCCAATGGCCTGCTCAGGGCGAAATGGACCGTCTGTGGCGTGGTGGACACCTCCGCCGCAAGCGGCGCCGAAAGTGTGGTGTTGGTCGTGACGTCCGTCAGGCGAGTCTGCGCGGAGACGGGGAATTCCGTCCCCGCGCGTTGGACCCGCGCATCCGTTTCCATCTCCGCAAATTCAAACCTCAGCCCGGGCAGGGACGCTTTGAGATTCCGCGTCACGATTCGGTCCAGCACCACGGGTTTCCCGCCCTCGGTGAAAAGCGAAATCGATTGCGGCGTTCCTTCGAAGCGAAACTTGATTTCGGAAGGCAAGGATGGGATAGCCATTGGCAAACTGTCGAAGACCGGCGCCTCGGCAAAGTCTCCGCGCGTAGACACGTGTAGCGTCGAGACCTCGTTCAGTGCGAAGCCGCTGGGAAATTCGCCGAACTTCAAGAGATTCCAGCCGCTTGCAATTTTCACCGGCGCCAGGCCCGTCACGGCATCCCAGGCGCCGCTCACCAGCAAGTCGTTGAGATTGAGATCGACGGGGCCAACGTCGGGAACCAACTCGGGAACGCGCACCTGCGCGCGCGCGTTGGCCCGCAAAGGGCTTCCGAGCGAAGTGAGGCTGCCGGAGGCCTCCACCTCCAGGGCGATCGCTTGCGCCACCCGCGAAGTAATGCGTTGCTGGATTGCGACCGGCTGGTTCGCTAGTTGCCAGTCTCCGCTCCACAGATCCACGGCCAGGCGAATCGGGGCGGCAATCACCAAGGACGGGGTCGAAAAACTCGCTTCCAGTGCCAGCCGCTCGGGGATCTGTTCGCGCGACGTCACGCCTGCCAGCCGGAACTCCGCGCCGGGGATGCTCGTCTCTACGGGGCCGCTCAGACTCAGGGCGCCTATATGCGCCGTGGCCGAGAACCGGCCGGCGTCCGGTCGCGTGAAGTCGAAGGTCGCGTCGTTCAGGACGATTTCATTGCCGCCGAAGGAGTAGCGCGTCTTGCCCACCTGCGCCGCCAGGCTCAGCGGACCGGCCGCGCAGAGCATGGGCGCGCGGGCGTTAACAGCAATCTGTTCGATGGCGGCCCCGCTCGCCTCCACGCCCTGTAACTGCGCGCTGGCTGCCAACATCTGCGTCCACGTCGCGTGCGCGGAGGCTTTCGCGATCTTCACCGCCGCGCCGGAAGTGGTGTGGAAGTCGTCGATGCGCGCGCCCTGTAGGTCCGCCGATCCGGTCGCGGTGAGCGGCGCCGGGCTGCCGGTCCAAGTCACGGCGAATTGCGCGGCGCTGCCGGTGTAATCGACGGCTACCCTGGCGATGGCTGCCGGGTTCTTCATGCCCGCCGGGCAGGCCGCTTCCGGCAACTTGCCGGCGCCGCTGTTGCGGACGGCTACGCTGGCGCAGAAGGCGATGGGCGGAGTCTTCTTCCATTGCGCGGGCAGATAACCGATCTTCTGCAAGGCCGCCAGGGACTGCGTGCGGACCTCGCCGGCCACCGCCACTCGTTCCACGTCGAGAGTCTTCAGATTGGAGCCTTCGAGCGTCACCCGCAGGTTGGTTACGCTGGCTTGCGGAACGGAGACCTGGGCGGAATTCGCGCGCCCGCAAACCGGCTGTTGAATGTCCGCGGCCGTGTCCCGCACATCGAGTTGCGCAATCGACACTCGATCGATCGCGGGGATCCGGGGCGCCGCAACGGCGGGCCAACTCAGCAGCAGGAGCAGAGGCAGCGCCAGCAGCACGGCCAGAGCGTCTACCGCGGCTGGCTCCCAGCGCTGCTGCCACTCCGCGGCGCGACGGTAAGCCAGTGCCCAAAGAGCGATGGCGATCGCCGGCGCCGCAATCGCTATGGCCACCCACGAATCCGTGAGCGCCAGCAGGGGAAAGGCGGCAAAGGGCGCCAGAACCGCCGCGATTCGCCACGCCCCGGCGGAGGGCGCACGCGTCACGAAAAGCTTCAGCATCAACAGCAGCACCGCCGCAATGACAATAATGCGCAGCAGGAGCCGCTGCGCCGGCGCGCTCCATTGAACCAGGAAAGGAAGGGAGGCGGTCGCCATGGCCTGAAGCGTGTTGGCGGCCGCTTGCAAGCGGGCCGCCTGAGCAAGAGCGGCCGGGGAGACGGTTACGTGGATGCCGCGCGCTTCGGCGCTCTTTACCTCGACCGCCGGCGTCAGGGACGGCCCGAGAACCGCGGATGCGGAATCCACCGTGGCGATATCCAGCACGCTCAGACCCTTTAAGCCGCCTGAAAACGCGCTGGGCGAGGCCGTGAAACCTTGGGCCGTCACCAGATCGCCGGCGCCGTCGCGCCACACGATGCCCTCGCCCTGAATGGATCGCGGCCAGTCGAACTGGACGGAATTCACGCCGATGAGTTGCGGCCCGATGCGGATGCCGCGCACCTCACCGCTTCCGGACACGCAGACCGTGGCTGCGTCGATGCCGCCAACCGCGGCGCCCACCAGTTCCACGTTCACTCCGCGAACTTCGACCTCGAACCCGCATTTCGGGAACACAGAGACGGCCTCGATGGAATAGCGCACGCGAAACTCGCGCTCCACCCAGCCCCGCAACCATGCCGATCGGGCCACGCGTGTCAACAGCGGATTCCGCTCGCCGCGGAGGATCCCACGCGCCGTCAGCGCTCCCCAAACCACGCCCACGGTGAGCAGCACATACACTGCGCACCGTACCGGGTGGCGGCGAATCCAGCGAGTGGCGTTGGCGAGCATCGGCTAGAGTCCCCTGCGCTTCAATGCTGTCCCCAAACTTCGTGGTGCTTGGCCTGCCGATGGTAGAGACTCGGGTGGAAGAATTTCTCGTAGTATTCGAGTTCAAGGTGCGACACCTGCAACCACACGCCGGGGACGTGGAAGGAGTTCACGTGCGCCGGGAAGCGCCCATACGTGTCCCAGATGTAATTGCAAATGTCCTTCACATACTGCACCGTCTCTTTGGAAGGCCGCTCGGCGTTTCGCATGAAGTCGGCGGCCGCGCTTTCGGAGCGATACGGCTTTGCGAATACCGTCTCGTCGCCGTACACGCCCTGTGGTCCGAATTTCTCCTCGTAGACCTGGTCCACGGCGTCGTTCATCGACGCGACGTACGGCGGGCTAAGACTCTCGAGTATTCCGTCGAGCCCCACCGGATTGGGCAGAGGCGCGGGCAGCGGAGGCCAGCGGCCCCACGTCTTGGGCTGCTGCATGCGGAATCCCAGGCCGTACGTGCCCTTCGAAGGGTCCCGCTCGAAAACATAGGGCGAGCTCACGGCCGCGTGAATCCAGCCGCCCAGTCCCATGGAATGCGTCACCAGCATCAGGTTTTGCAGGTGGAAAAACGCTTCGTAATCCGTGCGCATGGTGGAGGCCAGGCCGAGCGGCACGGGGTAATCCGACTGCACCCATTTCTTTTGCAGCCGCTCGATGCCGGCCACCGGGTGGTAGGGAATCTTCGGAACGATGCCGAGCTTACTGCCGCCCCAGGCCAGCCACTCGATTAACTTGCGCGGCCGGAATTTTGACCAATCGTCCATCACCAGCGGCCGCTGGCCATCCGGCTCGGAGATCATGATGAACAGCACGTTGATCATCTGGCGCGTGGTATCCACCACGGGCATAAACACGCTGGTTCCGGGCCGGTTCGAAATGATCTTGTTCCAGGTGAAGTAGTATGGCCAGCGGCGCGGGAAATCCATCCGCTCGGGGTAGATCCGCCGCTTGACGCCGGCCGCGGCCGCGATCCAATGCTCCTCGGTCCACTCCTCCCGATTCGGCGGAAACTCGCGCAGCCACGCCACCGCCTCGCGGCCCCGCTTCTGCTGGAGCAGCCAGGTGCCTTCGTCGTTGATCAGGAAAAAATGCGTGGCCTGCGCGTTGTCGGCGCTGCTCGCGGCCCGCGCGGGGATGCCCATCTGCGTGGTCGCCACCACCGGCTCGCCATCGGGGTGCTTGAGCGGAACGTCGTGCAGGCTGAAACCGGCAAGCCCGGTGGAAACGATGAGAATCGCCTCTTCGAGCTCGGTGAGCGGGCCGGGGGGGTTCGTGCTGGTGTGCGAAACGGCGCCCGCGTTGACCGAGGTCCCCTGGCAGATTCGCCGGGTGCGCCGCTCCGAGATTGCCGAAAGCAGCGGATACTTGAGCAGTTCCGCGAGTCCCTGCGCGGGCGACCCGGGCTGGCTCTCCGTCGTTGATTGAGCGTGCTCCATGAAGCCACACCTCCGAGGGTGGGACGCCCGTCGACGCGGGCGCTCCTCGTCTTAAAACTCACTTCGCCTTTCGGCGAGTATACTCCCAATTCCTAAATCGCGCTCGAAGAAGCTGTCGCCGGGGCCGCGAGCGTCTCCGTGAACTGCGCATCATCCTCATCCGTGTCCTGGAAATACGACACGGTTGCGCTGCTGCCGGCCAGATCCACGATCACGTATCCGTGGTTGTAAAATTCGCCGTTGTACCCCAGGCGTAACGGCGTCGCGGGAACTTCGGGAAACCTTGGCTGCGCGGCGACGTCGCTGAGGCCCATGGGGAACGCGCCGTGGCCAATGCAGCGCGCCAGCACGCCCATGTACCGCTCATAGACCACCAGGTTATGTTCATGTCCCCACAACCACATATCCACCGAGGGCAGCAACGGCGATAATTGCGCGTTCAAGCTGTCGTTGACCCCCTTGCCGCAGATGTCTTCGAATGCGGTGAATAACTGGTTGTGAGAGAGCAGAATGGTGCGGCGGTTGCCCCGGTTCTGGATCTTGTCGGCGAGCCATGCCACTTCGGTTTTTTCGAGGTAAGTGGGCACAGTCCCTTCGGGCTTGTTGTCGTGGTAACCGGTGTCGATCGCGAGAAACTGCCACGCGTCGTTGCGCAAGCAGAAGTAGCTGGCCGGCTGACCCAGTTTGTCGAGCAACCGGTAGTACGGCGCGCCGCCGGCGAACATGTCGTGATTTCCACAGAGCGTGTAGACCGGAACCTTGGAGAGGTCCAGGCTCACCCCCAAGAGGTTGTAGAAGTAGTTCTCCATCTCGAAGTCGGTCCCGGCATAGTAGACGTCACCCATATGGATCACCACATCCGGATTCTTGCGGGCGATCTGGGCGAGAACCGTCTTAGCCTCGGGCTGCCCCGTCCCCCAGTCGCCCACCAGTGCGACTCGGGCGTTGGCGGGAAGTTTGCCGTCGATCACAAAGTCGTTCAGGTTCGTGTAGGTCCGGTAAGGGATTTGCCCCTTGGAGGCGAGGAACTCGGCATATTTGATCGCCGTCTCGGTCCAACACGGGTCGCAGGTACCCATCTTCTCCGTCAGGAGGTCATGGTAACGATTCGCGTCGGCCGTGTGCCCGAGAATCTTCGCCACCCCGTAGTTCCGTGCGAGCGAAGCGCAATAACGGACCTGATCGCCGAGGCCTTCCGTGGCCGTGCCAACCGGTGCGGGAGGAACGCCGGGCGCCGGCGCTCCACTCTTGTTGGCCGCATCCACGGCCTTGGCCTCCATGGTTGCCATGCCGACCATGCTTTGGCCGGGATCCGGACGCGTGATCGTTGCCGGGCCGCCGATGTCCTGCGATTGCGTGCCAGCGGTCTTACTGGCGACCACTTCGTCCACCGCGGACTGGAACAACGAAAGATCCGGATCGCGAAACTGCGCTAACTTCGCCATGAGAATTCCCCTTCTTTCAGCACTACTGTGCTATAAATTACCGGCGACCCCGTGGCGCAGGCACTCTTGCCTGCCGGGTCGAGACTCATCTCGACCCGCTT
>OCZT010001323.1_pt1 | contig 25521 bp, 22 predicted proteins | sample 1539031 | NCBI WGS metagenome assembly OCZT01 (sample SAMEA3539308, study PRJEB22396) | soil metagenome | biome: tundra; feature: field; material: soil | place: USA | collected 2010-05 | depth 0.15 m | reverse complement strand
CGAGATATTGGCGTGACTGGAGTTCAGACGTGTGCTCTTCCGATCTCAATGGTGTCCATCGGGGCGCGTGATGTGGGTGTGGCGGCTCCGATGGACACCATTGTTACCCTTGCGCGACCGCAATCGTCCAGCGAGCCCGCTAGCCTGTAGTTGGCAGTTGCGCCCACCGGGGGGCTCCCGGGCGTGGGCGCGCGTCTGCTCAAGCGCCCCGTAGCCGGGCGCGTCCTTCATCTATGCGACGTCGCCAACGAAATCGCATCTCGTCCCGGACACCCGGGCCGCGACGCGTTCTAATCCTCTCCGCCGATGTGGGCGAGGGTCACGCGGCGGCCGCGCGCGCCCTGGCGCAGCAGATCGAAGACTCCCCGCAGGACGCGAACGTCACGGTCATCGACGGCCTCGCCGCGATGGGGCCGCTGCTGCGCCCCGTCGTCGAGGACGGCTACAGGGTGCAGCTGCGCTTCTTCCCGTGGACCTACACGGTCATCTATTGGCTGCTCGAGCACGTGATGCCGATCCGCGTGGTCGCGCGGCGCCTGCTGTGCATGCTCGGCTCGGGCCCGCTCTCGCGTGCGATCGAGGGTCACGACCCCGACGTGATCGTCTCGACCTATCCCGCGGTCACCGTCGTCCTGGCACAGCTGCGCCGCCGGGGGCAGGTCGCCTGTCCCACCGTCGCCACGATCACCGACCTGACGGGCCTGTTCTTCTGGGCCCAGCCCGGGATCGACATGCACCTCGTGATGTACGGCGAGTCGATGCCCTCCGTCGAGCGGATCGCCGGGCGGGGAAGCGTGCAGCTCGTGCGCCCCCTGATCTCCGCTGAGTTCCTGCAGCCGCGCTGCCCGATCGAGGCGCGCCGCGCCCTGGGCCTGCCCGAGGACGGCCGCATGGTCGTCGTCTCCGGCGGCGGCTGGGGCGTGGGGGACATCTCCGGAGCGGTCAGCGAGTTCACGCAGGTCAAGGAGGTCAGCTGCATCGTGTGCCTGGCGGGACACAACGAACAGCTCGCCGAGAAGCTGCGCGGCACCTTCGCATCCGAGCCGCGCGTGCACATCTTCGGCTTCACCGACAAGATGCCCGAGCTGCTGGCCGCGGCCGACGTGCTCGTGCACTCCACCGGCGGCGTCACCTGCCTGGAGGCCCGCGCCGCCGGCACCCCCGTGGTCTCCTACGGCCTGCCCGTGGGCCACGCGCGCCTGAACACGCGGGCGATGGCCGACCTCGACCTGCTGCGCCTGGCCAACGACACCGACGAGCTTCGCGAGCACGTGCAGGCGACGTTCTCAAGCGACCCGCTCGTGGCCCTCGCCGACTCCGAGCAGGCCCGGAGGGCGGCCGGCCCCGCGGCCGTCGACGTCGTGCTCGGGGCGCCCCGGCGCGTGCGCCCGGTGCCGGTGTGGCGGCTGCGCACGGCGGCCTTCGCCACGCAGGCGGCGCTGCTCGTGGGGATGGGCTCGTGGATGATGTCGACCGACGAGGTCACAGCGATCGCGGCGAAGATCCTCCACGTCCACCCGCTCTCGCACGTGCCGACCCGGCAGCGCGAGGTGGGCATCATCGTGCACGCCCCCGCGGGTGTCGTGGACCAGGTCGCCGCCCAGCTGGGCGCGCGGGGGATCCACGTCTCGTTCGCCGATGACGCGGGCGTGCCCACGCGCGCCCGGATCGCCCGACTGAGCGCCTTCGGCGACGAGCTGCTCCCCGAAGTCCCGAACTCCGCGCTGTTCCACTGGGTGCGAACGCGGGGCGTGCTGCGCTCGCAGGCGCGCGCGCTGGGCCTGCGGCACAGCTTCTACTACCTCGAGCCCGCCGGCGGCCTGTCGGTCGGTCAGCTCGTGCTCGCCCGCACCGACGGGGCGACGCCGGTCAAGGGCGCGCTGCGCCTGCGCGCCACCGCAACGCTGCCTCAGAGGTCGATGCGTGCGGGCGACGTGATCGTCGTCGAGCTCGGCGGCTCGCCGTCCTCGCTGCGCGGGCTCGAGCGGATCGTCTCGCGGCTGGCCTCCGAGGGGCTCGGCGCCGAGCCCCTGTCCGTGCTCACCGGCTCCGCGGCCATCAGCCCGAGCAGCAGCGGCGAACGGGCGAGCGCGGCCGCGCCCGCCACGAGCAGGACGAGCGACAGCACGAGCGGGACCCCGCCGAGCGGCGTGCCGGCGAAGCTCTCGCCCAGCAGCAGCGGCGCGAGCACCACCGGGATGACCGTCTGAGTCACGAACACCACCGGCGCCACCTGGATCGCCGGCCGGGACTGCAGCGCGCTCATCTCGCTCAACACCCCAACGCCTGAGGCGGCGGCCGTCGAGAGGCCCCAGGCAGCGGCCGCGAGGTAGTGCCCGCCGGCGAGGTCGTCGGAGGCGAGCTTCGTCGCCACGCCGCCCCAGCCGAAGGCCAGGCCCGCGCCGATCATCGTCGCCTCCGCGACGTTGCGCCCGAGCGCATTGAGGATGTAGGGGATCAGGCTCGCGAGGCCCAGCGCGACGAGCACGAGCGTGATCGCCAGCTCGTCGCCGTGGGCTGTGCTGCGCGGCGGCGCCGTCAGCGCGGCGCCGATCACGCCCACCACGATCGCCGCGACCGCCGTGTACTCGTAGCGTCCCGCGGGCTCGCCGAGCATGCGCTCGCCGAGGAACATCAGCAGCACCAGGCCCGCGGCGAGCGCGGGCTGCACGACGACGAGCGGGGCAAGCAGCAGCGCGAGCACCTGCAGCGGCCAGCCGAGGATCGAGAGCGCCGTCCCCAGCAGCCAGCGCCCTCGCCTGATGAGCCCCCAGATCAGCGCCAGGCGCAGCTGCTCGTGCGACGGCGCCTGCTTGGCGTCCATCGCCTGCAGGGCTATCCCTAGGCTGTAGAGGGTCGAGGCCCCGACCGCGGCCGCGATTCCCAAGACGAGTTCGACCATGTCCGCCCCCGATCATCGCATCCCCGCAACCCCGATCGCCGGCGCGCTCGCGGGAGCCGCGCTGCTCGGCTACCTGCTGCCGGGCCTCGCTGGCGCGCTGCCCGCGCTGCGCGCGCCGCTCGGCATCGAGGATCACACCGCTGACGGTCGCGGCTACGCGCTGACGTTCGACGACGGCCCGCACGCGCGGGGGACGCCCGCGGTCCTCGAGATCCTCCGCCGCGAGCGCGTCCGCGCGACCTTCTTCCTGGTGGGCGAGCAGGTGCAGCGCAACCCCGCGCTCGCAGCCGAGATCGCCGACGCCGGCCACGCGATCGCGCTGCACTGCCACCGCCACCGCAACCTCCTGCGCCTGACCCCGTGGCAGGTGCGCGAGGACATCGCGCGCGCGCAGGCGCACATCGAAGAGAGCACGGGCCGCTCGCCCGCGCTCTACCGGCCGCCCTACGGCGTGCTCAACGCGGCCGCCCTGCGCCTGGCCCGCAGGCGCGGCTGGCGCACGCTGCTGTGGAGCGAGTGGGGGCGGGACTGGGAGGCGCGCGCGACGCCCGCCTCGATCGCCGCCCGCGTCACCGACGACGCCGGCGAGGGCTCGGTGCTGCTGCTCCACGACGCCGACGACTACTCCGCGCCCGGCTCCTGGGAACGCACCGCGGCCGCGCTGCCGCGCGTGCTGGACACGCTCGCCCAGCGCGGGCTGAGATCCGTCGACCCCTAGTCCGGGGCCCGCGGTGGATAAGATCGGGAGCTTGTCCACCGCCGTTTCGCTCGACACGGGCGGCAGCGCCGCCGCGGTACCCTCTCTCGCCGCACTCGCCCCCGGACGCACAGTCGCACGCGCCCGCTGGTGGGTCGAGGCGCTGGTCGTCGTGTGGCTGTGCTGGATCTACGACGCCACCACGAACCTCGCCCCGCTGCGCCTGCACCTCGCGCTGGCTAACGCCGAGGGCGTGCTCGGCCTCGAGCGCTCCCTGCACATCGACCCGGAGCTCGCGCTCGACCGCTGGCTTGCGGGGCACCGGACTCTGGGCCTGCTCGTCTCCGACTACTACGACAACGCGCACTTCATCGTCACGCTCGGCCTGCTCGGCTTGCTGTGGTGGCGGCGCGCGGACATCTACAGGCCGCTGCGCAACTCGCTCGTGCTCGTGAACCTGCTGGCCTTCATCGTCTTCTGGCGCTATCCGGTGGCTCCGCCGAGGATGCTCAGCGGCTTCACCGACGTGGTCGCCTCGACCCACGCATTCGGCTCCTGGCACAGCGGCGCGCTGGCCTCCCACGCCAACGAGCTCGCGGCGATGCCCTCGCTGCACATCGCGTGGGCCGCGTGGTGCGTGCTGGCCGTCTGGCGCATGAGCGAGCGGATCTGGCTGCGGGCGCTGGCGATCCTGCACGCGTGCCTGACCGCGGCGGCGGTCCTCGCCACGGGCAACCACTTCGTGCTGGACATCGCCGGCGGCCTGGCGATCATGGCGCTGGCGGTTCTGCTGGTCGCGGCCCCCGAAGGCCTGCGGGCGCGGATGCGGGCGCAGGCGCTGGAGCGGACGACAGAGCACGGGAGTTTGGCCGCAAACTCCGTCTAGCCTGCGTAGCGCATGTCACAAAGTTGTTACGAAGTCCAAGACCGGGTAGACTGGCGGCGCCGCCGCAGACTGTTGAGGGAGACTTCGACGGCTCCGCCGCTCAGCGCGCGGGGACTATCTCGTCTGTAGGGTGGCCCTACACATGCCCGACTTCGATGCCAATGAGGATGTCACGCGGCTGCCCGGCTCCGGCCAGGGGGGGCAGCCCGACCCCTCGGACCGATCGGAGATCGGCCAGCGTCCGCCGATCATCCGGCGCGTGCGCCAGCCCCGCGGGGGCCACGGGCTCGGGCGCCTCGGCTGGAGTGCCATGCAGCCCGGCAGCGCCCTGCTGGCGCGCCGGCGGCGCATAGCGCGCTCCGCGTGTCCCTCCCGGCGCCGCGCCTCGCTCGCGGAAGCTCCGTCACGTCGCCGGCTGCGGCTCTGGGCCATGTGTCACGGACGGCCCCCCGGATCTCAGAGCTGACGTGGTCCTCCTCCGCTATCTCGACGTGTGCCTGGTGCTCGCGACAGCCCCGTTTGTGCTCGTTGCAGGCCTGCCCACGCTCGGCTACCTGATTGCTGCGGCCGCTTGGCTGCTCACCCGCGCGGGCACCGAGCTCCTCCAGGACCGCGCCCGTCGCATCGGCGACCCCAAGTACCGCGCCGGTGTGCAGGTGGCGGGCATGATGGGTCGCATCTGGCTGGTGGCGCTGGCGATCATCATCGCGCGCTACGCCGGCGGCAAGAGCGACGGGATCATGGCCGCCGCGCTGATGCTGGCTGCGTTCACGGTGTACTTCGTGATGTCCTTCTTCACCCGCGGCAACCCGCTGCAGGCGAGCCCCCGGGCGCAGGGGAGGCCGACGCCGTCATGAGCGCCGCGGCAGCACCTGCCACGCCGCAGCTCGAGGGCTCGACACCCCCGCCGTCGAACGTCAAACGCACCCTGCTGATCCTGCTCGGCGTCTGGATCGGGGGAATGATCGTCCTGTTCGTCGTCTTCGGCAGCGGAGGGCGCAACAACACCTACCAGCCGCAGAACGAGTTCAAGCTCGACAACTGGGTGGAACTCGGGGTCTTCTCGATCAACAAGGCCGTGCTCTACCTGTTCCTGGCGGCGGCCGCCACCTGCGTGAGCATGATCTACATCGCACGGCGCATGCAGCAGCGGCCGAACAAGGTGCAGACCGCCGTCGAGGTCCTCTACCAGCTGATGCGCGACAACATCACGGGCGGAAACCTCGACGAGAAGATGGCCAAGCGCTGGTTCCCGTTCATCGGCACGCTGTTCCTGTTCATCATGTTCTCCAACCTCGTCGGCTACATCCCGCTGCCGACGAACACCGAGCACACGATCAACGTGTTCGGCCTGCACTTCCCATCCTTCTCGCTCTACGCGGCGACCGCGAACCTCTCGATCCCGCTCGTCCTCGCCCTGCTGGTCTTCGTCTCCTACACGGTTGAAGGGATTCGCGCCAAGGGCCCGATCGGCTACCTGAAGGGGCTCGTCCCCGGGGGCGTCACCGGTGGGATGGCGGTCTTCATCTTCTTCCTCGAGGTGCTCTCGAACGTGATGCGGCTGATGTCGCTCTCGATTCGTCTGTTCGCGAACATCCTCGCGGGCCACCTGATCATCCTGTTCATGGCGGGCGCGCTCGCCGTGATCCTCGGGGTGTCCGCGCTGGCTTGGTTCACGATCCCGTTCGGCATTCTCCTGTTCGCGTTCGAGGTCGGCCTGGTGGCCGCCCTGCAGGCGTTCATCTTCGCCACCCTCACAGCTATCTACCTCGGCGGCGCGGTCGCCGAAGACCACTAAAGGAGCCAACAGTCGTGCATATAGCCCTAGTCATGTTCCTTGCCGTGGCCGAAGAAACGGCCAAAGCCGGCAAGTCCATCGGCCTCGGAGTCGGAGGCGGTCTCGGCGCCGTCGGCGCCGGAGTCGGCATCGGCATCATCTTCGGCAAGGCGATCGAAGCCATCACCCGCCAGCCCGAGATGCGCGACGAGATCACCCAGCTGCAGTGGCTCGGCTTCGCCCTGACAGAGGCCTGCTTCTTCTATGGGCTCGTGGCCGGTCTGCTCGCCGCCTTCATCGTCTGACGCGATGCTCGAATCGCTCGCACATCTCCCAGCATCCGGCACGCAGCTGATCGCCTCCAGCGGCGGCTTCCTGATCGAACCCGGCATCGGCCTGATGGTCTGGACGCTGATCGTCTTCGGCGTGACCATGCTCCTGCTCGCCAAGCTGGCGTTCCCGCGTATCAGCGATGCGCTCGGGCGTCGCCAGCAGGCGATCGAAGACTCGATCGACACGGCCGAGCGCACGCGCACCGAGGCCGAGCAGCTCCTGGCGGAGTACCGCGAGCGCCTAAAGGAGGCGCGGACGCAGTCCGACGAGATCGTCACGCGCGCCCGCCAGACCGCCGAGGTGCACGAGAGCGAGGCCAAGGAGCGCGGCCAGGAGATCCTCGCGGAGGCCGCCAAACGGGCCGAGCGCGACATCGCGGTGGCGAGCAAGCGCGCGCTCGACGACATCCGCAAGGAGGTTGCCGACCTCACGATCATGGCGACGGAGAAGGTCACGCGCAAGACGCTCGACGACGCCGACCAGCGGCGGCTCGTGGAGCAGGCGCTGAGCGAGCTGGACTTCACGGGCATCTCCTCCGGCGGCACGCACAACTGATGGAGGAGCTCGCCCAGGTATACGGCCGCTCGCTCTTCCAGGTGGCCCTCGAGCAGGGCAAGCCCGACGAGCTGCGCGAGCAGATCGGCCAGTTCGCCGACGCCCTCGATCAGAACCGCGAGCTGGCCGTGTTCTTCTTCTCGCCCTACTTCTCCACGGCGGAGAAGCAGGATGCGCTCGGGCGCGTCCTCGTGGGAGCAGACGAGATCCTGCTCAACTTCCTGGCGCTGCTCATCGAAAACCACCGCATGCCGGTCATCTTCCGCATCCGCCAGCAGTACGAGCGGCTGTGGGAGGAGGAGAACCGGCTGCTGCCCGTGGAGATCACGAGCGCGATCGAGCTCGACCAGGCCACCACGGAGAGCCTGGGCAGGACGATCGGCGAACGCGCCGGGCGCAAGGTCACGCTGGCCGCGCGCGTGGACCCCGACATCCTCGGCGGCATCGTGGTCAGGGTGGGCAACTCGATCCTCGACGCCTCTATCCGCAACCGACTGGAGCAGCTGCGCAGGCACGTTGCCCAAGGAGCCTCTTAGGAGTAGACATGCAGATCAATCCAGACGAGATCACAAGCATCCTGAAGAGCCGCATCGAGGGCCTCGACGCGGGCCGCGCGGAGCTGACCGAGGTCGGCACCGTGCTGTCGGTCGCCGACGGAATCGCGCGCCTGCACGGCCTCGAGAACTGCATGTCCTTCGAGATGCTCGAGCTCAGCCACGGCGTCACCGCGCTCGCGCTGAACCTCGAGTCCGACAACGTCGGCGCGGTGCTCTTCGGCGACTGGGAGCGCGTGTCCGAGGGCGACACCGCCAGGCGCACCGGCGCGCTGCTCGACATCCCCGTGGGCGAGCAGCTGCTCGGCCGGATCGTCGACCCGCTCGGGCGCCCGCTCGACGGCAAGGGCGACATCGTGGTCGACGAGCGCCGCCCGGCCGAGTTCAAGGCCCCCGGCGTCGTCCAGCGCCAGCCCGTCACCGAACCGATGCAGACCGGCCTGAAGGCCATCGACGCGATGATCCCGATCGGCCGCGGCCAGCGCGAGCTCATCATCGGCGACCGCCAGACGGGCAAGACGGCGATCGCGATCGACACGATCATCAACAACAAGGACACCGACGTCGTGTCCGTCTATGTGGCCATCGGCCAGCGCATGGCCACCGTGGTCGCGCTTGCACAGACGCTCGACGAACACGGCGCGCTCGACAACACGATCATCGTCGCCGCGCCAGCGGACGAGGCTGCGCCGATCAAGTTCATGGCGCCCTACGCGGGCTGCGCGATGGCCGAGCACTTCCTCTACAGCGGCCGCCACGCACTGTGCGTCTACGACGACCTCACCAAGCACGCCTATGCCTACCGGCAGATGTCGCTGCTGCTGCGCCGCCCGCCGGGTCGCGAGGCCTACCCCGGGGACGTCTTCTACCTGCACTCGAGGCTGCTCGAGCGCGCGGTCAAGCTCAACGACGACCTCGGCGGCGGATCGCTGACGGCGCTGCCGATCATCGAGACGCAGGCCGGCGACGTCTCCGCCTACATCCCCACGAACGTGATCTCGATCACCGACGGGCAGATCTTCCTCGAGTCGAAGCTGTTCAACTCGGGCGTCCGTCCCGCGATCAACGTCGGCGTGTCCGTCTCGCGCGTGGGAGGCAACGCGCAGATCGGCCCGATGAAGAAGGTCGCCGGGCGCATCAAGCTCGAGCTCTCCCAGTACCGCGACCTCGAGGCCTTCGCGCAGTTTGGATCCGATCTCGACGCCGACACCCAGCGCACGCTCGCGCGCGGGGAGCGGCTCGTGACGACGCTCAACCAGCACGAGCGCGCGCCGCTGCCCGTCGAGGACCAGGTCGTCCAGATCTACGCCGCCACCAACGGCTTCCTGGACCGCCTCAACGTCGAGCGCGTCACCGGGTTCCTGCTCGAGCTGACCGAACGGATGCACGCCCAGCACCGCGACGTTCGCGAGGCGATCGCGGGCGGCGACTGGTCGGAGCAGACCCAGAAGGCAGTGGGCGAGGCCGTCGAGGCCTTCGCCAGGGACTTCGGCTACGACCTCGACGAGGAGGGCCAGCCCCTCGAGGAGGCGGCAGCGGTCTAGCGCCCCGCACCGGTAAACGCCATGGCCAGTCAGCGCGACGTCAAGAACAAGATCTCCTCTGTGAAGAACATCCAGAAGATCACGCGTGCCATGGAGATGGTCGCTGCCGCGCGCCTGCGCCGCGCCGAGCAGCGGATCCAGGCCCTGCGCCCGTATGCCGACGCGATCGGGCGGATGACCCGCCAGGCCGCCGGCGTCGCGGGTGCGGAGGCCACGCGCCTGCCGCTGCTCAGCGAGCACGAGACGCAGAGCAACGTGGGCCTGCTGCTCGTGACGGGCGACCGCGGGCTGGCGGGCGGCTTCAACTCGCAGATCATCCGCGCCGGCGTGAAGATCTCCGCCGAGCTCGCCGAGGAAGACCTGACGAGCGCGTGGTTCGCGACCGGCCGGCGGGGGGTCTCCTCGCTGACCTTCCGCGGCTATGAGCTGAGCGGCAGCTACACCGGGTTCGCCGACCGCCCCGCATACGCCGACGCGCGCACGATCGCCGATGACCTGATGCAGGCCTACATCGACGGCAAGCTCGACCGCGTGGAGATCGTCTACAACGCCTACGTCTCGCCGCTGACCCAGCACGTGACCCGCGAACAGCTGCTGCCGCTCTCGCGCGAGGCGATCACCGGCGGCAAGGACGAGCAGGACGCCGCGGAGCCGCACAACGGCCCGCGCGCGCTCGTCTCCTACGAGCCCGACCCCGAGGAGATCCTCAAGCGCCTGGTCCCCGACTACGTCGAGATCTCGATCTACAGGGCCCTCGTGGAGTCCACCGCGGGCTTCTTCGGCGCCCAGATGACCGCTATGCGAAGCGCTTCTGAGAACGCCGGGGAAATCATCACGGACTACACGCTGCAGATGAACCGCGCCCGCCAGGCCGAGATCACGCAGGAGATCATGGAGGTAGTCGCCGGCGCCGAGGGCCTCAGCTAGGACGGCCGGTGCACTGCGCTGGCCGATCTATGATCGGTCTGCGTCCTCGGTCGCTTGCGTGCCAAGTACGCCGCGCTCCCTGCGTCCTTGTCTCGCTTGCCCACCGACCGTCCTGGCGCACCGCCACACAAGAACTTGAACCGATGATTAGGAGACTCGAGAGCTAATGGAAGCCAGCACCACCACAGAGGCCAGGACCCCCCAGAACGACTCCACCGAGCGCAACCTCGGGCGCATCGAGGAGATCCAGGGCGTCGTGATCGAGGCCGTCTTCCCGGACAGGCTGCCGGAGATCAACCACGCGATCACCGTCGCGCGCCCCGAGGCGGCCGCCGAGGAGGAGGCTCCCGGCGTGAGCTCCGGCGCGGGCGGCAGCCTGCTCGTGTGCGAGGTCCAGCAGCACCTCGGTGACGACCGCGTGCGCGCGGTGGCGATGGACACCACCGACGGCCTCTCGCGCGGCCTGGAGGTCGTGGACACCGGCGCCCCGATCTCGGTGCCCGTCGGCCAGGAGACGCTGGGACGCATCTTCAACCTGCTCGGTGAACCGATCGACCTCGGCGCCGATCTGCCCGCGGGCGTGGAGCGCCGCAGCATCCACCAGTCCGCGCCGCGCGTCGAGGACCTGACGCCGACGACGGAGATGTTCGAGACGGGCATCAAGGTCATCGACCTGCTCGCGCCCTACGCCAAGGGCGGCAAGGTGGGCCTGTTCGGCGGTGCGGGCGTCGGCAAGACCGTGCTGATCCAGGAGCTCATCCACAACCTCGCCAAGGAGCACGGCGGACTGTCCGCCTTCTGCGGCGTCGGCGAGCGCTCGCGCGAGGGCAACGACCTGTGGCTGGAGATGAAGGAGTCGGGCGTGCTCGACAAGACGATGCTCGTGTTCGGGCAGATGAACGAGCCCCCCGGCGCGCGCATGCGCGTGGCGCTCTCGGGTCTGACGATGGCCGAACACTTCCGCGACGAGGGTCAGGACGTGCTGCTGTTCATCGACAACATCTTCCGCTTCGTCCAGGCCGGATCCGAGGTCTCAGCCCTGCTGGGGCGGATGCCCTCCCAGGTGGGCTACCAGCCGACGCTCGAGACCGAGATGGGCCAGCTGCAGGAGCGGATCACCTCCACCAAGCGCGGCTCCGTCACCTCGGTGCAGGCGATCTACGTGCCCGCGGACGACTACACCGACCCGGCCCCCGCGTCGGTGTTCGCCCACCTCAACGCGACCACCGCGCTGTCGCGGGCGATCTCCGAAAAAGGCATCTACCCCGCTGTGGACCCGCTGGACTCCAACTCCACGATCCTCAAGGCGGACATCCTCGGCGAGGACCACTTCCGCGTGGCCAACCGGGTCAAGGAGATCCTGCAGCGCTACAAGGAGCTCCAGGACATCATCGCGATCCTCGGCATCGACGAGCTCTCCGACGAGGACAAGCTCACCGTCCAGCGGGCGCGCAAGATCGAGCGCTTCCTGTCCCAGCCGTTCTTCGTGGCCGAACAGTTCACCGGCACCCCCGGCGCGTACGTGCCGATCGCCGAGACGATCAGGGGCTTCGAGGAGATCATCGAGGGCAAGCACGACGAGGTGCCCGAGAGCGCGTTCTTCCTGAAGGGCACAATCGACGAGGTCGTCGAGGCGGCCAAGAAGTAGTGGCGCGCACGAAGTTCAGGGCCGAAGTCCTCACACCCGAGGGCGAGGTGTTCTCCGAGGAGATCGAGATGCTCTCCACGCGCACGGTCGTGGGCTCGATCGGGATCCTCGCGGGTCACGAGCCCGTGCTCGCGATGCTCGAGCCGACCGAGCTGCGGCTGTACCGCTCCGAGGGCGAGGTCGTCCGCTTCGCCCAGGCGGAGGGCTATCTGCAGTTCGCGGACGACCGCGCGCTCGTGCTCGTGGAGGAGGCGATCGCGCCGGAGGCGCTCGACCGCGAGACCTTCGAGACCAAGCTCACCGAGTCGCGAGCCAGCGCCGAGCGCGCCGAGGAGGGCAGCGAGGAAAGGGCGCGAGCGCTGCGTGACATCCGTCGATACGAGGCCTTCCTCTCGGTCGAGCAGTAGGCTTCCGGCCGCTCACCGGCTAGCCTCTCCCGCCTCATGAACGCCTCACATGAGCCCATTGGCGTGATCGGCACCGGCTACGTCGGGCTGGTCACCGCTGCCGGCTTCGCCGAGCTCGGCAACGAGGTCTGGTGCGTGGACATCGACGCCGAGAAGGTGGCGCGCCTGCAGCGCGGCGAGGTGCCGATCTACGAGCCCGGACTCGAGGAGATGCTCGCGCGCAACGCCGGGCGGATGCACTTCTCGACGGACCTCGCGGATGCGCTCGAGCATTCGCGCCTGCTGTTCATCGCAGTAGGCACGCCACCCACCTACTCCGGCGATGCCGACCTCTCCGCGGTGCACGCGGTCGTCGACGCGATCCCCGCGTCCGACAGGCACGCGCTCGTGATGAAGTCCACCGTGCCCTGCGGCACGGGCGCCTCGCTGCAGCGCGTGTTCGGCGAGCAGGGCAAGGGAGGCCTGGCCTACGTCTCCTGTCCGGAGTTCCTCAAGGAGGGCTCTGCGGTGAAGGACTTCATGAACCCCGACCGCGTGGTCGTGGGCGACTGCGGCGACTGGGCGGGAGACGCGGTCGTCGCGCTCTACGCGCCCCTGCAGGCGCCGCTGGTGCGCACCGACGTGGCGAGCGCGGAGATGGTCAAGCTCGCCTCCAACGCGTTCCTGGCGACGAAGATCTCCTTCATCAACGAGATCGCCAACGTCTGCGAGGAGACCGGCGCCGACGTCGTCGAGGTCGCGCGCGGGATGGGCCTCGACGACCGCATCGGCTCGAAGTTCCTGCAGGCCGGGATCGGCTTCGGCGGCAGCTGCTTCCCCAAGGACGTCGACGCGCTGAAGCAGCTCGCGGGCAACTCCGGCTACCACTTCCAGCTGCTGACAGCCGTGATCGAGGTCAACGACCTGCAGAAGCGCCGCGTGATCGGCAAGCTCCAGAAGCACCTCGGCGGGCTCGTGGGCAAGCGCGTGGCGCTGCTCGGCCTGGCCTTCAAGCCCAACACCGACGACATGCGCGAGGCCTCCTCGCTGGTGCTCTCCGCGCGCCTGCATGCCGACGGGGCGAGCGTGAGCGCGTATGACCCCGTGGCCGAGGAGCAGGCGCGCAAGCTCGTGACGGGCATCTCGTTCGCAAGCTCGGCGATCGACGCGGTCAACGAAGCCGACGCGGTCGTGCTCGTGACCGAGTGGCGCGAGCTGCTCGAGCTCGACTGGTACGCGGTCGCGGCGGCGATGCGCGGGCACGTCGTGATCGACGGGCGCAACGCCCTCGACCCCGCCGTCGTGCGCGACGCGGGGCTGATCTACGAGGGGATCGGAAGGCGGTGAGCCCGTGCAGGCCGTGATCCTCGTGGGCGGCCAGGGCACGCGCCTGCGCCCCCTTACGTCCACCGTGCCCAAGCCGGTGGTGACGCTCGTGGACCGCCCGTTCATCGCATTCATGCTCGAGTGGCTGCGCGGTCACGGCGTGGACGACGTGATCATGTCCTGCGGCTTCATGGCCGACAGCGTGCGCGCGGTGCTCGGCGACGGCTCCGGCCTCGGCATCCGCCTGCGCTTCGTCGAGGAGCCCGAGCCGCGTGGCACCGCGGGCGCGCTGAAGCTGGCCGAGCCGATGCTCGACGAGCGCTTCCTGATGCTCAACGGGGACGTGCTCACCGACATCGACCTCACCGCCCAGCTCGCCCAGCACGAGAGCACCGGAGCGCGCGCCACGCTCTCGCTCGTCCCCGTCGCCGACCCCTCCGCCTACGGCGTGGTGATGCTCCACGAGGACCATTCGGTGCGGGACTTCGTCGAGAAGCCGGGCGCGGACAAGATCGAGACCAACCTGATCAGCGCGGGCGCCTACGTGCTCGAGCGCGAGATCCTCGAGCTCGTGCCGCCGGAGCGCAACGTCTCGATCGAGCGCGAGGTCTGGCCGCTGCTGATCGGAGACGGCCTCTACGGCTTCCCCTCCGAGAGCTACTGGCTGGACATCGGCACGCCCGGGCGCTACCTGCAGGGCACCTTCGACATCATCGAGGGCAACGTCGAGACTGCCGTGAGCGAGCGGATGGGCGAGGGCTGGCTGGCGATCGACCCGGGTGCCGAGGTGCACGGCCGCGTGATCCCCCCAGCGCTGCTGGAGCGCGGCGTCGTCGTGGCCGCCGGCGCGCACGTGGGCAGCCTCGTCGTGCTCGGCGAGGGCGTCAGCATCGGAGCGGGTGCCACCGTGGAGCGCTCAGTCGTGCTGCGGGGGGCGCAGATCGGAGCGGGCTGTGAACTGCGAGACTGCATCGTCGCGCCCGGCGCCCACGTGGGCGCGGGCTGCCGCATCAGCGGCGGGGCCGTCATCGGCGAAGACGTGCGGATCGGGGCCGACAACGTGGTCACGCGCGGGGCGCGTATCTTCCCTGGTGTCGAGCTGCCAGACGGGGCGATCGGGTTCTGATCGCCCGTGACCCGTAGAGTTACGGGCCACCCGGGTTTTCCCTGATGGCGACCAGTATCCCAGCACTACAGGAGGCGAGCAGCAGATGAGCGAAGGCGGCCTCACCGCCACACCCACCGCAGCAGAGCTCTCGCGCGCGGCGATCGCCCAGATCGACCCGTCCGACCAGCTGGGCGACGTGCTGGCCCTCCCCGAGCACCTGCGCGATGCGCTGTGGCGCGTGGAGTCGGCGATCATGCAGGACTGGGACACGCCCGCGGGTCTCGTCGTGGCCGGCATGGGCGGCTCGGCGATCGGCGGCGCGCTGGCGCGCGCCGCGCTCGGCGACCACGCCTCGCGCCCGATCTTCGTCACGCGCGCCTACGGGCTGCCCACGTGGACGACGCCCGAGACGATGGTGCTCTGCGCCAGCTACTCCGGCGAGACCGAGGAGACGCTCGCCTGCTACGAGTCCGCGGGGGCGCTCGGCGCCAAGCGCACCGTCGTCACGACCGGCGGGCGCCTGGCCGAGATGGCGCGCGCGGACGGCGTGCCCGTGATCCCGCTCCCTGGCGGCTTCCAGCCGCGCGCGGCTGTCGCCTACATGATCGTCGCCTCGCTCGAGGTCGCCGCCCTGTGCGGCGTAGGGCCGCGCCTGACCTCGGAGATCGACGTCGCAGCCTCCCACACCGAGCAGCTCGTCGCCGAGTGGGGCCCCGACGCCCCCGAGGACTCGCTGGCCAAGGAGATCGCCCGCGGGCTGTTCGGCACGACACCGGTCGTCGCCGGCGCCGGGCTGACCTCGCCGATCGCCAACCGCTGGAAGACGCAGGTCAACGAGAACGCCAAGCAGCCGTGCTTCTGGGCCGAACTGCCCGAGCTCGACCACAACGAGATCGTCGGCTGGGAGGGCGCCAAGGACGTGGGCCGCTTCTCGGCGGTGTTCCTCGACGACTCCGACGCGCATCCGCGCGTGAAGGAGCGGATGGACCTCACCGAGCGCCTGATCGCTGGCAACGCCGCGGTGAGCTACCGCCTGGAGACCCGCGGGCAGACCGCGATCGAGCGTGTGATCTCGCTCGTACTGCTGGGCGACCTCGTCTCGATCTACCTCGCCACCCTCCGGGGGGTCGACCCCGGGCCTGTCAAGGTGATTGACGAGCTCAAGGCCGCGCTGGCCGACCGCTGACCCCCTTCCCGACCGCTGAGCCCCCCTATTGACATGGAGACTTCACGATGAACCCCACCGCCACCCTGACCGCCGACGACTTCAAGGTCGCGGACCTCTCGCTCGCCGAGTTCGGGCGCAAGGAGATCACGCTCGCCGAGCACGAGATGCCCGGCCTGATGGCGATCCGCCGCGAGTACGCCGAGGGGCAGCCGCTGAAGGGCGCACGCATCACGGGCTCGCTGCACATGACGATCCAGACGGCGGTGCTGATCGAGACGCTGACCTCGCTCGGCGCGGAGGTCCGCTGGTGCAGCTGCAACATCTTCTCCACCCAGGATCACGCCGCGGCCGCCGTCGCCGTCGGCCCCGACGGGACGCCCGAGAGCCCGCGCGGAGTGCCCGTGTACGCGTGGAAGGGCGAGAGCCTCGAGGAGTACTGGTGGTGCACAGAGCAGGTGCTGATGTGGCCCGAGGGAGATGGCGGCTCGACCGCGCCGAACATGATCCTCGACGACGGCGGCGACGCCACGCTGCTCGTGCACAAGGGCACCGAGTACGAGGCCGCGGGCGCCGTCCCGGACCCCGCGAGCGCTGACTCCGAGGAGTTCCGCGTGATCCTCTCCGTGCTCACGCGCTCGCTCGGCGAGGACCCGCAGCGCTGGACGAAGGTCGGCCAGGGCATCAAAGGCGTGACCGAGGAGACGACCACGGGCGTCCACCGCCTCTACCAGATGGTCGAGACCGGAGAGCTGCTGTTCCCCGCGATCAACGTCAACGACTCGGTGACGAAGTCCAAGTTCGACAACCTCTACGGCTGCCGCCACTCGCTGATCGACGGCATCAACCGCGCCACCGACGTGATGATCGGCGGCAAGGTCGCCGTCGTCTGCGGCTTCGGCGACGTGGGCAAGGGCTGCGCGGAATCGCTGCGCGGCCAGGGAGCCCGCGTGGTGATCACCGAGATCGACCCGATCTGCGCGCTGCAGGCCTCGATGCAGGGCTATGAGGTGCGCACGCTGGAGGAAGTGCTCGAGACGGGCGACATCTTCATCACGGCCACGGGCAACAAGGACATCATCACCGCCGCCTACATGGAGCGGATGAAGCACCAGGCGATCGTCGGCAACATCGGCCACTTCGACAACGAGATCGACGTCGCCGGCCTCACCGCGATCCCCGGCATCGAGCTCATGAACATCAAGCCGCAGGTGGACAAGTGGATCTTCCCCGACGGCCACGCCGTGATCCTCCTCTCCGAGGGGCGCCTGCTGAACCTCGGCAACGCCACCGGCCACCCGAGCTTTGTGATGAGCAACTCCTTCACCAACCAGACGATCGCCCAGATCGAGCTCTTCAGCAAGAACGACGAGTACGAGAAGCGCGTCTACGTGCTGCCCAAGCACCTCGACGAGAAGGTCGCGCGCCTGCACCTCGACGCGCTGGGCGTCAGGCTCACCAAGCTCAGCCCCGAGCAGGCCGACTACATCGGCGTGCCGGTGCAGGGCCCGTACAAGCCCGACCACTACCGCTACTAGTCGCCGATGAGGGCGATGGTCCTCGCGGCGGGGCTGGGCACGCGGCTGCGGCCGCTGACGTATGAGATCACCAAGCCGATGGTGCCGGTGCTCGACAGGCCGGTGATGGAGCACATCCTCGACCTGCTCGCCCGCCACGGCATGGATGAGGTGATCGCCAACCTGCACTACTTCCCCGAGAGCATCCGCGAGCACTTCGGCGACCGCCTGGAGTACAGGGTCGAGGAGGAGCTGCTGGGCACGGCGGGCGGGGTGCGCGCCTGCGGGGCCTTCTTCGGCGATGACGCCTTCCTCGTGATCTCCGGCGACGCGCTCACGGACATCGACCTGGGCGCGCTGATCGCGCGCCACCGCAGCGCGGGCGGCATCGCCACGCTGGCGGTCAAACAGGTGCCCGACACGCGCGAGTACGGCGTGGTGCTGCACGACAGCGACGGGCGCATCACGGGCTTCCAGGAGAAGCCCGAGCCCGAGGAAGCGCTCTCGAACCTGGGCAACTGCGGCATCTACGTCTTCGATCCCGCGATCTTCGACTACTTCCCCGAGCGCCCCTTCGTGGACTGGGCGAAGGACGTCTTCCCGGTGCTGCTCGAGAACGATGTGCCGTTCCACATCCACGAGGTGGACGAGTACTGGAACGACGTGGGCTCCCTCGGCGAGCTGCGCCAGGGCACCTTCGATGCGCTGCAGGGCCGGCTGCGCCTCGATGTCGAGGGCGAGGAGGTGAGCCCGGGCGTGGTCGTCGCGGGTCCCTCGCCGCTGCGCGAGGACACCGAGATCGAGGGCCCCGCGTGGATCGGGCGCGGCGTGCGCATCGGCGCGCGCGTGCGCCTCATGGGACCGCTCGTGCTGGGCGACGGAGCGCTCGTGGGCGATCGGGCCCAGCTGCGCGAGAGCATCCTCTTTCCCGGCACGGAGATCGCGGCCGAGGCGATCCTGATCGGCGCGATCGCCGGCCACCGCGGCATCCTGCAGAGCCTTCGCCGCCGCGCATAGACGGGGCCGCGCCGGCGGCGCATGCGGCTGGCGGCCGGCGCTCAGACGGGGAGTTCGAAGCGCTCGCGCCGCTGCTGGGCGCGCTCGGACTCCGTCAGCGCGCGCATGAACAGCACGGCGATCGCCACGCCCATCACGATCGACTGCTCGACCGCCATGATCAGCCCCGCGAGCGATTGGTCGGTCAGGGCGGAGATGCCCCACACGCGGGCGTGGTCGACGTAGTAGGGGTAGAGCGCGGAGGGCGCGAACGCCAGGCCCATGCCGAGCGCGCCCACGAACAGCTTCGTGGTGGCCATGTAGACGACGGGGCCCAGCCCCTCCAGGCGCAGGCGCGCGCGGATGGGCGAGAGCAGGTGCCACCAGTACAGCGATCCCGCGAGGATGAAGCTGAGGTGCTCGAGCACGTGCACCGTCCGGTGGGTGACCGCGAGGTCGTAGGCGGCGGGCACGTGCCAGGCCCAGATCACGGCCACGTAGAGGAACACCGCGAAGGCGGGGTGCGCGAGCGGGCCCGCGCGGCGCTCCAGATCGGAGACCGCGCGCGTGACGGGGCGCAGGATCACCTTCGTCAGGCCCAGGATCGCGAGGATCGGTGCGATGTCGAGCAGCAGGATGTGCTGGCCCATGTGCGCGAAGAACAGCTGGTCGGCGAGCGCGTCGATCGGCGAGACGAGCGCCAGCAGCATGATCGCCACCGACCCCAGGAAGCAGCACAGGCGCCACACGGGCGCCTCCGCGGCGCTGCGAGGAGAGGGGCCGAGGCGCACCTGGCGCCAGCGCCGCACGTACACGCCCGCGAGCGCTGCAGAGCCGATCAGCGCGCTCGGGCTGAGCGTCCAGGAGAGGTCAGGGCTCATCCACCGCGCATTCTCTCACCCGCGGGCGCAACGGCTCGCCGGCGGCGTCCGCGCCGCTGGCGCGGGCGCGCTCTGAAGGCGGCGCGATTGCGGTCTCTCCGCAGGTCCTATCCGCAACTTCTGCGGACATCGGTCCAACGCCATTTACATCCGCCTCGGGCGGGACTAGCATCGATGTTGCCAACAAGAACGACCGAAGGAGCCTACGATGCAAATCGACATCAAGGGTCGTAACGTCCCGGTCACCGACGACCTGCGTATCCACGCTGAGCGCCGTCTGGCCAAGGTCGCGCGGCAGGTCTCAGACCTCGCCCGGCTGGAGATCGAGATCTTCAAGGAGCCGAACCCGCGCGTCGCCGACTGCCACGTAGCGGAGGGCACGCTCTACCTGAAGGGCGTCACGCTGCGCGCGCACGACGCGTCTCCGGAGCTCCAGCACTCGATGAACCTGATGGTCGACGAGTTGGCGCGGCAGGTCAAGCGTCACCGCGACAAACTCCGCCACCGCCGCGAGGCGCATGCTGTGGCGGCGCGCGCGGCACAGGCCGCGGCCGCGGCCGTGGCAGCCCAGCCCTAGCTCCCACGGGAGCGGTGATCGGCCCGCCGTTGCAGGCGGGCCGACAGCCGGCCGGGGGCCGGGGCCGCGGCTTGCCTCGCGGGTGAGCGCTGGAGCGCCGGGAGCTATCCTTGGCTCATGGCCTCCCTGCTTGATCGCGCGCTGAACGTCGGCGAGGCGAAGAAGTTCAAGACCTACCAGCGACGCGTCGCGCTGATCGGCGCCTTCGAGGCCGAGCTCGAGCACGACAGCGACGAGGAGCTGCGCGAGCGGATGGACGGCCTGCGCGAGCGCGCGGCAGAGGGGGAGACGCTGGACGCGCTGCTTCCCGAGTGCTTTGCGATCGTCCGCGAGACCGGCAGGCGCACGATGGGCATGCGCCACTTCGATGTGCAGCTGACCGGCGGCATGGCCCTCCACGAGGGGCAGATCTCAGAGATGAAGACCGGCGAGGGCAAGACGCTGACGGCGACGCTCGCCGTCGTGCTCAACTCGCTCGCCGTGCGCGACGCCGAGCTCGAGGAGGAGGAGGAGGAGGAGGGCTCCGACTCGCCGCCCACGCGCAAGGGTGTGCACGTGGTCACCGTCAACGACTACCTCGCGCGCCGCGACGCCGAATGGATGAGCCCGATCTACGACGCGCTGGGCGTCTCCGTGGGAGTCCTGCAGACGATGCAGCCCTACGAGGAGAAGCAGCGGGCCTATGAATGCGATGTCGTCTACGGCACGAACTCGGAGTTCGGCTTCGACTACCTGCGCGACAACATGGCCAAGGACCTCAGCGAAAAGGTCCAGCGCGGTCACTCCTACGCGATCGTGGACGAGGTCGACAACATCCTCATCGACGAGGCGCGCACGCCGCTGATCATCTCCGGCGCGCCCGAACAGGCTGCCGACCTGTACGTGAAGTTCGCGCGCCTGGCACCGCGGCTGACGGTGGGCAAGACCCCCGAAGGCATGGACCCGCGCATGAAGAAGCAGTTCATGGCGGACTTCGACTACGAGATCGACGAGAAGCACAAGACCGTCTCGATCACCGAGCAGGGCGTGGCCAAGGCCGAGCGCTTCCTCGGCATCGACCACCTCTACCGCGCCGAGAACGGTCACCTCGTCAACCACCTGATCCAGTGCCTGCGCTCCGAGGCGCTCTACAAGCGCGACGTCGACTACGCCGTCGTCGAGGGTCAGGTGCAGATCATCGACGAGTTCACCGGCCGCATCCTCGAGGGCAGGCGCTGGTCGGAGGGACTGCACCAGGCGATCGAGGCCAAGGAGGGGGTGGCGATCCAGGAGGAGAACCAGACGCTCGCCACGATCACCTACCAGAACTACTTCCGCCTCTATGACAAGCTCGCCGGAATGACGGGGACGGCGCTGACGGAGGCGACGGAGTTCATGAAGATCTACGAGCTCCCCGTCGTGCAGATCCCCACCAACATGGACATGGTGCGCGCCGATCGCAACGATCAGGTCTACAAGACCAAGGAGGGCAAGTGGAGCGCGGTCGTCAGGGAGATCGCCAGCCGCCACGAGAACGAGCAGCCGGTGCTCGTGGGCACGATCTCCGTCGAGGTCTCCGAGCTGCTCGGCGAGCGCCTGGCCAAGCGCGGCATCACCCACACCGTCCTCAACGCCAAGCCAGAGCACGCGGCGCATGAGGCCGACATCGTCGCCGAGGCCGGCCAGCCCGGCGCGGTGACGATCGCCACGAACATGGCGGGACGCGGCGTGGACATCAAGCTCGGCGGCAACCCCGAGCACCTCGCGCGCCAGCAGCTCGCCCGCGAAGGCGTCGACCCCGCGGCTGATCCCGAGGAGTTCGAGCGCCGCCTGCAGGCGCTGATGCCCGAGCTCGAGCGCAAGGTGGAGGAGAACCGCCAGCGCGTGATGGCCGCCGGCGGCCTGTTCATCTGCGGCACCGAGCGCCACGAGTCGCGGCGCATCGACAACCAGCTGCGCGGGCGCGCAGGACGCCAGGGCGACCCGGGCGAATCGCGATTCTTCCTCTCCGCCGAGGACGATCTCGTGCGCCTGTTCGCGGGCGACCGCATCTACAAGATCCTCGACCGCCTGGGCGGTGTCGACGAGGAGGGCAACGAGGAACCGATCGAGGCAGGGATGCTCTCCAAACAGATCGAGAAAGCCCAGAAGAAGGTCGAGGAGCAGAACTTCCTGATTCGCAAACGCGTGCTCGAGTACGACGACGTGATGAACGAGCAGCGCCGCGTGATCTACGCCTACCGTGACGAGGTGCTCGAGGGCAAGAGCATCGGCGAGGAGGCGCGCCAGGAGGTCGCCAAGGTGGTCGAGCGCACGATCGACCAGTACACGCCCGGCGACTACATGGAGGACTGGGACATGGACGGCCTGTTCCTCGCGCTGGGCCAGTTCTTCCAGCTCGACCTCGGCAGGGAGGATCTCGACAAGGAGACCGTCGACCGCAACTCGCTCACCGAACGGATCGTCTCGGAGGCGATGGAGCGCTACCAGGCGCGCGAGGACTCCCTCGGTGAGGAGCTCATGGGCGCCCTCGAGCGCTTCCTGCTGCTGCAGATCATCGACGAACGCTGGCGCGAGCACCTGTTCGACATGGACTACCTGCGCGAGGGCATCCACCTCCGCGGCTTCGCCCAGATCGACCCCCTGGTGGCCTACAAGAACGAAGCCTTCTCGCTCTTCGGCGACCTCATGAACAGCGTGTGGGCGGACTACACGCGCATGATCTTCAACGTCCAGGTCAACGTCGAGGGCGAGAACGGCGGCGCTCCCGCTCCCGCCTTCGCCGCCTCCGGGAGCTCAACGCGTGCCGGTCGCGTCTCCTACTCGGGCGGCCACAGCGCCGCCGGAGCAGGCGCGCTCGCAGCAGCCGCCGCCGCCGCGGGCGCAGCGGGCCCCGACCAGGCCTACGCGGGCGAAGAGGAGGCCGAAATGCTGCCGGTGGTGGAGCAGCGCGTGCTCGACGAGGAGCACCAGATCGGGCGCAACGATCCTTGCTGGTGTGGGAGCGGTAAGAAGTACAAGAAGTGCCACGGCTCCTAGGGAGCCGTGGATGCGGCGCGGAGCGGCGTCCTCGGTCGCTCGTGTGCGCAGCACACTTCGCTCCCTGCGTCCTTGCTCCGCTTGATCCACGACTCCCTAGGCGCGCATGCCCGTGACAGCCGCGGAGCGGCGTCCTCGGTCGCTCGTGTGCGCAGCACACTTCGCTCCCTGCGTCCTTGCTCCGCTTGATCCACGACTCCCTAGGCGCGCATGCCCGTGACAGCCGCGGAGCGGCGTCCTCGGTCGCTCGTGTGCGCAGCACACTTCGCTCCCTGCGTCCTTGCTCCGCTTGATCCACGACTCCCTAGGCGCGCATGCCCGTGACAGCCGCGGAGCGGCGTCCTCGGTGTTGCTCGGTGTGCGCGATTGCACACGTTGCGGGCAGGGACGTTGATGCTTGCTCCGCTTGATCCACGACTCCCCAGGCGCGTGTGGGTGTGATGCGCGCGGGCCGCGTGCTTGCCCGCCTGGCGTCGGTTGCGCTCCTGGTGCTCCTGTTGACAGCTGCGCCGAGTGCGGCTGACGTTCCTGCGGCGGCGTGTCCCGCTGTGATCGCGGCTCCTGCCCCGGGAGCCGTGCCGACGCCGGCATCCCCGCCGACCGGCCCTGTGGCGCCGGGGGCCGAACAGATAGTCGTGTGCGTCGGCTCGCAGGCGATCGCGGGGGCGAGCTACCTGCACTGGCTCGCGGTGGCCGAGAAGGTGGCTGTGCCCGGTAAGGGTGAACGCGCGCCAACCGCGACGGAACTGCGGCATGAGGTCCTCGAATACCTGATCAGCGCCGAGTGGCTGCGGTTGGAAGCCAACGCGCTGGGCATCCACGTGACGAAGGCCGCTGTGAAGCGGGAGTTCGCCCACCTGTGCGCCCAGCAGTTCCCGCGGCACCGGGAATTCGAGGCGTTCCTGCGCGAATCGGGGCAGAGCGTCGCGGACCTGCTCGAGCGCGTCGAAGCGACCCCCCTCTCCCTGAGGATCTTGAACCGCGTGCAGGCGGGCCATCACAGCGCACGCAGCAAGGAGCGCGCGACGGCGCGCTTTGTCAAAGCCTTCAACGTGAGGTGGCGGCCGCAGACGTACTGCGCCTCGGAATACGCCGTGGCGGACTGCGGCCACGTGCAGGGCGCCGGGTAGGCCCGCCGAGGCCGAGGCCGAGGCAGGGGGCGCGGCGCTGATAGCGTGGAGGCATGGCCACTACGGCACCGAGCGAGTCCACTCCTCAGCGCCTGGCGGCGATCCGTGAGCAGATGAAGCTGCTCGCGGATTATCTTTGACCCGGCTTCGCTGGACGAGCGTGTGGCGACGCTCGAGGACGAGATGGGAGCCGAGGGCTTCTGGGATGACTCCGAGCGGGCAGCGGCGGTGTCGGCGGAGCACGCCCGCACGTCGCGGCGGCTGGAGGCCTTCAGGCAGCTGGAGGCCGATGTCGATGACCTCGACGGCCTCGCGGAGATGGCCGCGGAGGACGCCTCGGTGCAGGAGGAGGTCGACGAGCAGATAGCCTCGGTGGAGAGCCGCCTGGCGGCGCTGGAGGAGCAGCGGCTGTTCTCGGGGCCCTACGACGCGGGCGACGCGCTCGTGACGGTGAACGCTGGCGCGGGCGGCACGGACGCGCAGGACTGGGCGGAGATGGTGCTGCGAATGGAGATGCGCTGGGCGGAGAGCCGGGGCTTCGGGGTGGAGCTGCTCGAGGTTGGCGAGGGCGAGGAAGCGGGGATCAAGTCGGCGACGTTCCGCGCCTCGGGCGAGAACGCCTACGGGCTGTTCGGCGCCGAGCGCGGCGTGCACAGGCTCGTGCGACTCTCGCCGTTCGACTCCGCGCACCGCCGCCAGACGAGCTTCGCGGGCTTGGAGGTGGCGCCGGTGGTGCCGGACACGGGCGAGGTGGAGATCAACGAGGACGACCTGCAGGTGGACACCTACCGCGCCTCGGGCGCGGGTGGCCAGCACGTCAACAAGACGGACTCCGCGGTGCGCATCACGCACCGCCCCACGGGCATCGTGGTGCAGTGCCAGAACGAGCGCTCGCAGTCCTCCAACCGGGCGACCGCGATGGCGATGCTGCGCGCGAAGATGCTCGAGCGCAAGGAGCGCGAACGCCAGGAGGAGATCGCGCGCGAGAAGGGGGAGGCCCAGGACGTGAACTTCGGATCGCAGATCCGCTCCTACGTGCTGCACCCCTACACGATGGTCAAGGACCATCGCACAGCCCACGAGATGGGCGACGTCGAGCGAGTCCTCGACGGAGACCTCGATGGATTCGTGCGTTCGTATCTGCTCACCGCGGCCGGCTCGGGCGGATAGCGGTGGACGCGCTCACGGCGCTCGTGCAGCGTGCGCTGGCGGAGGACGTGGGCTCGGGCGACGTGACGACGCTGGCGACCGTGCCGGCGGATGCGCGCGCGCGTGCGCTGATCACCCAGAAGGAGCCCGGGGCGGTTTACGGCCTGGAGGCCGCGGAGCGGACGTTCGCGCAGCTCGACGGCGATGCGCGCATGGAGCGCCTCGTGGAGGAGGGCGTCTGGCGCGAGCAGGGGGGCGGCGTGCTGGCGGTGGAGGGCAGTGCGCAGGCGCTGCTGACGGGCGAGCGCACGGCGCTGAACTTCCTGGCGCACCTCTCGGGCGTGGCCACGATGGCGGCGCGCGCGGCGCGCGCGGTGCAGGGCACGGGCGCGCACGTGCTGGACACGCGCAAGACCACGCCCGGGCTGCGCGCGCTGGAAGATCG
>OCZT010001322.1_pt1 | contig 25525 bp, 22 predicted proteins | sample 1539031 | NCBI WGS metagenome assembly OCZT01 (sample SAMEA3539308, study PRJEB22396) | soil metagenome | biome: tundra; feature: field; material: soil | place: USA | collected 2010-05 | depth 0.15 m | reverse complement strand
GGTAGGTGAGGGTGCAGCGTTCATCGCGCGTGCGCGTGATCACCGGGCCGCCAGTTTCCAGGCGCGCCTCGGCGTCGGCGATCTGTCTTCCCAGCAGGCTATGGCATCAAGAATGCTCGCGCCGGGAGCGGGAACCCCACGCCAGAGCGCGATTTTGCGATGCGGAGGCGAGAGATATCCAATTGTGATCAAATTGGGATCGCGCGGGGCTTACTAGGCGCGGGATTCGCCTTCCTAGCGATTTCGATCACCGGCCCAGCGCGTTGCGATAGTGCTGCGCAGCAATCGGCCCCCACTGCTTAATAGGCTCGCCGTTGCGTTGACCGTGTTTTGGACCCGCGTTAACGAATCGGTAAACCAAAGGCAACGAAGATTCTGTACAAACCTTGATCGGAGTCATCTCGGTTATTTTCTTCGCCTCGCTCGCGATCAGAACCAGTGCAGGCTTGATCGCCTCGCACAAGTCGTTTATCGGATAGTGCGAGTTGCACCTGCGCACGAACTCAGCGTAATCCACGCGTTTTCCTTGGGGTCTTTGGGGTTCGAGATAACACTTGGCGAGGTTCGTGAACGCCACCTCATCAAATCCTAGTTTGCAATATCTGAGAAGGCACTTGAAGTTCTTCCAGACTGTTTTTTTGGCCCATTCTTCATACGCTGCCGTATAGCTTCTCCGAACCGCGTCGAGGTAACGCCCGTCTGATCCGGCGGACGGCTCCTCGACCCAGTTCCTGATTTCCTGCTCAAGATCATTTCCTATCGCTTGAAAAAGCTTCGCGGGGTTGTGGATGGCCCCCACTAGTAGGACCCGGCCTATTGCGTATCGTTTGCCTATATATCCCGGCCAGCGTCTAATTCTGGCGGCATGGGCAGGATCTGATGAATTAGAGGGATTGCCCCCGTCACAGCATTTGAGAAGATCGGGCGGCGCTTGGAGCACCTCGCGTGCGTACTTTAACCATTTTTTGTCTGGGTGCATGCCGTTCCCAATTTAGCTTTGCGGAGCAGGGAGTTGAGCCCGACGCGCCCTATTTCCCGCTAAATCCCACTGACGACTTTAACTTTCGATAGTCCGCGTCGTTGCGATGGGAATTTTCGCGCACGAACCTTGATCCCAATCGATCCCAACAGCGCGAATGCGGCCCGCGCCTGTTAGCTTATTTCGCGCTCGCTGCACCGCAAATGCGTTCGCCGCCGCTTACCATGACCGAAAGCCCCGAGCCGGGCGGCGCGCGGCAATTGTCACACTCCAAATGGGAACGTTTCCGGCACTCCGCGCATCGCGACTGCGGATAGCGGTGACACGGCTTTGGTTTCATCGAACCAGATGTACTCGTCGAATTGCCGCGGCAGAGACGCCTGGAAATAGTGACTCTCCAATTCCGATTGCGGCCGATAGATAACCCCGATAGCTCGTTCAAGACGCGCCGGCGCGAGTTCATCGCGTACCGCCTGGCGCCGAGGCGCGCGCAGATGAACCGCGCATGCCGCGACGCCTGATTCGTGAAACAGCCGTTCGTAACTTCGTTCGTGCGCAGGCCGCACCTTCTTTATCTCCATCGGGCCGTCCCAATCCGATGCTGCCGCGACCGTCCCGCGATCGGTTCCGAATCCGACCAGGTACGCTGCGCCGCCGAACCGATTGCGGGATAGCTGCCCCACATTATGTTCTCCGCGCGTACCCATCTCCGTAGCGGACGCATCACCCACATGAGAGTTGTGCGCCCATACAATTGCTTTGCCGCCGACGCCCTGAAATTCGAGCAGCCGCTCGAGCGTGTCGAACATATGCTGGTCGCGCAGGTTCCACGATTCGACGGTGCCGTAGTACATGACGCGGTAGTATTGTTCCGCGGCGGCAATCAGGCGCGCATTCTGGATCGCGTCGAAGAATCTATCGCCGTCGCGCTCTGAATACTCGATTCGGCGCTTCAGCAGATCGCCCAGCATCTCGACTATCGGCTGTTCGCAAATGCGATACGGATCGCCCAGTGCGACGCGCCCGTACACGGCGGGATCGTTCTCCCAGGGCGTCAGGCAGCCGTAACGCTGTCTGGCTACTGCCGCCATCGCCGGATCGACGCCGCTGAGGTATTCGATGACCGCGTGAATCGAAGTGAACAGACTGTACAGATCGAGTCCATAGAAGCCCGCGCGCAGCTCCGGATCGCGAACCTCCGCATTGTAGGCGCGCAACCATTCGACCAATTCCAAAGTCTCGCGATTACGCCACATCCAGGTCGGGAAGCGCGTGAATGCGCTCCATTGCTGCTGTCGCACGGGCGCGTGATGCACGTATTGGTTGATTCGCGCGGCGTCGGGCCAATCGGCCTCGACCGCCACCATTCTGAATCCACGCCGTAAAATAAGCTCGCGAGTGATCCGCGCGCGCATCTGGTAGAACTCCGAAGTGCCGTGCGTCGCTTCTCCGAGAAGCACAACCCGTGCATCGCCAATCCGCGCCAGGAGTGGCGAGAGATCGACTTCGCCGATGTCCCCTATCGGCTCGGCGACCTCGCGTATGAGTTTCGCCACCGACTGCGGCCTGCTGGCGCGCGCCGGAGTCCGGCCCGATGCGTCTGCCCATCCTTCCGCGCCAATCAGCGGAACGAACTGCACGTCACCAAGGTTTTCTTCCTCGTACTGGTCCTCCGTGACCCGCGTGACTCGTATCAGTTGTTGAGCACGAGAAGACGACGACCCGACCGGAATTACCAGCCGCCCACCAACTCGCAGTTGCTCGAGCAGTGGTTTTGGAATCTGAGGACCACCCGCCGTTACGATGATGACATCGTAGGGGGCATGTTCCGGCCATCCCAGGGTGCCGTCCCCGGTGAGAACATGGATGTTGTCGTAGTGCAGTTCCGACAAGCGCCGCCGCGCAATCGTCGCGAGTTCCTCATGACGCTCTACCGTGTAGACGCTGTCCACGATCCGCGAAAGAACGGCTGCGGCGTAGCCCGACCCAGTGCCGATTTCGAGCGCCTTTTCGTGCGGCTTTGCCTCCACGCATTCGATCATCAGCGCAACTATGTAAGGCTGCGAGATCGTCTGACCCGCCTCGATCGGCAATGGAGTGTCCTGGTACGCAAACTCGGCGAGCCGAATTGGAAGAAATGGTTCGCGAGCAACCGCGCCCATCGCATGCAGCACCGCCGCATCCTTGATACCGCGCGATGCGATCTGAGTGGTTACCATCCGCTGCCGCTCGATCGGGAAATCCTGCATCGGTGTCGCTCCCTTGAACCGTTTGCCATTGAACAAAGCAATCGCGATGCCGCCTCTTCAGCGCCGGCCGCGAACCCGAAGCTCCTACCCACACGGTTTTTATCTATCTACATCTACCGTCCGTTTTATCGTGCTCCCTTCGGAGCCACTTGCCTGACGTTCGCTGGCTCCTTTCATCACAGATGCGCCGTCCGACAATTGATTTCACAATCAGTCACTCTCGCGCTGTCTGGCGCGGCAGATGCCCTCTCCTGGAAAAAAAGATCAAAACAAATGTGCCAGGAGGAACAATGGTTTTTTTTCGAGAAATGAAGTCCGTCAACTGGCCTGATCCCGAGCCTTTAGCGGAGTATGCTCTAACTATGGCAACGCGCTGACGGCAGATTAAGAAAGATGGCTGCGGTTTTTTCGAGAATACTGTGCCCGATTGACTTCGAGCGTGATTCGATGGACGCGCTCGGACTCGCCTGCCGGCTGGCGAAGCAGAACTCCGCTACAGTTTACCTTCTGACCGTGATCGGCGCGCCGCCCGCTGCCGCCACCGCACTGCCGCCCGTCGCGCTGAACCCTGACCCTGAGTTTGAGGCAGAATGCATCCGCCGGTTGGAAGCAATTGCGCGGGAAAAACTGGCGGGAGTTTCACATGAGATTTTCGTCGCAAGCGGGAACGCGGCGCCGGAGATTCTCAATCTCACCGCCACCCGGAACATCGACCTAATCGTGATGGGCACGCACGGCCGCACTGGCCTGAAGCACTTCTTTCTCGGCAGCGTCGCGGAGCACGTCGTTCGCGAATCGCCGGTCCCGGTCTTGACGATCCATCCCAAGGCCGCCGGGTAAACCCGGATTTCCGTTTTCCAAGGCATGGATCGGCGAGCGAAAAAAAATGGAGCAGGAACATAATCACGGCGTTCTGATGCGCGGACTTTCCCGCCGGTTGGTGTACAGCCGGCCGCGCGCGTGGTTGGGAATGGCGGTGGAGCTTCCGAGCCTGCTGCGTGGAGTAAGCATCCCGCGCGGGGCGAAATGCCTCGATATCGCAACAGGCCTCGGATGGGCGACAGCGGGCCTTGTCCGACTCGATCCGTCGGTGCGGATCGTGGCGCTCGATTATGATGGAACGATTCTGCCGCGCACGCGTGAATACTTGCGCGAGCATGGAGCGGCCGAGAGCTCCGGGCTCTGTCGCGCCGACGCCAAGCATCTGCCGTTGCGCGACGGTTCCTTCGACTTGGTGCTTTGCTTGTACGGGCTCCATCACTTTCGCGGCTATTTTGAAGCGCTGCGCGAGATCGCGCGCGTGCTTAAGTCAACCGGGACGTTCGCGCTGATCGATCCGGCCCGGCGTCCCGGCAAGCCGCCCGGCGGACACCACGGAATGGAGGTTCTCACGCCCGACGAATTGGACCGAATGCTCCTCGACGCTGGTTTCGAGATCGTGCGGTCTCGCGTTTCACTGGGAAGAGTGAAGGCCGTGACACACAAGAGGAAGTCGGTAACGGCGCCAACGTAAAGCTCAAACTTTGCGTTTGCAAACCGCGTGGTCTTGGTGTGAGGCTGAGTCGGGGTTTAAAAAAAAACGGAAAATTCCGGGTAAAGGAGTTCTCCCATGTCTTTGCCGTATCGCAAAATTCTGTGCCCGGTGGATTTCGACGAAAACTCGATCGCGGCGATCGAGACCGCGGCGGAAATCGCGCGACATTTCGACGCCACCGTTTATGTCCTGCACACTGTGCTGTTGCTCATAGCGCCTACTTCGATGCCTGTGTACGCAGATCTCTACAAGGCACAAGAGGACACGGCGCGCAGTAACCTTCTCGAACTCGCGCGCAAGCATCTGGCGGGAATCAAATACGAGATCATGGTTAATATGGGCGAACCTGCCGCATCGATTCTCAAGGCAGAGCGCGGGATCGGTGCGGATCTGCTCGTCATGTCCACGCATGGCCGCCGCGGCGTGTCGCGCTTCTTCCTCGGCAGCGTAGCCGAACTCGTACTGCGCGAAGCTCGATGTCCTGTGCTGACTGTCCGTCAACACGCACCGCAGAAAGATCTTGTCGGCGCCTGGATGACAACTAATCCGGTCACCGCGCAACTCGACGAGAAACTCTCGACGATTCATGCAAAGATGCTCGAGGGCGGGTTCCGGAACATCCCGCTCCTTCAGGACGGTCGCGTCGTCGCGATGCTTACCGAAGGCGATATCCGCTCGTTTGTGGGACATTTCGACGACACCCCCGCCAAACGAGCGATTACCCAGGCGCTTGTGACCGTAGGACCTCAGACGCCCATTCGCGAAGCCGCGCGTATTATGCGCGAGCGAAAACTCGATGGATTACCTGTCGTCGAGGACGGCCGCCTGGTCGGAATTATCACGACCAGCGATGCGCTCGCAGCGACGACCAGCGAGGGATGAGTCCAGCGGGCTGCGAAGCTGACCGCCCAGGGCGGCTAGCCATCCGGCCATCACCTGTCTCGAGCGGCCTTTCGAACGCGCGCGGTTGAATGCACTGTCAGAACCGGTATCGGTGATTCTCGCACGATCCGCTCGGCGACGCTGCCGAGCACCAGGTGACCCAATCCCTTGCGGCCGTGCGTGCCCATCACGATCAAGTCGGCATCGAGACCGCGCGCGGTCGCGAGCACTTGCTCGGCCGGATCGCCGGTTGTCACGATCGTTTCGGATCGCACCGCGGCGGGAATCCGTTCCTGCGCGAGCTTTTCCAGCTGCTCGCGTCTGTCCTTCTCAACGTATGGGTAAGGATCCATTGGCACCGGCTGGAAGCCGGCCGCGCCGGCCGGCATCGGCGCGACATTCAGCAAGTACAGCGCGGCGTCGTTCTGCTGCACCACTTTTAGCGCGACATCGAGAGCCGTCAACGAGTGCTCCGAAAAATCAATCGGACACAGGACCTTCCGAAATAGCTGAGTCATCGCTGCCTCCTCTGTTTCGCGCTAATCCGTCAGACTGTGTTACTCGTCCACCGACTCCTTCAGTTCTTCGGGCGGCGTCCAGACATGACGCGATGGCTCGTCGACGTCTCCCTCGCCGGGGCGTCTGCCCTCGTTGCGCGTCTTCTGACAATCGATGCAATACGCGGCGAACGGCACGGCTTTCAGCCGCTCAATCGGGATATCCTTCTTGCATTTCTCGCAGATTCCATAACGACCGCGTTCGAGCCGGCTAAGCGCGGCGTCTATGGCCTTCAGCTGAAATTCGTATCGCTCGATTAGACCGGCGTCGGTCTCGACGTCTTCCAGCGAACGGGCCACGTCCATGTTGTCGGCGGGCAGTTCCACCGCGTCGTCTTGCTCCTCTTTGCGAAGCACCCGTACTCGAGCGAGCGCTTCCTCGCGCGCCCGCGCAAGGAGTTTGCTCAGATTCTTTAGTCGTCCATCGGCCTCGTTTTGCCGTGATTTTCTGGTTTTTCCGCCGGTCTTAGATTTCATACAGATTCTCCGAGCTGCTGAATTGTCGTCCACAGAAGAGCGAAGCAATTCACGGACCAGTAATCAAGTAATCGACTCGCAAATCGAGCCGAAAAGTTTTTCCGGTGTATCGAATCGCGTGGCGCGATCGGATACACGATGTTGCGCCTCGTCGTCACCTAAAGCCGCATTTGATGTCGCGAAGTGGGCGCAAAACGCCAACAGACGGTCCAAAGCAGGGATTTTGCTCCATGGCACGGAAGCCGCTACATTCCTTTTGGGTTGCCTGTGAAGCTCTGACGCTGGAGAACTTAGCATGAAAGATCTGAAAGTTCGCGATGTGATGTCAGCGGACCCCACCACTCTTAAACGCAACGACAAACTCACCCTGGCTGACGACATCATGCGCTTGGGACGGGTTCGCCATTTGCCCGTTGTCGATGATGACGGTCAGCTCCTCGTCGGCCTCGTGAGCCAGCGCGATCTCTTTCGCGATGCGCTCGCGCAGGCGCTTGGCTATGGCAAGCACGCTCAGCGCAAGATCCTGGACACTCTCTCTGTCAAAGACGTGATGACCAGCGATGTAGTCACCGCCAGCCCGGATACCTCTCTGGTCGAGGCCGCACGACTGTTGACCGAGCGAAAGATCGGCTGCCTTCCGGTTGTCGAAAATGGGCGCCTAGTCGGCATCCTGACTGAGGGAGACTTCGTCGCCCTCATCGCGCGCCGTGGCAACTAGCATCGCAGCGCACCGGTGAAAAACGAAAAACGAATTACAAATTACCGCCGGCGCGGCGCTTAGCCGCGACCGCCCGGGACAGCGACAGCTATTCTCGGCGGGCACTCGCAGCGCCTGACGGAATAAAAATGAGCAACCAGCATGACGCGAGTTCGGCCGCCGAGGTTGCTGGAGCTTCGCGCAGCCTCGGTGACGGGGATGCCGCGCTGAAAAATCGCCGGTTGGCCCACTCGATCGCGCGCGTGCTCGCCTTCGAAGGCTTTACGATGTCGATCAACGGCATCGGCTCACCGTGGATCGCGAAGAGCTTTCACCTTGGCGAGTCGGGAATCGCGGGCCTGTTCGCATGGATTTCGCTCTCGGCGATCGGCGCGCTGGGACTCTCGCGGATGATCGATCGGCTGGGGCGCCGCCGGATGGTGCTCGTATGCATGGCCGGCACTTCGGTTAGCGCGCTCGCCGCCGCCTTTTCGACCAACATCGCGGCGTTCGCGGTGTGCGAGATCGCGCTCTACGCCTTCATCGGCGCGACGGTCGCCGGCTGTATCGTGATCCTGGCCGAGGAACTCGCCATCGCGGAGCGCGCGTGGGGGCAAAGCTTGGGCGGGCTGGGGATGGGTCTCGGCAGCGGGCTGTGCCTGATCGTGATGCCGATGGTGGCGAGTCGTCACTCGTGGCGATGGGTGCTGGTGCTGGCGTCGGCGATAGGAGTCGCCGCGCTGTGGAGGGCTGCCCGCGTCATCCCGGAGAGCGGCCGCTGGCAGCGCGCCGCCGCGAGCGGCACGACTTCGGCCAGCAGCTTTTACGACGCGTTCGGACAGCTCTATCGACGCCGCGCGATCACGATTCTGGTCTGCGCGTTGCTGGCCAACATCGCGGGGATCGCGGGCAGCAGTTGGGCGTACTTCCACCTCGTCTCGGTCGTGGGATTGACGCCGGGCGCCGCCAGCGTCCTGATGCTGCTCGGAGGCGGCGTCGGGATGCTCGGCTTTCCACTCGCCGCGCGAAGCTGCGAGCGTTACGGCCGCATCCCCACCATCTTCGTTGCGGCCCTGATGACCGGTCTCGGCGCGCTCGCTTTCTATTGGGGTCCGCCGGCGCACCTTGGCCTTCGCTGGCTATGGATCGGGATCACATATTGCTGTTTCACCGCTGGCCTGAGCGCGGGGCAGGTGGGCGGCAATTCGCTGGCCACCGAACTTTTTCCCACCGCGATCCGAGGCGCGATGATGGGATGGTTCGCGCTCGTCGGCGCGGCCGCCGCGGTCTCTGCGCAGACCCTGATCGCGGTTCTCGCCGCGCGCCTTGGCGGTCTGTCGATCGTGGTCGGATACTTGAGCCTGCTCGCGATACCCAACGCGATCATCGTCGCACTCTTCCTTCCCGAAACGCGCGGCCTCTCGCTCGAAGCCGCGGCGATGGAAGAGGCGTTCGAGAAGCCGGGATCGTAGCTGGACGACGTCGAGCAGTGAGCAGCGTTTCCACCAGGCCGACGGACGACTGCTGAACGGAGCTCCGGTGCGCTGACGGCGACCGCCTCGGCGCTATGAAGCCAGACAACAAGTTTCTATAAGCTCTTTTGCCGAGGCGGAGCGCGATGTGATCAGATGTGATCGCAGGATGTGATCAGATGTGATCAGAGAAGGTGGTAGTGTCGTGGTCCGCCGTCTGGAGCTTGGGCCTTATTCACTTTTTGTTTTGTCTGCGGCCGCTGGGCAAAAAAACAGGATCGCTTAGGGTTGGCGTGCTTTTGATGGCGCGTTTGCGCTGGTTCCGAAGGAGACATCCGGGGAAAATTGTATCCTTTCGTTCCCCGGGCTCTGTCTAAAGCGGGCGGTATCTTTGGCATATTTGCTGCAATGACTGAGCAGAACTGCCTGAACAGTGTTTTTTCATCGACACTTGGCAGCGAACATGCCGCACAAGGTGAAAACGGAGACTTCGGAGCAAACTCGCCTCTCTCCCACTGTGCTGCTCCTCTCTGATGACGAGGCGTTGGCGAAGCTCGTACTCGGAATCGTCAAGCGTCCTTGGAAGCTGGTTCGCCACGGAGCCGACAAATACGTGGGTCGCGAGGTGTTCGCTCAGCCAAATGTGCGACTCGTTATACTCGACGATCAGGCGATCGAAGAAAATGATCGCGGCTGGCTGCTCGAGCAGATCCGCAAGCACTTCTCCGGCCCCCCTTTGCTCTACGTCGCCGACAGCCAAAGCGATGCCAACGAGAAACGGGCGCGCACCAAAGGCGCCCACTACTACGTTTCGAAGCCACTGTCGATCGAACGATTCGGACACGTGCTGCAATCATTTTTGCAGGCGAAGCAAGCCGAAGGACGATCCACGCATTCAGCGCCGGAGAAACCTGGAATCAACGCGGGAGAATCGAGCGCCGAGAACCCAACGCGCATCGACGCGGGGATTCGTTGTCTCTCGGAGGAACTCAATCGCGAAGGCTCCCAGCTAAGATCACGCCTGCTCGATGCGGCGCTCGCGGGATTGCGCCTCGCGCGCAACCCAGAGTCGCCCGAGCTCAGGCGTGATGCTGCCCAGATTTGGGCGACGATACAGCCAACGCTATCCCATCACCTCGACGCCCAAGACAGCCAGTTACTTCCGTGGCTGGTGCAGCAAGGCCGTCTCTCGTCAGAAGCCGGGCGCAAGGTCCGCGCATTCCACGACCGACTGCGAACGCTCATCGGCGCAATCGTCGGCCCCGGCGCGGATCGTCTCACTGAAGCTCAGGCGCGTGACGCCGGACAAGCGTTGAGCGGCCTCGCGGTCAACTTGGACGACGCAATCGACAACGAAGAGTGCAGGCTCTTCCCAACGATTCAGAAGGCGCTCTTCGGAATCGACCGTCGCAGCTGAAATCGAATTGTAGTCCAACTTAGCACCTCCCGATCCCGGCGCCTCACCGGTGCGCTCCATCGTCGTGCGGTCCGTCGACAGATGCAGATCGTCATCGACCCGATGAAATAATCTGCCAAGTTATCCGGGAACCATGATCGATCGCGCGATTAAGCGACTGTTAGGCGTCGCGGTGCTGGCGGCAGCCGCCGGGTTTGCTGCCAGTACCTCTCACCTCGCGGAATACTTCCTCGAATTAGTTGAAAGAACGGGCGCCCTGCTCTCCGCCGATACTCCCGCACAAAAACAAACAGGCCCCGGACCGACGCGTAGGTGCGCCGGGTCCGAGGCCCCCTGGGAGAGGTTATTGGATTGCCTTCTGATCGATGGAATCAGTCGGCCCGGAATCATCCTCCGCCACTAGCGGAGAGCGTGCGGAGGACTGAGACCATTGCCGGTCCGACGATTACCGCGATCATCGCGGGCAATACGAAGAGCACCAGCGGGAACAGAATCTTAATCGATGCCTTCTGCGCGTCTTCCTCGGCACGTATCCGGCGATGCTGTCGCAATGCGTCCGAACTGGAGCGCAACGCAGGTCCGATCTGCGCGCCAAGTTGTTCACTCTGAACCAAGGTTGCGGCGAGCGGCTTGATATCATCAACCGCAGTCCGCTCGGCCAGCCCGCGCAACGCCTGTCCGAGCGACGCGCCCGCGGAAATATCGGCAGAGACCAGATTCAACTCGGTGCCGATTTCCTGCCCATGACGTTCGCATTCCGTGCCGACGATTCGAATCGCCTCGAACAGTCCCATGCCCGCTTCGACGCATACCACCAGCAGATCGAGCACGTCCGAGAGCTGCTTTGAGATGTTTTCCTGGCGCAACCGGGCGCGCCGTCCCAGGTAGTAGGCGGGCACGAAAATTCCGATCCCGATGCCGGCGATTCCGAACAGCAGCGGCTGAGCCGCCGAGCTATGAACAACGAGTCCGATCAACATACCCAATACGCCGCATCCGATCGCCAGCATCACGCGGATGACCCGATAGGTCTGTGGCGCGCTGGACTTCAGAAATCCCGCCTGCGCCAGAGTCTGATGGAGCTTCTCCCCGGTGGGAGTATCCATGTTCGGCGGCGGGACGCGCTTGGAGGCCCATCTGAAAAGCATGCGGAGCAGGCTGTCGTCCTGAAGGTCACCCTCGAGTGCGCCCTGCGAAGCCCGCATCCTGACCGCCAAATCCGCGAATCGTTCATCGACCGCCCGGCTCTGCGGCGAAATGGCGAGGTACAAGGCCACGCACGCCGCGCCAGCCAGGAGAAAGACCGCTATGCCAACTATGAATGGACTCATATTAGTAGCTCACCCGCAGTAGTCGCCTGATGCTCAGGATGGCGAGCACGTCCGCTCCGATCGCGAATTTCAAAATCTTCTGACCCATTGGGTCATGGAACAATTGATCGGTGTAACCCGGCTGAATCAAGCTAAACAAGCAGAGCACCGCGATTGGCAGGCAGCCGACGATCATACCGCCGAAACGCGATTGCGCGGTCAGCGCTTTGATCTGCAACCGCAAGCGCTGGCGGATTCGCACGATTTCGGATAGCCGTCCGACAATCTGAGCCAGGCTCGAGCCGACCTCCGTTTGCACGCGCACTGCGACGACCAGGAGCCGGAGGTCGTCCTCCGGAACTCGCTTGAGCATGTCTTCGAGCGCGCGCGGCAGCGGCAGCCCGATCCGGTTCTGCTCGAGCACGGTGCGGAATTCACTGCCCAGCGGATCGGCGAACTCGCTGCACAGAACTTGCAGCGCGCGCTGGAGCGAATGTCCCGCCTCGAGCGACGATTTGATCAGGTCAAGCGCGAACGGCAGCTGGGCCGCAAAGGCCCTGAGGCGCCGCTTCTTGCGGAATTGGATGTAGGCGAGCGGCAGGGTGGCCATCATCAGCGCGCCACCGAGCGCGAACCACATGCCGTGGAACAAGATATTGCCGCCGAACAATCCCGCGCCGAACAGCAGCACCATGATCAGCAGGATGTCGGCGACCCTCATGTACAAGCCCGCCTGCCACATCATCTCTTCGAGTTTGCGCAGCAGGTTCAGTTCGTACAGCACGCCCAGCAGCGGTCCCTGTTCGGGCCGGCGCCTGCGCATGACGTCGATCTCCAGATCGTCGGGGGGGCGGGTCAGGCGTCGTGCCACCTCGCGCTGTTGCTCGACTTCGGTGCCGCGCCGGCTGGTGAAGATCAGCACGCCCACGAAGACGAGCGCGAATATGCCGCTTGCCATCAACAAATCCATGGTATTTATCCGATTGTGCTGCGGAAAACCTTGGCGTCGAGTTTGTAACCCGCAGCCTCCAGCCGCTGCGAGTAAGTTGACCGAATCCCGGTGGCGAGAAACTGGCCGAGCACTTCGCCACCCGGCCCGATCCCGGTGCGCTTGAATTCGAACAGGTCCTGCATCATCACCATCTCACCCTCCATCCCGCTGATCTCGGAGATGCGCATCACTTTGCGCGAGCCGTCGGATAGCCGCGATACATGGACGATGATGTTGAGCGCCGACGCGATTTGCTGGCGCATCGCGCGTTGCGGAATCGACACTCCCGACAGCAGCATCATCATCTCCAGACGGCCCAAGCTGTCGCGGGGAGTGTTGGCATGGATGGTGGCGATTGAGCCGTCATGGCCGGTCGACATCGCTTGCAACATGTCGAACACTTCGTCGCCGCGGACCTCGCCGACGATTATGCGGTCCGGCCGCATACGCAACGAGTTCCTGACCAGGTCGCGCTGGGTGATTTCACCCTTGCCTTCGACGTTGGGCGGCCGCGTTTCGAGCCTGACCACATGCGGCTGCTGGAGACTCAATTCGGCCGAGTCTTCAATCGTCACAATTCGCTCGTCGGCCGGGACGAACAGCGACAGGCAGTTAAGCAGTGTCGTTTTACCCGAGCCGGTGCCGCCGCAAATCAGGATGTTGAGCCGCGCGCGCACGATGGTGCGCAGAAACTCGACGATCTCAGGCATCAGCGTCTTCTTCGCGACCAGATCGTCAATGTTGTAGCGCCTGCGGCCGAATCGGCGAATCGACAGCGCCGGGCCGTCGAGCGCCAGCGGCGGAATGATCGCGTTGATACGCGAACCGTCGGGCAGCCGCGCGTCAACCATCGGCGACGCTTCGTCAACCCGGCGCCCGACCTGCGACACGATTCGATCGATGATCAGCATCAGGTGCTGATCGTCCTGGAACTTGACGTCGGTGGCGTGAAGCTTGCCGCCTTTTTCGACATAAACCTGGTTGTGCCCGTTGACCAGGATGTCGGTGATTTCATCATCCCACAAAAGCGGCTCCAACGGCCCGAGTCCCAGCAGCTCATTCTTGATCTCTTCGATCAGGTGATTCTTGTCGACGTCGGTGAGCAGGCGCCCCTCGTCGTCCAGAATGGCGGAGATCGCCGTGGTGACTTTCTGCGCCGCGAGGCCCGGCTCGAGGCTTTCAAGCCGCGTAACGTCCAGCATCTCGAACAGCCGGTTGTGGACCGCAAGCTTGAGTTGCTGAAAACCCTCGGCCTGCGCGTCTTTGACGGCGGTCTTTTTATTGCCTATCAGCGAGCGCTGAAACGGAGCCGGCGTTGCGCTGTTCTGCTGGGAAATTCTCTCAACCAGTTTCATTCGGGTGCCTCAGGTGCGCGCGCCGATAACGTTCAACAGGCGCGACACCAATGAATTTGGGGAACTGCCGTCGGTGGTTTCAATGCCCACCTCGAGCCGGCGCGCCAGGTCCTCGATACTCTTGGCCAGCGGCGAGTTCGGCGCCACCTGCCACAAATCCTGTGCGCTCAACTGCACGCGCTCGAGAACTTTTTCATCGCGCGGAATCCGCGTGTGAATCGGCTGCGCCAGCGTATGGCTGAGCTGTTCTTCACTGATTGGATGACCCGGCACGAAACGGCTCAGAATGAAGTTGGGTTCGACCCCCGGCAGCCCCAGCCGCCCCACCAGATCGACGAATCGCCACGCGCATCGTGCCGCGCCGATCGACTGGTCGAGTACGTAGAACAGATGACTCGAGCGCTCCCAGGCGGCGACCGAGTTCGCGTCGATATGCGTGCCGCAATCCACGATCACAAAGTCGAACAGCTGGCGCATCAGGTCGAGGATCGCACCGACCGTCGCGTCACTGACCAACTCGCTGTCCTCGATCCGCTTGGGCGCCGCGAGCAGGTAGATTCCCGACTCATGCTTGCTGAGCGCTGATTCGAGTTGAATCGAATCGAGCTTTCGCGTCCCCTCGGCGAGCGCCATGATCGTGCGCTCGGGTTCGAGATTCAGGAACACCGACAACCCGCCGGTCTGCAGGTCGAGATCTATTACCGCAACCTGCTTTTCGAACGCGTAGCGCAGTGCCAGGGCGAGGTTCGCCGCCAGGCTCGTCACTCCAGTACCGCCTATCAGGCTCACCAGCGAAACGATCGTACCGCCGCCGTTGTGAACGTTGTGAACTTCTTCGCGCCGGCGGGTCTCGCTTATCTTGAACAGTGCCCGGGTCGCGTCTCCGGGATCCAGTGGCAGGAACAGAAGCTCATCGGCTCCGGCCCTCAGCACCCGCTTCATCAGGTCCGGGGAACGATCATGCAGCAGCGCAAAAAGAGCAGGGCGGGGCTCCTGCACCGCCTGCGCGTTCAGATAACTCAGAGCGAGTTCGTTGTTGCCGTTGAACACCACCATCGTGACGTCGATGGAGGCGTCGGGAGCAGCGCCCGGATCCGGTTCGAGTTCCAGGATCTTCAGCACCGGATCGCCCAAGGCGGCCAGCGCATCCCTCACTTCTGCGCGATGCTCCGCGCCTCCGCCAACTAATTGGACTTTCAGCCCGCCATTCCGTGCGTCGCTTTTTTTACCGAGCGCTGACACTTCACGTTCTCCCCGCTTCAGCTATGCTGTGTCATATCATGCACTAAATACTCGGTTATGTCTTGTCTGCCCTCCAGCTAGAATCTCGGACGCGACGCGTCAGGCTGCGCCAGACGACGGGTCTCGATCTCCTCATGCGTCAGCTCAGGCACCGAAGTCGGGTTGTAAACCGAGGCGCCATCGGGCAGCGGACGCACGATTTGCGGCGTTACGCTCATGACCAGGTCCGTTTCGTTGTTGGTATAGCTGGTGTTGCGGAACAGTCCGCCGACGTACGGGATGTCACCGATGTACGGGACTTTGTGAACGTCGGTCGTCTTTTGGTGCAGGATGAGGCCCGCGATGATCAGCGTCTGATTGTCCTTGAGCTGTACCATTGTTTCCGCGCGCCGAGTCACGAATGCCGGTATGGTGAAGCCGAACATCGACACGCCTTGGGCGTAATCGGGCTGCGATACTTCAGGCTTCACCAGCAGCTCGATATCATTGCGGCCGATGACGGTCGGAACGAATTCAACGGACGTACCGAACTGCTTGAATACGATTGAGGTGTTCAGCGCCTGGGCGATGACGATTGGAATTTCGCCACCCGACAGGAACTTTGCCTCTTCACCGGAATTAGCCAGCAGTTGCGGCTGCGCGAGAAGCTTCGCGAGGTTGTGCTGCTCGAGGTACTGGAAGAGTCCTTGCAACTGGTAGTTCTTGTTTCCCAACGCCAAGCCATAAGTCATCGACGACGACAGAAGCATCCCGATAAGCGATCCACCCGGCGGCAGGGAATTACCGGATGAAGTAACCACTCCGCCGGGGGACGTCACGGACGACGACGCGGAGAACGGCGTCGCTACTCCGCCTGGCAATCCGACCAGCGATATTCCCGCACGGGTGAGCGAGGCCGTCAGGTCGGTGCCCTGGTTCTCGATGGCGGAGCGGTCCAGTTCCGCCACCATCGTCTGGAGCAACACCTGCTGCTTGCCGTTGGGATCGATTCGCACCGGGAGTTCGTCGTACTGGCCTTGTTGGTTCCAGACCGCCAGAGTCGTGAAGCCCGGCTTATGGCCTATCAGGTTGACCTGGAACGGATTGATCACCTGGATATCGGCGACGGTAGTGTCGGCGATCGACACGCGGCGTAGCCGGGTCCTAAAGTCGATAATTCTCGACGAGCCCGTCTGCAGTTGCACTCCATCGTCGGGCAGATAATGGCGGCCGCCTGAAATCGCACCTGAGTGCAATTCGCCGCCACTTAGACTGATCGACGGGTCGCTCCGATACCGCTCGTTCGACAGTGCCGCCGAAGCCGTCTGACCGGAGGGCGCCGAAGGTGGCGGAGCGTACGAAGCAGCCGGAACCGATGGAGCGAAATCGAAGGTCGACGAATTAACAGTAGTCGGCGCGGTTGCCGCGGCGGGCGCTGCCGTCACCGGCGCAGGTGCGCCTGGCGATGCGGCTGCGACTGTTTCCGAGCCGACCACGCTCGTGGCGGTTCCTGCCGATGAAGATGACGAAGGCGGATTCACCGGGCCTGCGCCCGCATCAAGCGTCGCGACTACTGGAGCAGCCCCACTGCCCGGGGACTTGCCGGAGCCCGAGATTGGTCCCGGGCTGGTGCCAGGATGATTGATGGCGACGGCGCTGCCGGCCGATTTGACCGTAACGTCATAGTTGATTTGGTCACCATTCGCCATCTTGACCTGAACGTTCCATTCGCCTGCTTCCGCGCCCAGCAGGACGACCTTGCCCGGCTCCTCGTTATGCACGATCAGCGCGTGTGGATTGGTGATCACCTTCACCGCCGGAACATCGCCGGGGCTGACGTTGTTGATTATGTAGCTCTCGCCCGCATTCAGCGCGACAGACATTCCCGCGCCGGCGCTATCGGCGGCAAGCAACAGGCCGGGCTGAAGCATGAGCATGCTGATAGCTGCAACCAGCCACGGAAGCAGTCCATATCCTCGTCGAGCTTTCATCTTCTTCACCTCGCCTTCTCCACCGCTTGCTTATGGTATGTCGATTGTTTTGGGCGTCGGCACGTGATCCGCCGTCGCATTGATGGGCGCCGCCACGAGGTCGTGATGATCGGATTCAGGAGTGCTCGACACCGCCGTTGAGGATGCCGCACCGGCGCCTGCGTCGTCGTTATCGAACTGCGCCGCCTCCTTGCGCGTATGACCCGCCGAGTTCTTTGTACGGGCGCGGTTCGCCGCCGCTTCATTCACAAACGAGACTGACTCGGACGACTTGCCGTCGCGAAGAATCTCGATCTCGACCGGTCTGGCCCGGCGGCGCGGCGCCGCGATCTCATGATGAGGCTCCTCAGGCTTCACAGCCATCACCGGAACCTCAGGCGCCAGGCTGTAGGCCCGCAGCATCTGGGCAACATCGGTGCCGTTGGTCAGAACGATTTTGTTATCATTGTAATTGCGCATCGCCAGACGCAGCGATCCCGAGTGACTCGCCAGCGCCAGGCGCTCGGCCTCCTGCGGCGTGACCAGCAGCGTGACGACTTTCACCACCGTCGGCTCGTCCTTCTTTTTCTCGACTTCCTGCGCTACGGCGAGTACTTCGACGTTCTGCAGAACTACTTTCGAGAACGCCCCTTGATGAGCGCCTTCGCCGCCCTGGGTCGCCACCAGCACGTCCACCCGGCTATGCGGCAGCACGAAGCCCGCGACATCGCTGACTTCATCCACCGGAACCGAGACGGCGCGCATCCCAAACGGAATCAATAGCGGCATCACACCCGCCGTCTTTTCCCCGGTGAACAGCTTGGACCGCACCACCGGCTCGTTGGCTACCAACGAGTTCTTCACGTAGCTGCCGATGACCTGTTTGGGATCGGTGTACGCGCCATCCGGGATACTGTCAGCCGACCAGCGCGCCATCTTTGTTTCGCCCAGCTCGATTTTTGTGCCGAGCGGAAGATCGTACGCCGCGACCACCACCTGTACGTTATGCGCAATCGCCTGCTGTACTTCGGCTTCTCTCGACTTCAAGGCGGAGTACACCATTATCGAAGCCAGCATCGCCGCCAGCCCTGCTAGTAAGACGAATACCATCGGTCGTCTCATATCGCCCCTCCCCTCCGGCCGCTTCGTGCCTGACCGGCCATCTTCAAATAGTTAAACATACAAGCCATTTTGTTATTCTGTCATGCCAATTGAGTACTCGTCAGCATGGTGGGGAAACTAACTACTAGATGTAGATGTAAATATAAATGCGGGCCGGGAATAGTCTCAGGTTTGATGCAGATGGTCAGAACAATGCTCTTACGGCGTGTAATTGAATCTACCGCCACGACAGGTACCCCCAAAATAGCCGCGGGTCGCTGACTATATGAGAGGACCCACGCGGTTGACTAACGTCGAGACGATATTCCCCGCATTCTGAGTTAGAGCAAGACATGGCGCGGCGACCGTCGCGAGTATCATTGCGTACTCGGTCATAAGTCTAGCCACGCGAACTTAACCTATTGTCCGGTAAGCTCTCTTCTGCTGGCTCATTGACTCCCCCTCCCAGGGTGGCCGTCTTTTCTGGAGGCGTCTCTCTTAGGAGGGCCTGTGTCGGAGGCCCTGCCAAGAGACGATGGCTCCTGACGACCGTCAGGCCATCGTCAGCTAGATGTTTGAGTCCACGGTGCCCAGCATCAGGCCGATTGTCGTCCCCAGCGTCTGGTAGCCGACGAACACCACCACCGCCACCGCTGCAAGTATCAGCGCGTACTCGGTCATGGTTTGGCCGCGAGGAAGCTCGCGGATCTTTACGGCGAACTTGCGTACTGTGTCCATGCGCTTCTGACCTCCTCGCTACTTTTTATGCGGGGTGGCGGATGGGTTATTCCGCCACCCCGGAATTTCATCGTTCTCGACTAGAGTTGGCTGTCCAGGTTGGTCAACAGCGAAGTGATTGTCGTTCCCATGGTCTTGTAGCCAGCGAAAACCACCACCGCCACCGCTGCAAGTATCAGCGCGTACTCGGTCATCGTCTGACCTCGCGCGAACTCATTGCCCTTCACATACAGTTTTCTGATCATATCCATTTTCCGTGTCCTCCTGTCCTTTTTTTTGCCGAAATTGGCATTGTCCCCATTAATTAATCTGGCCCCGTTCAACTTCGCGCCGCATTCCGAACACGCCAGCTCGGTCTCGATTTCTTCTCCCCCGTGGAAGAAAATCTTCGCTTGCGGCAACTTTTACCGATGCCAGAGCGAGACTTAGAGGGAGCATCTCTCGTGCCATCTTGATCTATTCAGCAATCTCTTCGACTTTTTTGTTTTATGGCAGACTACCATAGGCTAACGCAAGCAGTGATGCAACTATCGGTTGCGAAGCCGCAACAGATTAAGGTCTAAAAGGCGCGTCATTGGAAATTTAAGACAGTCAAAGAGGATTTAGCTACACATAAGTTAACTAAGCGGCAGAAATCGACGGATGGTGGCTGGTATCGAATCCAATCACCAAATAGTGCGCATGACATTCCGGATGGGACAGCTTGGCGGCCTTACGAGACAGCCTTGCGGCTTTAGTTGACAGGTTCGAAGGTAATCTGATCGCCCACCTGCGTCGAACTCTCGTCCGCCGCGCCAGCCGGAAGCTCGAGTGCTTTTCGTGCTCCAAATACGATCGAGGAGACGTGCCACGGCCTCAGGCGCCGATTGATCCTGATCACCGTGTTGGCGCGCCCGATGAAAACGATATCGATCGCAAAACGCATGAAGAACATGTGCATCCACATGAACGGCGTGAATCGCCCGTTATCGAATAGCATCCCCATTCCGGGCTCGAGGCCGTCGCGACCCAGCAGGCCGCGGCTCTGACCGCCGAGACCGCCGGCGTTCTCGAGCCGCGCGCAGAGCACGGTCCCGCGGGATTGATTGACTGCTCGGAGCGGAGATTGCCGCGTCGACGGCGGCGGTGCATCGGGTGATCGGGACTGTCTCATTACGTCATCATGTAATAAACTCGCGTAAGTTTCATGGGATACATCCCGATATTTTTCGACGTGACCGGCCGCGAATGCGCCGTAGTCGGCGGCGGCGAGGTCGCCGCTCGCAAGGTCGAGTCGCTGTTGGAGGCCGGCGCTCACGTGACGGTCGTGAGTCCGCGCCTGTCGCCGCCATTGGAGGCAATCGTTGCGCGCGGGCTTGTGACTCACATCGCTCGTGATTATGAGCGCGGCGATATCCGCGGATGCGTGCTGGTGCATGCGGCGACCGACGATCCGAAACTCCATCGCGAGCTTGCCGCCGAGGCGCGCGCGCTCGGAATCCCGATAAACGTCGTCGACGTTCCCGAGTTGTGCACGTTCATCGCGCCCGCGGTTGTCAAGCGCGGCGCGCTCCAAATCGCAATCTCGACCGCGGGTGCGTCGCCGGCCTTTGCGGCCCGGCTGAAAAGCGCACTGGAGGATCAGTTCGGGACCGAGTACGCGGTCACGCTCGAAGTGCTGCGTGCCGCTCGCCGGCGGTTGCACGCCGATGAAATCGATCCCGCCGATCGCATGCGCCGGCTCAAGGACCTCGCCAACTCCGCGCTGCCCGAGACGATTGCCAGCGGTGACCTGGCCGCGATCGAGCGGATACTCGCCACCCATTTGGGTCACGGTGTTGGTCTGGCCCGGCTCGGAATCGACTCGGCCGCGCTCGGCCTCACACGCGCAACGGAAGTTCCGGAGTGAACCGCATGCCGATGGACACGCTATGGCTAATCCCCGCGCTTGCTTGTTATGCACTCTCTGCCGCGTTGTTTGTGTTCGATCGTTTGTCGGGCCGTACGCAAGCGACCGGCTACGCAGTTGCGATACTCGGCGCGGGCGTGGTCTTTCATGCTTTCGATTTGACGGCGCGGGGTCTGCAGGCCGGCAATATCCCGGTCGCCAATTTTGCGCAGGCGCTGTCGTTTCTTGCGTGGCTTACCGCGCTGGCGGGGCTGCTGATGATCGTGCGCTTGAAACTGGCGGTGATCGGCGCATTCGTGGCGCCGGCGGTGACTCTGGCTCTGGGAGCCGCTTCGCTCATGATGAGCAGCGGGCACGTGGTTTTGCCGGCTACCCTGCGCAGCGTATGGCTGCCGATTCACGTCATCCTCGCCATTCTGGGCTACGCGATGTTTGTGCTGGCTGCGAGCGTGAGCATCGCCTACCTGGCCTACGAGTCGCGCCTCAAGTCCAAGCGCGCGATCGGTCCGGCCAACGAAGGCGCGCCGAGTCTCGAAAAGCTCGACCGAATCAACTATCGCCTGCTGGGATGGGGCTTCGTAATGCTCAGCCTGGCGATCGTGAGCGGCGCGATTTGGGCCGATGCGAGGTGGGGTCATTTCTGGTCATGGGAGCCCATTGAATCCTGGTCGCTGGCGATTTGGGTGCTCTACGCGGGTCTGCTCGAATCCCGCCTTACGATCGGATGGCGCGGGCGGCGCGCCGCGGCGCTCACTTTAGTGGTGTTCAGCTTGTTGGTTGGTTCGATCGTGGGCGTTAACCTGATTTTCCCGGGCAAACACGGCGGCAGTTTCGGCTGAAAATGGATCAGACTTTATTCATCGTCGGCATAAACCATCGCAGCGCTGCCGTTGGGTTGCGTGAACGCCTGGCGTTTGCCGACGACGAGATCGCTGCTGCGCTGGGCAGACTGCGGGATTCGTCGCCCGCGGTCCTGGAGGCGGCGCTGATTTCGACCTGCAATCGTGTCGAGGTGGTGGGCGTCGCCTCCGATACGGCGCGCGCGGCCGATGAGACGCTCACATTTCTGTCCGCGGATCGAAAGGTCGCGCAAGCTGCGTTCGCCGACGTGGTTTATAGTTCCGCCGGGCGCGACGCCGCGCGTCATCTGTTCCGCGTCGGTGCGAGTCTCGATTCGATGGTCGTTGGCGAGCCGCAGATATTGGGCCAGCTCAAGACTGCCTACGCACAGGCGGCCGAGGCGGGCACCGTCGGCCCGATTCTGCATCGCGCGTTCCACAAGGCGTTCAGCGTCGCCAAGCACGTGCGCCAGGACACGCTTATCGGTCATGGTTCGGTCTCCATCAGTTCCGTGGCAGTCGCGCTTGCGGGCCAGATTTTCGACACGTTGAAAGACAAGACCGTGATGCTGATGGGTGCGGGCAAGATGGCGGAGTTGACCGCCCGCCAGTTGAACGCGCTCGGAATCGAGTCGCTGCTGATCACCTCGCGCACTTTCGATCACGCAGTCGCGCTCGCGCGCGAACTTGGCGGCACCGCGGTGCCGTACGAAAACTATAAGCCGTACCTCAAGATGGTGGACGTGCTTATCGGTTCGTTAGCATCCGCCAAACCGGTGCTGGGTCCCGACGAATTCGAGTCCGTGATTCGCGAGCGCCGCTACCGGCCGATGTTTCTGATCGACATGGGCGTGCCGCGCAATTTCGACGAGCGGCTGAACACGCTGCAAAACGTCTATCTGTACGACATCGACGATCTCGGCGCGCTGGTTAAACGATCGATCGGCGATCGCGAGCGCGAAGCCGAAAAGGCCGAACAGATCGTCGAGCTCGAAGTTGAATCGTTCCTCAAGTGGCTCGCGGGTCTCGACCTGACCCCCACTATCAAGGACATCCGCTACAGTGTCGAACGGCTGCGCGACGTCGAGCTGGGACGGCATCGCGGCTGGCTGGCGCAACTCGAACCCGCGGTGCGCGAACGAGTCGAATTGCTTACTCACGGACTGACCAACAAACTGCTTCATCGCATTTTGTCCGGCCTCAAACATCACGACGACAAAACGCCCGATGCCGCGTTTGCCGCCGAGGTCGCCCGCCGCCTGCTGGGTGCTGAATTGGACGCGCAAGTCCACGATCTCGACGACGCGGACGACGATGACGACACGGGCACCGATTGACCGCGCGGCACGCTGAATCCCTATGTCGCTCAAGCCCAAGCTCAAGATCAGAATCGGTTCGCGGCCAAGCCAGTTGGCGCTGGTCCAGGCGTCGATGATGCGGGAGCGGCTCGCGGCGCAAATTTCCGATGTCGATCCCGAAATTGAAATCGTCGAGATACGCACCAGCGGCGATAAGCTGACGTCGGCGTCGCTCGCGCAAGTGGGCGGCAAGGGACTCTTTATCAAGGAACTCGAGCAGGCGCTCGCCGATCGCAAGATCGACGCCGCCGTCCATTCGATGAAGGATCTTCCCGCAGTCCTGCCACCGAATTTTCGCGTGGCTGCGGTGCCCGGGCGCGAGACGACTTCGGATATCCTGGTGACGCGCGACGGCTCGGCATTGTCGGCGCTGCCGGTGGGCGCGCGGCTTGGCACCTCGTCGTCGCGCCGCCGTTTCCAGGCTCTCAGGATGAATCGGGGGCTTGAGGTACTGCCGTTGCGCGGCAACGTCGATACGCGTTTGAAGCGCGTCACCGACGGCAGCTTCGACGCGATCATAATCGCGATGGCGGGGGTGAAGCGGCTGGGGCGGTTGCGCGACGTGAAGTTCGTCGAGCTCGATGGCCGCGATTTCATCCCGGCCGGAGGGCAGGGCGCGCTTGCCATCGAAATGCTGGCCGGCCGCGACGACCCCGTTTCAAATGAACTCGATCGCGCGCTTTGTGCGATCAACGACGCGCGCGCTTTCTACGAAACCGCGGCCGAACGATCGTTCCTCGCCGCGATCGATGCGTCATGCACGACGCCGGTCGGCGTAAGGGCAAGCATCGTGGGCGATACGCTCGCGCTCGCGGCGATCCTGTTCAGTCCCGACGGCGCGCGAGAGCTGTTGGAGTCGATGGAAGAGCCGCTCGCGCCCGATCTTGCGCCGTCCGCCGCCGAAAATTCCGGGATGCGGCTCGCGAACAAAATGCTCGCGCGGGACGCTGCCGCGATTCTTCGGTCTTGAATGAGCGCGCGCGCCAAGCATCGGAATCGGGGGATAGTCTTCCTCGTTGGTGCGGGTCCCGGCGCCCCCGATCTGATCACGCTTCGCGGCGCTGACGCTCTCGGCCGCGCCGACGTCGTGATTTACGACCGCCTGGTGAGTCCGGAACTGATCCGGCTCGCGCCGCCCAAAGCCGAGTTGATTTACGCCGGCAAGAAGGGCGGCGCGGGAAAAAGTATCAAGCAATCCGAATTGAACGCGATGCTGATCGAGCGCGCGCGGATGGGCCGCGTCGTGATCCGGCTCAAGGGCGGCGATCCATTTATCTTTGGACGCGGCGGCGAGGAGGCCGAGGCGCTGGCCCGCGCGAACGTGCGCTTCGAGGTGATCCCGGGGGTCACCTCAGCGATTGCAGGCCCGGCCTTCGCCGGTATTCCGCTGACGCATCGCGAGCACGGTTCGTTCGTCGCGTTCGTCACCGGCCATGAGGACGAAAGCAAGGGCGCGCGCTCGACGGTTCCGTGGGACGAGCTGGTCGCGGCGGCTCGGGGCCGCGGCACGATCGTTATCCTGATGGCGACGGCGCGGATGCGCGCAACGCTGGATCGAATCCGCGCGGCCGGACTTCCCGCAGAAACTCCGGCGGCTGCGGTCCAATGGGCGACGACCGCCGCGCAGAAGACAGTCAGCGCGACGCTCGCGACGCTCGCCGACGCATCCGCGCGCGCTGGAATCGGCGCGCCGGCTGTTATCGTGGTCGGAGAATGCGCGGGCCTGCGCGAGCATCTCAAGTGGGTCGAGCGCACGCCGCTGTTCGGCCGCACCGTGGTGGTGACCAGATCGCGTGAGACTGCCTCACAGTTCGCCACGGCGCTCAGACGGCTCGGCGCGGAGGTGGTGGAATTTCCGACCATCGAAACCGCACCGCCCAGGAGCTACGCGGCGCTGGACCGGGCGATCTCGCGTCTCTCGTCACCGGCGCCGGATTCCTTCGACTGGATAATCTTCACGAGTGCGACGGGAGTCGAGAGCTTTATCGAACGGCTGAAGTCGCGCGGCCGCGATATTCGCGAGCTCGGGCGTGCTTCGATTGCGGCGATCGGACCGGCCACCGCGGCGCGGCTTGCCGATTATGGGTTACGCGCCGCGGCGGTTCCCGACGAGTATCGCGCGGAGCGAATTATTCCCGCGATTGGAATCAAGCGGATTCGTGGCAAACGCTTCCTGATTGCGCGGGCCGAAGTCGCGCGCGAGGCGTTGCCCGAAATTCTGCGTGACAAGGGCGCCAAAGAAGTCGAAGTCGCGCCCGCCTATCGAACCGTCAAGCCCAAGGGCGCGCAGATCGAGCGGATGCGCGAGCTGATCGCGTCGGGGGCGATCGATCTCGTGACGTTTACCAGTTCCAGTACAGTCACAAATTTCTGCGACCTGATAGGCGCCTCGGGGAAGGGAGTCAAAGCCGCGGCGATCGGACCGATAACCGCGGCGACCGCGACCGAGCGTGGATTCGAGGTGGTCGTCAGTCCAGGCAAATACACGAT
>OCZT010001321.1_pt1 | contig 25526 bp, 22 predicted proteins | sample 1539031 | NCBI WGS metagenome assembly OCZT01 (sample SAMEA3539308, study PRJEB22396) | soil metagenome | biome: tundra; feature: field; material: soil | place: USA | collected 2010-05 | depth 0.15 m | reverse complement strand
CGATCGGCCGATGTCGTGGCGCCCGGCGGCCCGCAGCGGGTCGAGTGGCGCGACGACAGCGTGTATCTCACGGGATGGGCCGAAATCGTCTGCGACGGCGACTGGCTCCGCACGCCGCCTTGATGCCCCGCTCGACCGGTACCGGCAATTTCTTCGTACACGCCCGCCGGTCGGCCGTCAGATTCTTCCCTCAAAACGGGCGGCGGCAACGACCGTCCTCAGCACTCGCCGCCACGTCGCTGCGCGCGGTTCTTGCACGGCCTGCTCGCGCCAATTGAGCGTTCCGCGATGGGCTATAGTAAGTGAAGGATCTGGCACCGGGCGATCGACCGCGCGAGAAACTGCTGCGCCACGGGGCTGCAGCGCTCGGCGACAACGAGCTCGTGGCGCTCGTCCTGTGCCACGGTTCGCGGCGGACCGGGGCGCTGGCGGTGGCCAACGCGCTGCTCGACGCGCGGGGCGGCCTGCACGGGCTCGTGCGATCGACGAGCGACGACCTGTCGCGAATCGGCGGGATCGGTCCGGTCAAGGCCGCGCAGATTCTCGCCGCGCTGGAGCTGGGACGCCGGACGCTGACGCGCGCGCCCGGGGCGCGCATGCAGCTGCGCACGCCGGCCGAGGCCGCCGCGTATCTCGTACCGGTATTCGGGGCGCGTTCGGCCGAGCATTTCGGCGTCGTGCTGCTGGATTCCAGGCATCGTGTGCTGCGCACCACGCTGATTGCGGTCGGCACGTTGAACGCCACGGCGGTCGTTCCGCGCGACATCTTTCGCGAAGCGGCACTCGGCGCGGCGGCTGCGGTCATTGTCTTCCACAATCATCCCTCCGGCGATCCCAGCCCGAGTCCCGACGATGTGGAGCTGACGCGGCGGCTGGTGGCGGCGGGCACGTTGATGGGGATTGACGTGGTCGATCACGTGATCCTCGGCGACGTCGGGTACTGTAGCTTCAGGGAGATGGGTCGTCTGTAGCGCCAACGGCCAAATTGCGAATGTCCAGACTGCTGTATTTCGACTGCTTTTCGGGCATCTCCGGCGACATGACGCTCGGCGCGCTCATCGACGCCGGTCTGCCGCTCGGCGAGTTGAAACGCGCGCTTGGCAGCCTCGCCGTGGCCGGCTACGACATCAGCACGAAGCGCGTGCTGCGCGCCGGCGTGTCGGCGACGCAGTTCGTCGTCCACGAACATCAGCACGACCACGACCACCATCATCCCCATCGCCATCTCGCCGCGATTTTCAAGTTGATCGACGGTTCGGCGCTGTCGCCGGCGCGCCGCGATCGCGCGAAGCTGCTCTTTCAGCGCCTTGCCGAAGCGGAGGCCTCGATCCACCAGATGCCGATCGAGAAAGTGCACCTCCACGAGGTCGGCGCCCTCGACTCCATCATCGATATCGTCGGCGCGGTGTTCGGGCTCGAATGGTTCGGCGCCGATCGGATTGTCGCGTCGGCGTTGAACGTCGGCGGCGGGATGGTGGACACCGCCCACGGGCATTTTCCCGTTCCGGCGCCGGCCACGGTGAAGCTGCTCGGCGACGCGCCGATCTACGGAGGCTCCGTCCAGCAGGAGCTCGTGACGCCGACCGGCGCGCTCATCGTCTCCTCGTACGCGTCGTCGTTTGGCCCGATTCCCCGGATGACCGTCGAGCACGTCGGGTACGGCGCCGGCGGCAGGGACATCCCGTCGACGCCGAACGTGCTGCGCGTGGTGGTGGGGCGCGCCGAGGGAGAGGGGCACGCCCAGGCCGAGCGCGTCAGCGTCATCGAGTGCGAGATTGACGACATGAACCCACAGATCTTCGGCGTCGCGATGGATCGTCTGTATGCCGCGGGCGCGCTCGACGTGTTTTACGTCTCCGTCCAGATGAAGAAGAACCGGCCTGGCACGCTGCTGACCGTCGTCGCGCCGCCCGAACGGCGTGCCGCGCTCGCCGACGTGATTTTTCGCGAAACGACGACGATTGGATTGCGGCATTACGACGTCGATCGCGAGTGCTTGCGGCGCGAAATTGTCCACGTCGAGACGCCGATCGGCGCCGTGCGGTTCAAGGTGGCCTGGCGAGACGGACGGATCATCAATGCGGTGCCCGAGTTCGACGATTGCGTCCGCCTGGCCACCGCCCACAATCTCTCGGTGAAGGACGTGCAGGCGCTCGCCGTGAAAGCGTACCACCCGTGAGCCGTTTCTATCTCACGACCGCGATCGACTACGTCAACAGCCGGCCGCATCTCGGCACCGCGTACGAAAAGATCGCGGCGGACGTCATCGCGCGGTACAAGCGGCTGTCGGGGTTCGATACGCGGTTCCTGATGGGGAACGACGAGCATTCCCAGAACGTGTACAAGCGCGCGGTCGAGCAGAAGCTCGATCCGCTGGCGTACTGCGACCAGATGGAGCAGGAGTTCCGCGACACCTGGCGGCGCCTCGACATCTCGTTCGACGATTTCATCCGCACGACCGAACCACGCCACACAGCCGGCGTGGTCGAGCTCGCCAGGCGGATTCACGACGCCGGCGACATCTTCGAAGGCAAGTACGAGGGGTGGTACTGCGAGGGCTGCGAGGCGTTCAAACAGGAGAAGGATCTCGTCGGCGGCCATTGTCCGCTGCACCCGGCCGTCACGCCGCAGTGGATCAGCGAGAAGAACTACTTCTTCCGGTTGTCCAAGTACCAGCAGCCGCTGCTCGAGCACTTCACGACTCATCCCGAGTTTCTGCAACCGGACGTCCGGCGCAACGAGATCCTCCGGCTGATCGAAGGCGGCCTCGAGGACATCTCGGTCAGCCGCGCGGGGCAGTCGTGGGGCATCCCGCTGCCATTCGACCCGGACAACGTCGTCTACGTGTGGTTCGACGCGTTGATCAACTACGCGTCGGCGGTCGGTCTCGGCCGCGACCCTGCGATGTTCGAGCGGTGGTGGCCGGCGGACCTGCACGTCATTGGCAAGGACATCACGCGATTCCATACCGTGATCTGGCCGGCGATGCTGATGAGCGCGAAGCTGCCGCTGCCGCGTCAGGTGTTCGGCCACGGGTTCATGACGATGAACGGGCAGCGGATGAGCAAGTCGCTCGGCACCATCGTCGATCCCATCGAAGCGGCGGATCGGCACGGCGCCGATCCGCTGCGGTTGTATCTCGTGAAGGAGATCGCCTTCGGCGGCGACGGCGATTTTTCATGGGAGCGGTACGACGAGCGCTACAACGTCGACCTCGCCAACAATCTCGGCAACCTGGTGAGCCGCGTCGCGGCGATGGCGCATCAGTATCGTCAGGGCCGCCTGATCCCCGTGGGCGCCTCGTCAAACCGGCTGGCGCGCGTCGGGGAAGAAGCCGCCGCCTCGTATCGGCGGTCGATGGATGCGCTCGCCCTGCACGACGGCGCCGCCGCGGCGTTCCGCATCATCGACACGACCAACGAGTACATCGCGGAGACGGCGCCGTGGAAGCTCGCGAAGGATCCCGCGTCGGCCGATCGCCTGACGCAGGTCCTGTTCGACGCGGCGGAGGCGATTCGGCTGGCGGCCGTGCTGCTGACGCCGATGATGCCGGCGTCGAGCGCTGAAATTCTGAGGCGCGTGGGCGCGTCGAGCGACCCGCTGCGTTTGGATCGCGACGCCCGCTGGCGTGGCGAAGGGGAGCGGCTGATCGCGCAAGGCGGCCCGCTCTGGCCCCGATTCGAGACACCCGAGGCCGAGAGTCTACGCTCGAGGCCGAGGGATAGCGAAGCTTTGGGGGCGAGTGGGGGTGGGGCCCCGCGAGAGTTAAAAAAGGAGATCCGCTTGACCGACAATCCGAATCCACCACTGGCACCAGCCGCGCCCGCAACGCCGGCGCCATTCGCGGACCGCATCGCCATCGACGATTTCATGAAGGTCGAGCTCCGCGTCGCCAAGGTCCTCGCTGCCGAGCGCGTGCCGAAGTCAACGCGGTTGCTCAAGCTGCACGTCGACGTCGGCACCGAGCAGCGCACGCTTGTCGCCGGCATCGCCGAATCCTACGAGCCCGAGGCGCTCGTCGGAAAATCGGTGGTCATCGTCTTCAATCTGAAGCCGGCGAAGCTGATGGGGATCGAGTCGAACGGGATGGTGCTGGCCGCGAGCCCTGACGGCGGCAAGGCGATCGTGGTCACCTTCGAGGAGCCTCCCGCGCCCGGAACGCGAGTGCGCTGATCGGTGATCGACTCGCACTGCCATCTCGCCGACGACGTCTTCGCCGCCGATCTCGAGGGCGTCGTCTCTCGCGCGCGCGCGGCGGGGCTCGAGCGCGCGCTCGTGATCCTCGCGGCGGGCGATGAAAAGGAAGCCGCCCAGGCGACACGCGTCGAGCAGCTCTGGCCCGGCGTGTGGTTTGCGGTCGGCGTCCACCCGCATCAGGCGCACGCCTTCGCGGGCCAGCCGCAGCGGGCCGCCGACGTCGTGCGGGCGCAACTGGCGGCCACGCCGGGCTCGCGCGCGATCGGCGAAATCGGCCTCGATTATCACTACGATTTCTCGCCCGCCGACGTGCAGCAGCAAGTGTTCCGCGTTCAGGTTCGTCTGGCCCGGGCGCTCGATCGGCCCGTGATCATTCACACGCGCGAGGCCGACGAGGACACCGTCGCGATTCTTCGTGAAGAGGGCGGTGGGGCCGTCCGCGGCGTGCTGCACTGTTTCACGGGGACCCCGGCGCTGGCGCGGGCCGCCCTCGACCTGGGGTTCTACATCTCGCTGGCGGGCATCATCACGTTTCCCAAAGCGGCCGAGTTGCGTGAGACGGTGCGCGGCGTGCCGGTCGATCGGCTCCTGACCGAAACCGACAGCCCCTTTCTCGCCCCCGTTCCGCACCGCGGCACGCGCAACGAGCCGGCACACGTGGGGCTGGTGGCGGCGGCGCTGGCGGCGCTCCACGGGCTCGACCCGGCCGATCTGGCGGCGCGCACGACGGCGAACTTCCACACGTTGTTCGGGCCGTGATAAAGTTGTAACTGAGCCGCTGTGGAGAAGTCATCTCTCGCCCTCACGCAGATTTTCGAGCCGATCCGCGACGACCTGGAGCGGGTCGACCGCGAATTCGCGCGTCACGTGCAGTCGCAGGTCGATCTGATTCCGAAGATCGGCCAGTACATCCAGACGAGCGGCGGCAAACGGATCCGGCCGGCCGTGCTCCTCATGGCGGCGCGCCTGTGCGGGTACCAGGGCGATCGGTCCATTCTGTACGCCGCGGTGGTCGAGTTCATTCACACCGCGACGCTCGTCCACGACGACATCATCGACGACTCCGATTTGCGCCGCGGCCGCCTCGCCGTTCACTCGCGGTGGGGCAACGACATCACCGTGCTCCTCGGCGACTACCTATACATCAAGTCGATGGCGCTGGCGCTCACGCACGACGCGCTCGAGATCATCCGCCTGCTGTGCGACGTGACGCTGCGGATGATCGAAGGCGAGCTGTATCAGCTCACCAAGAACGGCGACGCGGACATCACCGAAGACGAGCATTTCGAGATCATCCGCCGCAAGACGGCGTATTTGTTCGGCGGCTGCGCGCAGATTGGCGGCATGCTTGGCAAGGTGAAGAGCGAGCAGGAGGACGCGCTGCGGGAGTACGGCTACAACCTCGGCATCGCGTTCCAGCTCGTCGACGATCTGCTCGACTTCACGGGCGATGCGGCCGCACTCGGCAAGCCGGTCGGCGGCGATCTGCGTGAGGGGAAGATGACCCTGCCGCTCATCCATCTGCGTCAGCAGGGCGAGGGCGTGGGAGCGCAGATCATCCGCGACATCATCGCCAGCCGCACCGTCGAGCCAGGCCAGTGGGACGAGCTCCTGCGGATTCTCAAGGAACACCGGTCAATCGACTACGCGGCCCGGCGCGCGTCCGATTTCGCCGAGCGCGCGAAGAAGGCGCTCTGCGTGTTTCCGCCGAGCGCGGAGCGCGACGCCCTGCTCGCGCTGCCCGACTATATTCTGTCGCGCGACCGCTGATCGGTGCCCGCGAAGCAGCCGCCCGAACAGCGCATCCGTCAGCTTCGTGATGCGATCCGCCATCACGAAGAGCAGTACTACATCCACAACAGCCCCGAGATCGCCGACGAAGCCTTCGACCGTCTGCTGCACGAGCTCGAGCAGCTCGAAGCTGAGCATCCCGATCTCGTCACCGCCGATTCGCCGACGCAGCGCGTGGCGGGCCGTCCCGCCGAAGGCTTCGAGACGGTCGAGCACCTCGCGCCGCTGCTCAGCCTCGACAACGTCTACAGCGACGAGGAGCTGCGCGCCTTCGACGAGCGCGTGCGCAAGGGCGCCGGCCTGGGCGACGCGGCGGTTGCATACGTGGCCGAGGTGAAAATCGACGGCCTGAGCATCGCGCTCACCTACGACAACGGCCGTCTGGTCCGCGGCGCGACGCGCGGCGACGGCACGCGGGGCGAAGAAGTCACGCCCAATGTCCGCACCATCCGCGCCATCCCGCTCTCGCTGAGGGGCGGGCCGGCCGGCCGCTTCGAAGTGCGCGGCGAGGTCTATTTGCCGCGCGCGGCGTTTGCCCGCATGAACCGCGAGCGCGAGGACACCGGCGAGCCGCTCTTCGCCAATCCACGCAACGCCGCGGCGGGGACGATGCGCAATCTTGATCCCACGCTCGTCGCGAAGCGAGGGCTGTCCGCCTACGTGTATCAGATCGTTTGGGCAACGGAAGGCGGAGCACGCTCCGCCCCTATAACCACGCACGGCGAGGCCCTGAGCGCGATGCGCGCCTGGGGGCTGCCGGTCGAAGCCCACTGGCGGCGCTGCGAAGGGATCGACGCGGTGACCGCCTTCTGTGAGGAATGGGCCGACAAGCGGCGGTCGCTCAACTTCGACACCGACGGCGTCGTGATCAAGGTGGACGATCTCGCGCTGCGCGAGCGGCTCGGGACGACCGCGAAGTGTCCGCGCTGGGCGACCGCCTTCAAGTTCCCGGCGCAGCAGGCGCACACCAGGCTGTTGAAGATCGAGGTCAACGTCGGCCGGACCGGCGCGGTCACGCCGTACGCGGTCCTCGAGCCGGTCGTCCTCGCCGGATCCACGATCTCCATGGCGACGCTGCACAACGCCGAGGACGTCGCGCGGAAAGACGTGCGCGAAGGCGACACGGTGGTTCTCGAGAAAGGGGGCGACGTCATCCCCAAGATCGTCGCGCCCGTCCTCAGCCTCCGGCCAGCCGAGTCCACGCCGTGGACGATGCCGTCGGCGTGCCCTGAGTGCGGCAGCGCGTTGCACCGCGACGAAGAGGAAGTGGTCTGGCGCTGCGAGAACACGTCGTGCCCCGCGCGGCTGCGCCGCAGCCTCGAACACTTCGCCTCGCGATCCGCGATGAACATCGAAGGGTTCGGCGCGTCCTTGGTCGATCAGCTGATCGAGCACGGCCTCGTTCACGATTTCGCCGATCTCTATCACCTCGAAGCCTCGCAGCTCGAAACGCTCGTCGTCGCGCCGCGCGACCCGCGGTCCGAGCGCGCCGTCGCGCGCAAGCTGGGAAAGGTCGGACGCAACGTCGTCGATCAGATCGAGCGAAGCAAGAAAAACGACCTCTCTCGGCTGATCTACGCGCTGGGCATTCGCCACGTCGGCGAGAAAGCGGGCTCGACGCTCGCGCGCCATCTCCGGACGCTCGACGCCGTTCTGGACGCGGACGTCGAGAAGCTTCAAGCGGTGCCGGAGATCGGCCCCGTCGTCGCCGCCTCGATCCGGATGTTCGCCGAGGAGCCGCGCAACCGCGCGCTCGTCGCGCGGTTGAAGCACGCCGGCGTGAACATGGCGAGCCAGGCGCCGGAGCCGACCCCCGGCACCGATGCCGCTGACGCCGCGGGTCCGCTCGCCGGCAAGGTGTTCGTGCTGACCGGCACGTTGTCGTCGATGTCGCGCGAAGCGGCGGCCGAAGCACTCGAACGCCTGGGTGCCCGCGTCGCCAAGTCGGTCAGCAAGAAGACGACATTTCTCGTGGCCGGCGCCGACGCCGGCAGCAAGCTCGAGAAGGCACGGCAACTCGGCGTCGAAACTCTGGATGAGCAGGCGTTTCTCACCCTTATAATGAAAGACAGGTAATGTCGCGCCGCTTCACCTTCGTCACGCTCGCCCTCACCGCCGTCGTCGCGTTCCTGGTGGGCGCGATCTTCGCCGGCGGCCTGACGCCGTCCCCCGTCGTGAGCGGGACGATGCGCACGGCTGCCGCGCGGACGATGGGGCGATCGGCGGTGCTGCCTGCCTCGGCGTCCATCGTGAACTTCGCGGACGTCGTCGAGCGGATCAATCCCGCGGTCGTGAACATCGACGCGACGACGCCGGGACGCGACACGCGCGGGCGGCGCGGACGATCGGGCACGGTGGATGAGCCCGACCTCTTCGACGGCCCGCCCGACTTCGGCCCGCGGCGCGATCAAGGCGCGCCGAGGCGCGGCGCCGGCAGCGGCTTCATCATCGACGCGGACGGCAGCATTCTCACGAACAATCACGTCATCGATCGCGCCGAGCGGATCACTGTCAAGCTGTCGGACGGCCGGACGCTGCTGGCGCGCGTTATCGGCGCGGACCCGGACACCGACATCGCGTTGATCAAAGTCGACGGACAGGCGAGTCTCCCCGTGGCGCCGCTCGGCGATTCCTCGGCGTTGCGGATGGGCGAATGGGTCTGCGCGATCGGCAACCCGCTCGGCTACGAGCACACGGTGACGGTCGGGGTCGTCAGCTATCTGGGCCGGAAGCTCTTCGACGCGAGCCTCGACAACTACATCCAGACCGACGCGGCGATCAATTTCGGCAACAGCGGCGGCCCGCTCATCAACGCGCGCGGGGAGGTGATCGGCATCAACGCGGCGATCAGCTCGCGGGCGAGCAGCATCGGGTTCGCCGTGCCGATCAACAGCGCGACGGCGGTCGTGCCGCAGCTGCGCGCGCGTGGCAAGGTGTCGCGCGGCTACATCGGCGTGGCGCTCAGGGACGTCGATCCCGACCTGCAGCGGTCGCTCAACCTGGGCGTGACGCACGGCGCGCTCGTGCAGGACATCACGGAAGGCTCGCCGGGCGCCCACGCCGGGCTTCGCGCGTACGACGTCATCGTCTCGCTCGACGAGCATCTGGTCGCCAACGACGATCAGCTGATTCGCGAGATTGCGGCGCGCTCGCCGGGATCGGCGGCGCGGCTGCGATACGTGCGGGACGGCCGCGAGCAGAATGTCATCGTGAAGTTGGCGGAGCGGCCGCCGCGCAATGACGACGGCCGCCAGGGCGACGCCACGGCGCCGCAGCCGGTGACGCCGCGGAAGGCCGACCCGGATGTGCTGCTCGGCCTGACGGTGCGCGATCTCGATCGCACGGTCGCGGACCGCCTCGATCTGCCCAAGGCGATGAAGGGCGTCCTCGTGACGCGGGTCGAGCCGTTGAGCGCGGCGTTCGACGCCGAGGTCCAGCGCGGGCACGTGCTCCTCGAAATCAACCGCCAGCCCGTCGCGTCGGTGGCCGACTTCCGGCGCATTGCTCGCGCGGCGCATCAGGGCGACCTCCTCACGTTCTACGTCTACGAGCCGGACGCCGATCTGCGCAGGCTGAAGACGATCCGCGTCGAGGATCGTTGAGCGCGAGCCGTTTGCACATGCCAAAGTCCCGCATCCTCGTCATAGACGACGAATCCGCGATCCGTGATTCGTTGCGGATGACGCTCGAATACGAGGGGTACGAGTTTGTCGGCGCCGCCACCGGCCAGGAAGGGCTGGCGCTCGCCGAGCGCGAGGCGCCCGATCTCGTGCTGCTCGACGTGAAAATGCCCGGCATGGACGGCCTCGAGGTGCTCGATCGCCTGCGCGCGATGAATGACGCGCTGCCGGTCGTCGTCATCTCCGGCCACGGCACGATCAGCACGGCGGTCGAAGCGACGAAAAAAGGGGCGTTCGACTTCATCGAGAAGCCGTTTGCGAGCGAGCGCGTGCTGGTGAGCCTGCGCAACGCGCTCGATCACCGGCAGCTGCGCGACGAGAACAAGACGCTGAAGAAGGCCGTCGAGGTCCGTCATCAGCTAATCGGCGAGAGCGCCGCGCTCAAGCAGGTGATGGCGCTCGTCGGCCGCGCGGCGCCGACCAACGCGACGGTCCTGATTCAAGGCGAGAGCGGCGTCGGCAAGGAGCTCGTCGCGCGGACGATCCACCGCAACAGCCTGCGCAGCCGCGAGCGGTTCGTGCAGGTGAACTGCGCGGCGATTCCCGAGGAGCTGATCGAATCGGAGCTGTTCGGCCACGAGAAGGGGTCGTTCACCGGCGCGACCGAGAAGCAGGTCGGCAAGTTCGAGCAGGCCGATCGCGGGACGATTTTTCTCGATGAAGTCGGCGACATGAGCGCCAAGACGCAGGCCAAGGTGCTGCGCGTCCTGCAGGAAGGCGAGGTCGAACGCCTGGGGTCGGCGCGGACCATCAAAGTGGATGTTCGCGTGATTGCGGCAACCAACAAGAACCTCGAAGAAGAGATCGAAAAGGGACGGTTCCGCGAGGACTTGTATTTCCGCCTCGCGGTCATCCCCATCTTCGTGCCGCCGTTGAGGGATCGTCCGGAGGATATCCCGGTGCTCGTCCGCCACTACATGGACTACTTCAGCCGCGAGAACAACATCCGGCCCAAGCGCATCACCCAGGCCGCGCTCGACGCGCTGATGCGGTACCGCTGGAAGGGCAATGTACGCGAGCTGAGAAACACCGTCGAGCGGCTCAACATCATGACCGGCGCCGACACGATCGACGTCGCCGATTTGCCGGATCCGGTCCGTTCACCGTCGAGCGCCGGGCGCGGGCCGTCCTTGGTGGACGCCGGCGACGGGAAGGCCGGCACGCTGCGGGAGTTCAAGGACAACGCGGAGCGCGCGTTTCTGGTGAACAAACTGCGCGAGAACGGCTGGAATATCTCCAAGACCGCCGAAGTGATCGATACGCCGCGCAGCAATCTGTATAAGAAGCTGGAGCAGTATCAGATCTCGCAGGAAACCGACGGATAAGGCGTACAATCAGATCTTCGCAGCAAGCCAGACGATCGCCGCGCCGGAGCGCGCAAGCGCGAAGGCGGGGAGGAAAGTCCGAACTCCGTAGGGCAGTGCGCCGGGTAACGCCCGGTCAGGGTGACCTGAAGGACAGTGGCACAGAAAATATACCGCCACGCCGAAGCGCCGCAAGGCGCGGAGGCGGGGTAAGGGTGAAAAGGTGCGGTAAGAGCGCACCGCGCCGGCCGTAAGGTCGGTGGCAGGCAAAACCCCGCACGGAGCAAGACCAAATAGGGAAGCCCTCATCCGGCGCCGAAAGGCGTTGGCGTGGGACGGATGGTCCATCCGAAGCTTCCGGGTCGGTCGCTCGATCTCGCCAGCGATGGCGAGGCTAGAGGAATGGTCGTCACGCCGAAGCCGGCGCAAGCCGGTGGAGGCGAACAGAATTCGGCTTACGGCTTCGCTGCGATCTTTCTTGTTCATGCGCACACCGCTCGTCCTCACAGTGGCCGCTCTGGGCCTCGCGCTGCCACTGGCGGCGATCACCGCGCCGCAGCGGCGAGGTCCGGAGTTTCCGCCGCCGAGCATCACCGACTACAAGCCGAAGTCGATGCTCGTCACGCCAGAGCATCCGAGGCCCCGCGCCAAGTTCCCCGTCATCGACATCCACAGCCATCAGCCCGAGCCGATCGGCGCTGCCGCGTTCGACGTGGTGGTCCGCGGCATGGACGCTAACAACCTGAAGCTGCTGGTGAACCTCAGTGGCGGCTCCGGCGACAGGCTCCGGCGAGGGATCGCGGCCATTCACGACAGCCGTCATGGCGATCGGATGGTGCTCTTCGCCAACGTCAACTTCCGCGACGCCGTGGGGCCGGGCTTTGGCGCGAAGGCGGCCAGGCAGCTCGAGGAGGACATCAAGGCCGGCGCCAAGGGGCTGAAGGTGTTCAAGGATCTCGGCATGTTCGACCAGAAGGCGGACGGCAGCCGTCTGCCGGTCGATGATCCCGAGCTCGATCCGATCTGGGAGACGTGCGCGCGCCTGAACGTGCCGGTGCTGATTCACATCGCGGAGCCGGCGGCCTTCTTCGACCCGCTCGACTACAAGAATGAACGGTGGCTCGAGCTGTCGTTGTTCCCCGATCGCCGGCATCAGACCGGCGTACGCTTCGAGCAGCTGATGACCGAGCGCAACAACATGGTCGGCAAGCACCGAAACACGAGGTTCATCCTCGCGCACTTCGGGTGGCACGCGAACGACCTGGCGCGGGCGGGGAAGCTCCTCGACGAGAACCCAAACGTCTACTTCGACGTCGCCGCCGTGCTCTACGACTTCGGCCGGCAGCCGCGCGCGGCGCACGAGTTCTTCGTCAAGTACCAGGACCGGATCCTCTTCGGCAAGGACACGTACGCGCCCGACGAGTATCCGTACTACTGGCGCGTGTTCGAAACCGCCGACGAGTACTTCGACTACTACCGCGACTACCACGCGTTCTGGAAGCTCTATGGCATGAACCTGCCGGATGCGGTGCTGAAGAAATTGTATTTCGCGAATGCCTTGAAGGTGACGCCCGGTTTGTCGCGGACCGGTTTCGAGAACTGACGGCATGGCCTCCTACCTCGTTACCGGCGGCGCGGGCTTCATCGGATCGCATCTCGCGACCGAGCTCATCCGGCGCGGACACCGCGTGCGGGTGGCCGACAGCCTGATCACCGGCAAGCGGCACAACCTCGACCACATTCCAGCCGTCGAGTTTCTCGAAGGCGATCTCGCGGACGCGTCGTTCGCGCAGCGGGCGGCCGAGGGAATGGAGTACGTGCTGCATCAGGCGGCGATCCCGTCGGTGCCGCGGTCGGTGAAGGACCCGATGACCTCGAACCGCGCCAACATCGACGCGACGTTGAGTATTCTGGTCGCCGCGCGCGACGCCGGCGTGAAACGGTTCGTCTACGCCGGCTCCTCGTCCGCGTACGGCAACACGCCGACGCTGCCCAAGCGCGAGGACATGCCGACACACCCCCTGTCGCCGTACGCGCTGCAGAAGCTCGTGGCGGAGCAGTACTGCCGGATGTTCACGCGGCTCTACGGCTTCGAGACGGTGACGACGAGGTATTTCAACGTGTTCGGCCCGCGGCAGGATCCGGGGTCGCCGTACTCGGGCGTCATCTCGCTCTTCGCGACGGCGCTCCTGCGGGGCCGCCAGCCGGTGATCTACGGCGACGGCGAGCAGACGCGCGACTTCACCTACGTCGCCAACGTGGTGGACGGCGTGCTGCGCGCGTGCGAGGCGCGGACGCCGGTGGCCGGCGAAGTGATCAACGTCGCCACTGCCGGACGCATCTCGCTCAACGAGTTGCTGGGTGTGATGAACGCGATTGTCGGCACCAATCTTCAGGCGGTCTACAAAGAAGAACGCGCGGGCGATGTGAAGGATTCGCAGGCCGACATCTCGAAAGCCAAGGCGCTGCTCGGATATACGCCGATCGTCGGGCTCGAGGAAGGTCTGCGCCACACGATCGAGTGGTGCCGGCACTCGAGCCCCGCGCCGGCGGGGCGCTGATGTCCGCGATCCCGTACCGCGCGCGGCGAATTCGAGCCCTTCAAGACTTCGTCCATCTTCGACGGCCCCTTATCGCTTTGGCTTCTCCGCGATCCAGATGTCCGACTCGGCATGCCCGGCGCCGTAAAATAACGTCCGGCCATCAGGCGTCAGCGCGAAGCTGAAATCGGACGCGGACGCCGGGAGTTTCGCGGCAACGACGGTGCGTGTACCGGACGCGGTGTCGACGCCGACGAGATCGCCCGCCAGGGTGATGTACAGCACGCGCCGGCTGTCCGGCAGCCAGCGCACCCAATTGGTCTGGTCGCTGCTCACGATTCGGAAGGATTTTGCCGACAGGTCATACACCACCACGCCGGCCGGACGACCGCTCTTTCGAATGATCGATCCAGTCAGCGCCCGGCCATCGGGAGACCACGCGGTCAGGTTCAGGGTGCCGTCCTCGACCGTCTGGCCTGGGAGTGGCTGCGCGTCGTGCTCGTCCACGGTGCCATTCACCAGACTGGCGATGTAGACCGTACCGGACCGCGATCGCGCGCAGCATCGTCGGTGACGCGGCGAGGACTGAAACTGCCGACCGGCGAGACGAAGAGGTCTTCCTGCCTGGCGCCGATGTTGAAGAGCGCCAGCGTGCGGCCGTCGGGCGACACTTCGGCCGGCAACTCGCGGCGTCGTTTTCTGATGCCGCCGATCGCGCGTGTCCTTCCTCGCTCACGGCCCTCATTCATCTCCTCTCCGATCAGCCACTTCCAGCCACGCGCTCCACGACACGACGTGGCGTGTCGATTGCCCCTGTGCCTGGGCGACCCTGGCCCGGCAACCGATTCCCGCGCGGGGGCTTGACCTCCCTTCGAACAGGAGTCACCGGCCAGGGTCCACAACAAAAGGAGAGCAGAATGATCCGCATGTTTGTCCCGTTCCTCGCCATCGCCGTGCTCGCGACGATGAACCCGAGCGTCGCCGGCGCGGCGCAGCGGAAGGCCGGCCCGCGCGCCGGGGCCAAGCCGGCCGTAACGAGCGCCGTCAACATCAACAGCGCGTCGGCGAGCCAGCTCGAAGCGCTGCCCGGCATCGGCGCGAAGACCGCCGCGCGCATCATCGATTACCGACAGAAGAACGGCCCATTCAAGAAGATCGAGGAGCTGATGAACGTCCGCGGCGTCGGCGAGAAGAACTTCCTCAAGCTGAAGCCCCAGATCGTCGTCTCGGCGGCGAAGGCCGACCACGAGCCCCAGTAGCGCCACGCGGTCGTGGGGCGGGGGCTCGGTCGTGCCTGCTGTCTGTCCGAGCGCCTCGCCCCTCGGATACTCGCTCGTGGAGCTCGTGTGCGTCACGGCGGTGATCGGCACGCTCAGCGCGTTGACGGTCCCCGGCGCCCTGGCGAACCTCGACGACACGCGCGCGATGGGGGCGGCGAGATATCTCTCGACGCGGCTGCAGCGGGCGCGCATGGAAGCGGTCGCGCGCTCGTCGGACGTCGCGTTGCGGTTCGTGCCGACCCCGGACGGCTACGCCTATGGCGTCTACGTCGACGGGAATGGAAACGGGGTCCGCACGGCGGATATTCAGCGCGGGATCGACCAGGAGTTGATGCCGCTCGAGCGCCTGCCGGGCCTTTTCAGCGGCGTGGACTTCGGCGTGCTGCCCGGGTTACCGGCGGTCGACTCGGGCAGTCCGCCGCCGGGCACGGATCCGATCAAGCTGGGTTCGAGCAACATTCTGACGTTCACTGCGATCGGCACGGCGTCTCCCGGAAGCGTGTACATCCTGGGACGGAGGGGCGCGCAGTACGTCATTCGGGTCTCTGGAGAAACCGGCAGAACACGGGTTCTGAAATTCGATGCTGGCGCGAGGCGCTGGAACCCTTTATGACTGAGCCCCATCTCGATCGCCGCCAGACGCATCGACACAGGCATGCAGCCGATCACGGGATCGTGTTCGCCCGAGTCCGGCCGGGTCACGAAGTGGCGGTCATCGACGTGTCATCAGGCGGGGCGCTGGTCGAGAGCCGGCACCGCATGCTTCCAGGAGCGGTTGTGGAACTGCATCTCCAAACAAAGGAGCGGCGCACATCGGTGCGCGGGCGAGTCCTTCGATGCGCCGTGTCGCGGCTCCGATCGAGCTCCGTGTGCTATCGCGGCGCGATCGCCTTCGACCATCATCTTCCGTGGTTTGAAGACGATGAGGGGAGCGGGTATCGGGTTCCCACGTCGGATCACCGGCCGGGCGGCCCACGGCGGGGAGATGCTACCCCTCAGATTGTGTGAGCGTCAGATCGAATTCACCTTTATGCGGATTTTATCTCCAGTCTGTCGTGGCACTCAATTTGGTTGTGCCGGGTCTGCATCCGTGAGGAGCGACGACATGACTACACATGCACCACGCCAGCGTGAGCGCCGCCAGGCGTTCGGCGACCTGCTTGCCGCGCTGACGCGCGGCCTCGATCGGCGCAGCGACGTGTCGCTGCTGCGCGGTGCGTTCGAGGAGATGCTGCGGAAGCTCGTCCCGGTGCGAACCGTCCATCTTCGCGAAATCGCCGGACGATGGTCATCGCAGGGAGCCGCGACGGCCGGGGCCGAATCGATCGCCCTCGAAGTGCCGGGGCCTGATGCCGCCTCGACCGGCGTGCTGGAAGCGACCCTCGATGCGGGGGCCCGGCTCGGCGAGTGGGACTTTCAGATGCTTGGGCTCGCGACGCACATCGGCGCCTTCGTCCTCGAGATCGAGCGCAATCGTCTGCAGCTGGCGCGGGCCGGCGCACTGGTCGGCGCGCGCCCGAGGCGGGACGGCGCGGCACCCCTCATTGGATCGACGGCCGCGATGCAGACGTTGCGTGCGACGATCGAGCGCGTCTCGCACACGGACTTCACGGTGCTGCTCGAAGGCGAGAGCGGCGTCGGCAAGGAGCTGGTCGCGCGTCAGGTTCACGATCTCAGCCGGCGGTGCCACGGGCCATTCGTCGCGATCAATTGCGCGGCGCTGGTGGAGACGCTCCTCGAGGCAGAGCTCTTTGGCATCGAGGAGCGCACGGCGACCGGGGTCAGGGGACGCCGCGGAAAGTTCGAGCACGCCGACGGCGGCACGTTGTTTCTGGACGAAGTGTCGGATCTCTCACTGTCGGCGCAAGCCAAGCTGCTGCGGTCGATTCAGGATCTCGCCATCGAACGGGTCGGCGGCCACGGCACCCGTCGGGTCGACATCCGGATCATCGCGGCCACCAACCGGAGCCTGTCCGAGATGGTCGACCGGGGGTTGTTCCGGCCCGATCTGTTCTATCGCCTGAGCGGTGTGGACATTCGCGTGCCGACGCTGCGCGAACGGCGGCCCGATGTGCTGGAACTCGCCAATTACTTTCTCGATCGTCACCGCGCCACGCATGCGCTCCTCCTCTCCGCGGCGGCCGCCGAAGCGCTCCTGGCCTACGCGTGGCCGGGGAACGTCCGCGAGCTCGAACGGCTGATGGAGCGTGCCGTCACACTCGCGTCGACTGACGTGATCGAGCTCGACGATCTTCCCGCGATCGTCCGCGGCGACTATTCGGCTGCGCTCGGGCCGTCTCTGCAGCGCAACGACACCATGAGGGCGTGGGGCAGCCGCTACGCGCGCCTGATTCTCGATCGATGCGACGGCAACAAGCGCGAGGCGTGTCGCGTGTTGGGCATCAGCTACCACACGCTTCAGGCGTATCTCCGTTTTCCGCTTGATGAAACGGCCATGGCCGCCGCCGGGTGGCCGATCACGCGCCCTCGTGCGGAAGCGGCAGAGAGCGAAGCGGCGGCATGCGTCGGCGTCGCCGACGTGTAGCGCCGACGATACTGCGGCGCGGAAGAGCGCCGCGGACACCGGGAGTCTCCGGCGAGGACGGTCGACGAGACAGGGCAGCCAGAGGCTGCGAGGTCGCGCGTCTCCACGCATGCGCGGGAACACTCGCGCGAGGGAGCGGACCATGGTCAGAAAAGTCACAATGGGCGTCGTCTCGGTGGCAGTACTTCTCGGCAGCGCCGCGCGAGCCGGCGCGGACGCCCGGCGGCCGGATCCCCGGGCCGGCGGCACCGGCGTGGTGGCGTACTCGGTGGTGCGGATGCCGGACGGCGGCATTCAGTTCTCCGGCCACGCGCCGAACCTGCAGTTTCGCAAGACGTCCTACAAGGACGGCCACTTCGATTTCGAGATCGCATCGCAGAACGACCGGGTGGATGTGCGGATGAGCACCTTCGCGATGCAAGTCACACGAGGCACACAGCAGGTGGCGTTCGCCCTGAACGCTCTTGGCGCCGAGGAGCTGGCGAAGGTTCGCGCGCTGCTGGCCGGCTCGCGGGCGATCAAACGGTACCGCGGCCTGGCGGCCGCGCTCGAAGCGCGCCACGACCAGTCGCCAGAGGCTTACGGCGTGATGCTCGGCGGCGCAGTCATCGGCTGGCTCGACGGAGACGCCACCGCTCCCGTACGTCTCGCGCGGCGCATCGCCGGCATGAGCGCGCCGCCGGTTGGACGCGGCGCTGGCGACCGCGCTGGCCTGATGTTTCGGGTCGACATGCCCGACTGCTGGAGCGAATACGAGCAACTCATAAATAATGCGTGGAACGACACCGCGTCCTGCATCGCCTACGCGACCCAACAGGGCCTATGGCAGCCGTTCTACATGAACACGTGCTCGGCGGCATGGGTCATTCGCTCGGAAGGCTACTGGTTCGAATACATCGCCTGCTCGGCGATTCCGCTCAGGCTTTCGTGAGTTGAGGAACGTATGAGACATATTCTTGGTGGCGTCTTCGCCGGGGTGCTCATCTCCGGTCTCGTCTCCGGGGCAACGGTACCGTTTCTGCCGCCATCGCTGCGGCACCCGTGGGTCGTCTGGCTGATCGCGGGGCTGTCGATCGCCGCGTCGGTCTACGTGGCGTCGCGCCTGACGAAGACGCCGCCGGAATAATCCAGAGCGGCTGATTCTTGACCGCGCCCGAAGGCGCATAGTACCGTTATCTGTTCCGGGCCACGCAATTCCGCCCGACATCGCTTTCATGGAACAGGCAACCGCCACACCGCTCAAGAAGACGCCGCTCAACGACCGCCATCGCGCGTCCGGCGCCAAGATGGTGCCGTTCGGTGGCTGGGACATGCCCGTCGAATACTCGGGCATCGTCCACGAGCATTTAGCCGTCCGGACGCGCGCGGGCCTCTTCGACGTCAGCCACATGGGCGAAATCGAGATCGCCGGCAAGGACGCCCTCGCCGCGGTTCAACGGATCTCGTCCAACGACGCGTCGAAGCTCCAGGTGGGGCAGGCGCAGTACTCGGGCCTGCTCACGCCGCAGGGCACCTTCGTCGACGATTTGCTCGTCTACCGGCTCGCCCCCGAGCACTTCATGCTCGTCGTCAACGCCGGCAACATCGAGAAGGACTACGCCTGGATCGTTGAGCACATCAAGCCGGCGGGCGACGCCGTCGCGGTCAACGCGAGCGCGCGCTACGCGCTCCTGGCCGTCCAAGGGCCCGAGGCGGTCGGAATCGTGCAGTCGCTGACCGGCGTCGAGCTCGCCGGCATGAAATACTACTGGTTCGCGCACGGCGAGGTGGCCAACGTCCGCGCGACAATCTCACGTACTGGCTACACGGGCGAGGACGGCTTCGAAATCTTCGTCCCTCCGCAGTCGGCCGATCGCGTCTGGCAGGCGATCGTCGAGGCGGGACGGCCGATCGAGCTGATTCCCTGCGGCCTCGGCGCGCGCGACACGCTGCGCCTCGAAGCGGGGATGCGCCTCCACGGCAACGACATCGACGACACGACCACCGCCGTCGAAGCCGATCTCAACTGGATCGTCGGCTGGAAGAAGGACGACTTCATCGGCGCCACGGTGCTGCGCGAGCAGAAGGCCAAGGGCGTCCGCCGCAAACTCGTCGGCTTCGAGATGATCGACCGCGGCATCGCGCGCCACGGCTACGACGCCTACGTTGGCGGCGCGAAAGCGGGGCTCGTCACGAGCGGCACGCAAACACCGTTCCTGAAGAAGGCGATCGGCATGGCGTACCTGCCGATCGCACACACGGCGATCGACACCGAATTCGACGTCGACATCCGCGGTCGCCGCACGCGCGCCCGTGTCGTGCCGATGCCGTTCTACAAGAGAAAGTAGGCGACGCGATGGCGTACCCGGCCGGCCTCAAATACACGAAAGACCACGAGTGGATCGAGCTCGCCGGCGACCGCGGCAAGGTCGGTATCACCGACTACGCGCAGCAGCAGCTTGGCGACGTCGTCTACGTCGAGCTGCCAGAGGTCGGCGCCAAGCTGAAGCAGGGACAGTCGTTCGGAACCATTGAATCGGTGAAGGCGGTGTCCGAGCTGTACTCGCCCGTCACCGGCGAAGTGGTGGAAGTGAACGCGGCGCTCAAGGACAAACCCGAGACCGTGAACGCCGACCCGCACACCAGTTGGATGATCGTGCTCAAGCTCACGAGCCCCGGCGAAGCCGGCGCGCTCCTCGACGCCACCCAGTATCAAGATCTCGTGAAATAGCCCTGACGATGCTTTTTGATCCCGAGCAGTTCCAATCCCGCCACATCGGCCCAGACGATACTGAACGCGACGCGATGCTGAAAGTGGTCGGCGCCTCGTCGCTCGAGGCGCTGATCGACGAGGCAGTGCCGGCGCGCATCCGGCTGAAGAAACCGCTGAATCTGCCGGCCGGCGTACCGGAGTTCCACTACCTGCGCGACCTGCACCGCACGGCCGCGCGCAACCAGATGTGCCGGTCGTACATCGGCCTCGGCTACTACGACTGCGTCACGCCGGGCGTCATCCTGCGCAACGTGCTCGAGAACCCGGGCTGGTACACGCCGTACACGCCGTATCAGGCCGAGATCGCGCAAGGCCGTCTTGAAGGGCTCCTCAATTTTCAGACGATGGTGAGCGAGCTGACGGGAATGGAGATCGCGAACGCGTCGCTTCTGGACGAGGCGACGGCGGCCGCCGAGGCGATGACGATGCTGCACCGGGTGCAGGCCAAGCGGATCGATGCCGCCAAGGCCGCCGGCGGGGCCGCGCAGTTCTTCGTCGCCGACACGTGCTTTCCGCAAACGCTCGACGTGCTGCGCGCCCGCGCCGAACCGCTCGACATCGAGCTCATCGTCGGCGACGTCAAGACGGCCGCGTTCAGCGATCGCGTGTTCGGTGCGCTCGTGCAGACGCCGGACGAAACGGGATGCGTCCACGACCTGAGCGCCTTCATCGCGAAGGCCAGGAAAGCGGGCGTGCTCGTCGCCGTCGGGACGGACCTTCTGAGCCTCGCGCTCCTGACGCCGCCCGGCGAGCTCGGCGCGGACGTCGTGTACGGCAACTCGCAGCGCTTCGGCGTGCCGCTCGGCTACGGCGGCCCCCACGCCGCGTTTTTCGCGACGAAGGCACAGCACGTCCGGCAGGCGCCGGGGCGCATCATCGGCGTGTCGGTCGACGCGCACGGCAACCGCGCCTACCGCATGGCGCTGCAGACGCGCGAGCAGCACATCCGGCGCGAGAAGGCGACCTCCAACATCTGCACGGCGCAGGCGCTCCTGGCGAACATCGCCGGCTTCTACGCCGTGTACCACGGTCCCAAGGGGATCACGGCGATCGCGCGCCGCGTGCGCGGCTGCGCCAAGCTCCTCGAGCGAGAGCTCGGCAAGATCGGCTTCCGGCAGCTGAACGATCAGTTCTTCGACACCCCGCGCTTTGAAGTGCCGGGCGGCGTCGGCAGCGTCGGACGCATCCTCAAGGCGGCGATGGCGGCGCGGATCAATCTCGGCTACCGGCGCGACGGCACGATTCACGTCGCGCTCGACGAGACGGTCGGTGTCGGCGACATCGAAGCCATCGTTGATGTGTTTGCCGCCGGCACGATCGCGGCGACGCCCGTGTCCGCGGGCCCCGTCCGTGTCGACCCGGCGACGATCGAGAACATCGACGTCAGCTATCCACGCGGCCTCGCGCGGACGTCGCGGTTCCTCGCGCACCCGGTGTTCAACACGCATCATTCCGAAACGCAGATGATGCGCTACATCCGCGGCCTCGAGCGGAAAGACGTCGGCCTGGATACCTCGATGATTCCGCTCGGCTCCTGCACGATGAAGCTGAACGCGGCGTCAGAGATGCTGCCGATCACCTGGCCCGAGTTCTCGAGCCTCCATCCCTTCGTGCCGATCGATCAGGCCGAGGGGTATCAGCAAATCTTCCGCGAGCTCGAAGCGATGCTCTGCGAGATCACCGGCTTTGCGGCCGTGTCGCTCCAGCCGAACTCCGGCGCGCAGGGCGAATTCGCCGGGCTAATGGTGATCCGCGCGTACCATCGCGAGCGGGGAGGGGCGCCACGCGACGTCGTGCTCATCCCCGCCTCGGCGCACGGCACCAATCCCGCCAGCGCCGTCATGGCCGGCATGCGCGTCGTCGTCGTCGCGAGCACGAGCGAGGGAAATATCGACGTCGAGGATCTGCGCGCGAAGGCGGACGCGAACAAAGACCGGCTGGCCGCCTTGATGGTGACGTACCCGTCGACGCACGGCGTGTTCGAAGAAGCGATCCAGGACGTCTGCGCCATCGTGCACCAGCACGGCGGGCAGGTGTACATGGACGGCGCGAACATGAACGCGCAGGTCGGGCTGACGAGCCCCGCGGCGATCGGCGCCGACGTGTGTCACATCAACCTGCACAAGACGTTCAGCATTCCGCACGGCGGCGGCGGGCCGGGCATGGGGCCGATTGGCGTCGCGGCGCACCTGGCGCCGTATCTGCCGGGCCATCCGATCGTGAAGACCGGCGGCACGCACGCGATCCACGCGCTCGCGGCGGCGCCGTGGAGCAGCGCGAGCATTCTGCTGATCTCGTACGGCTACATGAAGATGCTCGGCGGCGACGGCATGGCCAACGCGACGCGCTACGCCATTCTGAACGCGAACTACATCAAGTCGCGCCTCGAGCCGCACTTTCCGGTGCTGTACACGCGGCCGAACGGCCGCGTCGCGCACGAGCTGATCTTCGACCTGCGGCCGTTGAAGCAGGCGAGCGGCATCGAGGAAACCGACGTCGCCAAGCGCCTCATGGATTACGGCTTCCACGCGCCGACCGTCTCGTTCCCGGTGGCCGGGACGGTGATGATCGAGCCGACTGAAAGCGAGCCGAAGGAAGAGCTCGATCGCTTCTGCGATGCGATGATCGCGATCCGCGGCGAGATTCAGGCCGTGATTGACGGGAAGGCCGATCGGAAAGACAACGTGCTGAAGAACGCGCCGCACACGGCGGCGGCGGTGGCGGCCGACGAGTGGCGCCACCCCTATTCGCGCGAGCAGGCGGCGTATCCGCTGCCGTTTGTCCGCGCGGCCAAGTTCTGGCCGAGCGTCGGGCGCATCGACAACCCGTACGGCGATCGGAACCTTATGTGCTCGTGCCCGCCGGTTGAGGCGTTCGCGTAAGCGCCTGCGCTTTTCTCCGGAGGCCCTCGAGCAGCGCCTGCGTCACCGGACCGGGCCGCCCCGATCCAATCTTCCGATCGTCCACCTGCACGATCGGCACGACCTCGCGTGTGGTGCTGGTGAGAAACGCTTCGTCGGCGCCAAAGAGATCCTCGTCGCGGAGCACGGCGTCGCGGACGCTGATGCCCACGTCGGCACCCACCTCGAAGAGAAACTCGCGCGTGATGCCCGGCAGCAGCCCGGACTCGATGGTCGGCGTCAGCGCCACGCCGTTCTTCACGACGAACAGATTCGACTGCGTGCACTCGGCGAGCTCGCCGCGGTAGTTCCGCATCACGCCTTCGTAGCCGCCGCGCCGGAAGGCCTCCTGCATCGCCAGCGCGTTGTTCAGCAGGTTGTTCGACTTGATCAGCGGGTTCACCGACCCGGGATGGTTCCGGACGATGGGCACGAGCGCCACGGTGACGCCCTTCTCGAACACCTCGCGTGGCGGCGCGACGTGCGGCTTCACAATCACGACGACCGACGACGTGGGACACGCGGCCGGGTCGTACGACAGCTCGCCGACGCCGCGCGTGATGAGAATCCGGATGTACGCCTCGCGGTCCGGCCCCTCGCCCAGGCCCGCGGCGTGCATCGTGTCGCGGAACCGCCGCGCAATCTCGGCGTCGCCGAGGGGCACGGGCAGCGTGAGCATCGCGGACGAGGTCCGCAGCCGCCGCATGTGCCGGTCGAAGAGGAACGGCTGGCCGTTGTAGGTACGGAGCGTCTCGTAGACGCCTTCGCCGTACAGAAATCCGTGGTCGAACACCGAGATGACGGCGTGTTCCTGGTCGGACACGCGCCCGTTGACGTTGACTATGGCAGCCATCGGAGCGAGCGTACCTCCTGTGCTATTCTCGCGCAAGATGCGCGTGCTCAATTCCGCCCAAATGCGCGAGGCCGATCGGCGCACGATCGAGGAAATCGGCATCCCGTCCCTCGTCCTGATGGAGAACGCCGGGCGCCAGGTCGTCGCGGCGATGGAGGCGATGTACACCGACCTCAGCGATCGGCAGGTCGCCGTCCTCTGCGGCCGGGGCAATAACGGCGGCGACGGCTTCGTCGTGGCCCGGACGCTCCTGCAGCGCGGCGTCGACGTCTCGGTGTTCCTCATCGGCAACGTGAGCGAGGTCCGCGGCGACGCGCGGATCAACATGGAGATTCTCGGCCGCCTCGGCCTGACGACCGTCGAGATCGCCGACAGCCAGGCGTGGGAACTGCACTTTTCCGAAGTCACCGACTGCACGCTCATCGTCGACGCGATTTTCGGCACCGGCCTCAACGCGCCGCTCTCCGGCCTGATCGAAAGCGTGGTGGCCGACGTCAACGCGTCGGGCATCGCGGTGGTCGCGGTCGATCTGCCGTCCGGGCTGTCGGCCGATTCGGCGGAGCCGATCGGCGACTCGATCGAGGCCGGCCTGACGGTGACGCTGGCGGCGCCCAAGCTCCCGCTCGTCCTGCCGCCGGGGGAAACGCGCGCCGGCGACGTCGTGATCGCCGACATCGGGATCCCGTCGGACATTCTGGACACGGTGGACGGCCCGCGCGTCGAGCTGCTCACGCGCGCGTCGATGCGCGAGCTGATCACGCCGCGCACGCCCGACAGCCACAAGGGCGACTACGGCCGCGTCCTCATCATCGCCGGCTCGCGCGGGAAAACAGGCGCCGCGCACCTCGCCGCCGTCGGCGCGCTGCGATCGGGCGCCGGGCTGGTGACGGTCGCCACCCCCTCCAGCTGCCAGGCCGTGGTCGCCACGATGGGCCCGGAATACATGACCGAGGCGCTCGACGAGGCCGCCGGAGATCCCGACGAGCCTGGGGAGGATGGCGGCCTCGATCCGGACAACGTCGATGGCGTGCTCGAAATCGCCGGCGACGTGATCGCGCTCGGGCCGGGCCTCGGACGGGCGCCGTCCACGCGCGAGTTCATCCGGACGCTCGTCGATCGCGCGACGATGCCGCTCGTCGTCGATGCGGATGGCCTGAATGCCTTCAGCGACGCCCCGGAGAAGCTCGCGGGGCGCGAGGGGCGCGACGTCATCATCACGCCGCATCCGGGCGAGATGGCGCGCCTGGTCGGGATGTCGACCGATGAAGTGCAGGCGAGCCGTCTCGAGATCGCCCGCAACTTCGCGGTCGCGCATCACGTCTACGTCGTGCTCAAAGGACACCGCACGCTGATCGCGACCCCCGACGACAAGATCTTCATCAACCCCACCGGGAACCCAGGCATGGCGACCGGCGGCACCGGCGACGTGCTGACGGGCATGATCGCCGCGTGGCTGGCGCAGCTGCTCGATGCCGAGGCCGCGTGCAAGCTCGCCGTCTATCTGCACGGCATGGCGGGGGATCTCGCCGAGGCCGACGAAGGGGAAGTGGCGATGACGTCGGCCGATTTCGCCGGCCATATCGGCGACGCCATCCTCGAGCTGACCGCGCGCAAGCGCGTCGAGCGCAGTACCACGTAATCACGACGATCAACGCGGAACCCGCAGAACACGCAGAGAATGCGT
>OCZT010001320.1_pt1 | contig 25535 bp, 18 predicted proteins | sample 1539031 | NCBI WGS metagenome assembly OCZT01 (sample SAMEA3539308, study PRJEB22396) | soil metagenome | biome: tundra; feature: field; material: soil | place: USA | collected 2010-05 | depth 0.15 m | reverse complement strand
GTAAGCGATCGATCCGGTGCATACGACACTCACGGTCGAGCCAAGGCTAGCGGAATCGGGTAGGGGTCCGGGTCACCCGGGCCCCTCCCACACCACCGGACATGCGGACCCGCATCCGGCGGTTCGTCAGGTCGACCGCAAGCGGCGCCAGCTTTGGTCAAATCCGAGCAGGCCGAGTTGCTGCCAGTGGGCGTTGGGTAGGGCGCGGGTGAGTGCCGGCGAGCCTGACATACGCCAGCAGCCTTTGGAGGAGCCCGCCGATTCGCGAGCTGCCCGCGGCGTAACACCGAGCGCAAGCAAGTTCCTCCGTCGCGTCCTCGGACGCTTCCACTCTTTCCAGCTCACCTGCCGAAGGCGGCGACGCAGCCATTTATCCAAGTCTTCGAAGACCGAGGGCGTTTCGGCCATCGCGAAGTACGCGCACCAGCCACCGATGTAGCGGTTGAGACGCTCGATTCGCTCCGGCATGGATATCCGCCAGCTGCGTCCGGTCAACGCCTGAATGCGCCCGCGCAATCGCTCCAGCGCTTTGTGCGTCACCCGGATGCCGACTATTCCTCCGCGGCGATAGTAGAACCCGAAACCCAGAACCGTGGCCTTGACAGCGTGCTTGACCGACGACTTGTCTTTGTTCACCTTCAGCTTCAGTTGCTTCCCGATGAACTCCACCAGCCCGTCGAGCACCCGTTGCCCCGCTCGCTCGCTTTTGACATGCACGCGGATGTCGTCGGCGTAGCGGACGAAGCGATGACCGCGCCGCTCCAGCTCCCGGTCGAGGTCGTCGAGCATGATGTTGGCCAAGAGCGGTGAGAGCGGTGAGCCTTGCGGCGTCCCCTCCGTGCTGGCTTGCTTGACCCCGTTCACCATGACCCCGGCTTCCACATACCGGCGAGTAAGTCGGAGAAGGCGTTTGTCGGCCACCTTTCGCGCCACCCTTGCCATCAAGGCGTCGTGCTGTACACGGTCAAAGAACCGCTCCAGATCGACATCGACCACCCAGTCCAAGCCCGCGACCACGTAGCCACGTGCCATCTGCACCGCCTGTTGGGCGCTGCGGCCCGGTCGGAAGCCATAGCTCCGCTCCGAGAAGTGTGGGTCGAATACCGGCGTCAGGGTCTGCGCGATTGCCTGCTGGATGAGCCGGTCCAGCACCGTCGGCACTCCCAGATCCCGCTCCCCGCCGTCGGGCTTGGGGATAGTCACCCTGCGCACAGGTGCAGGCTGGTACGTGCCCTCGTCGAGCGCTCGTCGGACCTCCGGCCAGTGGTCTTTCAGCCAGGGCCGCAATTCGGCGACTGGCATGCCGTCCACTCCGGCTGCTCCCCGGTTGCTCTCGACGCGCCGCAACGCCCGGTTGAGGTTGTTGCGGGAGAACACGTCCTCCCATAGGTCCTCTGCCCGAGCGCCTTGAGCCTTCCTTTCGGTCTGCGCCGGCTGGCCGCTACGCCCTGACGGGTTCGGGTTGGGATTCACCGACCTGACTCCCGCCAGCCCCGCGTTCGCGGGTTGGCTGCGATTACCGCGACCAGCTCGAGCCCGACCCTCGGTCCGCTCGCCTGACGTTCGGCCCTTCCCGGCATTGCATCCCCGCCGGTACTACGGCCTCTGCTGACTTCTGCCAAGTCAGCCGCAGCCTTTCGACCGCGACCGTCACCTCCCTGGTGACACCTCAGCAGACCTCCCCGGATAAGAACCGTCACTTTCCCTCTACTCCCGCCGCGTTTACGTAACGACCTTGTTGGTGGTGTCGGGCTTTGCCGTCCTTTGCCAGCTCACCCAGGTCGCCCAGCCTGATACGCGGTTCGTGTTCCTCGGTGCAGAGTTTCGCCTCGGGCTTCCTTCCGACCTCGCCTCGCGACGACGCCGTTGCCTCCGGCTCGGAGTTAGCACCACCGCTTCCTCCAGAGGACTTCCACCTCCTAGTGATTGCCCATGCCGGGCGTACAAAGAAAAAGGCGCCCCGAGGGCGCCCTTTTGATTCGGTTCTTGATTAAGCCGCGCGACGGCGAACCGCGGTGCGCCGTGAGCGCCGAGTCCCGGCGGCCTTCCTGGTCGCGGGCTTGCTCGCGACCGGGCTCTTGACTGTCAGGAGCGTCGCCTGCTCGAGACGAGTGGCGGTCTTGGCGATGGTCTTGAACGAACCGTTGAACATCCGCAACGTGCGCTTTGCGACATCGCCGACGACGTCATGCCGGTGGGCCTGAACCTTGACGAGCTGCAGTCCCTTGATCGCCACCTTCTCGGGCAGCTTTCCGTTGACATGGAAGCCCCAGACAGTGATGCGCTCGGGCATCAGCCCGTTGGCGACCTTCTCGGCCCGCTTCGCTGCCTTGTTCAGGCTGGCATTGATGGTCTTCGCGACGTCCTTGGCCGGCGCGGTGGCTGCGTTCAGCCTTGCGTTGAAGCGGCGGTTGACCTTGCGCGCAGCGGGTGTGCCCTTGCGCTCCAGACCCTTCACCTGCTTGCGCGCGGAACCGAACGGGTCCGACGCGACTTCGCGAACGGTCTTGGCGGCGCCAAAGGCGACCTCCGCGACCGTGGTGGCCGTCTCTCCGGCCGTGTCTGCAATCTGCTCAAGTTCTGTGTTCATCGTTGTCTTAGCCTCCTTTTTAGGTTGACGCATTGCATCATAACGCGCCGCGTCAATTGTGTCAAGGGGCCAGTGGTCCCCCGACCTGATGGCCAAATGGGCCCCAGAGCTCAAATATCCGGCGCAAGGCGCCGGATGAGCTCTTCCGCGTACGAGCCGAACACGTCGTAATGCGCGACCTTCCGCCTCTTCTCGGGCTGGATCCACTCTGGCCGAAGGCCGCGCAGGCGTCCCCATTCCTCGAGGGTCGGGCGCAGACCGATCACGTGGAGGAACGGGCGCACTCTCAGCATGCCCCTGATGGTGGACCCGTGGTAGTGATCGAAATTGCGGTGGACCGCAATGCCGCCGCCTTCGGCAAAGGCGATGGCCTCCCTGATCTTGCGGCGCTCGAAGTACTGCTCCCGCAAAGCAGGGCCGTCGGTCACGCGCGGGATACCGGGGCGGCCGCGGGAACGCGGGCGTCGGCGCAGATCGACCTGTATGCGCATAGCATGCAGGGCCGCTCCGCGTGCTCGGGCCCCAGCTCGAAGTCACCGGTCAGGATCCGAGACGTGGCGGCGGCGATCCTGGCTTCCACCGCCCGATCGTCGGGCGTGACCTCGATGAGGCGCGCGCGCCGGATGTCGAACAGGGCCAAGCCTGGTGCCGAGCCACCCGGCAGCAGTCCCTTACGCGCCGCCAGTCCGTAAAGCCGGAGCTGCATCGAGTAGGCCTCGATCAACCTCGCATCCAACGTGGCGTTGGTCTTGTAGTCGACCAGCCATGGGCGCCCGTTGATTTCGCAGACTCGGTCTACGAACCCCCGCACCCTGGCCTGGCCGAGGCGCATGTTGAACTCGAGCTCCACGCCGAGCGTGGGCGCTGCGGCCAGCGGGTGAACCAGGTAGTGGGCGAGCATCTCCTGGCCCGCCTCGGGCCCACGATAGATGCCGAGCAGGTCGCCTCCGTCGGTATGCCAGGCCGCCAGCGCGGCATGCACTGCCGCGCCGAGCTCGCTCGAACCCGAGGCCCGAACGAAGCTCGGCAGCATGTCGTCGGGTGGAGCGGGCACCCCCCAGACCTGGCTGAATCGATACCGCACCGGGCACACCTCGAAATCGTGCAGCTGCGAGAAGCTGAGCTCGATGCCTCGATCAGGCTGCGGCGCGAGCGCTTCTTCGCGTGGGCGAATCTGCTGCCACCGGTCGAGGACTGTCTCCACGACGGCAGGGCCGTCGGCTCCTGCTCCGTCCGCCACGCGAAGGACGGGCAGCTCCAGCTGCTCAGCCTCGACGATCGACGCAGCCTCAGGGTGCGCGAGCGCCCAGCCGAGGATCTCGGCGAAATGGTCGACCTCGCCGTTTGCGCCGAGCTCGACGTCGCGCGGCGACTGCTCTTCCCGGGTCGCGGTGACGTACAGGGCGTCCTTGGTGCGGGTGAGGCCGACGTAGACGATCCGCCGGCGCTCTCCCATCGCCAGGGCCACCGCCGGTGCGCCCGGCGACGTCTCCTTGAAGCGGGGATGCTTGTCGCCGCGCCAGTACTTCATCACGAACCCAAGGCCGTCGGGGTCGAAGAAGAGGCGCTCGGTGTCGCGAGGGCGCGGGGGTCGCAGGTTGACGAGGAACACCACCGGGAACTCGAGCCCTTTGGCCGAATGGACGGTCAGGAGTGAGACCGCGTCGGTGGTGGCCGTTTGTTCGGCCGCCTCGCCGACGGGCAGTTCGGCATCGATCACCTGGTCGAGGTGGCGGACGAAGTCTCCGACGCCTGCCAGGGCGAGGTTGCGCTCAAAGCGCGACGCCAGCTGAAAGACCTTGCGCAGGTTGAGCAGCGCGCGTGGGCTCCCATCCCTCTGGGCGCGAAGCTCAGCCCACCGCAGGTAGCCGGTCTCCTCCAGGAGCCGGTTGAGGATGTCGGCGACTGTGAGAGCGTCGCGCAGCCCGCCGAGCCGATCGGTGAGCCCGACCAGCCGCACCGCCTGGGCGGCGACCTTCGCATCCATCTCGGGAAAGCCCTCGCGCCCCGACTCCTCGAAGCAATCCCGAAGGCGCATGCCAGAGCGGCCGAAACGCCGCGTGGCGAGCCGGTACATGCCACTGTCGGGAAGTCGAACGACGGGGCCCTGGAGCACGCGGACCAGCGCCCCGTCATCCATCGGGTTCTCGGTCAGCCGGAGCAGTGCGAGCACATCCTTGATCTCCTGGCGATCGAAGAAGCCCGAGCCCCCGCTGGTCAGATACGGGATGCCCTGGCGGCGAAGCTCGTCCTCGAACTCGCGGGGGAGCATCCGAATCGAATGTGCGAGGATCGCGATGTCGGAGAAGGCCCGGCCCCCCACGTTCAAGCGCCTGATCGTCTCCGCCACCGATCGCGCTTCGGTGCGCGAGTCGGGCGCCATCACCACCGTCACCGGCCGGTTGCCTGGTCCGCGAGTCGCGACGAGGTCTGGCTCCGCGGCGAAATCACGGTCGCGGCGGATGAAATCCGTCGCGCAATCCAGGATCTCCTGGTATGACCGGCGATTGTGGGTCAAGGGCAGCCGGCGCCCGGTGAATCGAGAGCGGATGTTTTCGATCTCGGCATCGCGCCAGCCGTAGATCGACTGCTTGGCGTCGCCAACGGCCGAGACGTTGCCGAAGTCATCCGCGGCCAGCAGCCTGATGAGTTCGAGCTGGATCCGATTGGTGTCCTGGAATTCGTCGACCAGCAGATAGCGGAACCGTTCGCGGCACCGGCGTCGAAACTCAGGCACTCGCTCCAGCGCGCCGATCACCTCGAGGATGAGATCGTCGAAATCGCGCAGGCCCTCCGCATGCAGGGCATCCTCATATGTCCGATACACGAGGTACAGGACCCCAATCGCCTCCAGCTCCGCGTGCCAGCCATCGTTTCCTCCAGCGCCGTTGGGTGAGGCCACCGCTTGGTCCGCGTGCAGCTCGAGTGCGCGCTCCCGAAATCGATCCGGTGTAATGCCCCGACCCTTGAGCTTGAGCAGGAAGCGCAGTCCTGAGCGCAAGAGGTCGTCCAGATCCTCGACGGACAGCGCGGTGAAGGCGTCCGGGTCCAGCGGAGCGGCGGCACCACTGCGCAGCCGCGCGACGAGGCGCTGCTCGAACAGACGCTGCCCGGTCTCGTCAAGCACACGCAGTTCGCGTGGCGCTCCGACGAGGTAGGCGAACTCGTCAAGCAGGCGGGCGCAGACCCCATGGAAGGTGCCTATCCACGCGGAGTCGAGCACCTCGGGGCCGAGCTGGGGACGGCGCTCGGCCAGCTCGCGAGTGATGCGCAGGCGCAGCTCCTCAGCCGCGCGGTCGTTGAAGGTGACCGTGAGGATGCGGTCGGGAGGCACGCCCTGCTCGACCAGCCAGCAGAAGCGCTCGGTCGCGGTGAAGGTCTTGCCGGTGCCCGGGCCGGCGGCAATGAGAAACGCGCCCTGGGGCCCGGCATGGGCCGCCGCCGACTGTTCAGGACTGAGGGTCATTCGGGGGGCGCGCCTCCGTATGGGCAGATGGCCGCGTGCGGGCAGCTCCCGAAACGCGTCACGCAGGTGCCCGCGAGCTCGCGCGGAGCCGGCTCGAAGTGGCCGGCCTTGATTCGGGTCATCGCCTCCACCACGACCGATCGGCTGCGCTCGAGATCCTCGGCCGTCAGGGCCTTCTCTCGGTATTCCTTGAGACCGGCCGGCCGTCCCACGCTGAAGATGTCCTGGCGCATGCCGCCCCACACCCAGTCCTTGGGATACCAGAGCGAGAGAAATCGCGGCTGGAAGCCGAGCGGCTTGCCCTCGTCATCGACGCCGTCCTTGCATGCGAGGTAGTAGAGCGCGAGCTGAACATCGGACATGTCGGGTCCGAAGTAGGCCTCGTAGGCGTACTTCATCGCCTTGCCACCGCCTGTCTTGTAATCGACGACCTCGACCTCTCCGTCGCCGACGTCCATGACCCGGTCGATCTTCCCCACGATCTCAGACCCGTCGAGCTGGAGGTGGAACCGGCGCTCGAGCGCGAGCGTGCGGAGCCGGCGGATCAGCTGCATGCCGGTGACGAACTTGATGTAGTTGCCGAGAACAGTCCGCACTTGCAGCTCCTCGCGTTTGCGGTCCAGCACGCCCTCCATACGTGACAGGTAGGACTCGAGCTGCTTCTGCAGCGAGGCTTCCAGCCACTCGCGTTGCTGAGCCGGCTCGAGCAGGTGCCACTCGGGCTCGTGCACATGAAAGTCCTCCAGCACCTCGTGGAGAAATCCGCCTCGATCCATCGCCACGGATCGCGGCTCATCGACCAGGCCAGGGTGGTTGTTGTACCAGTACAGGCGAGGGCACTTCAGATAGTTGTTCAGCGTCGTCGGGCTGAAGTGGCCGATCTCGACATTCGTCGGATTGCGGTCGCCGCCATAAGGCTCGAACGGCTCGCCTGCATCGCGATCGATGAGGAAGGCGAGGTCGAGGCCCAGCGCAACCGCCCTTCCGGCGCTGCTGTCCGTAAGCGCTTCTCGGTGCGCGGCGATCATGACCTCCGCCTCGCGCGCGAGCAGCACATCCCTGGGCTGCAACCTTCCCGACGTCCGCGTCAGGTCCCGGGATTCGGCCTCGGGCTCTGCCAGCCCAAGAAAGACGGACGGGCCGGCCTGACGTAGGTATGAGTCGGCGAACGTGATGTAGATGCGCCGCTTGGCGCGGGTCATGGCGACGAAGGCGAGTCGCGCCTCCTCGGCGAGGTGGCCGTCTGGATCCGATGGCCACGATGGCATGAAGCCGACCTTGAATCGCTCGAGCCACGCCCGGTCCTCCGCCTCCAGCAGTGGATGCGGGCGGGCGGCAAGCGGGAACAGACCGTGCGCGAAGCCCGAGCAGAACACGACCTCGAACTCGAGTCCCTTCGCCTGGTGCACGGTGAGCACCTGCACGGCAGATTCGCGCCGGGAGCCGGCCGCCTCGGTGTCGTCCGCCGCCCCTGTCAGGAGAGCATCCAGCGAGCCGGAGATGTCGCCGAGCAAGGGCGAAGACCCGTCTAGCCGCTCATGCACCGTCTCGATCGCCTCGATCCCTGAAATTGCAGCGCGCAGGTCGGCGATCGCTTCTGCGCGCTGGTCCGCCGCCAGACCGAGGTCGAGGAGGCGGCGCATTGCGCCGTCCTCGATGAGGACCGAGTAGGCGAGGCTCGCCAGCGGCATCCTCGACGCCCGGCCGAGAAGGCGGTGACGAGCGACCATGGCGGCGTGGATGCTGTCGAGCTCGTCTTGCGATAGATGTTCGAGATAGTCGGGTTCAGAGCTCACCTCGCCCGGCGCCTCTCCTCCCCATGGCAGTGGATAGCGCACCGGGTCTCGGGCCGCGAGCACGTACATGAGGCGCCGCACCACTCGTGTCAGCGGGCGGCCCTCCTCGCGGGCGTGGGCACGGAGCCGGCTGAGGGTTCGGGCGCCGACCCCACCAAGACTGGATGACAGGGCGCCTTCGAAAGCGTCCTCGTCATCTGGCCTGCGCAGGGATTCCAGGTAGCCGACCAGGAATCGAACAACCTCGTTTCGCGACGTGGCGCCGGACCCGCGCACCTCATAGGGAAGGCCGAGAGCGCGCAGCGCCTCCTCGAACGGTCCTCCGAGCGAGGTGGTGCTGCGCATCACGATCGCAAAGTCACTGAGCCGCAGCTCTGGCGACTCGGAATGAAGCCTCTTGATCTCCCGGGCACAGAAGAACGCCTCGTCGACGGCATCCCCTTCGCGCGCAACCACCACCGCGGGCATTTGCGACCGGTTCACCGCGCGGAGGCTGCGAGGTTTGCGGCCAGGTTGTGTCGCGGCTAGAAGCCTCTCGCCGGCATCGAGGGCCTGCTGCGAGCAGCGGCGGCAGTCTTCGAGACTCGTGCTCGCTCCGCCGTAGACGGCCGTGAAGTCGTCGCTGAGCAGGCGGGGGACCGTGCCTCGGAAGCCGTAGATGGACTGGTCGGGATCGCCCACGACGACCAGTCGCGGTCGTGACGTCGGCGGCGCCAGGAGCTGCAGGAGCTCGAACTGGGCCGGGTCGACGTCCTGGAACTCGTCGACCAGGATCAACTTGAAATGGGCGCGCAGGCGCTCACTTAGGGCCAGGTTCGATTGCAAAAGCTCGATGGCGCCGGTGATCAGGTCGCGGAAGTCGACCATGCGGCCCCGCTGCATCCGTTCCTGGTACGCCTGGTAGGCGGAGGCGAGGACGCGCAGGCGGTCGCCCGCGCTGGCTTCGGCGGCCAGCAGCAGCGCGGAGGGATGGACGAGGTTCTGTTTCATCAGCGCGACGAAGGTCAGCAGGTCGCGGGCGAACGCCTCGGAGCGCCGTACCCCGGCCAGCCCGCCCAACACGTCGGGTTCCATCTCGGCAAGCACCCGGCGCATGACCATCGATTCCTGGAACCCGTCGAGCAGCAGCCGCTCCGGGTCGGGCGAATGTTCGCGAAGCAGGCGCGAACAGAAGCTGTGAAACGTGGATATCCACGCCTCGCCGTAGTCGTCGTTCAGACGCTGGTCGATGCGCCGGGCGATCTCGGCGGCGGCGCCGTTGGAGAACGTGAGCACCAGAATCTGGCCTCGGCCCGCCACGCCCTCACGGACAGCCTGCTCATACAGGTCGACCAGGGCGTGCGTCTTTCCGGTGCCCGGTCCGGCGAGCACGCGGAGCGGGCCGTCGATGTCGTGAATGTCCAGTGGCAAGGTTCCCCTCAGTCAGGGGCGGGCAATCTGATTATGCGTGCGGCTGTGATCTGAAGTCAGCCCCGCCTGTTAACGAGGTCACCCCCAACCGCAAAGAGGTACCGGTAAGCGCTGGCGTCGCAGGGTTGGCCGGCGTCCCCGCGGCCACGACACTGTCTCAAACGACTCGGTCGATCTCATCCAGCTCGCCCGCCGAGAACTCGAGGTGGTCGAGCGCTCCGACGTTTTCCTCGAGCTGGGCGACGCTGCTGACGCCGATGATCGCTGACGTCACCCGCGGGTCGCGCAGCGTCCACGCCAGGGCCATCTGGGCCAGAGATTGCCCGCGACGCGCCGCAATCGCGCTCAGCGTCCGGACGTTGGCGAGGGTCTCCTTCGTGATCTGCTCGGGGGACAGGGAGCGCGAGTGAGTGGCCCGCGATCCCTCAGGGACGCCGGCCAGATACTTGCCGCTGAGCACGCCCTGCGCGAGGGGCGAGAAGACGATGCAGCCGGCCCCCTCGTCCTCGAGCACATCGAGCAGGCCGTCTCCCTCGATCCACCGGTTCAGCATGTTGTACGAGGGCTGGTGGATGAGCAGCGGGGTCCCCAGGCCGCGCAGTATCGCGGCGGCCTTCTTCGTTTGTACGCTCGTGTAGGACGAGATGCCCGCGTACAACGCCTTGCCCTGTCGCACGGCGGTGTCCAGCGCACCCATCGTCTCCTCGAGCGGAGTGTCCGCGTCGAAGCGATGCGAATAGAAGATGTCGACGTATTCGAGCCTCATCCGTCTCAAGCTCTGGTCCAGGCTTGCCAGCAGGTATTTGCGCGACCCCAGATCACCATACGGTCCGGGCCACATGTCCCAGCCTGCCTTGGTGGAGATGACCAGCTCGTCCCGGTACGCGGCGAAGTCGCTCGCCATGATCCTGCCGAAGGTCTCCTCGGCCGAGCCATATGGTGGCCCGTAGTTGTTGGCCAGGTCGAAATGCGTGATACCAACGTCGAACGCTCGGCGCACGATGGCGCGACTGAGCTCGAGGGGGCGCGTGTCGCCGAAGTTCTGCCACAGCCCCAGGGACAGCTCCGGAAGCCTCAGCCCGCTCCGGCCGCTGCGCCGATAGTTCATGACGGAGTAACGGGCTGCGTCAGCCGCGTAGGTCATGAGGCTCCCACAACTTCATCGCGTGGCCTCGCTCGCCCAACCTGCCAAGTCACCGCCACCATCGCCACCAGGTAGGCGAGCTCAATGAGAAACCAACGGTTCAGGTTCGGGTCCAACCGCAACATCGCCGCGTAGGGACTGGCGAGCAGCCAGCCCGTAACCAGCGGCACGCGCCAGGCCAGCGTCGGCCGTTCCCCCCAAACGATCCAGGCGGCCACCGTCAGCACGCACAGATCGGATGCGTGCAGGTACGGGACCGTGACCATCGAACCCAGGATGCCGACCACCAGCACCAGCCCGGGCGACCGGCGAAGCCTGAATGCAGCCACGAGAACCATGACGCCGATGACAACTCGCAGCGCCGTGGCAACTCCACCGTGGATGCCGAGCGCACCCCCAAGAGTCAGCGCATCGGCGCCCAGTGGCAACGGCCCGGCCAACTGGTTCAGGTAGTCGGCCACGCCATCACCGCCCGTTGTCAACAGGGCGACGACCACGATGGCGGCGCCGGACGCCGACAGCGCGGCAAGGGTGCGAATGCGACCTGCCGCCAGGAGGGCGAGAGGGACGAGGAACGCGGTGTTTGGCTTCAACAACAACAATGAAAGGGCCAGGCCCGCAGCCACGTTGCGGTCCTCGCGAAGCAGGCGCCATGCGACCGCGAGACCCACAGCCACAAGTGGCACCACCTGTCCGACATGGACAGCTTCCGAAACCCACCAAGGGGCGACAGCCGCAGCGACTGGGACCCAGCGGGCGAGCCCGTGGCTGGAGGCGGACCAGGCCAGCGCCCCCGCAAACGCGGCGAGCGAAAGCGCCGCCCAGACCAAGAACGACGTCTCGTATGCCAGTGGCGCCAGCGCCGCGGCCAGCCAGGCCACCGTGGGCGGGCTGATGAACGGTTGCGCCACCTCATCGGGAACCAGCAGCTTTTGCTCGACGGCGACGGGTGCCTGGTCGTAGATGTGCGACCAGCCCTGTTGCAGCCCCACCCGCGCCGCGGCTTCGTACGTGTGGAAGTCGATGCCGATCGGCTCGGGGCGGTTCCAGAAATTCATCGCGATGGCGATCAGAATGGCCGCGAGGGCGAGCAGCGGCAGGAGTCGCCTGGCAGCGGTCACCGCTCGACGTTACATCGCGCATATAGTCGGACGTCATGGTCTCGTCTCTGGCGGCACGCCGCGGACGGGGTGTTTGGCTGTGGGTCGCGCTCGTCGCGGTGGTGGTCGTGCTCGCGCACATTCCGTCGTTCTTTCATCGCCTGCTGGATGGTGACGAGGCGATTTACGGCTCCATCGCGGCGCTTATGAACGGCGGCGGCGCGCTGTATGCCGGCGGTGGGGTGGACAACAAACCGCCAGGGATCTACTGGGTCTATGCAGCGACCTTTCACCTTGCGGGGACCTACCAGATGACGGCGATCCACGCCGTGGGGCTGCTCGTGATGGCTGCCACGTGCGTGATTCTCTTCGTCATCGGCCGCTCCATGGCCGGGCTTCGCGCAGGCCTTCTGTCGGCGCTCATCTACGGGATTCTGACCGGGGCCGGCAATCCCCGGCTGCTGGCTTCGAACACCGAGCTGTTCATGATGCTGCCGCTCACCGCATCCGTCCTTCTAACACTGCGCCGCCGGTGGCTGTGGGCGGGAGCGCTGCTGGCGGCCGCGGGGGCGTTCAAGCAGGTGGCTGCGATCAACCTGCTGCTCGTGCCCGTCGCGGTCTTGCTGCTGGAGCCCTCCGGCAGAAGGCTCCGGGCATACGGCTTGTTCGCTGGAGGGTTGAGCGGGGGCCTGCTGGTCGGGGCGGTACTGCTCGCATCGAGCGGATCGCTCGCAGGCTTCTGGGACTGGTCGGTCGGCAGCCTTTACGGATATGCAGCGACCAACTGGACGCCAGAGCTCGTCTGGCAGCGGGCGAAAGACAGCGTCTTACCCTTTGTGGGTTCGATGGCGGTCGTGTGGGTGGCGGCCGGCGCTTTTGCCTGGCGCTGGAAGCGCGTGCCGCCCGCGCAGCAGGTCATCGGGGCGTGGCTCGTCGTGTCGTTGGCAGGCTCGTTGGCTGGGGGGCACTTGTCATGGCACTACTTCATCCAGGTGATGGGACCGCTCGCGCTGCTGGCCGCGTTCGCGGTCGACCAGGCTCTCAGTACCCCGACGAATCGATGGGTCGCCGGAGCCACGATTGCCGGCCTCGCCGTGCCGATGCTGGGTTGGGGTGCGTTCGACCTCGTGGCCGACCCCCTGACGTATGACTTCAGCCCGCCGGTCCCTCAGCACGAGGCCGTTGCCGCCTACATCCGCGTCCACACCAGCCCGCAGGATCGCGTCTTCGTCTGGGGCGACTGGCCCGCCCTCTACGTGGAGTCCGACCGCATCATGGCGACCCGCTTTCCGGGCTTCCTGCGCGGGTTCGCGCGCGGGTCCGGGCTACCGCCAAACAACTGGGACATGACGGCCGAGGTGTGGCCCGAGCTGAAGGCCGACCTCATTCGGAATCCCCCGGCGCTCATCGTCGACACGGCTCACGGCAACTGGAGCGACTTCTCGATGTACCCGATGACCGACTACCCCGTGCTCGCCGATTTCGTGGCCGGTGGGTACCACATCGTGACGACGATCGACGGGGCGGTCATCTACGCTCGCAACGGCTGACGGACGTCAGGCCCGCTTCTCTGACAAGGAGTGAGCGCTAATCCGGTGACGGCTTCACAGGACGCTTGATCTCGAGGATGCGTGGCTCATCCGCCGCGATCGAGACCACCCGGTCGAAGACACCCACGGAGTCCGGAGCCTCGGGTGCTTCCGAAAGGCGCAGGTAGGCCGTCGCTCCACCAGAGAAGACGAGCGTCGGGGTGCCGAAGACGCCGTACTCGGCGACGGCGGCGCGATGGTCTCGCGAGAGCCCGGCCAAGATCTTGGGATCAGCGACGTCGTTGCGGAAGCTATCGAGGTCGAGGCCCGATTCGTCCGCCACGCGCTCGACGACGGCGATGTCGTCGATGTCGACCCGATCCTGGTGTCGCGCGCGAAGGAGCCGCATGTGAAAGTCTTCGAAGCGGTCCTGGCGCCGCGCGGCCTCCGCGGCTTTGAAGGCGAGACGCCCGCGCACACGCTCCGACTCAGGCGCGTCCCAGACGGCCCAGCCCTCATCCTTGGAGTTGACCTGGGTGAGTGAGAAGTAGCGCCACCGAACCTCGAGCTCCCGCTCGCCGGAGTCCCGCACGTTCTGCAGGAGGACGGAGGTTCGGTAAACAAATGGGCAGAGGTAGTCGTAAAAGACGTCGAGCTGCATGACCTCTAAAACTCCAACGCGGCTTGTGCTTACCCGTATTCCAGACAGCTGGGCCTGGATGCTGCCCGACCTGCTGATCCGGCTCCTGCCATTTGCGGTTGTATGCGCGGTTGTTTACCTCGCGACATCGCGGGCGAGCTGGTTCGGGCTTGCACCTGGGCAGCTCGGCGTTCAGCTCCTGTTCAGCCTGATCGCGGCGCCGGTCATGTTCGTGGCGGCGGCGATCGCCCAGCTTTGGCTTGCGCGTCGCAGGGGCTCCTTGAGCGCCCCTGCCGGCGGCGCTGACACGTGGTTCCAGGCCAGCTTCTACGTTCTCAACGGACCGATCGAGGAGGCATTCTTTCGAGGATTGGTCCAGGGCGGGCTGGGCGTGGTGCTCGGTGGGCCCGCCGGCTTCGCCATCGCCACGGCCGCGTACGTCCTGTACCACCGGCTCGGCTGGCCGTGGGCCGACACCCTGGCCACTGCGCTTGTGGGGATGCCGCTGGGCCTGGCTTTCTGGCTCCTGCCCGGACCCCCTTCGATACTCGGGGTGTCGATCGCGCATGTCGCGGCCACGTGCGGCTTCCTCGGCCCCGGCCCGTATCTGTTGAGACGCCTGCGCCTGGTCTAAACCTGGCGGCGCCGGACTGCGAGGTAAACCAGCGACGCAAAGAGGGCGATCACGAACACCCACCAGATGATGTCGGCAGCGCCGGAGGGTCCCGGGACTCCCGCCAATGCTTGGTCCAGGGTTGGACCGCTTGAGCCGCCTGGGCCGCCCTGGTTCACCGATGAGAACAGATCAAACTCCGCCCTGGCGAGCTGCCGCTGAGCATCACTGATGAGCTGATGGGGGACCAGCCAGTAGAGAACGTTGAGTCCGACCTTGAGCACTCCGTTGTCGCCAAGGAAGCCCGCGGCCATCTGGTTGTGCAGCAGGACCACAACTCCGGAAACGGCGTTGTAGATGAACGCGACGACGGCGGCGACGATGTTGTTCATCCACGTGCTGAGCGCCAGTACGAGCAGCATCAGCGTGAGGGCGTTCGCAAGCTGCGCCACGGTCTCGACCGTGAGCGTTTGCTCAAGGCCGCCGCCGAACAGGAGCCCGACCAGCGTGGCCTCGATGCTGAGCACACCCACGATTGCGATCATGGCCACGACCGCGGCCGCCACCTTGCCCGTCGTGAAGGCCAGCCGGGACACCGGTTTGGAGAAGATCGCGACGGCCGCGCCCGAGTCCAAGTCGTGATAGATGGCCGTCATGCCGATCGCAAAAGCGATCAGCAGCGCAAAGAATCCCAGGGCTCCGATCAAGTTCTGAATGAACATGAGCTCGAGGTAGCGGTTGACCTTGGCGGGATCCTGGGCAGATCCTGGCGGACCGAAGATGATCCCGGTCGAGAACGCCGAGCTGAACACTCTCAGCCCGATGCCGATGGCCGCAATTCCTAGAAATCCGATGATGAAGAAAACCAGGAGGATCCGACGTCGCGTCAGCTCGATAAGGGTGTAGCGGGCGACCGCGAGCGTCCCTTTCACGGGTTGTCCTTGTCTCTGATGAAAGAGGGAAGGTGGTCACGCGGGGCGGCGGGAGTGGAAGCCTCCACCAGCTCGACAAAGACCTCTTCGAGGGTACGGCCTTCGGGCACGACCTCCGCCATCGTGCCCTCCTTGAGCACGCGGCCCTTGGCGAGAATCGCCACAGTGTCGCAGACCAGCTCGACCTCGCTGAGAAGATGGCTGTTGAGCAGGATCGCCACACCGCTGCTCTTCAGCGATTCGATGAGCGCGCGTACGTCGCGCCGGCCGAGCGGGTCCAGGTCGGCGGTCGGCTCGTCGAGGATCAAGAGCTTGGGGCGGCCGAGAATCGCCTGGGCGATACCGAGACGCTGCTTCATGCCTTTGGAGTATTGACGGACCTGTCGCTTCTCCTTATCCAGGCCCGCGAAGGCGAGTGTTTCAGGAATCCTGCGTTTTCGCTCCTCGGCGTTCAGACCGAGCAGGCTCGCGAAATAGTCGAGCACCTCACTGGCGCGCAGGAATTTCGGGAAGTCAGGATCCTCTGGCGAAAAGCCCAGCTGCGCGCGCGCTGCTGGATTGCCGGGCTCTGAGCCGAACAGCGAGATCTTGCCTTCGTCCGGTCGCAGGAGCCCCGCGATCATCTTGACAACGCTGGTCTTGCCCGAGCCGTTTGGACCCAGCAGTCCGAAGGCCTGGCCGGGCTGCAGCTCGAACGTGACCCCGTCCACCGCATGAGGATCGCGGCGGCGGTATCGCTTGCGCAGCGCCTCCACACTCACCACAGCAGCCATAAGCCAGCCGAATATACATGCACGTGATCGAACTCGATGACCTCCAGCGGCGGACTCTGACCTGGGCGGGGCTGGCGGTGGTCCTCACCGCCTTCGACGGCTCGGTGCTCGTTCTGGCACTGCCGGCGATCGCGTCCGACTTCAGCGCCCGCATTCCAGGACTGTCCAACCTCGGCTCGGTGCTCGCACTCGGCGCCCTGGGCGCGCTACCGCTGGCGACGCTGGCCGACCGGTTCGGGCGCCGAAGGCTGATCGCGATCGGGGTCGCCGGCTTCTCGGTGGCGAACTTCGCCAGCGCCTTTGCGCCGTCGCTTACGGCGCTATCAGTTATCCGCCTCGTCGCCGTCTGCTTCGAAGCCCTAGTCGGCGGTGTGGCGACCGCGCTCATCGTGGAGGAGGCCCCCGCCGGGCGCCGCGGCCAGGCGGTGAGCGTCCTGGCGCTGCTGGGCGGGCTGGGCACCGGGATCACGGTCCTCATCTACCCGCTGCTCGCCCCGCATTGGCGCTGGCTGTTCCTGGCCGGCGGGATCGGGGTCCTGGCCGCGCCCGCCATCTGGCTGCGCCTGCCGGAAGGACGGACCTGGACGAGGGCGGTCAGCGAGGCCCTTCCTGCCCACGCTCGCGCGCCGCGCGGCGGCGGCTCCGCGCTTCGGCTGCTCACGCGAGCGCCGTGGCGCCGGCGCATCCTGGTGCTGTCGGCGACAACCGCCTTGGTGTCCGTTCTGCTCGAGCCGGCCGGCCTTCTTTTCACAGTGTTCGCAAGCGAGGTCCTACACATGACACCGGTTGCCATCAGCACGCTGATCGTCGTCTCAGGCGTGGCCGGCGCCGCGGCATTTGTCGCCGGCGGCTACTTGAGCGATCGCTTTGGGCGCAGGTGGCCCGGCATCGGGTTGACAGCGACCACGGCCGTCGTCACGAGCCTGAGCTTCGCCACCGGGATTGCAGGCTTCGTCATCGGCAATGTGCTGTGGAGCGCCATCGCCAGCGCGGCCGCGCCCGTATTTGGCGCGTGGTCGGCGGAGCTCTTTCCCACCCGGGCTCGGGCGACGGCGGAGGGCGCGGGCTCAGTGGCCGCCGCGATCGGAAGCGTGGCCGGCCTGCAGGCGGTCGGAATCCTCTCGCAGTCGCTCGGGCTGGGCCGGGCGCTCGAGGTGGTTGGCGTGGCCGCGCTTGCCGGCGCGTTCCTGCTCTTCCTTCTTCCGGAGACGAAGCAAACCCCTCTTCCTGACTAGTGTCCTGGCCCAGAAATAGATTGTCGGATCGCCCCTGGGGTGGCCGAGATGCTAGGCGCCGGCGAGCACCGGAGCGTGCGTATTGGATATACGGAAGCGAGGAGCGGAGCCGGCAACAATGCAGATCGGCCGCACCAGGGGATGGGTTTTCGGCGCAGCCGAAGATTGCCCGGCCCACAGGGCACAGCAACCGGCAAGGTAGTTCTGGGCCGGGACACTAGAGTTACGCGGAAATGGACCGTGCCAGAGCAGTGGTCGTCGGTGGCGGCATCACAGGAGCGAGCGTCGCCTACCACCTGGCTAAGGCGGGTTGGCGCGACACCGTCTTGATCGAGAAAGACGAGCTGACAAGCGGTTCGACATGCCACGCGGCAGGCCTGGTGACCCAGTTCAACCCATCGCCGACGATGATGCGGTTCCGCCGCTACAGCATCGAGCTGTACCAGGAGCTCGGCGTCTTCGAGAGGGTCGGCGGCTTGCGCTTCGCCTCGAGCGAAGAGCAGCTTAAAGAGCTGCAGCGTGGCGTCAGCCGCGCGCGCGGAATCGGGCTCGACGTCGAGCTCATCTCCCCCGACGAGGCGGCCGGCTTGATGCCGGCGATCACCAAACGTTCTCTGCACGGAGCGGTCTGGGTTCCGAGCGACGGCCACCTCGACCCTCACACCGCCACTCATGCCCTGGCCGCGGCCGCGCGCGGGCTGGGCGCACGCATCCTGACCCAACGTCGGGTCACCGGCATCGAGCTGACCGACGCGGGCTCGGTCAAGGCGATCCAGACGGACGCCGGCGGAATCGAGGCCGAGGTGATCGTCATCGCCGGCGGCATCTGGGCGCCGCAGATCGCCGCGATGGCCGGCGTCTTCATAGTCTCGACGCCGGTCGACCACCAGCACGCCGCCCTCCGTGCTGTGCCCGGGCACGAGCTTCCTCACGACATGCCCTGCTTCCGTGACCCTGACAACCTGATCTATGGGAAGTCCGAGGCCGGCGGCGTCGTCCTCGGCGGGTACGAGGCGGACCCGGTGGCGCGCTGGATCGACGGCGTGCCGTGGGATCATGCCGGCACCTCGCTCCCACCCGACCAGGAGCGGTTCGAACCGCTCCTGGCGGGCGCCTCGCGGCGCTTCCCATTCATCGGCGAGGCGGGCATCGTGAAGCTTGTCTGCCACCCGGACGCGATGACTCCAGACGCCAATCCTCATGTTGGTCCCGTTCCGGGCGTGCGCGGCCTTTACCTGGCAGCCGGCCTGTCACTCAATGGTTTCGGCGGCGGCGGCGGCATCGGCCGGGCGCTTGCCGAGCTGATCACAACGGGCTCCTCAGAGCTCGACCTCCACCCATACCGGCCATGGCGCTTTGGGCCTGTGCACCGCGACCACCGTTACGTCGCCGACCTGGCCCGCGAGGCGTACCGGTACTACTACTACCTACGCTATCCATACGACTCCGACGAATGGGGACGGCCTCGCCGGACGAGTGCTCTGCACGAGCGCCTGCAGGACGAGAGCGCCGTTTTCGGAGCCAAGCATGGCTGGGAGCGCGCCGACTATTTCGAACCCGGTCGCCCGTGGCGGCGCGCCGGCGCCGACCAACGCCTGTTCGGTTGGACGCGTCCTCCCTATTTCGATGTGATGGGCGAGGAGCATCGGGCGTTCCGCGAGCGAGTCGGCATCATCGATATGACGTCCTTCGGGAAGATCGAGGTTCGCGGCCCGGGCGCGCTCACCTTGCTCGAGCGCGCGGCGGGGAACCGGATCGACCGGCCGCCGGGCTCGGTCGTGTATACACAGCTCCTCGAGAGGAACGGCGGGATCGCGGCCGACGTCACCGTGACGCGACTTGCCGAAGAGCACTTCCGCGTGGTGACCGGCGCCGGCTACGTCAACAGCGACCTCGGCTGGCTCCGCATGCAGGTGCGTGACGGCGATCCACCTGTTGAGCTGCGTGAGACCACCGACGAGCTGTCGGTGATCGGCATGTGGGGTCCGAATGCACGCGACGTGCTCGAGCGCGTGGCGGATGGCGACGTGTCGGAAGCTGCGTTTCCATTCATGCAGGCGCGGTTTATTCGCATCGGTGGGGCGGCCGCTCTTGCTCAGAGGGTCACCTACGTCGGCGAGCTCGGTTGGGAGCTGTACCTCGAACCGGGTTGGGCGGTGCAGGTTTGGGATCGCCTGATGTCGGCGGGCCGGACATTCGGTATCCGCGCCGGCGGTTATCGAGTCCTCGATTCGCTGCGCATGGAGAAGGGATACCGGTACTACGGAACGGACCTGACGTTGCTCGACAACCCGTTTGAGGCGGGGCTTGGCTTCTGTGTGCAGGTCGATAAAGGCGAGTTCAACGGCCGTGATGCGTTGCTGGCCGCGCGGGATTCGGGCATCAAGCGACGGCTTCGAACCCTGGCGGTCGGCGGCGAGGAGTACCTCCCGATCTACGGCGGGGAGGCGGTGCACGCTGACGGTGGAGTGGTCGGGCGAGTGCGAAGCGCCGCCTATGGGTTCACCGCCAAGAAGAATCTCGCTTACTCGTACCTTCCGGTCGAGATCGGGCCCGGCGGAACCGTCCAGGTCGAGGTGTTCGGAAGCCTGATCCCGGCGAGCGTGACGTCAGACGCGGTGATCTCCAGACAGGGCGGGACTCGATGACCTCTCGCGTTGACGAAGCAGTTGCGCGCGTGTCGCTCTGGAAAGACCAGCAGGTGAGGGTTTCGCAGCTCTCAGGCGGGCTGACCAACGAGAATTACCTCATCGAAGCCGGCGGAAAGCGCTACGTGATGCGCATCCCGGGACGGTCGACTGAGCTGCTGTCGATCGACCGAGCCAACGAGGTGTACAACACGAAGGCCGCTGCAACCACGGGTATCGGTCCGCTGGTGCTGGAGCACATCCCCGGCCTCGACATCCTTGTCCTCGAGTTCATACCCGGTCCGACGATGTCGGCCAGGACGCTGCAGTCGAAAGACATGGCGGGGCGAATGGCCTCATCCTTCCGCCGGCTCCATGACTCGCCGCCGTTCTTCAAGGACTTCAACATGTTCCGCCTCATCGAGTACTACCTCGGGATCGTCGACGAGCACCAGGTCACAATCCCCGACGGCTACCGCGACCGGCTGCCGGACATCGCCACGATCGAGCACGCCGTAGGCGTCCACGCGCTTCCAGCGGCGCCGTGCCATAACGACCTTCTGTGTGAGAACTTCATCGACGACGGCTCGGCGTTGCGAATCGTCGATTACGAGCTCAGCGGCAACAACGACCCGTGCTTCGATCTTGGCAATACCGCACAGGAAGCGGAGTTCGACCAGGATCTGCGCGCAGCCCTGTGCGCTGCGTACTTCGGCCGAGACGATGCGCGCCAGCTCGCGCGGATGAACCTCTTCGCGCTGATGTCCGACGTCGGCTGGACCCTGTGGGGCGCCATACAGGCCAAGATCTCAGCGGTCGACTTCGACTTTCGCGGCTACTTCAACGGGCGGTGGGAGCGTGCGGTGGCGGTGCTCGAATCCGATCGCCTCACGACGTGGATAACGCAGGCTCGGAGCTGATTCCGAGTACTCGCCCGGCGCTGAGCTCACGACGCCGTTCGCGTGTTTGACGAGCCACGTGGCTGGTGCTAGGGTTCGCCCGGTATATCGCCCGCATATCGGTCGGGCAACACCACGGGAGGAGTCAGGGGGTTGGCTTCCGAGGTTCGGCTGGAACGGCGCGCGCATGCGGCGCGTACCGACAAGGACGCCCCCAGCCTTGCCGTCGACGAGTCGGCCGAAGCGGCCCGCTCGCAGAGCGAAGCGGCCTACCTTCGCATTCGGGACCGCATCGTCAGCCTCGACATGCCGCCGGGGTCGGTCGTGCGTGAGCCCCGCTTGCGCGAGGAGCTCGAGATCGGGCGCACGCCGATCAGAGAGGCGCTTCAGCGTCTCGCGCTCGAGAACCTGGTCAAATCGATCCCTCATCGGGGAACGTTCGTGACGGACGTGAACATCACAGACCTGGCCCGCATCACGGAGGTCAGGGTCGTGCTCGAGTCCCATGCGGCAAGGCTTGCGGCCGAGCGTCTCACGGACCCGGACCAACTGGCGATCCGGGAACTGCTCGACGTCCTCGAGGCAGGCGGCGCGTCCGATCAACGAGAGCTCATGCACCTCGACCAGCACATCCACCGGCAGATCTACAAGGCAGCTCGAAACTCCTTCCTGGAGAACACTCTGGAGACGTACCTGAACCTCAGCCTGCGGCTCTGGTACCTGGTCGTCGACCACGAGGTGCGACTGCGCGAGGCCGTCGCTGAGCATGTCGAGCTGCTGCGGGCAGTGCTGGCCGGGGACGGATCGCGGGCAGAGGACGCCATGCGCCGCCACGTGATCGGCTTCGAACGGGAGATCCACAGGGTTCTCGTGGAGCGATAGGCAATGCCAAGGATCTTCTTCGCCACCGACCTTCACGGCTCTGAGATGTGCTGGCGAAAGTTCCTGAACGCGGGCCGCTTTTACGACGCGGACGTGCTGATCTGCGGCGGCGACATGACCGGCAAGGCGATCGTCCCGGTCGTTCAGGAGAACGGTCATTTCACGGTCGCCCTCGGCGGAGAGCAGCAGGCGGTCGCAGCCGAGAAGGTGGGCGAGGTCGAAACGCAGATTCGCCGCAAGGGCTACTACCCACTGCGCATGACCGTTGACCGGCTACACGAGCTGGACCAGGACGCGGCCAAGCGAGCTGAGTGCTTTCAGCAGGTGATGCTCGACGGGGTCGACCGCTGGATGGGCCTTGCCGCCGAGAAGCTGCGCGGGACCGGAATCCGGTGTTTCGTCTGCCCGGGCAACGATGACGAGATGGAGGTGGACGACGTCATCCGCCGTTCGGACCTGGTCGAGCTGGGCGAGGGCCGGATTGTTGATGTCGACGGGTTCACGATGATCTCGACCGGCTGGTCGAACCACACGCCCTGGAACACGCACCGTGAGGAGTCCGAGGAGAAGCTGGCCGAACGCATCGAGGCGATGGCCGGCCAGGTCATGGATCCGTCGAAGGCGATCTTCAATCTTCATTGCCCGCCCTACAAGTCCGGACTGGACGAGGCTCCCGCCATAGACGCCGACCTGAAGCTGCTGCACGGCGGTCGCGCTCTTCGTCCTGTGGGCTCGACCGCGGTTCGCGAAGCCATCGAGCGCCACCAGCCGCTGATCTCGCTGCACGGCCACATCCACGAGAGCAAGGGCGCGGTGAAGCTCGGCAAGACGCTCTCGATCAACCCGGGAAGCTCATACGAGGAGGGAATTCTTATGGGTGCGATCGTGCAACTGGATGCCAAGAAGGGCATCAAGAGCTACCAGCTGGTCAACGGATGAAAAGGGCAAGGAGGTAGCACTGAGATGGCTGACACAACGATTGGCTCGGGCCAGGCGCAAGCAAGGCCCGGGTTGTTTCTGCGCAACGCGACAGGCCTGGTCAAAGCCTGGTCCACATTCGATGCATTCGTCTATTCGTTCTGGTCCGTGAACCTGATCACCCTGGGTCTGTACGGCATGTCGTACGCCTACGGCTTTCCCGACGGCCAATTGCTCGTGGGGATCATTGGCACAGGCATCCTGGTCACTTTCCTCGTCATCACCTATGCCGGCTTGGTGAGCGTGATGCCGCGCACGGGCGGCGACTATGCGTGGCAGAGCCGCATCCTCGGCGGAGGCATCGGCTTCGTCCTCTCGATCACGGGTTGGTGGTTCACGCTGTGGCTCTGGACCCCGATCTACGCCAACATCCTGGTCGCCCAGTTCATCAATCCCCTCGCGTACACGTTGGGCTGGACAGGTGCGGCCACGTTCTTCGGAACCCATGGCGGAGTGTTCGTCTCGTGCCTGATCGTGCTCGCCTTCGTCAGCCTGGTGGTCACGCTGGGCATGGAGTCATATGCGCGCATTCAGAAGGTCTGCTTCTGGATCGGCCTGGTCGGGCTCGCCGTGGTCTGCGGCCTGCTGTTGTTCTCAAGCCAGCAGGATTTCCAGAACGCGTTCAACCGCGAGGCGACGTCCTTGTTCAACGCTCCCGCCGGCGCGTACCAGGCCACGATCGCCGCCGCCAGTGCGGGCGGCTTCGCCGGCCATGACCTCGGTTTCTTCGCTGCGGGTCCCACTCTCCTACTGCTGCCCATCCTCGCGTTCTATCTGCTCTGGCCGAACTGGGGCGCGACCCTCTACGGCGAGGTGCGCGGAGCGAAGGACATCCGCAAGCCGTTCTGGAGCATGTTCTGGGGCCTGTGGGTCACTATCGGCCTCGTCCTGTTGGTGCTGCTACTGATGGCCAAGACGATGAGCTGGCAGTTCTACAACTCCGCCAACGCCGCCTATTGGAACAGCGTGTTCTTGGTGCAGGGTGCACCCGCGCCGCCCGTCTCGATCTGGCCTTACCCGGTCATGTTCGCCGCTTGGCTCGTGCCCAACCACCTGTTCCAGGCCCTGCTGATCGCCGTGATGGGCCTGTGGTTCTTCGGTTGGGCAGGCACCCTCTTCCTTTCGTCAACCCGCGTGATCTTCGCTGCCGCTTTCGATCGCGTGCTGCCCTCATGGGCGGCGAGCATCTCGGCCAAGCGCCGAGTGCCGTATGGCTCGCTTGCCTTGATGATCGGCCCCTCGCTGGTCATCAGCGCCATCTGGGCTTTCCAGCCGACCTTCCAGACCATCTTCCTGGATGCGACCGCGGTCATCGCGGTGACCTATCTCGGCACGGTGATCGCCGCAATCATTCTGCCGTGGCGGCGCAAGGACCTCTACGACGCCTCGCCGGCCGCCCGCTACAAGATCGCCAACATCCCCTTGATCACGATCACCGGCCTCATCTCCGCCGCCTACCTCATCTACATGCTGTGGGAGTGGTCCTTCAACATCGCGTATGGGACCGCCTTCTCCCTGAGCCTGTCGTCACCGGTGTACTTCGCCGCCATGTACCTGCTGGCCGTCGCCATCTACGTCGTCGCGCGCATCGTGCGGAAGCGGCAGGGGATCGACCTGGCCCGCATCCATCACGAGATACCCGTTGAGTAGGGCGCTCGCAAGCGCTCGATCCGAAGCGGCCGCCGGGCGCAAGCCCGGCGGCCTCTCAACTCTTAGTAGGGTTACTGCTTGATGCTTGAACACACACTTCGCACCTACCAGAGTCCAACGCGGCTGGTGCAGCGCCTTGGCGCCATCCGCGAGCTTGGCAACGAGGCCGGCCTGCTCGGCATGCGGAGACCTCTACTGGTCACCGATCCCGGCGTGAAAGCGGCCGGTCTACTAGACGCCGCGCTCGAAGCGCTGCGCGGGTCCGACTGCGAGCCCGTCGTTTTCGATCGCGTGAAGGCGAATCCAGGCGTCGAACTGGTCGCCGCCGGCGCCGCCGAGTACCGCAAGCAGGGGTGCGACGGCCTTGTCGCCATCGGCGGCGGCAGCTCGATGGACACCGCCAAGGGCATCGGGGTCGTGGCCGCCCACGGTGGCAGCATCCTCGATTACGAATGGGGTCACAGCCCGATCAAGTCGCGCATCCCCCCGATGATCGCCGTGCCGACGACCGCGGGCACCGGCAGCGAGGTGACACTGTGGGCGGTCATCACCGACCCCAAGCGAAAGATCAAGTTCAACGTCGGCGGAACCCCGAACATCGCCGCGTGGGTCGCGCTGATCGACCCCGAGCTCAGCGTGCGCCTGCCCGCCCACGTCACCGCCGGGACTGGAATGGACGCACTAGCTCACGCGGTCGAGTGCTTCACGATGGTCTACTACCAGCCCTTCACCGACGCGGTGGCGCTGCTCGCCATGGAGTATGTGGCCCGACATCTCAGGGTTGCCTTCTCCCAGGGGCAGAACCTCCAGGCGCGCTACTACATGAGCTCGGCCGCCATGCTCGCCGGACTGGCCTATGGGACGGACTCGGCCGGCGCCGCTCACGCGATGAGCCAGACCGCGGGCGGCGTGCACGACGCGCCCCACGGCGCCCTGACGGCACGACTTCTCGGCCCGGTCATGGAGTACAACCACGCCGGCGAGCCGGTGCGGTTCGCCCGCATGGCTGAGGCATTTGGCCTGGACGTGCGAGGAAAACCAGTGTGGCGCGCCGCTGAGATGGCGGTGGAGTACGTCCATCAGCTCACGAAGGATGTTGAGATTCCAAGCCTGCAGGAGCTCGGCTTCGATGAGGACGAGATCCCAATGCTGGCGGACAAGGCCGCTGCGGATCCTCAGAGCATCGGCAACCCTCGTGACGTCAACGCCTCCGCCTACCGACGCATCTACGCCCAAGCGTTTGAGCTGGGTCGCCCAGTCGGTTGGGTACC
>OCZT010001319.1_pt1 | contig 25542 bp, 20 predicted proteins | sample 1539031 | NCBI WGS metagenome assembly OCZT01 (sample SAMEA3539308, study PRJEB22396) | soil metagenome | biome: tundra; feature: field; material: soil | place: USA | collected 2010-05 | depth 0.15 m | reverse complement strand
ACGAGTCGCCGGCTCAACTGGTGGGCGGCGTTGCTGCGCTGGTTGGCGACCTTTCGATGGAGTCGTGCGACGACGTCAACCTGGCGGCGTCGTCGATTCGACCCGCGTTGCTTGGTCGCGAGTCTTCGTTGGGCGAGCGCCAACTGGCTTCGAGCTTGCGAGCCAAAGTGCTCGCCGACAATCAATTCGCCGTCGCTCGTGGCGACGAGGTTGGCGATCCCTAGATCGACGCCCACTTCGCGGCCCGTCGGGGCCAACAGCAAAGCGGGTACGTCTACGCAGCGCACGCTCACCCACCACTTGGTGCCCTCGCGCTTCACGGTGATGGCCTTCGGAACACCCTGGAGTGGTCGGTGGTAGTTGGCCTTCACGTCGCCGATGCCGAGCAGGTAGAGCCGACGGGCTTCGCCCTTCACCTTCCATCCACTGGTGTCTTCCCACTGAAGTGAATCAAAACGACGGGCCGACTTGAATCGGGGAAACCCGGGGGCTTCACCGTGCTTTACTCGACGATAAAACGCCGCGAAGGCCCGGTCGAGGCGCTTCAGCGTTCCGCGACAGAGTGTCACACCCGACGCGACGACTTCGGGTCGGAAGTCACCGAGACCAGTCAGTGTGCGGCACTGGTCGACGTAGCTGACCGAGCGGTGTTCCCACTTCCAGGCACCGACGCGCTCTTCGAGGGCGGCGTTATAGAGCTCGCGCTGGTAGTCGAGCTGGTGGAGAAGGGCCTGGGTCTGGCGAAACGTCGGGTGCAGACGGTATCGGAACGTGCGACAGCGCCCTATCTCATTGGCCATGCTCGAAATGTACGGCCAAGGTGTGACACGCCGTGATGCCGGCCGACGGAAACTAGGCCACTACCCGCCTAAGCCATCACCACGATCGTGCTCGCGAACTTGTCGTGCAGCGTCTGGCGTCGTGGATCGATGAGCAGGTAGAGATTGTCGATGAGTGAGATGGTCACCACCACGTAGGCCCAATGGGCCCCCGCGAGCGCCAGTGCGCCGTACGTCGTCACAAAGCCCCATCGCATACACGCTTGATGAAACGTAATGACCGTCCCGATTCGAGAGTCGCGCACTCGAGTGCTCGCGACGCGCCCACCGAGCGTCTGGCCTCGGGGTCCGCGTAGAAACGAGATCACGTACACGCCCGTGAACGCGAAGAAGGCGATCCAGCCGGTCGCGACGTTGGCCACGGCCGCGAAGAAGACGAAGACGACGACCCCGGGGATAAGGAGCAAGAGGTCGTCGGCCACGCGGGAGCCCACCCGTCGTAAGAATCCCGCGAGCACCAGCCCAGTCACGTAGTCGTCGCGACCACTCGCCGACTGCGTGCGACTGCCGCCACAGGCCAAGCACGTCATCGTCTTTTTCACCGAGCCGCAGTTCGAGCAGTACATCTCACTATCTTGCTCGCCGCCGCGCGGCGAACTTGACTTTTCGTTCGTTGAGGGACTTCTCGTTGGCCCTCGCGCCTCGACACCCAACGCCTAGCCTTGGTTTCGTGAGTACCGACAAGCGTTTCACCGATTCGGGAATCGAAATCAAGACGGTCTATCGTGGCGCCGATCTGAAGGACTTCAACGAGTCAACGCAGCTCGGCGAACCCGGTTCGTACCCCTTTACCCGAGGGGTCCAGGAGACGATGTACCGAGGGAAACTCTGGACCATGCGCCAGTACGCGGGTTTCGGTACGGCCGAAGCCACCAACGAGCGCTTCAAGTTTCTCTTGGGCGCCGGTCAGACGGGCCTGTCGTGCGCCTTTGACCTGCCCACGCAGATGGGCTTCGACGCCGATCACGCGCGCGCGGAAGGAGAAGTCGGAAAGGTGGGCGTCGCCATCTCGTCGCTCGAGGACATGCGCCTCTTGTTGAAAGGTCTGCCCCTCGACGAGGTGACGACGTCGATGACCATCAACTCAACGGCCGCGACGCTGTTGTTGTTCTACCAGTTGGTCGCCGAAGAGCAGGGTGTCCCGGGCGCCAGTTTGCGCGGCACCATCCAGAACGACATCTTGAAGGAGTACGTCGCGCGCGGCACGTACATCTACCCACCGCGTCCCTCGATGCGACTCGTGGTGGACACGTTCGCGTACTGCGCCAAGGAGTTGCCGAATTGGAACACCATCTCGATCTCGGGCTATCACATTCGCGAAGCCGGCTCGACGGCCGTTCAAGAGATCGCCTTCACGCTCGCCAACGGCATCGCCTACGTCGAAGCCGCGCTGGCCGCGGGCCTGGCACTCGACGTGTTTGCCCCGCGGTTGAGTTTTTTCTTCAACGCGCACAACAACCTCTTCGAGGAGGTGGCGAAGTACCGCGCGGCGCGGCGCCTCTGGGCTTCAATCATGCGCGATCGCTTCGGCTCGACCGATCCCAAGTCCACGATGTTGCGCTTTCACACCCAGACCGGTGGTTCGACGCTCACCGCCCAGCAGCCGGAGAACAACATCGTGCGCGTCACCATCCAGGGACTCGCCGCGGCGCTCGGAGGTACGCAGAGTTTGCACACGAACGGCTTTGACGAGGCGCTCGGACTACCGACCGAGCGCGCGGCCAAACTCGCGCTGCGTACCCAGCAAGTTCTCGGTTACGAGTCGGGCGTCACCGACACGGTGGATCCCTTGGCCGGTTCGTACTTCGTCGAGTCGTTGACCGACGAGGTCGAGCAACGAGCGAGAGAGTACATCGAAAGAATCGATCAGATGGGCGGCTCCGTGGCCGCGATCGAAGCGCACTACTTGCAGGATGAGATCGACGCCGCGGCGTACGAGTTCGCGAGAAGCGTCGAACGTGGCGAGAAGGTGGTCGTAGGTGTCAACCAGTTCGTCGAGGATGACGCGGTCAAGGCCGACGTCTTTCCCATCGACGGGTTGCAACAACAAGTCCAAGTCGCCAGAGTGCGCCAACTCAAAGTGTCGCGCGACAACGACGCGGTGCGCGCGGCACTCGACGAACTCTCCGTGGCCGCGCGGGGATCGGCGAATCTGCTCTATCCGATGAAGACGGCGCTGTCGCGTCTCGCGACGTTAGGCGAAGTCGCTGACGTCCTGCGCGACGAGTTCGGGGTCTATCAGGCCAACTAGCACGCGAGCGGCTCGTGAAAGTGCGTGACGCGGGGTGATTCGCTGTAGTAATGGTGGGTGAGCGCGCGCCACGAAGCAAAGAGTTCCGTCTCTCGAAAGGCGAGATGCGCGTCAATCGACGCCCATCGAACGAGCAAGAGGTAGATCGAACCGTCTTCGGCCTGGCGGCGCACTTCGGCGCCGTAGCATCCTTCGGCCGACTCAATGATCGGCAGTGCCCGACGCATGGAGATTTCGAAGGCGGCCTCTTCGCCCGCGGTCACTATCAAGAGGGCGTGTTCGAGCATCACGAGCGCGTGACGAGTCTTTCGCGAAGCGACTTGTCCCCGGCGATACCAACAACGGTGCCGGCGAGGGCCAGCGCGCCGTCGATAACAGCCTGATCGGCCGCGGCCGTCACGCAGGCCGCGCTGAACTCGGGCTGATGGTTGACGGCGCCGTTCGTCGGGATCATGAGGAGGGGGTGAATGGACGGCACGACGAGTGAGACGTTGGCCATGTCCGTGGAGATGGTGGGTCTGGGCGCACCTTCGTCGTCGAGACGAAAGCTTCGACCAACGGCTTCGGCCGCGCGGCGGTAGTGCGCGAGGATCTCGGGGTCGGAGACCATGTGCGAGAAGGGGTGGCCCAACTCTTCGATGACGAGCGTCGTGCCGGTCGCGAGCGCGCCGGCCTCGAAACAGGCGTTGACCCGTTCACGCAGTTCGGCCAACCTCGTGGCCGTCGACGAGCGGGCCATAAAGCGCCCGACGGCTCGACTCGCGATGATGTTGGCGGCCGAGCCCCCTTCAGTGACGATTCCGTGAATCTGATCGTCGGGACGAAATTGCTGGCGCAACAGTCCGAGCGCGACTTGGGCGATCGTCAGCGCGTCGAGCGCGTTAACCCCCTCCCACGGCGCCGCCGAGGCGTGGGCCTCTTTGCCCGTGAAAATGACGTCAAAGTGATCGACCGCGAGACACGTCGCTTCGAGTCGCTCGCTCGGAAAAGGGTGGATCATTAACGCGGCGTGCGCGTCGTCAAAGTAACCGGCGTTGATGAGATCGATTTTGCCGCCGCCGCCTTCTTCCGAGGGCGTGCCGAGCAGCGTTACCGTGAGACCCAGCTCGTCGGCGACCGCGCCCAGTCCGAGGGCCGCACCGAGAGAAGAAGCCGCGATGATGTTGTGGCCGCAGGCGTGACCCACGTCGGGCAGGGCGTCGTACTCGGCGCAGTAGACCACGTGAAAGTCACCGGTGCCCCTCGTCGCGCGAAAGGCCGTGGGCAGCTCCGCAATGCCGCGCTCGACGTGAAAGCCCCGCGCTTCCGCGGCGCTCGCGACCGCCTCGGAGGATTCGAACTCGAGGTAGCCGAGTTCGGGGTGGGCGTGAATGAAGTGACTCAGCGAAACGAGTTCGCCGCGAGCCTTCTCGATCGTGTCGACGACGCGTTCTTGTAGCGTCATTCAATCTCCACGACGACGTCGCCGGCACTGACGGAGTCACCCGTCGCGACGTTGATGGTCTTCACGACGCCCGACTTTTCCGCGTTTACCGTGTTCTCCATCTTCATTGCTTCGAGAATGACGACCGTCTCGCCGGCTTCGACCGACTGGCCAACTTCAACGCTCACTTTTACGATGGTGCCCTGCATCGGCACCGTGACCTTGCCCGAGCCGCTGCCGAGCACGCCCGAGTGATGCTCCCGCCGGGGTTTGAGCGCGGTGCTCTGGGGGCGGCCCAAGAGATCGTTCTCGGACTCGGGTACCCAGAGGGCGACGGTGACGCGCCGTCCGTTGACTTCGGCCGTGACGTTTTTGCGCACGCCACCTTCGCCAATCGACAGCGCCGCCGGCACCGGCACTTGCAGGGTGGAGAAGTCGAGTTTGGTCTCCACCCACTTTGTGGAGTGGGTGCCGTTCACGAACTCTTCGCTCGAGAGAATCACCACGTCCGCGGCGAGCGTCGTGGCGACGCCTTCGATGGTGGTCTCTTCGATCGCGCGCAGCATCCGTCGGCGAGCCTTTTCGCGGTTCGACGCCCACACGACGAGCTTGCCGATGAGATTGTCGTAGTACGGCGAGACGGTGTCGCCGGCGCCGTATCCGGCGTCGAGACGAACGCCCGGACCAGCGGGCTGATCGAATCGAGTGATCGTGCCGGGCGACGGCGTGAAGCGCCCACCGGAGGGATCTTCGGCGTTGATACGAATCTCGATGGCGTGACCGTTTCGCTGCACGTCGTCTTGAGAGATGTCCAGGCGCTCACCAGCGGCGATGCGCAGCTGCCACTCCACCAGGTCGAGGCCCGTGACGAGCTCGGTGACCGGGTGTTCGACCTGGAGTCGCGTGTTCATCTCGAGAAAGAAGAAGGCCCCGTCTTGGTAGAGAAACTCCACCGTGCCCGCGTTCACGTAGTCACAGGCTCTGGAGACCTTGACGGCGGCTTCGCCCATCGCGAGGCGCACGTCATTGGGAAAGTTCGCGGCCGGCGACTCTTCGACCAACTTTTGGTGGCGCCGCTGCGCGGAGCAGTCGCGCTCACCGAGCCAGAGCGTGTTGCCGTGCGCGTCCGCGAGCACTTGCATCTCAATGTGGCGCGGCCACGTGAGGTAGCGCTCGACGTAACACTCGTCACGTCCGAAGTAGCTGAGCGCTTCGCGTTGCGCGCTCTCGAAGGCGGCCCCGGCTTCGTCGGGGGTGTTCACCACTTTCATGCCGCGACCGCCGCCTCCGAAGGCGGCCTTGATCGCGACGGGCCAACCGAACTCGTTGCCGAAGGCGACGACTTCCTTGGCCTTCTTCAGGGCCTGGCTACGACCCGGCACGCCGGCGACGCCCGCCGCCTCGGCGGCGAGCCGAGAGGAGATCTTGTCGCCCATGACCTCGATGGCTTCGGGGGGAGGACCAACGAAGATCACCCCGCGCGAGGTGATGGCCCGAGCAAAGTCGACGTTCTCGGAGAAGAATCCGTAACCCGGGTGTACGGAGTCGGCGCTCGAGCGTTCGATGACGTCCAAGATCGCCTCGGTGTTGAGGTAGCTCTCGGCCGCTGTTTGACCCCCGAGGGCGTAGGCCTCGTCGGCCAGTCGTACGTGCAGCGCGTTGCGGTCGAGGTCGGAGTACACGGCGACGGTCGTAATGCCCATTTCGCGACAGGTCCTGATCACGCGCACCGCGATCTCGCCGCGGTTGGCGATTAGGACTTTCTTTAACACGCGAACCTCCGTATCGAGCCTGATATTTTCTAGCACTCGTCCCTAAACCCTAATGTTTGGGTGTGAGTCCCATTGTCTGGCGCGTTGAACACTTCGACGAGATCGATTCGACCAACACGTACCTTAAAAAACAGGCGGGCGACGAGGAAGCCGAAGGGTTGGTCGCGCTGGCCGACTTTCAAAGTTCGGGGCGGGGAAGGCTGGACCGCGAGTGGGTTTCGCCGCCGCGGGCGTCGCTACTCTGCTCGATTCTCCTGCGTCCCCGCCTCGACGCCAGTCAACTGCAGTTGGTCGTGGCCGCCGTGGCGCTCGCGACTCGAACGGCGCTGGAGCGACTTTGTGGCCTGCGTCCTCAGGTGAAGTGGCCGAACGACCTCGTGGTGGGCGAAAACAAACTCGCCGGTCTCCTCGCCGAAGTTGTTGAGACCAGTAGTGGATTTGCCGTCGTCGTGGGCCTGGGGGTCAATCTCACCTACGAGGGGCCCGAGGGAGTGCGGGCCACGTCCGTTCGTTCAGAGACTGGCGTTACGATCGTGGCCCGCGCGCTGCTCGATATCGTGCTCGAGGAGATTGAGACGCGCCGCGCGCAACTCGATTCGAGCGAGGGCCGCGCCACTTTGCGCGGTGAGTACACGCGGGCTCTCGCCACGCTCGGCCAATCGGTCCGCGTCGAACAACATAACGGTTCACTGGTGGGCGTCGCGCGGGGCGTCGACGACGCGGGCCAGCTCCTCGTTGAAGTTGACGGTGTCGTGCGAACCTTTGGTGTTGGAGACGTGGTGCACGTTCGACCAAGTGAAGTTGGCCTGCGGTGAGTCGCGCGACGCGGGTCCTCGTCACGGGCGCGGCCGGTCAAGTCGGTGTTGATCTTCAGGACACTCTTCGAGGCGTGACGCCACTCGGCGGTGACGTGTCCTTTCAACCTGATGGAAAACCCGTGGGAGAACACGAGTTTGAAGTGTTGGGACTCAACCGACGCGACCTCGACGTCACCGATCGTGACGCGGTTCTTCGTTCATTGCACGCCGCGCGTCCCGACGTGGTCGTCCACTTGGGGGCCTACACGGCCGTCGACCGAGCGGAAGAGGACGTCGAGAACTGCTTTATCGTCAACGAGCAAGGTACCGCGTTCATGTCACTCGGCGCGAGTGAGATCGGCGCCCATCTCATCACGATCTCCACCGACTACGTGTTTGACGGCACCAAGGGTGCCGCGTACCTCGAATTCGACGAACCACGACCACTGAGCGTCTACGGCGCTTCGAAACGTGAGGGGGAACGCCACTGCACCCCCGAGGACACGATCGTTCGCACGTCGTGGGTTGTGGGCGTGCGGGGTAATAACGTCGTGCACGTGATTGCTGAGCGCGCCGCGTCGGGCGCCAACGTTCGCTTCGTGAACGATCAGATGGGCACCGTGACGGCCGCGAGCGATCTGGCGAGGTCACTCGTGAGCTTGGTGCGTGCGCGACCCGGTGGCGTCTGGCACGTGGCGAACAGCGGCGCCACGACCTGGTTCGACGTGGCGGCCCACGTGGGTGATCTGCTCAATCGTGGCGAAGAGTTCGCAACGCCCATTTCGACTAGTGAACTGTCGCCGCCGCCACTGGCGACGCGGCCCGCGAGGAGCGATCTCGACACCAATAAGTTCACGTCGAGCTTCGGTGAACTGCCCCCGTGGCGAGACGCGGTCGCGAGGCTGGTCTTCGATCGACCCCGTCGTGGAGACGTCCCCTCGTGATCGACGTGGCCAACGACGTGGTCGCGGTGATCGTGGACTACCACGCTGACCAGGTGTTGGTGGAATGCGTGGACTCACTCTTTGACAACGACGTCGAAGCGATTGTCGTCGTGGAAAATGGAGAGGTGGGCTCGGTGCCTTCGTCGTTGCTCGAGCCGGGAATTGTGCTCGTGTCACCGGGAGTGAATCTGGGCTACGGGCGTGGTGTCAATCGAGGCGTCGCCGCCGCGCGCCGGTCCAAGTACGTGCTCGTCTCCAATCCCGACGTCGTGGTGCACGAGGGGGGCGTGCGGGCCCTCGCGGAGTACCTCGAGAGTCACCGCGAGGTCGCGCTCGTTGGCCCGTTGATACTTCGACCCGACGGCACCGTCTACCCCTCGAAACGAGTGTTCCCCAACGTCTGGCTCGCGGGTCTGCACGCGATACTGGCGCCGCTGTGGCCGACGAATCCCGCGACTAAGCGGTACCGCTCAACGAGAAGTGACGGCACCGTGGACTGGGTGTCGGGTGCCTGTTTCCTCGTTCGCCGTGCGGCTTTTGAAAAGGTGGGCGGATTTGACGAGCGCTACTTCATGTTCGCCGAGGACATGGCGCTCTGCTGGCAGTTACGAGAGCACGGCTATCAGGTGGCCGCGACGAGCGACGCGGTTGTCACGCACATTGAAGGCCTGTCGCGCTCGAGGGTGTCGCGCGAAATGCTGATCGCGCACCACCGCAGTGCCCTTCGCTTCGAGATGCAGACCGCTCGGGGATGGCGCCGCGCGCTCGTGCCCGTGGCGAGTCTGGTCCTTAGCCTGCGCCTCGTTCTCGTGCTCCTCGCGCGCCCTAAGACCTAGGGGTCCCATCGCGTAGAATATCTCGTGGGCTACGAGTGGTCTGTGGTTGAAAGTCGATGCCAGTCGCGGGCGAAACGACCCACGTAAGGCGTCTTGTTGACGCTGAGCATGGCGCGGTTTAGAAGTAAGTCCTGCCCCGGGGCGATCATCGTGGTCGTCGAGGGAGCCGGTGAAGTGTGCGAGAACACCCTGGGAGAGCGCAAGCTGCCCAGGGTACGCACGGACACCGCCGCAGGCAGGTGTGGGGTCAAAGACCAGGTCAGCACTCGTAGCCCTCTTGATGTCCCCGTTCGACCGGTAGGGTAAAGCACGATATGAGCGTATTACAGAAGATTTTGAAGGTTGGCGAGGGCAAGCGAGTTCGCCAACTCGCGGAGTTAGTCCCGCCAATTAACGAGCTCGCCGGCGAGATGGCGGCCTTAACGGACGCCGAACTACGCGCGAAGACCGACGTCTTTCGTGAGCGTCTCATCGAAGGCGAAACCCTCGACGACCTGTTGATCGAGGCCTTTGCCGTGGTCCGAGAGGCCGCGACGCGCGTGCTCGGTCAGCGCCCCTACGACGTGCAACTCATGGGCGGGATGGCGTTGCACTTTGGCTGGATCGCTGAAATGAAGACCGGTGAGGGAAAGACCCTCGTGTCGACGTTGCCGGTCTACTTGAACGCGCTCGCCGGTAACGGTGTCCACGTGGTGACGGTGAACGACTACCTCGCCACGCGCGACGCGAACTGGATGGGCGAACTCCACCGGTTCCTGGGCCTCACGGTCGGTCGCGTGGGACCCGACCTCCAAGAGTTCGACGAAAAGCGCGAGGCCTACGCCGCGGACGTGACCTACGGCACGAACACCGAGTTCGGCTTCGACTACCTTCGCGACAACATGGCCCGACGCGCCGAGCACATGGTCCAGCGCGGACACCACTACGCCATTGTCGACGAGGTCGACTCGATTTTGATCGACGAGGCGCGAACGCCACTCATCATCTCGGGTCCGGCCGCTGACGTCACCAAGCTCTACTACCAGTTCGCGTCCATCGCTCGCTCGCTCAACCGCGACACTGACTACGAGGTGGACGAAGAGAAGAAGACGGTCATGCCCACCGAAGCCGGTATTGAGAAGGTGGAGCGTCAACTCGGCGTGACCAATCTCTATGACGCGGTGGCGACGAACTACGTGCACCAACTCGGCCAGGCGCTGCGGGCCAAGGAACTCTTCCACCGCGACAAGGACTACCTGGTCGACGCCGGCGAGGTGAAGATCGTCGACGAGTTCACGGGGCGCACCCTCGAGGGCCGTCGCTGGAGCGACGGTCTGCACCAGGCCGTAGAGGCCAAGGAGCGCGTGCGTATCCAAGAGGAGAATCACACGTGGGCGACGGTCACCCTGCAGAACTACTTCCGTCTCTACGAGAAGCTCGCCGGCATGACGGGTACCGCCGAAACGGAAGCCGCCGAGTTTGGTAACACGTACAAACTCTCGGTCGTGCCGATTCCCACCAATGAACCGGCGATTCGCGATGACAAGGCCGATCTCATCTACAAGACCGAGGCCGCGAAGTTCTCGGCCATCGTGGACGACGTGCGCGAGCGTTCCGACTTGGGACAACCCATTCTGCTCGGTACCGCGTCGGTCGAGAAGTCCGAGTTGTTGAGTCGCGAACTTTCCAAGGCCGGCATCACGCACGAGGTCTTGAACGCGAAGCAACACTTTCGCGAGGCCGAGATTGTCGCCCAAGCCGGTCGCAAGGGCGCCGTCACGGTGGCGACGAACATGGCCGGTCGAGGCGTCGACGTGATTCTCGGGGGCAACTTCGAAGGACTCGCGGTGCGTGACGCCGCTGGTCAAGGCTTTGCGCCCGGAAGTGAGGAGTACGAGGCGGCCTATCAAAAGGCGTGCGCCAAGTGGAAGCCGGTCACGCAAAGCGACGGGGATCAGGTGCGGGCCCTCGGGGGACTGTACGTGCTCGGCACGGAGCGGCACGACTCGCGACGCATTGACAATCAGTTACGGGGTCGTTCGGGGCGCCAGGGCGACCCCGGCGAAAGTCGCTTCTACCTCTCGCTCGAAGACGAACTCTTGCGAGTGTTCGCGACCGGCGCGGTGTCGTGGGTCATGGATCGCGCCATGCCCGAGGACGAGGCGATTGAGGCAAAAATGGTGTCGAAGGCGATTGAGCGCGCGCAGAACACCGTCGAAGCGCGCAACGCCGAAATTCGTAAGGACGTCCTTAAGTACGACGAAGTCATGAACGAACAGCGCAAGGTCATCTACGGCCGTCGTCAGCAGGTTATCGACGGTGAGGATATTCACGACGCGACCGTCGAGATGCTCGAAGAAAAGCTCACCGAGGTCGTTGACGCTCAACTCGGGAACGGCTTCGTCGAAGAGTGGGATCTGAACTCCCTGGTCTTGGATCTTCAGTCGCTCTATCCGACCGAACAAACCGTCGAGTCGCTGCGCGCCTACAGCGACGTCGACGACGTCGTGGCCCTCGTGGTCGACGAAGCCGTCGGTCAGTACGAAAAGAAGTCGGAGAACTTTCCCGGAGGTCTCGACACCGCCAAGGAGATAGAGCGTGACGTCATGCTCCAAATTCTGGACCAGCGTTGGCGTGATCATCTCTCGGACATGGACTATCTGCGAGACGGTATCCACCTTCGCCAGGTCGCCCAACAAGACCCCTTGAACGCGTGGCAAAAAGAGGGGTACTTGATGTTCGAGCACCTGCTCGACGCCGTCGATGTTGACTACGTTCGCTACATCACCCACGTCGAGGCCGCGATCGAGCCGGCCGCGGCCGGTGACGAGGACGAGGGGCTCGAGGGCGCTCTAACGAACGCCGACGCCGTGGCGCCCGGCGCGACCGAACTGCCCGCGCAGGAAGCCGCGCCCAAGGCCGCGCCCAAAGCCGGCGCCAAGCACACGGAAAAGATCGGTCGAAACGATCCCTGCTGGTGTGGCTCGAAACGCAAGTTCAAGCAGTGCCATGGCCGACCCTAAAGCGGAGAACGCACTTCGTAACGCCCTGGTCACGATCGAAGAGCTCGAGACCAGGTGGGACGCGGCGCGTGACTATCTAAAGATCGACGCCAGTCGGGCCCGCCACGCCGTGTTGAGAGATCTCGCGGCCGACCCTAATCTCTGGGACGACCAGGAGAACGCGCGCAAAGTCACGACCGAGTTGGGTCGGCTGACGAACGATCTTGAATCCTTTGACGGCCTTCGCCGCTTGCTCGACGACGTCGTGGTGCTAGCCGAGTTCGCCCGCGAGTCGCTGAGTGCCGGTGACGCCGACTGGTCGCTCTTTGACGAACTCGCGAGCAGTGTAGAGGCACTCGGTCACGCCATCGCCGCCCTCGAAACGCAAAGTCTCTTCAGTGGTCCCTACGACGAGAACGACGCGATCGTGGAACTGCACGCCGGCGCCGGCGGCACTGACGCGCAGGACTGGACCGAGATGCTGCTTCGCATGTACTCGCGTTGGGCGGAGCGTCGAGGGTTCGGCGTGGAGATCGATGAAGCCACCGAGGGTCAAGAGGCCGGCCTCCTCTCGGCCACGTTCATCGTGAAGGGTCGCTTCGCCTACGGTTGGCTCTCGGTGGAACGTGGCGTGCACCGACTGGTGCGCATGAGCCCCTTCGACTCACAAGCGCGACGACAAACGAGCTTCGCCAGTTTGGACGTGACGCCACTGCTCGAAGACAGCGCGGCCGAGGCGGAGGTCGACGAAAAGGACTTACGCGTCGACACCTATCGCTCGTCGGGGGCCGGGGGACAGCACGTCAACAAAACGGACTCGGCGATTCGCCTGACGCACTTACCCACGGGCGTCGTGGTGAGCTGTCAGAACGAACGCTCGCAGCACCAGAACCGTGCGCGCGCGATGCAGATCCTCGAAGCGAAGTTGGCCGAACTCGCGCGCAAGCAACGACAGGCCGAAATGGACGCGCTCAGTGGCAATCGCGGTGACAACGCCTGGGGTTCGCAGATTCGTAGCTACGTGCAGGCGCCCTATCAACTCGTGAAGGATCACCGCAGTGACTTCGAGACGGGCAACGTCGAAGCCGTCTTGGACGGAGACCTCGACGGCTTCATGGAGGCCGAGCTGCGCCGTCAACGTTCCACTTCATAAAAATCTCGTTATGCGACAAATGCTTGACTTTCGTGGTCCGGCGACGCGTGGTGGTCTAACTAGAATGGACGTGGCACTGCGCCCGTGTGTGGCACAACTACCAGTAATCCCGAGGGGGGTGTTGCCGTGATTCGATTCGAGAATGTCTCCAAGACTTATAAGAACGGCACGGCGGCCCTCAAGAACATCTCGCTCGATATTGAAAAGGGCGAATTCGTCTTCTTGGTGGGCGCCTCGGGATCGGGCAAGACGACCTTCTTACGACTGCTGCTTCGCGAGGAGCATCCCGACCAGGGTCGAATCCTCGAAGCGGGCCGCGACATTGGCGATCTGCCCAAGTGGCGTGTGCCTTACCTGCGACGCAATATTGGCTGCGTCTTCCAGGACTTTCGACTGCTGCCCAATAAGAGCGTCTTTGAAAACGTGGCCTTCGCCCTCGAGGTGATTGGCCGGCCCCGCTCGACGGTTGAGTCCCAAGTTCCTCAAATATTGGAGTTGGTGGGTCTTACGGATAAGTCGAAGAACCTGCCCCACGAACTTTCTGGTGGCGAGCAGCAGCGCGTGGCGGTGGCGCGAGCCTTCGTGAATCGCCCGCTCATTCTCTTGGCCGACGAACCCACGGGCAACCTCGACCCGTCGAACTCCGAGTCCATCATGGCGCTGCTCGAACGAATCAATCGCACCGGCACGACGGTCGTCATGGCCACGCACGACAAGGTCCTGGTGGACCGGATGCGCCGTCGCGTGGTGGAGCTCGATCGCGGTGAGATGATTCGCGACCAGGTGCGCGGGGTGTACGGCATTGACGAGGGAGTCGCCATCTAATGCGCGTGTACATTCGTTACGCCTTGAAGGAAACCATCAGTAACCTCTGGCGCAATCGCATGATGACGATCGCGGCCGTACTTACTGTCGCTGTCTCGTTGTCCCTGGTCGGCTCGGCGCTGCTCCTGAAACAGAGTGCCGCGCAGGCGTCCGTCGTGTGGCAGCAGGGAACGCGGGTGACGGTCTGGATGCAGCCCACGGCCTCCACGAGTGAGATCAGTGGCGTGCGCAGCCAGCTCGCGGATCTGCCGATCGTGAAGAACTGCGCCTACTACACTCAGGCCCAAAATCTCAATGAAGCGAAGCAGTTGCTGTCCCCGAACGAGTGGAGCGTACTCACCGTTAAGACGATGCCCTCGTCGTTCGGTTGCGTGCCTACGGTCCCGTCGGACGCGTTCGTCGTCATCAATACGTTCGAAAATCTGCCGGGGGTCTATCAGGTCACGGCGCCCGGACAACAGATCCGTGAGATGAATAAGGTGATTCGCGTTTTGCAGATCGTCTTCTTGGCGCTCGCGGCGGTGCTGCTGCTGTCGGCGTCGGTACTGATTCTCAACACCATTCGAATGGCGATCTTCGCGAGGCGACGTGAAGTCTCGGTGATGAAGTTGGTCGGCGCGACGAACTGGTTTATTCGCATTCCCTACATCATCGAAGGTTTCGTTCAGGGCCTCTTGGGCGCGGTGGTCGCCATCGTGGCGGTGACCGCGTTGCACATCTGGTACCCGTTGCACAACGAATTCCAACTCAATACGTCGGCACTGCTGGGCACGAACGCGGTCGTCTTGGTCGTCGGCGTCGTGATTGGATCGGTCGGCTCGGCGATCGCCATTCGCCGATTCCTCGACGTTTAGCTCTTCGACTCGTCGAAGTCAATGGCGAGGGAGTTCACGCAGTAGCGAAGTCCACTCGGCGTTGGTCCGTCGTTAAAGACGTGTCCCAAGTGGCCGCCGCACTTCGAACAGAGAATCTCGGTTCGTTCGCGAAAGAGTGAGCGGTCCCGTTTTTCGATGACGGTACCGGGCTCGCAGGCGTCAAAACTCGGCCAGCCGCAACCCGAGTCAAACTTTTGGGCGCTGGTAAAGAGTGTCTGACCACAGCCCCTGCAACTAAAGACACCGTCGGCGTCGACGTGCAGCAAGGACCCCGTGAAGGGCGCCTCGGTCGCGGCCCTTCTAAGTACCGCGTACCGATCGGGGGAGAGTTCGTCTTTCCACTCGGCATCGGTCTGTTCGATCTCGTAGGGCACGACGCCATTTTACCGACGTGCGCTCTTAGCGCGATCGCTCAGAAGTAGTTGGGGCGAGGCGCTTCGGGCAATACTCGGGGAGACTCGGATTGGCCAGCGAGTAGTCGAGTGAAGGCCTGGGCGAGTCCCTCGGGGTCAAGTCCGAGTTCGCCCAGTAGTTCATCGGGGTGGTGGTGCTCGAGGTAGACGCGCGGCACGCCCAAGATGCGCGTCGTGGGAAAGGGGCGTTCGAGCTCTTGAGCCCGGAAGCGAATCGCCGAGACGATGAGGGTGCCGGCACCGCCGTGGCGCGTCCCGTCTTCGACGGTGATGATTCGTTCGTGGCTGAGGGCGTCGTCGATCATCTGAGGGTCGGGCGGCAGCACGCGCACGTCGTAGAGCGTCACGCGCGAGGCCTCTTCGCCCATCAGTTCCAGTGCTCGGTACGCGGACGGCGCCATCTTGCCGACGGCCAAGATACAAAGTGATCCGTCGCCACGAATGACTTCACGCGCGTTGAGGCCCGCGCCGACCTGACCGTCGAAGGGTTTGGGGAGGGTCTTGGGGTAGCGCAGCGCGGTCGGTGTCGACATGTTGAGCGCGCTCTCGAGCATGACGGGAACCTCTTCGGCCGACGAGGGCGCGAAGACGGTCATGTTGGGAATGGCCAAGCAGAGGGCTATGTCGAGCAGCCCATGGTGGCTCGGTCCGTCGTCACCGGTGATCCCCGCGCGATCGAAGATAAAGACCACTGGCAGATTCAAGAGGCCGACGTCGAGGTGGGCCTGATCGAACGCTCGAGAAAAGAAGGTGGCGTACACGGCGACGACGGGCTTCAGACCACCCATCGCCATGCCGGCCGCGGCCGTGACGGCGTGTTGCTCGGCAATTCCCACGTCAAAGAATCGATCGGGGAACTTTGACTGGAAGTTCAAGAGCCCGGTAGGGCCCGCCATCGCTGCAGTGATCGCCACAATGCGCTCATCGTCGTTCGCGAGCGCGACGAGTGAGTCAGAGAAGGCCTGGGAGAAGGAGTTCGAGGTCACCGCGTCGTCGTTCACGAGCCGCGGGAGTTTGTAGTCGTGCATCTTGAGGTCGTCGCTGACGGCGGGCTCGTAGCCTCGACCCTTTTGCGTGAGTGCGTGAACGACAATAGGACCGTCCCACTCGGCGGCCGACTTCAACGCCCGCTCGAGCACCTCGATGTTGTGACCGTCAATCGGTCCCACGTAACGAACGCCGAGATTTTCAAAGAAGGTGTGAGGCGTCACCATCTCGCGGACCACCGACGTGAAACCGTCGATGCCCAGGTAGGCGGCTTTACCGACGCGGGGTAGATGAGGGACCAATCGCCGAACGCGTTCGCGAAGAGTGAGGTACGTGCGATTAAGGCGCAACGCCGTCAGGGACTCCGAAAGCTTGGAGATGGTCGGTGCGTAGCTTCGCCCATTGTCGTTCAAGACAATCACGACGCGAGAGTTCGAGTGACCCAGGTTATTCAGCGCTTCGTAGGCCATGCCACCGGTCAACGATCCGTCACCCACGATCGCGACCACGTGTCGTCTCCCGCCACGACCGATGAGTTCCTTACGTTGTTCGAGCGCCACGCTCAGGCCGTGCGCGTACGACAGGGCGGTCGAGGCGTGGCTCGACTCAATCCAGTCGTGCTGGCTCTCGGAACGATTGGGATAGCCCGAGAGGCCGCCGCGTTGGCGAAGGTTCTTAAAGCCGTAGCGTCGTCCGGTCAGCAACTTGTGCACGTAGGCCTGATGTCCAGTGTCCCAGAGCAGGATGTCCTTGGGCGACTCGAAGACGCGATGCAAAGCTAGCGTCAGTTCGACGACACCGAGATTTGATCCGAGGTGGCCGCCGGTCTTCGTGACGCTCTCGATGATGAAATCGCGGATCTCTTGACTGAGACTTTGTAGCTGTTCGTAAGAGAGAGGTTGAAGGTCGGCGGGCGTTTCGATCGACGGTAGAATCACGATATCTAGCCTACTGGCGAGCGTCGTGCGTAATGAGACACGAGGATCGGCCTATAGCCTGAGTTTTATGACTACTCAACTGGTAGATAGTGACGTGCTGCAGCGCACGATCGACGAGGCGTTGAGCCGTGGTGGGGAGTTCGCTGAAGTCTTCGTGGAAGACCGCGCGACGTCGTCGGCGATGCTCGATCAGCGTCGCGTCGAGCAGTTGAGCTCCGGTCGCGACCGAGGGGCGGGAATTCGCGTGGTTATCGGCGAGACGACGGGCTTCGCGCACACCGCCGATCTCAGTGAGAAGGGTCTCCTTAGCGCCGCGCGCGCCGCCGCGGCCGTGGCCCGAGAGGGCGGCGCCGGCGTTCGTGAAGTGGCGCTCGAGCGACTGCGCAACTATCCCTCGTCCGCCGAGATCGAACCGAGCGACGTCGAAAAGTCCAAGAAGATTGAGATGCTGCTCCAGGCCGACGACGTGGCGCGTTCCGAAGGGTCGTCCATCACCCAGGTCCAAGTGGCGCTCGGCGACGCCACTCGTCGCTTCGTGGTCGCGAACTCCGAGGGCGTGTTCGCAAGCGATCACCAAGTACGCACCCGTTTCAACGTGGCCTGTATCGCCACAGGCGACACGGGGATGCAGACGGGTTATCGCCCCATCGCGGCGACGAGGGGCTTTGAACTCTTAAACCCCGACGTCATCGAAGAGGCCGCTCGCGGGGCCGCTCGCCAAGCCATCACGAAACTCGAAGCTCGCCCCGCCCCCTCGGGCGACCTTCCTGTCGTACTCGCGAGTGGTTCTGGAGGGATTCTCTTTCACGAGGCCTGCGGACACGGTCTCGAGGCCGACGCCATCATGAAGCAGGCCTCGGTCTACGCCGGCAAGGTGGGCCAACAGGTCGCGAGTCCGCTGGTCACCCTGGTTGACGACGGCACGGTGGCCGGTGAGTGGGGGTACCTCGCCATCGACGACGAGGGCCACGAGAGTTCGCGCAACGTGTTGATCGAAAACGGCGTGTTGACCGACTACATGTGGGACTACTTGCGCGCGCGAAAAGAGGGGCGTCGCGTGTCCGCGAACGGTCGTCGAGAGAGCTACCAGTATCTGCCAATGGTTCGAATGACCAACACCTATCTCTTAGAGGGTGAATCTGACGCTGACGAAATCGTGGCGCAGACGCCCTACGGCGTGTACGTCGCGCAACTGGGCGGTGGACAGGTCAACACCGCTACCGGTGACTTCGTCTTTGGTATGACGGCCGCGTTCATGATCGAAGACGGAAAGATCACCGCGCCGCTTCGCGACTGCAACCTCATTGGCAACGGTCCCGAGATTCTTCAACGCGTCGACGCCGTGGGCCGGGACTTTTCGATGATGCCCGGCACGTGTGGCAAGGATGGCCAACAGGTGCCCGTGGGCTGTGGTCAGGCCACGATGCGCCTGAGTGCGATCACCATCGGCGGCGCAGCGGCGTGAGTGACCTTCTTAATCAGGCCGAGCGACTTCTCGAGTCCGCCAAGGGCACCGAAGAGATAGAGATCTACGTTTCCAGTGGCGTCGAGACCGAGGTTCGCGCCTACCGAGGTGAGATCGAAAACCTCTCGAGCGCGAGCTCTTCGGGTATTGGTATTCGTGTCCTCGTCGACGGCGCGAGTGGCGCCCAAGTGGGCACGGCCTGGGCCGGATCGCTCGACGACGAAGCCGTGCGTGGCGCCCTTCGTGAAGCCCGTGACAACGTGCGCTTCGCCTCCGAGGATGAGTTCGTGGCCCTTGCTCGTCCCGACGGCGTGGACGCGGTGGCGCTGTCGCTGCGCGACGAATCGGTCCTGACGACCCCCCTCGACGAAAAGATCGCCATGGCGATCGAACTCGAGCGACGGGTCCGTGACGGCGACGCGCGAATACGTCAAGTCGACTCCGCGAACTACTCGGACTACGTCGCCGAAGCGGCGATCGTGTCCTCGACGGGCATTCGAGCGTCCTACGCGCGGTCGGGGGCGTACCTCTCGGTCGAAGCCATCGCGAGTGACGGCGGCGGCGACCAGACCGGTTGGGGACTAAGTGCCGGGCGAGCACCGGGTGAGCTGGACCTCGAGCTCGCGGCCAACGACGCCATCACGCGCGCGACGCGCATGCTCGGCGCCGTAAAGCCCTCGTCGATGAGGTGCACCGCGGTCTTCGATCCCCGTAGCGCGGCGACGCTGCTCGCCATTATCGGCGGCGCGCTGAGCGGTGACGCGGTCGTTCGAGGCCGGTCCTTCTTCGCGAATCGAGTCGGCGAAATGGTGGCGTCGCCGCTCTTCAGTCTGCTCGACGATCCGACCGACCCCCGACACTTCGCCGCGAGTTCGCACGACGGCGAGGGACTGGCTTGTCGTCGTAACGTCCTGATTAGCGAGGGTCAACTTCAAGGGTTTGTCTACGACACCTACTCCGCGCGAAGGGCCGGCACCGCCTCCACGGGGAGTGCACTTCGCGGGGGTATCGCCGGCTCGCCGTCGGCCGGATGTCGCGCGTTGCAGCTCAAGCCCGGGGGCGAGGACCAAGCCACGATTCTCAAGAACGTCGGCTACGGCGTGTACGTCGAATCGATCATGGGCGTGCACTCGGGCGTCAATCCCATCTCCGGAGACTTTTCCGTCGGCGTGACCGGTCTCATGATCCGAGACGGCCAGTTGGCTGAGCCGGTGCGCGAGCTCACGGTCGCTTCGACGCTGCAACGAATGTTGCTCGACCTCAGTCACGTGGGCAACGACGTGGAGTGGTTGCCCGGCAGCGCGGCCGGCCAAACGCTCGCGATCGACGGGATCGCGGTTTCGGGCTCTTAGTTCGAACTGGTCGTCGACGAAGCCGGAGTGCTCGGGCTCGGACTGGTGGACGGCGTCACGGTGGACGCCGGCGCCGGCGTTGAAGGGGCGCCGGTGTCTGAACTGGGACTCGGCGTCGTGGTCGTCTTGGGCTTTGACCCGCGACTGTCGTTCTTGTAGAAGCCGCTTCCCTTAAAGACGATGCCGACCGCGGAGAAGATTTTGCGGAGTTCACCACCGCACAGCGGGCAGACGCTGAGCGTCGGGTCCGTAAACTTTTGAACGGCCTCGACCCTTTCGTGGCACTGCTCGCACTCGTATTCGTAGGTGGGCATGAAGTACTCCGGCTGGACAACGTAACTAGAGCAGTGTACCGGGCAGGGAAGAATCGTCGATCGTGACGTAGCATGGCGCGGTGGACGACTTCCACCAACTACGACGCGGGCCAGCTGGCGCAGCGTTTCCTCGTGACGTAGGGCCCACGGAGGTCAGTGCGCGACGCGCGCTGGCCCGCTGTCGCGTCACGATGCTCGCCTCGACGACGGCCGCCGTGGCGGCGAATACCTTGAATAAGGGCGACGTGCTCGCGACGGCTCGCGTGGCGGGCATTCAAGCCGCGAAGCAGGCGTCGTCGCTCTTACCCACGTCGCACCCGGTGCTCGTGGGCAACGTCTACGTGAACTTCACGATCGCCGATACTCATATCGACCTCGAAGCCGGTGTCGACACCATTGATCGCACGGGCGTGGAGATGGAAGCGCTGACCGCGGTGACGGTCGCGGCCCTGACGATCTACGACATGTGTAAGTCGAGTGACCGAACGATGACGATCGAACACGTGGCCCTCTGGGAGAAGTCGGGCGGGCGCTCTGGTTCGTGGCGTCGCGAGGAACCGCCGGGAAACGACTCCCTAGAGGCGTAACGTGGCGTCACCCGTTTCGCTCGGGGAGATCGGCGCCGCCCGCTACCCTCGTGTCAGGCAAGAACGGGAGTTTGATGAGCACCATTCGAGGAGGAGTCGAGCAGAGTCGTGAACGACTCGTGGCCCTCGTGTTACTCCTCCAGCGCGCGTGGCAGTACGGGGCGCTCACGCAAGAAGAGATACTGCGCGATCTGAAGATCGACGAGTACCCCGTGGCGGCGAAGGGTCCTCGAAAGATTCGCGCCTACGAAGGCTTAGAGAGCACCGTTCGCCAGAAGTTCGAGCGCGACAAGGCTCGAATACGAGACCTCGGATTCGAGATTGAGACCCTCCCCAACGACGACGGCTCGGTGGGGTACAAGATTGACCCGAAAAGTGGCTACGCTCCCCAGATCTACTTCAGCCCCGAAGAAGAACGCGTGGTCAAACTGGCGTTGTCGTTCTGTGGATTTGGCAAGTCCGGCGCCTTCAGCGTCTTTAACGACGTTCCGGCCAGTGACGGGGGACTCGAGGCGTCGAACTACTACACCCCCGTCCTGCGGGCCTTGAATCTGCGTCGCGCGCTGGCCTTTGAGTACTTGTCCGCCACGAACAAACCGCGTCTCGTCGAGCCGCTCGTAATCGATGTCTTTGGCGGCGCCAGTTACCTCGTGGCTCGGGTCAAGGACACCAGCGAGATCAAGGGCTATCGCTTCACGCGCATGACCTCGATGCCCGTCGTGCTGCCCGACACCTTCGAGGTCGATAGCGACACGGCGTTCATCGCGCGCGCGTGGCGTCCCGAGTACGCGAAGGCGCCGCGGCCCCTCGACGTGGTCGTCTCGACCAACGAGAACTACGCCGATCTCTTGGTGCGACAGTATCCGAACGCGCTGAGCGCCACGAAGAGTAACGGCACCGTCGAGGTCGGCGTTACCTTTGAAAGTCCGCGCGCGGCGCTTCGCCTACTGCTCGACTGCGCCGATCGCGTGCGACTCCAGTCGCCCAAGTCACTGAAGAACGAGCTCGCCGCGTGGCTGAAGGACGTCAACCGGGGTAAGACGCCCGACGTCACGACCCTGTCATTCGACGTGGTGCCCACGAACGACGTGCTGGGCCAGACACTGCAACTACTTCACGCGGTGTACGTTAGTGAAGACGGCTTGCGGATAAGTGAACTTTCGAAGCGTTTTTCTCTCACGCCCGAACACGTTCGTCTCATCATGGACCGGCTGGTGTCGCTCGAACCCATGGCCGAGTCGACCGACGGAACCGACACGTTTCCCGCCCACGTCATCAAGGAGTGCGACGACTGGGACGACGAGTCGAACGACGACTCGACCTATCGCGCGGACTTCTCCGATCTTCCCGAGGGCGCCGACGATCCCTCGCCCTTTATGTGGCGTGACCTCTTTGAACTGAATATCGCCCTTCGTGAGGCGTCACGGATCTACACCGACGAGGCCATCTTTTCGGCGATTGAAAAGATTGAGGACGCCACGAGGGCGCCGGTGCAGATCGAAATGGCCATGAACGAGGCGCTGCTCGCCCAAGTCGAGAGCGCCATTGAAAGTCATTCGCAGATCAAGATCGAGTACACGTCGGGCGTGAGCGGCGAGTCCCACGCTCGCGCCATCGAGCCACGAGAGATGAAGGTCTTGAACGGTCACACCTACGTGCGCGCGTACTGCACCACGCGCGAAGGATGGCGGACGTTTCGCGTGGACCGCATCAACGCGGTCCTCGCGACGTCGCCCGTCCCCGAGACCCGCCCGCTCGACACGGTGTCGAACTGGCTGACCCAGGTGGGCGAAGAGGGCGACGAGATCGTCGTGGTGGTGGAGGCGCCCAATCGTTGGCTCTTCGAGCCCCTACCCGGCGCCCAGTGGCTGGTGCTCGGCGACGGCCGCCACGCCGTCAAATTCCGGGTCTCGGACGCTCGTTTCGTCGACTATCTCATGTTGCGCGCCGGCCCGGGTGCCGTGGTCGCGACGCCCAAGTACGCCAAGGCGGGTCACGAACTCGCCAAGAGGATCGCCGCGCAGCTCTAGGCGACCGTTGGGCCTTTCGAAAGAGGTGCCCGTGATTCGTCTCATGCCCCGGCGTTCGAACGACGTCACGTACTTCACGAACGACCCCGCGCTCGAACTCGACGGTCTTCGCGAAGGGGGACCCGGCTGGTGGTTGCGCGGCGGCGGCGATTCGAGGGAACCGTCGGACGTGTCGGGCGTCTTGGTGACCAGCGAACGCTCCACTGTGCGGGGCTACGACGTGGTTATCGCCGCGCCACGACCGATCTCCATCTTGCTCGCCGTCGATCCCGAGCACGCGAGGGGCGTCGTCGCGGCACACCGGGCCTCGGTGCAGGCGTCGATCGACTACTTGGAAGATCGCGCGCTGGTCGTTCGCGAGCGGGGCGGTGGCGTCGAACGCGATTCGGCGGGTCGGTGGCAAAGTGTCGTGAGCTTCACGCACGGACTGAACCGACACGGAGAGCCGCACCTGCACGACCACGTACTCGTCGGCGCGAGACCCGAGGGTCACCGCAACGTCCTCGATTCGCGCGCACTCTACGCGCACGCGTCCACGGCCGACGCCCTCTACCGCGCGTCGTTGCGCCACGAGTTGGCCGAGCGCACGCCGTGGTCGGCGTGGCGCTCGTTCGAAGGCGTCGAACACGTGGTCGGTCTCGACGAAGGGTATCGCGCACTCTGGAGTGGTCACCAGCGAGACCGCGGCGAAAAACTCTCGTGGAGTCGAGACGAGACCCTTTCGTCGTGGTCTCGTGACCACGCGCGCTACGAATCCCTGGGCGTCGTCAAAGCGCCGGAGAACTGTCGTCACGTCCTGGACGAACATCGATTCGCGGGCGCCCTCGAGGGACGTCACGACGTCGCGCGTCGTCACCTGCTCGCCGCCTGGGCCGACGCGGCGAGCTTCGGACAAGATCCGAGGAACATATCTCGAGCGATCGACGAGCTCTACCCGGGTCTCCAAGGTAGGAGGGGAGTGTACGAACCCACCATCGGCGTGCCCGAAGCGCGCATGATCGGTTCCGTTCGCGCGATTGGTCCGCGTCCACTCGACCGAAGCCAGTTTGACGACTGGCGTCAACGATCTCGAGAAGTGGTTCGTTCCCGAGAGGGGCGTTCGAGGTAGGAGCGGAACCGCGCGTCACGGTAGACGGGCGTCAGCTCCACCCATTTGAGATGGTTCTGCGCGTCGAGGCCCAACGCGCGTCCCTCTCGCCCCTGGGCCAGTTCACTCATCGTGACGCGATCTCGCTCCACCCAGCTGGTCGAATGCCCGAGGGTTCGACCCCTCGAGTCGCGCTGCACGCTAGGAGAAGACGTGAACTCGCGTCCCGCCAGGTGCCGGAGCATTTCGAGCGTGGTGCGGTCGGCGATCCCGGGCAGAACCAGGGTCGTTGGAAAGAGGGAGAGGAAGCCCTCCGCCGAAGCTCCCCAACGACTGCGGGCTTGGCTGAGGTCTTGCAGACACGCGAGGGTCAGGACCCCCTGGCCCCCGCCCTCGGACACGATGCTCGCGAGACGCGGTAGCGGAGCGACGTTCGCGAGTTCGTCGAGGGCGAGCAAGAGCCGAGCCCCTTCGTGGTGGCGATCGTAGGTCGCGTGCACGAGCTCTTCCACGAGACCGACCACGAGCGGGGTGGTCACGGCTTGATGTCGACTGGGCGCCACGACGTGCAGTTGGTGCGGGCCCCTTAAGAACTCGTCGACGTCAAGCGGCGCTTCTCGGGCCGAAGCGCGAGCGGCCTCGGTGCGCACGCCCGCGAAAAGTCCGGCGGTCGTGGACCAGATACTCGATCGTTCACGCTCTTCGGTGGCTAAAACGCCTCGAAGCAACGTTACAGACGGATGACGATCACCGTGACGTTCGTTCAGTTCGTGAAGGAGATCGTCACACTTTCGTTCGTCGACACGAGAGGCGAGTTGGCCGAGCGACTCGTGACGAAGAGCACTCGCGTGCATCAGCGGCGCGACGAGAGCACCCGCTCGTTCGCTCCAGTGGTCGTCGCTGCGATCACCTCGACCACGTCGCGCGACGTCCAGCAAGCTCCGAGAAGCCAAAACTGCGCCGTCCCAAGATAAAGATTGTCTTAAAGGTGAATATCCCACGCGATGCACTCCCGGTGGTGTAACGACCGTTCCCGACGGATCAAAGAGAAGTGTCACGCCGTCGTAACGTGTTCGCGCCATGAGTGTGAGCACGTCACTCTTCGTCGACGTAACGACGCATGAATCGGATGTCATCAGGAGATTTGGAACAATGATTGACGTTGTCTTTCCACTTCGCGTTGGACCTAACACGAGTGCGGAACGTTCGCGACCACTCATCGCGTCGCCGTTTGCACCGCGTCCTAAGTAGACGCCGGAGTCAGATAGCACGTTGTACCATCGGTCGAAATAAATCTCGAAATACTTGACATTGGTGTGAATAACGACTGGACTTTTAAATGTCCTTCTGCGGAGGAGGTACACGTTGTTCACTTCGTTGCTTGCAACGTTTCGAAGAGCGCTCTTTCGCGTAGGACCGTGCACTGCGATCAGTCGCCGCACAGCCGGGAGGTTGGGTGGTACATGGCCGAGTTCATGAGATATCAATGCGGTGCCTGAAGTGAGTACACCAGTACGGTGCCTCGAGGTCCCAATTTGAATCAACGTTGAGTCCCAAGGAGGGAATGTGGCACCAGCCGCGAAGAAGAGGGCTGCAGCCAAAAAGGCTCCAGCCAAGAAGCGTCCTGCAGCGAAGAAGGCCGCGAAGAAGCGTCCTGCTGCGAAGAAGGCCGC
>OCZT010001318.1_pt1 | contig 25553 bp, 24 predicted proteins | sample 1539031 | NCBI WGS metagenome assembly OCZT01 (sample SAMEA3539308, study PRJEB22396) | soil metagenome | biome: tundra; feature: field; material: soil | place: USA | collected 2010-05 | depth 0.15 m | reverse complement strand
GACTGATAAACAAGATAATAAGTTTGCTCAGGTTATCGCAATTGAATGCCATATACCTTCCGGCATCATGGAGAAAGTCAAAACCAAAAACAAACAAAGTTGAACCGTTTGATAGCTCATTAAGCTGGTGAAGCTGATTGCCTGAACTGTAAATTACAATTGTAAGATAACCCGTAATGATACTTACCAGCAGAGCAATAATACCCTTGATTGTCCTGAATTTTTCCGGAACGAAAAAAAGTAAAATACCCAGAAAGACAGGTAGAGTTACTATGGAGATAATCTCTATCATAGCTGACTATTAATAGTTTTCTTTATTTTATTAGTCCTCTTTACTGATTCATTGATCAGTTCATTAGCGTTCATTATTTTTTCTCCCGAGTTCAAATCGTAAGCCACAGCCATCCGTTCGGTACAACAGTAACAAGGATCAACCGCTGCCAGCGAAATTGTGGCATCGGCAATTGTCTGACCAATACACGATTTTTTAAATGTTGCAATGTTGACATAGCTGGGAGCCCTTATTTTATGTCTTACAGGAGAATTAGAACCATCCGATTGCACAAAATGAAAAACTTCGCCCCGGGGCGCTTCAGCCCGGCCATTTCCGATTCCTTCGGGTATCTCTTTAACTTTTAATGAAATGTCTCCCATTTTCCCCTTTTTAAGACCATCGAGACATTGCTCAATTATTGAGATTGATTCGTACATCTCTAGTAATCTGACCTCTGCTTTAGCAAAAACATCACCGGCTTCTGCTGTTATCACTTTCCAGTTAACAAGAGGATAAGCTGCATAGGGATCGTCCTTTCGCACATCAATAGCCACACCTGAAGCCCTGGCAGTTGGACCAACTGCTCCATAATCAATAATATCCTGCTTTGTAAGAATACCAACCCCTTTGGTTCTGGCATGAATTACAGGATCATCCATTACTGCTCCTGTCAGTAAATCGGTCTTTTTCTTAATATCATCCAGAACCTTAAGAATAACAGGAATTTTGTTCTCTTCAATGTCTCTTCTGACACCACCCACCTTGAACATTGCATAGCTGTTCCTGTTCCCTGATATCATTTCAAAAAGGTCGAGTACAGGTTCGCGATATTTCCATGCCCACATGAAAACAGTATTATAACCAAGGAAATGTCCAGCAAGGCCAACCCAAAGGAGATGACTGTGTATTCGCTCGAGTTCACCGATTATTGATCTGATATATTTTGCCCTGTCTGTAATTTCGATATCTGCAATTTCTTCAACAGCATTTGCAAAAGCAAAAGGATGTGAGTTTGAACAGATACCGCATATTCGTTCAACAAGGAAAAAAATTTGCTCGTAAGTCTTTGATTCACTTAGTTTCTCAATGCCACGGTGATTATATCCGGTCTCCCATTTGATGTCTTTTACAATCTCACCGTCACAATATAGCTTGAATAATTCAGGCTCCTCCTGAAGGGGATGATATGGTCCAATCGGTATGAGTGTTTTTTTGCTCATTATAAATAGTCTCCTTTTATTACTTAAACTCCTTTCTCAATGGATAAACACCTTCGGCCCAGTTGCCTTCCGATATCAGTTTCTCCTGGTTGGGGTGATTCAGGAAATTGATACCAAGAAGCTCGTGCATCTCCCTTTCTATCCAGTTCGAGGCATTGAACATGTTCGAAAGTGATTCGATTTGCGGATTATCCTTATCCAGAATGACGTGTATGTTAAGTATCAATCCGATAGCATCTTTACTAAAATGATAATGAATTTCAAAACCTTTTTTTGTGTGTAGTGCTGAAGCAATAATAAACCTGAATCCTTCTTCCCTGTATAAAAAATCGGCAACCTTTACAATTGAATCCGGACTGATCGTAATAATCACTCGCTTCTGATTCTTTACAGCGATCCCAAGAATATCAGAATTGAATTTCTCTTTGAATTTTTCTATGACCAACTCTGCATCCATTTATCTTTTATGAGTTCTGAATAAGTTTAATGATCCCGGCAATTATGGCCTCAGGTTTCGGCGGGCAACCCGGGACATAGACATTGACCGGAATTATTTTATCGACCGGACCAGCAAATGTGTAGCTTTCGGTAAAGTATCCTCCGGTACAACCGCACGCACCAATTGCTACAACCAGTAAAGGTTTTGGAGCCTGATTGTAAATCTCTATCAGCCTCTCCCTGTCATGTATATTTATGGAGCCGTTAACAAGAAGTACATCGGCATGCCTGATACTGCCGACCAGAAGAATACCAAATCGTTCAAGATCGTGTCGTGGTGTGAGGCAATCAAGTATCTCAATATCACAATTATTGCATGAGGCTCCTCCAAAATGGAAGACCCAGAGCGACTTTTTAAAGCAATAACTTTTAAACCCCACGTTGACAAGTATTTAATAACCAAATGCAATCAATACAAGAGCAATTATGGCAATCAGGTTCATCCATAGGAAAAAGAATCTGACAGCCTGTTTGATCTTTACCCTTGGATTAGTATTCCTTATCAGAGTTAAGAGAAGTACAACTGAAAGGACCTTTAGTATTGCCCATAAAATATTAATTCCTTCAAGTCTGAAGCCATTCATTAACAGCGCAACCAGAAAAGCAGGAAGTATAAAAAACATGATATATTTTGTAAGTTTTATCATTGCATAAGCAGCACCGGAATATTCAATAAAAATTCCTTCAGTTATCTCTGCTTCAGCTTCAGGCATATCAAATGGGACCAGTGCCAGTTTTGCCTGGATACAAAAGATACCTGCAATGAATAAAAGCACTCCTGAAATACTTCCGATAAACGGAGATCCGGCCTGCTGTGCATGTATAATTGAGTATAGATCAAAGTGTTGCCCGCATTTCATAATAATCCCGGATATTACCAGGAGAAAAGTCAGCTCATAACTCAGGATAAGTTTCATCTCCCTCGATCCGCCAACTGCAGCAAGTGGATTTCCTGAAGCAAGTGCACCAATAATGTATGAGAATGATGGGATTGTAAGCAGATAAAAGATAACAATCAGATCTCCGCGGAAACCTGTAGTTATATTTAATAAGGGCAGCAGAATGAAAACCCCTGCCATGGTAGCACCAAAAACAGCAAATATTGGTGCAATGAGAAATATTAAGGGAGATCCATACCTCGGCAGTATTGTTTCCTTGACCAGTAACAATTTGAAGAAATCATAAAATGGCTGCAAAAAAGGTGGTCCCTTGCGAAACTGTACCCTGGCGGTAATTTTCCTGTCGAACCATGAAAGGAATGCTCCGGTTACTGCGGCAAAAAGCAGACCGGGGAAGACAAGAAAATAAAAGAGGTTAACCGCCATAGTATTGGAATTTACTGTTTTTCAGTGATATATAAACAATCTTTTATAAGCACTTTTTCATTAAGGCTATATATATTCTTATCCGGCGACTCATCCTCATAAGTAAAAGTTGCCGTTCCCTCGGGACAAGCCATGATGAATTCTTCCATCTCTTTTTCATCGTTCAGATCATACAAGAGGTCTTTGTTCCTGTGGTGCTTAAAGAAATCCGTCATCATGGTTCCGAAAGGACATATTGTAACACATGATTTGCATGAAACACATAGATTTGTATAGCGTACAACAACCCCATTTTCATCTTTTTCCAGGGCATCAGCAGGACAAACGTTGATGCATGGAGCATCCTCGCATTTTCTGCAGGTGAACCTGAATGCAGCAAGCTCACGGATAGTCTTTAAACCGTTATTATTAATTGACGGATAGAAATATGCCTCAGGTAGTACCATCTTTGAGTCTTCAATCATGGCAGTACGAAGCTTAATTATATCTATCAGGATCTTCCGGGTCATTTTATATTAAACATTTAAGAAATCAATTAATTCTAGATAGTTTTTTACCCCCTTTCCTGTTTCCCCCAAGGGGGAAATGATTAACTCCTTCCCCCGTGAGGGAAGATTGGGAAGGGGGTCTGAAAGATAATTTTGAAAGCATAAAACTGTTATGTAAAACTAAAAACCTTATATTATGATAGTCATAAAGTCAACTGGTTCATTAACTGGAACCTTGTATCGCTCAAACGGTGAGAAATTGTCTGGGCAATTTTTGACATTGTTTTAAATCCGAATTCACAATTTTTTTCAAACTCATGAGTGAGTTTTTTGGCATCAATGGCCAGAACTTTAGTAGGACAAGTGGCCATTACCCATGCTGTAGAGATGTATGGGCTGAACACTGCAGACCATGAGAATAACTGTCCATCCTCTAGTGTGCCAAGACGAATTCTCTTTTCCTTTGCAATGCTTATTCCAAGAGATAAGCATCCGGAAAGCAGTATATAAATCTCTTTAAGCTCGTCATACTGTTCAAACAATACATCTTTTACTTTGAATTCTTTTATGGAGCTTATACCAATAAATATTTTCAACTGATCATCTGTGTAATCGTCAAAAAACCGGACATTTTTCAAATCTTCAATTGTAATTTTCATGATCTGTCAACTTTAATTTTAAACAGGACAAGATAATTCTCTGAATTCTAATCTTCTTATTTCCATATTTCAGGATTATGTTTTATCTCATCATAAGTAAAAACAGGACCGTCCCTGCAAACAAAAAATTCTCCCATCATGCAATGCCCACATTTCCCTAAACCACACGACATATTTTTTTCCATCGAGAGGTAAATCTGATCATCTTTATATCCCATTTCAAGTAACCTTATAGTTCCAAATTTCATCATGATCGGTGGGCCGCATACTACTGCGACAGAATTCTTTATATTAATTTTAATTTTATTCAGTAGAGTTGTGGCAACTCCCACTGAACCATCCCAGTCTTCATCGGCTTTATCTACCGTACGATAAGCTTCAAACTTTTCAATGCTGTTTAACCTGTCAAAAAGAGGTTTGTAGATACAATCGGCAGGAGTTTTGGATCCATAGCAAAGGATGACTTTAACCAGCTTATCTTTAATACTTTCGAGTGTATATAGAAGCGATCTGATGGGAGCAAGGCCACAACCACCACCCAGTATGAGCACTTCTTTGCCAAAGAATGCTTCGACAGGATAACCTCTTCCATACGGACCTCTTATTCCCATAAGAACTCCGGGTTTAAGCATATGCATATACTCTGTTACATATCCTGTTTTCATTACTGTCACTTCAAGCTTTTCTGTAATCAGGGGTGAAGAAGAGGGTGTAAACGGAGCCTCTCCTACTCCATCTACAGATAATTCGATAAACTGGCCAGTTTTAAAAGAGAACTTATCTTCAGGTACCACTACAAATGTTTTAATAGAGGGTGATTCCTCAATAACATCTGTCAGTCTGGCCCTTATCGGAGTATATATGTTCCTGTTATCCTGCATTAATTACTATTTTACAAGTTCCATAAATATTTCATTTTTATTGATCTTTCCTATACAGGCATCGATACATCTGCCACACCCGGTGCAGGCAAGGGAACTGAACTTTTCAGGTTTCCATACATATTTGCACATATACCTGTTTCTGAATCGGTTGTGAAGTTCAAACAAGGCATCTTCTCCTCCTGCAACCCTTTCAAATCCAGGATACTGGCATGCATCCAGTTGTTTTACCTTTTCAAGACCTGGTTTGTCGATAAGAAGAAAACATGTACATGTCGGACAGATAGTCGTACATGCGCCACATGAGACACAATGTGCTGCATACTTTTCCCAGATATTTTCTTTTGCTTTAATGATAAGTTCCCCGGTATTTTTATAATCAGGTAATCCAACGTTTGAGGTCATAAGCAAAGTTTCTGTTGCATGTTGTTCTTTCTCAATGGCTGAAACTAAATTTTTATCTTCAAGAGATTGCATCATCGGGATTTTTTTAACAAAATCTTCTCCCTTTGCGGATAATATTCTCAGAACAATTATTCCATTGAGATTAATCACTGCCAGATCAGCATTAGTTTCTGAATATGGCTTAATGTTATAAGACAAACAGTGGCAATTTTCCTGTATTCCAAAACAGTCGGACGCTATCAGAATAGTGTTCTCACGACGGTTCCTGTAGAAAACATCATTAAACTCAATATCGAGATATATCTCATCCAGAAGACCTAATCCTTCAATGTCGCAGTTTGGGATACCCAGAATTATTCTTGGCTTTTCATCAATCCTTTCTAATGTTACATTTTCCTTAACCGGAAGAAAGAAACTTTTCAGAGGGGTTGCAGGTTTAGGTTTATTATATGAGATTTTTAGGATATCTCTTGGTTTGATTAATTCATAATCAAGACCATATTCATTTTCGACACTTGCAAAAATGGTGTAGGATAATAACAATCGTTCAATAGTTTTATCCCATTCTTCCTTTGGTATGCATTTATATTGCATTTATGTGAGAAGATTCACATATAAAGTTAAAATCTACGTATATAAAAGTCAATAAAATAATGTTTATTTTTATTGTTAAAAATCATAATATATCATAAAATGCAGATTATCTGATATATAAAAATATTTTTCTTTTTAGAAAGGATTATTTAACTTGCGTAATGAAATAAATAAAAAAAAATTGATGTGAAACGATTCACAAAAAACATTATGAAGAACAGCCTGAAAAGGATTTTTCTTTATCGGGCATGTCTTGTAAGACTCAAATTGATGGGAGTCGAAAAAGTCTTCTCCTTAACTTTAGCAAATGAAACAGGAGTCACCCCTGATCAGGTCAGAAAAGATTTTTCCGAATTCAATATCAGGGGAAACAAACGAGGAGGATATTATATAAATGATCTGCTTGAAAAGATGGAAAAATTGTTCCATGCCAATAAAGACAATAACATTGTGCTTATAGGGATGGGGAATATGGGTCTTGCATTATCGAAGTATAGTAAATTTGTTCAACGAAATATGAATATTGTTGCCACTTTCGATATCGATCCTTTCAAGCAGAAAATTAGATCCGGAATCCCTGTATATTCGATGAGCAGGTTACAAGAAATCATCGACAGGTTCAGAGTCAAAGTGGCTATTCTTGCTGTGCCGGAGATTTCTGCCCAGGAAGTTGCTGATGAACTGACTAGGTACGGTATAACGGGGATAGTGAATTTTGCCCCCGTACTGTTGAAAGTGACCCAGGAGGTGATCATTAATAATGTAAATCTTTGCGATGAACTTGAAAGTGTAATATATTATGTTCACAAACAGATGAATGCTAATGGATCTAAAAACCTAGAGCTATTATACAAGGATATGAAATACTGATTAAGGGGTTAGTCCAGGGAGTCGGATTCCGACCTTATATCTGCAGGATAGCCGCTAAATACGGTCTGTTTGGAGAAGTAGATAATAGAACCGATGGCGTTGCTGTAATTGTACAGGGGGACATTCAAACAATCGATCAGTTCGGTAATGACATCCTTCAGTATGCACCTCCGGCATCAAAGATTAAATCAATCGAGAGAACAGCTATTCAAATCAAAGGTTATAACAGTTTTAAAATAGTCAGTAGTAAAACAACTATTAACCAGATTACTGAAATAAGTCCGGATATCGCTGTCTGCAGTGACTGCCTGGATGATATGGAAAATGATCCTGAAAGAATTGATTACCCTTTTGTTAATTGTACCAATTGTGGTCCCCGGTTTACAATTATTGAAGGATTACCCTACGATCGGCCAAAAACCAGCATGAAAAGCTTCAGGATGTGCGAAAATTGTAATTCAGAATATTATGACATTCTGAATCGTCGTTTTCATGCACAACCCATCGCATGTAATTCTTGTGGACCTGTCTACAAGTACAAAGATTTCGGGAAAAGCTTAAGCGATATAAAACAGATGCTTGAAGAAGTTTCTAAGCAGATAGTTTCAGGCAAAACAGTTGCAATTAAAAGCCTGGGGGGTTATCACCTGATGTGTGATGCACTGAATAACAATGCTGTAAGCGACCTGAGATATAAAAAGCAACGGGATTCAAAGCCTTTTGCCGTCATGTTCCGGGACATTCCGGCTGTAAGAAAATATTGTTACCTTAATGAAATTGAAAAGAAAGAGCTGCAAAGTTGGAGAAGACCAATTCTTATTCTGAAACAGAAAGATATTTTATCTTATTCTGTCACTAATGGTTTGAATACAACCGGAGCAATGCTCCCTTATATGCCTGTACACTATATGCTTTTCAGAAACCTTAAAACACCCGCTGTGGTTCTGACCAGTGGAAATATTTCTGACGAGCCGATAATCATTGACGATCTTAGTGCGGAAAAACAATTGATGCCGATCTCTGACTCTATACTGAGCTATAACAGGCAGATACTTAACAGAACCGATGATTCGGTTATAAGAATAATTGACAAGAAGACAAGTATTTTCCGTCGTTCAAGAGGATTTGTTCCACAACCAGTTGATCTGAAATACAACGTTGAGGGTATTCTTGCTCTCGGTGCTGAACAGAAAAACAGTATCTGCATCGGAAAAGGTGACCAGGCAATAATGAGCCAGTATATAGGTGATCTGAAAAATCCTTTAACATATGATTTTTTTAATGAGACAATTGACAGGTTTTCAGATCTTTTCAGGTTTAAACCTGAATTTGTTGCTTGCGATCTCCATCCTGATTACTTCTCAACTTTTCATGCTGAACATCTTGAAGATGAATTAAATATACCTCTCCTCAGGGTGCAGCATCACCATGCTCACATTGCATCATGTATGGCTGAACATGGATTAGATGAGGAGGTAATTGGAATTAGCCTCGATGGAACAGGTCTGGGTACGGATGAGAATATATGGGGTGGTGAGTTCATGATTGCTGATCTGAAAGGATTCAGACGTTTTACCCATTTCGATTATGTACCTATGCCTGGTGGTGAGAAAGCAATCGATGAGCCATGGAGAATGGCATTCTCCTATATTTACCAGTATTTCGGAGATAGTTTTGATTATTCATCTGTACCCCTTTTCAATTCGATTGAAAAGAAAAAGTTATTATTAGTTAAAGAGATGATAGTCAAAAAAATAAATTCCCCCCTGACTTCAGGTGCCGGTCGTCTTTTTGATGCAGTTTCTGCAATTCTGGGATTTTGTTCTGTTGCAACATTCGACTCTGAAGCACCCATGCGGCTTGAATCTGCTATTGATGGTAATACAAATGATTATTATCCTTTCATGACAGATAAAACCATCGTTTTTGCAGATACAATAAAGGCAATTTTGGAAGATTTGCCAAAAGTAAATTTTTCTGTCATCTCAGCAAAATTTCACAATACAATTGCCCGGGTTATACTTGAAGTTTCAAAGCAGATCAGGAAAGAAACAGCATTGAACAATGTTGTTTTGTCGGGAGGAGTTTTTCAGAATAAATATCTTCTGGAAAAATCAGTGTACCTTTTAAACTTTAGCAGGTTTAAGGTCTTTACAAATCACGTCGTCCCGGCTAATGACGGAGGTATATCCCTGGGACAGTTAGTAATTGCTTCAAAAACAAGAAGATAATGTGCCTTAGTATTCCAGCGAAGATCGTGTCCATTGATGGCTGTATGGCAGAAGTGTCTGCCGGAGGTGCTATATTTAAGGCAGGTCTGCACATGATTGAAAATGCAGAGGTCGGAGACTATATCCTGCTTCATGCCGGATTTGCAATCCAGAAGATAAGCGAAAAGGAGGCTGAAGAAACATTAAGATTATTTGAAGAGATAAATGATTCTCTGAATGAATGATATAGAATGAAGTACATTGATGAATACAGAAATAAAGATTTGATCATTAAACTCACGGCTCTGATAAATACTTCGGTACGACGTGATTATACCTTTATGGAAGTATGCGGAGGTCATACAGCTGCTATACACAGGTTTGGTATTCCATTTTTGCTTCCCGATAGTATTAAGTTGATCTCAGGTCCGGGCTGCCCGGTTTGTGTTACAGGAACAGATTTTATTGATAAGTCTATCGCTTATTCAAAAATTAAAGAGGTTATCATATGCACTTTCGGAGATCTTTTAAGAGTTCCCGGATCAACCTCATCTCTGGAAAAAGAGAAGACAGCAGGAGCGGATATCAGGATCGTTTTTTCAGGGCTTGAGGCTCTTGAGATAGCAAGGTTCAACTCTGAAAAAAAAGTTATTTTCCTGGGAATAGGATTTGAAACAACTGCACCCGGGACTGCAGTTACAATCAAACTCGCTAAAAAGGATATTATAAAGAATTTCTTTCTATTATGTGCACATAAGATTATGCCTCCGGCAATGGAAGCTATTATAAAAGAAGGGGTTAATCTTGACGGGTTTATCTGCCCCGGACATGTTGCCTCAATCACCGGCTCAGCAATATTTGACTTCATTCCGAGGAAATATAACCTGAGCTGTGTCGTCACTGGATTCGAACCAGCCGATATTTTGCAATCAATTCTGATGCTGGTAAGGCAGGTTAACCATGATGTTCCTAAAGTAGAAATTCAATATAGCCGTGCAGTTACGCGCAACGGCAATATTATAGCACAAAAAAATCTATCCCAAATCTTTGAGCATTGTGATGAAATCTGGCGTGGCTTTGGTATAATTCCCGGCAGTGGACTTAAACTACGAAAAGAATATGAAGAATTTAATATAGAGAAAATAATACCGTTACATATTAAATCAAAGGTGGAAGATGTTTTATGTATTTGCGGAGACATACTGAGGGGATTAAAGACACCTGAAGACTGTGCTCTTTTTGCAAAAAAATGTGTTCCTGAAGATCCTACAGGAGCATGTATGGTTTCAAATGAAGGAGCTTGTAATACATGGTATAAATATAGAATTGATGAATGATTTTATCTCTTTGAACCATGGAAGTGGCGGTAAGTTATCACGCGATCTGATTGAAAAGGTGTTTATGAGAAGTTTCGGTATGGCTGAACCATTGACTGATTCTGCTGTTCTTGAAAATTCAGGATATAAACTTGCCTTTACAACTGATTCATACGTTGTTGATCCAATATTTTTCCCCGGCGGCAATATAGGTAAACTGGCTGTATGTGGTACTGTAAATGACCTTGCAGTATCCGGAGCTGATCCGAAGTATCTTGCCGCTTCATTTATCATTGAAGAGGGTTTTCCAGTGAATGATCTTAAAATAATTGCTGAGTCGATGGCCAAAGAAGCTATCAATGCTGGAATTAAGATCGTTACAGGTGATACAAAAGTTGTTGAAAAGGGGAAATGCGATAAACTGTTTATTACAACTTCCGGGATCGGCATTCTTAATCCTGATATGGAACACATCAGTACAGGTAAACGAATTAAACCTGGCGATAAATTGATTATCAATGGTCCTCTTGGGAATCATGCCATTGCAGTACTTGGCGCCCGTAACAAGCTAGGCTTCACCACACCTGTTAATTCAGATTGTTCATCATTAAATCATATGATATACAATGTGCTGCAAAGCTGTAAAGAGATTCGCTTCATGCGCGACCTGACAAGGGGCGGGCTTGCTACTGTATTAAATGAGCTCGCCTCAATGATTGGGTTTGGTATAACTATTGATGAGGATTCCATTCCCTTGGATGATCCTGTTAAGGGATTATGTGAAATGCTGGGTTTTGATCCGTTGTATCTTGCAAATGAAGGGAAAGTCCTGATAGTTGCAGGTGCCGGGGAAGAAACAAGAGTTCTTGAAATTCTCAGGTCCGATCCTTTTGGAAAAGATTCAGAAATAATCGGCGAGATTATTGCTGCTAAAAGAAACTATGTCATCTTAAATACATCTATAGGAGGTAAACGTATTCTTGATATGCTATCAGGACAACAGCTTCCAAGGATTTGTTAGATTATAAATATGCATGAATTAAAGATAGCAGAAGATCTCTCAGTGATAGTGCTTGATACGGCACTTGATAATAATCTGTCAAAGGTTACTAAGGTGAATGTAATTTTCGGACAGATGATACAGATCGTGCCTGATATCTTTGAATTTGCTTTCAGGGAAATCGTAAGAAATTCCATTGCCGGGGACGCTGAAATAAATATCGAGATTTTACCGGTGAAAATGAAATGTACGACTTGCGGAAGTGCGTTTCAGGTAAAAGAAAACAGGTTTGCATGCAATATTTGCAGTTCAACTGATCTTGGAATTATACAAGGTAAAGAATTATTTATTAAAAGTATAGAAGGGGAATAGATATGGAAATAAAAATAATGAAGAATATCCTTGACAGGAACCAGAATAAGGCCAATGAGATTAGGAATTTACTCATATTGAAGAAAATATTGATGGTGAATATAATAAGCTCACCTGGTGCTGGAAAAACGACTCTGCTGGAACGCACATGCGATGCTCTTGGAGCAAAGTTCAGGATTGGAGTTATTGAAGGTGACATAACAACAGACAGGGATGCTCAACGTCTGAAAAAATATAATATTCCAATTGTTGTTATAAATACTGAAGGAGGTTGCCATCTTGATTCTAACAGCATCTCAAAAGTCCTTGATTGTTTTGATCTTGACAACCTTGATGTTCTGTTTGTCGAAAATGTTGGTAACCTGATTTGCCCATCACAATTCGATCTTGGTGAAACCTTTAAACTGGCAATAGTAAGCACAACTGAGGGTGACGATAAGCCTGGTAAATACCCTATGCTTTTCAGGGAAGCAATAGCTGTTCTGCTCAATAAGATTGACCTGATCCCTTATACAAATTTCAATTTCGAAAGCTTTAATTCTGATTTAATAAAAATCAATTCTCAAATACCTCTTTTCCAAATCTCATGTACAAGAGGAGATGGCTTGACAAACTGGTATAAGTGGATAGCGGATCAGATTATTTTTTCGCGATTATAAAGCGTTAGCAACCTTGCAAAGAACAGATCTTTGTATAGGTAAGAAAAATTTTCAATCAAAAGAAATTTACTAGATATTAAACTAGTGTCATGTCAATTATGATATGACACTAGTATTCTTTCCTAAACCATCAATTGAGAAAATAAATGGAAATTATTTCAGTGTTTCTATATCCAAAATTACAAATGAGTTGGGTTTTACAGGTGGCCTATGGTTAGCAGCAGTAGGTGCTGACTCATACTCGGCTGTAGTCAAATACAAGTGGTGAGTAGTCTTGTCAATAGCTATGGTTTTCGCTCCTGGTTGCGTTGTTATGGTTTCAAGAACTTTAAAGCTATTTTTGGTCTCTTCCTGAACAACAGTTATTGAGCCTTCTCCATTAGATGCGTATGCACGTTTCTTTTCAGGGTCAAATACCACACCATCGCAACGGTCGCCAATAGGCAAGGTAGTGATTACCTTGCCCGTTTCAGCATCAATAACTACCATTAATTTGTTGCCACATACGCTAAATAAACGATGATTTTGATTGTCCAAAGCTAATCCGCTGGGTTCTTCTCCGGGGGCAATTGGCCAATTTTGCTCAACTTTTAACGTCGCTGAATTTATAACATTAATAACACTTTTGTCTTCTATGTTTACAAAAACTTTCCCTTTACCATCAGTAGTCGAAAATTCAGGTCTCCCATCAAGAGGTATAGTGCCTATTACCTTATTATCTTTAGCGTCGATAACAGTGGAATTGTTACTTCTGCCATTGCAAGTAAAAACCTTTTGAGAAAATGGATCATATAAAATAGCATCAGGGTTTTGACCTGTTACCTGTATTTTTGTAATAACTTCAAGAGTCTTAAGATTAAAAACGGTTACAGATGAGTCCCGTCCATTGCTCGTAAAACCTTTATTCAGATCATTAGCAATTGCAATTCCATGAATACCTTTTGTATCTGGAATAGTGCCAATCAATGTCCCGGTTTTGATGTCTATGGCTTGCGCAACAGTTGCATGCGATACAAATATTCTGCCATTGACTTCATCAACGTTAAGATAGTCCCAACCTCCTTCACCCTCTACATGGATTTTATTCCCAATTTTGTAGTTCGTTTGACCGATCAGGTAAGAGCTGCTCATAATCAAAGCAGTACAGCTAATTATAAAAAATGCTTTTTTCATAAAATAAAGTATAATGGATTAACTTGGTAAATTAAATACTATGTATAAAAGTACTATTCAATTATGTTTTAAATCTGTGGAATCAAAAAATACTTTCTCAACCAAACATTTGTTTTGTAATCTGAATCTTATAGTTTCATAATTTATTCGTTTCTAGATGTTAATATCCGTACGCCAGATTAATGATTATAGGTTTTTGATTTTAGAGAGTGACGGAACAACCCCTTAATTATTTTATTTAATAAGTCTAATAAAAATGAAGATATTTTTAAGGAAAACCATACTTACAGATTAATTACAGAATTAGGATCTAACTTTACGGCAAGATTCATTAGAAATGAAGATCCTGATAATTGAAGATGAAAAAGAACTGGTAGGAACAATTAAAAGCTTCCTAGAGCCAGAAGGATTCCTTTGTGAAACAGCCTTAACATATTTTGAAGCAGAAGATTCTTTATCAACTTACATTTATGATATTATCATTCTTGATCTTACTCTTCCGGGTGGTGATGGGCTTGACCTGATAAAGCTTATAAAGGACAAAAACAGGCAAGCCGGCTTACTTATAGTGTCTGCGAAGAACTCCCTTGATGACAAGATCAGGGGACTCGATATGGGAGCGGATGATTATATCACCAAACCTTTCCATCTTGCTGAGCTTAATTCACGTATTAAATCACTTGCGCGAAGGCGACATTTTGATGGAGCAAATGAATTAATATTCAACGAGATAAAAATAAATACAGATTCAAATGAGGTGTTTATTAATGAAACAATACTTGACCTGACAAAGAAAGAATTCGAGATTCTGCTTTATTTCATTGTTAACAAGAATAAAGTAATAACGCGTGAATCAATTGCCGAGCATGTCTGGGGAGATAATATCTCATACTCTGATAATTATGACTTCATCTATAGCCATATTAAAAATATCAGAAAAAAAATTGAGCTTAATAATGGCAGAAACTATCTTCACAACATGTATGGGATCGGATATAAGTTTTCAGAAAGATGAGACTCCTTCAAAAAACGAACAGAACCTATTTCCTGATTTCAGGTACAGCCTTTATAATTGCCGGAGTTATATTCTTCTTTGTTATCAGCTTTTTTTTCAAAGACCAGCTTAATGAAAAGCTATTTCATGACATAAAAAACATAACAAGGTCAATTAAAAAAAATGGGACTTTGCCAAATTATTATCCGTTTATCGATATAAGAGAAGTCCCGGCACAATCAGAACGGTCATTTAAAATCATCGATACTCTTATTTTTAATGAATTCGAAAAAAGAGAAATCCTTTTTCGGCAAATATGCCTGATACGGGTCATTAATGGAAAGGAATACTTCATTGCAGCCAGGGATACTTCGATTGAAGAAGATGACCTACTGGAGGTAATTGCGATAGTAACAGGTTTGGTTTTTGTACTTCTTCTGGTCAGCCTTTATTTCATCAACCGGAAACTTTCTATGAAAATTTGGCAGCCATTTTATAAAACATTAGACGAACTTAAAGAATTTTCTCATGACAAACCGGGATTCAGACTCTCATCCGAAAGTGAGCTTTTTGAGTTCACAGAACTCAATAAAACACTTGAAAAGCTAACCAAGAAAGTGATTTCTGATTATCAGTCACTAAAAAGGTTTACAGAAGATGCCTCTCATGAAATACAGACTCCTCTTGCAGTCATTCAATCAAAACTCGAGACACTCATGCAATATCCCGATTTAAAAAAAGAGCAGGCTGAGCTTATCAATTCTGCATATGTTTACACTCTTCGGATTTCGAAACTTACTCAGACTCTTTTGCTTTTAACTAAAATAGCCAATGATCAGTTTCCGGATAAAAAGGCAATAAACATGGCTGAACTTATCGGGGAGAAAATAAAGATGTTTGAAGATCATATTTTAGAAAAATCATTGACACTTAATGAAGATATTAAACCCGATTGCTTTCTTGAAACAAACTTTTTTCTTGCAGAATCGCTTGTAATCAATCTTATTGGCAATGCGGTAAAACACAATATCAAAGGAGGAATAATCAAAATCAAACTAGATAAAACTCATCTTGAAATTTCTAATAGCGGGGAAATACTCCCCATACCTAGTTCGAAGCTATTCGAAAGGTTTTATAAAACCGACAAGTCATCTGATTCATCAGGGCTTGGTCTCGCTATAGTCATGGAGATCTGCAGACTTAATAAATGGGAGATTAAGTATGTGTATGAAAACAATCTCCATACAGTGATTGTAAATTTTTAGATACAAAATCTTTACAGATTCTCATTATACCTTTACAGCATAAAACCAAAAAATAAATTATATGAAAAATTTTGTTATTCTGATCATCGCATTTTCAATGATCTCTTTTTCAGCATTCAGTCAAAAGAATCCTCCGGAAAATGTTAAAAAGGAGTTCTCTAAAAAATACTCTTCTGCTCAATCAGTAAAATGGGAAAATGAAGAGAAAAATGAATGGGAAGCTGAATTTAAGATGGATGGAAAAAAAATGTCCGCCAGCTTCGACAATTCAGCTAAATGGATTGAATCAGAAACTGAAATTACCCAAAAAGAACTTCCATCTTCTGTAGTAATGACTTTAAACAAAGATTTTCAGGATTATAAAAAAGGCCATATCGAAATTTTTGAAAGTCCTGAAATGAAAGGTTTTGAATTAGGTCTGAAAAAAGGAGAAGCATCACTTGAGGTCATTTTTGACAATAAGGGGATTATTCTCAAAAAGACAAATGTAAAAGAGGAAGATGAAAAAGCTGAAAAAGTTAAGAAGTAGTTAATAGGGTTTAGTTGATTAAAAAACCGATATGATGACCGGTTTTTCTATTGACTAATTATTATTATTATTTAATTTCCCATTTATGTTTTCTTCAAATTCTTTTTCTTCTTTTGCGTCTTCTATTTAATCTCTACATATTGAATGATTAGAAAAACAAATTAGTTTTATACATAATGAATTCACACTATATTAAACCTTTTATTTTTGTTGTAATAATTCAACTCTTCTTTTGTGCTTTGTTAAGCGCCCAACAAAAACTCAATACCACAATTTCGGGTAAAGTATTTGATAAATCCACTAATGGACCACTGGAATATGCAACAATTACTTTAATAAGTAAACAATCGGGAAACGTAATAACGGGTACTGTGGCCGATGTGAAAGGAGCATTTGCGATATCCAATGTTCCTTTAGACACCTATATGTTAAATATTGAGTTTATTGGTTATGAAAAGACAACATTAGATAACGTCAGCCTTACAAGCAGTAAGCATTCAGTTGCATTGGGAACGGTTTTTCTTTCTCCTTCAATGCAGAGTCTTCAAAGTGTGACAATAGTTGGAGATAAACCTATCGTTGAAAATAAAATTGATAAAATTGTATACAATGTCTCAAATGACATTACTTCACAGGGTGGAGCAGCTATTGATGTACTCAAAAAGGTGCCACAGGTAACAGTTGACATAGACGGAAATGTAGAATTACAGGGTAATTCCAATATTCGTTTTTTAATTAACGGCAAGCCTTCAAGCGTGTTTGGAAACAGTCTTGCTGATGCTCTTGCATCTATTCCTGCCAGTCAGATTAAAAGTGTGGAGGCGATTACTAATCCGGGAGCCAAGTATGATTCACAAGGCACTGGAGGAATTATTAATATTATTCTATATGACAATAAGATGCAGGGGGTAAATGGTAATATCAATTTATCCGCAGGGTCAAGATTGGAGAATGGCTCTCTGAATCTGAACATAAGACATAATAATTTTGGTATCAATGCTTTTTTTAGTGGCAATGCTGCATTAAAATCTGAGTTGCCATATTCTCAAAACCGTTTCGCAACTGACACTTCTGCTAAAACAATTACCAACATGCTACAAACGAGTCGTACAGATTTTATAAGAAATGGCTTCCGATCAGGTGTTGGTTTTGACTGGAATATTACAAAAAATGATATCATTACAGGCTCTTTGGGCTATAATCATTTTGGCAACAGTAACCAGGGGCTTACAAATCAGGAAGAATTAACAAGTGATTATTTATCTAATCCAATCTCGGATATATTTTCTTTACGTAATTCAGACAGTCGCTCCAGGACTGGATCTATTGACTATAGCCTCGATTACAAAAAGAAGTTTAAAAAAGAAGGACAGGAATTGGAGATATCCTACGATGCAAGCAACGGGAAACCTTATAGTACTTATATTCAGTCGCAATCATATGAAGGACAAGCGATTCCTTTTTCAGGATCATCAAGCACAAATCCTGGAACAGATAACGAGATAAACTTATCAATTGATTATGCACATCCTGTAAATAAAAACTTCTTAATAGAGACAGGGGCAAAGATGGTAAATGAGAATATTACCAGCATTGCTGATGTTAGTGTATTCAACCCTTCAAATGATCAGTTTATACCCGATCCATTTCAATCATACCATTTTAATTATACTATGAAGGTCTATGCAGGTTATCTTTCTACAAACTTTAAATTGGTTAATTGGCTTAATGTTAAAGCAGGAGCCAGATATGAATATACTGATGTGAGTATTGATTTCCCAAATAATACTATTCCTTCATATGGTACTTTTGTACCCTCGGTTGTTTTGTCACATGATTTTAATAAAGGCCAATCTTTGAAACTGGCATATGGGAAACGCATTGAACGTCCGGAGTATAGAGATTTGAATCCCTTTATCAATTTAAGTGATCCGTATAATATTACAACAGGTAATCCATTATTGAAACCTGAAATTGGGAATAACTTAGAATTAGGCTATAGTAATACATTTAAAAAGGGAGGGAATATTTATATATCGTTGATAGAACGCATCAACACTAGCGATCTTAAACCGGTGACCACATTCTATCCTACCTACCTGATAGGTGATTCAACTTATACTAATGTATCGGTTACCAACCGACAAAACATAGGAGAAGAATATAATACAGGTATCAGTGCATCAGGTTCATATCCTATCACAACCAAATTAAATTTGCGTGGAAATCTTATGGTTACGCATCGCTATACTGTAAATAATACAGGCATCGGCGACCAATCATCAGGATTAAGGGTCAGGTTTAACATGAACGCAACTTACCAGCTACCTAAAGATCTGGTGTTTGAGTTATTTGGTTTCTACAGTTCAGCAACACAAAATATACAAGGTAAGACTCCACAGTTTTTCATGTATACTTTTGCTTTAAGAAAATTGTTCTGGGATAAAAAAGCAAGCTTTGGATTTACTGCATCAAATCCATTTAACAAATATGTAAGACAATTATCTACCATTTCCGCAGAAAGCTATACATCGACGAATATACGCCTGATGCCATTGCGGTCTTTTGGAATCAGTTTTATGTACAAATTCGGTAAGATGGAATTTAGTAAGAAGAAGGAGGAGGATAATAATAATTTTATGAACGATACCTCTCCATGAGCCATGTAGTACCAATTAAAGTTATTATAAATGTTCGAATTTGTTGCTCTTTTATGCTAGATATCTCATACTTAATCTTTGAATCTTGATATTTACGTAAAAGGGGTTAGGTAGCTCTTACAAATTACAAAAGATATGTTTATCCATTTTAGTAAAATCTTGAGTAGGTGGATAAAAAAAAATGGCTTTGTGCGTTGTGCAGTATAATTTTGAAAACAGTTTTCCAGTAGGATTGTTAAGGTATAGCTAGATATATCTCATTATAACTCAGAAGAATATTGGATTTTTTAAATTGATGTATATAATATTCGACTAACTCATTAAAATTAAATCAAAAACAATGAAAAAAACGATCATCATCATGGCAGGTATTTTCCTGTCTTTACTTGGTCTTAATGGCCAGAGTGTTTCCAACTTATACAAGATTGTTCAGCAAATCCATCTGGGTGAATTCTTAGTTGGATGGATTTATATTTAAAAATACTTGACCTGTACTATAATTGCCTCATAACTTTATTTCGAGGCTTACAATTTAAAATTAGTGGCACCACAAGGAATCGTTCTGATGATTGTGACTTGCCATATAATATATATCAAAAGAATTTTATAATGAGAGGGATATAAGGAACTTCTTTTTACGTTTTACTTAAATAAACATATTTCTCCAATTTCTTTTTGTGGTTTCAGTTGTTTCGCTTGTTAAGGATTACATATTTTTTTTTGTTGGTTCTTTATTAACATAATAACCAAATAAATTCCAAATTGTCTCAGAACAAAAAAATGTTACTTATCAATAAGAAATACTTTTTTCCGATATATATATTTATAGTTCTATCTACCTATCTGAATTCTTATTCCCAGGTATCTGAAAAAACGATTATAGATGGCTTTGTTATTGATGCTAAAACAGGCGTTCCGCTTACCGGTACATCAGTTTTTCTGGCTAAGACAACTGTTGGAACTATAACTGATAAGGATGGAAAATATAGTATTGAGACATCATTTAAAGCAGATACAATTCTCTTTTCATTTATAGGTTACGAAACCGAATCACGAAAGATATCGATAGGTGTCAATCAGACTATCAATGTAAGATTAAAATTATCGGCAATTGTTCTCAACGAAGTGAAAGTAAATCGGGGAAAAACGAGCTACAAAAACAAAAATAATCTTGCCGTCGATCTTATTGAAAAAGTAATTGAGAATAAGGATGCAAATAAAGAAGAAAAATACAATTACCTGGAATACAAAAAGTATGAAAAATTACAGTTTGCTTTAAGCAACATAACTGAAAAGTTCAAAAAGGGTAATCTGTTCGGAAAATTCAGGTTTGTCTTTGAAAACATAGATACAACAAAACGAATAGGCAATAATGTTCTTCCTCTTTATATAAAAGAATCAATATCTGATCATTATTATAGAAAAGATCCTGAAGCTATAAAAGATATAGTCCGTGACGAGAAAACAACGAATATTGACGAATATCTTGATAATAAAGGTATTTCTGCACATCTTGATTATTTATATCAGAATATAAATATTTACGACAATGAAATTTTGTTTCTGACAAACAAGTTCGTAAGTCCGATTGCAAAAAGTGCCCCTGTTTTTTACAAGTATTACATTATAGATACCTTGTCCGTTAGTGATATTAAATGTATCAGGTTGTTTTTTGAACCACGAAACAAATCTGATTATCTTTTCCATGGTTATCTCTACATAACCCTTGATAGTAGTTTTGCTGTTAGAAAGATCGACATGGGGTTAAATAAGAATATAAATGTTGATTGGGTACAGGATATCACTATCACGCAGGATTTTGAACAGTTCGGACATAAGACCTGGTTGCTTGCAAAAGACGAAATCTCAATTGATTTTGGTTTAGCTAAAAACTCAATGGGTTTGTATGGGCAACGTACTATTACCTATAAGGACTATAAAATCAATGAGCCTATTGATAATAAAGTCTTCAGAGGCCCGGAGAAAGTTGAGAGGCTTGAACCATCTGCAAGCGGAGCAGAATTTTGGGAATCAAAAAGATATGTACCTCTGACCAAATCAGAAAGTGGAATCTATTCAACGATTGACAGCATAAAAAAGATTCCCGCATTTCAAAGAAGGATGAAGATACTGCTGTTAATAACTACCGATTTTCTGAATCTGAATAAAGTAGAATTAGGACCTTTCGATAGTTTTTACAGCTATAATCCAGTGGAAGGATCCAGGTTCAGGCCCGGAGGGAGAACTACACCTGAATTCAGTAAAAAATTTAATATTGATGGTTACCTTGCATACGGCCTGACTGACAAAATGCTCAAGTATAATTTAGGTTTCACCTATTCATTAACACCAAGGTCAATTTACGTATTCCCTGTTAAATCAATCAGGATAAGTTACCAGAAAGAAGTCAGAATTCCGGGTCAGGAACTTCAGTTATCAGAGGATGATAACATATTATTATCCTTAAAAAGAGGGATAAACGATAAATTCTTTTTAAACAAAACTTTTAAAACCGAATTCCTTAATGAATTTGAAAATCATTTTTCTTACCTGGTAGGGTTTAGCTATATCAGGCAAGCTCCATATGGTAATCTACATTTCAATGCTGATAATTATTTGTCATTGATAAATGGAATCAGCAATATAAATATATCTGAGTTTTATCTTAATCTGCGTTGGGCTCCCAATGAAACATTTTATCAGGGGAAATTATACAGATATCCCGTTCGTAACAAATACCCGGTTATTCAGTTAAAATGTGCAGTTGGATCAAAATTGATATATAACGATTTTAATTATCTGCGGTTACAGATGAGTGCAAGCAAAAGATTTTATGCTTCAATTCTAGGATATGGGGATATTACATTTGAGGCAGGCAAAATAATCGGGAATGTACCTTATCCTCTCTTGTTTATACACAGGGCAAATCAGACATATTCATATCAGAAGAATTCTTACAGCATGATGAATTTTCTCGAATTTGTTAGTGATCAATATGCTTCGATTAATGTAGAGTATTGTTTTAACGGGTTTATTTTAAATAAAGTCCCTCTGGTAAAAAAACTCAAGCTTAGGGAATTGGTGACATGCAAGGTTTTATACGGAGGGCTTAGTAAAGCTAATAATCCTGATTATCAGAATAATCTGTTTAAATTTCCGACGGACATTAATGGTATACCCCTGACTTATACGCTTGGGAACCAACCTTATGTTGAGGCAGGTATCGGAGTTTCAAATATTCTGAAAATATTCAGGATTGACTTCGTCAAGCGTTTTACTTATCGGAATAATCCTTATATAACAAGTAGTGGATTCCTTATGCAGTTCAGATTTGATATTTAAAGATAGAATTCTTCCATTTTGCAAGTCATTAATCAAGTACCTGATCACATCTGCAATTTGTTGGAAAAGATATCGCAATGAGCTATAAGACAATCCGAAGGGATCACCATTTCCAAGACTTAAAAATATAAAGGATCACTGTTAATTGTTCAATAAACTTTGATAAATATCGATGAGTTTTTTTCTGATAATGTCTTTATCAAACTGTCTTAGTAATTGTTCCGATATTTTCAGACCTTCTTTATAGAATTGTTTATCCAGGATCATTTTTTTTGTAAGGTTGATAAATTCTTCTTTGCTGCCGGCTTTAAGATAAGGATTCTCGTAAAGAGATCTATACTCTTCTATATCTCTGTAGATCACAGGCATTCCGCAAGCAGCAGCTTCAATGGGTGCCAGAGGACAGTTTTCCTGATATGAAGGGAAGAGCATCAGATCTGCAGCTGCATAAATATAAGGCATTTGTTCCAGTTTAATCTGACCTACATTGATGACATTCTTTCCGGCATTACTTAGTCTCGCATTTATTCTGATAATCCCTTCTGTAAATCCTCCGAAAGGTCTGCCACCTGCCCATACAAATTTTACTTCGGGTATAGCTTCAGCTATATCAAGAAAATCTTCAACACCCTTTCTACCCACTAATTGTCCTACCCCAAGAACAACAAATTCATTTTCGGTTAAACCAAGCATCTGCCTGCCTTTTTTTCGATTTTCTTCCGTCCTCTTCCAGGTATCAATATGAACAGGATTATAGATTTTCACTATCCTTGTTTTAGAACCAGTATCAATTATTGCTTTTTCAACCATAGGAGAGACAGCAATACATATATCAGCATAAGAATAGACTATCTTTAAACCTAATTTGATAAATGGCATAAAAAGCCACCAGAGAGGCAAAGATCCCTTTATTGAATCAGGTATTACATGAACAGTGAACACTCGTCTTCCCTTATATTTTCTTCCTTTCCAGATATAATAAAGTCCGTATGTATGACCATGAAATACATCGCCTATACCCTCATTATTTACTACAACTTCAATATCATTTTTTTCCTTTAATAACTTAATATGATCCATGAAAGCAGTATGCACGCCTGTTGCTTTCATAATAAATGGAGTTACGGAGATCACATGAATTTTCATATCAGGTTTTTAAAATATTTTAATGGTGTACTCTGATAATTCCAGATTATTTAGGAATTGTTAATACCTCCTTTGTTTTACGTTTCCCCCTTTTTCTGTAATAATAAACAAAGAGAACCATACATAATATGGTTGCAAGTATAGCAAGCAAAATATATTTAAAACTGCCGATGTTCTTAGTAAACAGATCCCAGGAAGGGCCAATAATATAACCAATTATAACATAAATTGTTGCCCAGGTTGCAGCGGAAATTAATGCGATAGGTAAGAATATTCTGGGTTTGATTTGTAGCAGTCCGGAAAGAACAGATGTGTATCCCCTGGTAAAAGGGGTAACCCGGAAAATAAAAATACTCAACTTTCCACCGTCGGAGATTTTCCTGGTGAGTCGGTCTATCATCGTAGCAGATAGAGGAACCCATTTTGGTTTTTTCTGCATGATATATGTCCCGGCGTTATAAAATATAACATAAAGTATGTTGGTTCCGATAAAATCAGCAGATATTACTGTAAGTATAACAGAAGGAAAATACAGAAGTCCTTTGAACGATAAATAACCTGAAAACATAAGTACAAGCTCATTAGGAATTGGATTCGGCATACCTATTTCCTGGGAAAAAACCAGAATAAATATAGCCACATAGCCATACCTTGTTATAAAATAAACTACTTCTTCAGGCACTCTCTATGATAAAAATCTAAATAATATTTTTTCAGATGCTTAAGCAAAAAAATTCAAAATGATCTTCCGATTAAATATCAATTTAATTTCTTTTTGCTTTCAAAAATTCCCTTCACAAAGAAAGACATAATATGAATAATTGCGTTGCATCTAGCCCGAAGATTATTCTTTTAAATTTTTATAGGCACAGTACATAATATTTCACCATTAAACCTTTGTTTTTAGTCGAAACATTATCAAGGTGTTCGGGTTGATCTCTTTATGTTTTATTGAATAGTCCCTTCTTCAGAATTAAGTCCTGGGTGGATGGATATTTATTTAAACTAGAATTTTGTTCAGGCAAATTGTAAATTCGATAAGGGACATATTCTGTAAAAGTCTAAAGATGATCAATTTACTCTGACTTAAGTGGGTCCTAGTGCTTCATATATCTATACCAAAAAACCAGGAGGTAAATGGTGGGGACCATTTGCCCAATACGACCAGGACATACCCGTTTAAAAATCCGTCTCCTCTTTTGATGCTTTTCCATCCGGACATTCAGCTGCTGCATTTTCGATCGCAGCAGTATTTGCCTCGCAATATAACAATACAAAAGCAATCCCGATATTAAGTTATTTTATGGCAACACTTGTTGGTATATCAAGATTAACGGAACGTGCGCACTGGGCATCTGATGTTTTCGTCGGAGGGTTAATTGGATATGTATGTGGCAAGCAAGTCGTAGCTAATTTAATAAAACACATAAGAACCTATTTACTTACTTGTCATCAAAATCAAAAATCAAAACAGAATTCATTTTTATTCAAAATGGAAATCGAGCTGGATTCCTACTGAAATGGTAAAAAAACAAAATGCAATGTTCTAAAAGATAAATCATTTGGTAAAAGGAGTTCGGATATGCTCTCTTTACGTTGTATAATGAAATTCATAAGCCTAAGGTATCATTTTTTATTCACCTAAGTTCAACTAATAAGTGCAAAAGGCGTTG
>OCZT010001317.1_pt1 | contig 25554 bp, 21 predicted proteins | sample 1539031 | NCBI WGS metagenome assembly OCZT01 (sample SAMEA3539308, study PRJEB22396) | soil metagenome | biome: tundra; feature: field; material: soil | place: USA | collected 2010-05 | depth 0.15 m | reverse complement strand
GGGGGGTAGCCAGGCGGGATCGCAACACGAGCGCATAGGCGATCAGAGCCTCCTCGTGTGGGTGAGGATCACTTCCAGTTGCCTGGGATCGCGCGATCTCTGCCTCCACGAGCTGGATGTAGGAGCGAGCTAGTTCCTGCTCCTCCTCGGCTGTCAGACACTGCGGGCAGATGTCCTCGTCTGAGATCCGCGCCCACGTCTGACCCTCGAGTAGCACGCGCCCGTCAATGCCAGCCTGCTCGGACATGAACTCAAGTGCCGAGCCTGGCCCGGTCGACTCCTCAGGCCGACGAGCCCGACCGCAGCGAGAGCAGGTCACGACCATACGCCATCATACCTGGGGCGCCTTTTCGAGTGCTCTGAATAGGTCCGGCAGGATGGCCTAGCGGATCAACTCGTCGGATCGCACGCCGGCAAGCAAAGGTGATCCCGGTCCCGGCGCCACATCTACGTCGCTGGGATGCGTCAAGGCGTGGTCGTCTTCCGTGGGCGTGCGGGCGCGAGCTGCCCGATTCGGCTCTTGGACAGTCCGGTGGCCTTCCCGATCCGCTCGTAGGTCCAGCGCTGACGGACCCCCTGCAGTACCGCGCGGATGCGGGCTCGGGTGACAGCATCTAGGACTTCGCTGGTCGCGGTGCGAATGCTCTCGATCTCTTCGAGGTACTCATCGGTCAGGGGGAGTACTCCTTCGGCGTCGGATATCGCATTGATCCGGGCTTGGAGTTGCGCGAGGTCGAGGCCTGCTCTTTGAGATCGGCGGCTAGCTGACCGGCCACCTCGGGATCGCGGCGCACGTCTGCGCGGTCTGGTGTGCTCGCGGCCGTCATCGGGCGCTCTCCTCGCCGCCCTCGCCGCCGGCGAGCGTCTCGCGGACATCGGCGATGAGGTGGCGGGTGATGATGCTCCAATCCTCGCGAGTGGCCGATTCGACCACATCGGCGATGTACGCCGTCAGAGTCGCGGCAACGGCTGAGGGATCAAAGTGCCCCCCGACGACGTGCGCGAGGAGTAGGTCGTTGACATTCTCGGCCGTCGGTTCGAGGGAGGCACGAACCTCGACCATCGCACTCGGAGAGCGCGCGGCCGAGAGTTCCATCGCAAGCGATCTCTATGTTGGTCGACGGTGTCCGGTGAGGGTCTGGTCCGGCGAACCCACGGGGTCGGCTCGAGCAGCCGAACGGGAACGGGACGATGACCACCAACCATCGCGGCACTGCGGTACTTGGGCCGAGGGTGGCAAGGAAGGATCGGCTCACGGTCTTTGATAACTGAAGAAACTGAGGGTGTCAACGGTGTCAGCCCGTACGACCCCTTGGAGCAGTACGGCATCGTGCCCGGGGCGGCCGGTGGCGATCTGGGGTTGTGGATCTATCCTCGACCGGTGCGGGCGGCGCAGCCGCGACGACGATGGCGAGGACTGAACAGACGCCGTCAGCTTGCGATGGTGCGCTGGCATGATCCATCATTCCCAAAGTCCATGCAGGATGTACTTTGGGCGTGTTCGGTCATGAGAAACATGAGATAACGTCGTCAAAGTACCCTTTGCTTGTACTATGGGAGTATTTGATCATGGCTACACGGACCATCACGGATGCTGACCGCGGTCTGCTCGACGAGCTCGCGAGCGCCGGACGGCTCTACGTCCAGCTGCCCGAGGACGAGCGCATGGTCCGCAAGCATCTCAGGAGCAACGAGCGGCCGGCGCGCCGCCTGTCCGACATGGCCGCACGCAAGCAGGCGGTGCGCGTCGCGCATGGCGCGTATGTGCTCCTGCCGGCGGGCGCCAGGAGCCTGCGGCAGGCGGCAGACCGGCGGACGCTCGTCGCCGCCGCCCTCGAGAACCGCTGGAGCTACTACCTGGGCTTCGCGTCGGCGATCGTCGACCACGGGCTGACCGACGAGAGCCCCGGCGACCTGTATGTCGGCGTCGGCGGCACGCAGCTTCCCAAGCTCGGCGACTTGGCGGGCGCCCCGGTGCACCTGACCAGGGTCGCCTACGACAACGACGATTGCAGCGGATGGCTCGGTGTGGAGCGCAAGCGCATCCGCGGGCAGACGTTCTACGCCCGTTCCGGGATCGAGCGTACCCTGATCGACGCGCTCGACCGGCCCCGGTTGTGCGTGCGCCCGGAGATGTGGGTGCGCGCGTGGGAGCGCGCTCTGCGCGAAGGAGGCCTCGACCTTCCCCTGCTGCTCGACCTCGCTCGCCGGCGCAACCGCGCGGTATGTGCGCGCGCCGCGCTGCTGCTGCGGGAGGCCGGGCGCCCCCGCGAGGCGCGGCTGCTCATCGACCGCCCGCTCACCGGCCGGGTGCTGTTCGACGTCTCGAACACCGAGGCCGGGAAATGGCCACGCGACCGAGACACCGGGCTGCTGCTCAACGTCCCGCTACAGGCCATCGACGCCTGGCTGGAATACGGCAAGTGATCGCCGCCTGGCCCACCGGCTACGACGTCGAGCGCTACGCCGAGGAGCACGGCCTCGACTTCGAGGACATCACCCGGGACATCGTGCGTATCGCAACCATCGCTCACCTCCTCGACACCGGCGTCCTCGACGGCGACTTCGTCCTGACCGGCGGCATGGCGCTGCGGCTGCGCGGGTCTAACCGCTTCACGATCAAGGACACCGACAGCTCGCTACGCGGCCGCCTCGATGAGCTGGAGCTGACCGGCAAGCTGCGGCTCGACACCGACCAGCTGCAGGTCTACCCCGATCCCGGCACCAACTGGGGCCGCAAGACACCCAAGCTTGAGGTCGCGGGTTCGACCCCCGTCCGCCGCTTGCTGGTCCAGGGCCCGCATTTGGCTCTGTGGCGCGGTTTCGGGCTGATCGACTCGGGAAGCTAAGGCCGGTCAGGCACGGATAATAGCGGCCGAGGCGGCCGCCAGTCTGCGGTACCCGTGCGGTACCGTTTCGCCCGAGGTCCGGCACTCCCAGGCAGGCAATCGGCCCTGATCGCTCCCGAAAGTGGCCTAAGGGCCAGCGGAGTCGTCATGGGGAAAGCCCCGCTATCACGAGCAGCCAAACAGTGCGGCTGCTTGCAGCTCATAGTCGGTAGGTCCCTGGTTCGAGTCCAGGCGCGCCCGTTGTCGAAAGACCCTGCAACCAAGGGGCCTTTCGCGTTCTGGAGCCTCGTCCGTGGCCTCGAAAATCCGGCGGTGGTAACCCAAGTGGTAACCCGCGCCTCCGGATCGCTTACGAACGCGGCTCCCAAGGGGGGGCGTGCTCATATTTGGCGGCTGGCCCGCCGAGCGGTATGCCGTAGTCGATCGTCCCTTGGCCGGTCTTGTTGTCTCGCGCCTCCTTCTGCATGCCCGGTATCTGGGCAGCCGTGTTGGCGTAGATCGCCGACATGATCCTGTTGCCCGCGTCGTTATCGGTGGCGAAGATCATGTGGTAGACCGGAACGCCCGCCGTGTTCTTCAACTCGAACGCGTGCGTGTTCTGATAGCCAAGCTCGTGCTCCAAGCGCCAGCGCATCAGGTTGACGTACTCCTCGCGGGCCTGTCTCGCGTCGATCTCGCTGGCGACCCTCGCGTCGTAGATGGCTCGCCACCGTTCCGAGCCGAAGAGGCGTGTCGCTCTCGCTTCGTCCTTGGCGGACATCTTCCCCTCCTCCAACGCGAGCGTACGCACGAGACCGGCTGAGGGGAACAGCATCCATAGCTCGACCTTGTACTCGGGCTTGCCGGAGGCGTCGGAGCGGTAGCCGCGCTTATGGTCGGCGAGAGCGGCGATCGTCTCCCACTCCAACTCCATGCCGTCGGGGTCGAGGAAGGCGAACGTCGGCGCCCACTTCAGCGGGCGAAGTTCCTCAAGCACCTTCCGGATGGTTTCGTTCGAGTCCCCGGCAACGACCTTGATATTTCGCCCCGGATAGTCCTCGCGGAGCCGCTCCTCAAGCGCGCGGGCCCGGCCCTCCTTCTGCTCGAAATACCGGAAGTTCGTGAACCCCGTTCCGTTGCCGGCCTCTAGGGCGATCCGCGCGGAGCCAAGGAACTCCTCGCCGGTCAGGCGATCGACGCCGTCGCCCTCGCCGGCAAACGCGTCGAGATATATCCGCTCGCCCTGGCGCTGAGAGGCGGTCGCGAAGCGGTCGAGGTAGTCCTTCAGCATTTGCAGCTTGGCGCGGGTCCAGTAACCCCACGTGCGCAAGGCGCTGCCGCTCATGCCGTGGCGAGGACACGCGGTGTGGGCATCTCGTCCCAGGTGCGGTCCTCAAGCAACCTTCCTCCCGTCTTCGCGCGTACGCCGCCCCATTGCTTGAAGAAGAAGGCCACCTTCTCCTCGACGCAGCGGTCGCGGAGGTCTGTAATCCACTGCTCGCGGACTGGCCTGTTCTTGTAGCCCGACTCGCCACCGGCGATGAGCCACTGGACGCCATCGAGGTCCAGGCCCTCTAGCGGGCCAAGGAGCGGCTCGGCGCTGATGAAGCGCACGGCGGCGGGAACTTCTCGGAGTCGATCGGCGCGGTGGACGAAGCGCCGATTCTCGATCGTGACGCCCATCCAGACGTTCGGGTGCCACTCCAGGTCCGGAGCGAGGACGGCAAGCCGATCGTGGCGCTTCGTGAGGATCTGGAACGTGTGCCAGTGCGCCTGACCCATGACGTCGAAGACGGCTTGGATGAATCCGTCTGGGATCGACTCGTGGAAGAGGTCCGACATCGAGTTGACGAAGATGACCCGCGGGCGCTTCCAGCGAAGCGGCACATCGAGCCGGTCGTGCCAGAGCTTGAGGTCGAAGCCTTGCTCGTAGGGGTGGCCGGGGACGCCGCGGAAGCGCTCGGCGAAGGTCTCGGCGTAGCAGTGGGCGCAGCCAGGCGAGACCTTGCTACAGCCGGTGGCGGGGTTCCAACTCGCTTCGGTCCACTCGATCGCGCTTTTATCGGCCACGGTTCGAGCATAGTTCGACGGTTGCGTCCGGGGACCTGCCGCATATGCGAACATACGTTCGTACGGCACCCCGACCGTGTAAGCCGCCGTTGAGCTATCAGCTGCCCTGGACCGGGGCGAGTTGGGCTTCGCGATCATCCTTGCGAAGGAAGTCGCCGAGGATCGTGGCAGGCCCGTCGATCTTGATCTCGCGCTCCGCTTCCTCCAGCTGATCGCCGCCGAGAAGCCCGGTGCCTACGACGTCTGGTCGCTGAGGTGGCTCGGTCGATGAATCGCCGAGACGCCGGGCGCGACGATTAAGCGCTCGATATCGCCGCAGGGCTGGCGGCGCTGCCGGTTGAGCCGGAGGCGATCGAGACGATCAGGACTGTCTGCGGGGGGTATAGCCACAAGCGAACACAGTCCGGCCCCTAGTGGGTCGTTGTCCTAGTTCGCTGGTGGTTCCAGCAGTTGAACACGGCTCGCACGCATGGGTTTGGGCATGCACATGAACCAACGAGCTTGGCGGATGGACCACTAGTTCAGACTGTCGGGCCAAATGGCCTTTCACGTCCGCCTCCAGCGCCAGGTCCTCTTCACCGAGGAGACCTACAACCTGACCGAGGCCGACCTGCGGCGGCGCTTTGTTGAGCCGTGGCTCGCCGGCAAGCCGATCATCATCAAAGGGCGGACGTGGGTACCAGAGCGCTCACGTATCGCGATTCTCGAAGGCCCGGACCTGACCTCCACCCAGCGATCATGGGTCCAAGGCTGGACGAAGGCAATCGAGTTGAGCGAGAACGTGACCGACCGATTCCTGCATCCACCGCCGATCCCGGTCGAGCCCGAACATGGCGAGTCTCGGCCCGAGTCCGCCCAAGGCGAGAACGCGGAGTCAACAGAGGCGTCAGAGGGCTCGGCGAAACCCCCGAGCAAGGCGTGGTACCGGACGATGTTCGATGTCTCCACGGCGCGCGGAGCGTTCACGACGGCCCTGGCCGCCGGCCTCGCAGTCGTCATCGTTGCCCCGCTCGTGACGAGCCTTCCGTCGCTCCCTTACAAAGGGGCACGAAGCCTCTACTTCGCATTCGCAATCAGCGCAGGGGAAGCATTCGACCTCGAAAACGACGTTAGGCACCGGCCGTCCTGGCAGGGGACGCCGACGCTCTATGGCAAATCATTCAGTTACGCGGTCGACTCCGATGTTGGTAACTCGGACGGCGGTAATCCAGCGCAGACGAGCGGCATCGCTGTGGTGCACCATTCGATCTCCGAACTGGCAGAGAAAGCGGTCGAATTTGACGGCGTGCCGACCGAGTTCGTCGGCAGGGTGCGTTCTGAAATGACTGTCTCCTCTTCAGATCAGACCCCGCTCGCAACGGAACATGTGCTGACTGGAAGCAAGCTCGGCCCTGTCGCGTTCGTAGGCCTTTCGTCCGTCAACTCGGCGATCACGCTCTCGGCGGGTGAAACGGTTGTCGTCCGTGGCGTCGTGGTCGCGTCCGGAGTCGCGCGAGAAGGGAGCGGGTCTACCCACGATGCCGTCTACGTCATGGCATTGAGCAGCCGGCCGATCGGCGCGACAGGGACTACGGAAGAAGATGGGTCGTTGCAAACGCTGGCCAAGGAAGCGGACGCAAGCGGCTAAAGCGCTCACGACATCAAGCTGGACATAAGGCGCGCGTGGACACCTACCCGGCCCCTGTCGAATCCGGTGGCCGCTCCGAGGGGCTCGCGGTCAGTAAGGGGGCGCGACAGGTCTGCGACCGGCCTACTGGCCGTCGGCTGCTCCCAGAGGGCCAGAGAGGGCCGCGAGTAGTCCCTCGGGCGTCTAGCCCGGACGACTCATAATCGGTAGGTCGCTGGTTCGAGTCCAGCCGGGCCCATGGCGGAAACGCCTGCAAATGGGCTGAAACGCACCATAGCAGGGGGTGCGGATACGGTGGAAGATTTCCCTACAGATTTCCCCAGCGGTCCTCCGGCGGTCGTCGCTCGACTATCTCGGCGCAGCGAAAGCCTGCTGAGGACCTTGCGAAACTGGCCCGACTCGGTCTCCGGATATGCGCGTCAGGCACTAGGCGTGTAGAGAGCAACCTGCCGCGATGGCTCGCCTCGTGACCGAGCAGACTGCGAACCTATATTTGTGCGGATCCGTTGGCTAAGGATTGAGCGATTTCGGGGCCTGCGCGAGTTCGAGCTCGTGCCCGGAGCCCGAACCGTCTTTCTTGGGCCGAACAACGCGGGAAAGAGCACCATCCTCGAGGCGCTCGATCTACTGTTGCACTCCGGGATGGGGCGTCCACGACCGAGCCCGAACGAGATCGACTACTTCCAGCGAGATCCCGCCCAGGGATTTTCGATCGAGGCGGCGATCGGGGCGTTGCCGAGCGATTTCATCGCCGAAATCCGCGAGTACCTGGAGGGCTGGCGCGAGGAAACCGCCATGCTCGTTCCCGAGCCAGACGGAGACGGAATCGAGCCGGTCGTGCGCATTCGGGTCAGGGGGACCGAGGACTTCGATGTGCTGCACGAGTTCGCGAAGGAGGAGGCCGCCGGGGCGCGCCTGGCTCCCCGACATCGGGCACAGATCGGCTGGGTATTCGATGGTCGCACGCGCGACCCGGCGCGACATCTGAGCTTCTATCAGGGCGGCCTGCTCGAGAGAGTGTTCGCCGGTGTCGATCTTGACCCCGCCGTCGCCACGCTGAAGGACGCGCTGAGTAAGGGAGCTGACAGCGTCAACGTCGACGAGGCTGTGGCGCGCGTGCTCGCAGGTCTCGCTGATGACCTTCGCCCGGTGGGATTGCTTCGGGCAGATGAGCTTCCCCAGTTCGAGGTTGGAGCTGTATCGACGAGGGAGCTCCTTCAGGCTCTGCGCCTCGCTCTCCCAGGCACCGATGTGCAGATTCCGGTCTTCCGCCAGGGTCGTGGTGCGCAGCGGCTCCTGCTCGTCGCGATACTGCTGCGGCTGGCGCAGGCCGCCGGCCGGCCGGCCATCGGCGGATTCGAGGAGCCCGAGGAGGCGCTTGAGCCGCTCCGACAGACCCAGATGGCACGGATGCTAAGCCAGATCACCGATGACGGCGGGCAGATCTTTGTGGTCACTCATTCACCGGAGATCGCCCGCGCATTTTCGATAGAGGAGATTGTGTTGCTGCAGGAGCGCGCCGCGGGCGAGCATGCGCACGTCCTCAGGGAGACGCTGTCGGTGGCGGTGCGCCAGAAGTACGAGCGATGGCTGGACCGCGCGGTCGTGCGAGCTCTATTCGCACGGATACCGCTCCTCGTCGAGGGACCAGGGGACCGCGCAGTCATCGAAACGTTCTGGCAGGCGCTCGCCAGGCCCGTACATAAGGCCCAGGAGTCTGAAGGGGACCCCGGCGTCCCCGAGACGGAACGGCTGCGGGCCCCCGAGCAGCTGGGCCTGGACGTCGTCAACTGCGAGGGGGCTGGCGAGATGCCGATGATGGCTCTGCTCCTGAAGGAGGCTGGCAAGATCGTCGTCGCATGGGTCGAGCAAGACGTGCCGAGCACACTCGAGGAGCTCCGGCGCCAAGGCAACTGCGCTGCGCTCGTGCTGTACGAGGACGCCCCAGACCGTCAAAACCTCGAGCAGGCGCTGGCACGATCGGCATCCATTCCAGCGCTGACGAAAGCACTCGAGGCACTGGCCGCCAGCCGAAGCTACTCTTGGGAGCGACAGCGCGACTATCTCGTGAGCGCCGTCGAAGGCATCAGCCAGCAGGCGCGCGACGCCATGAAGCAGGCGACATCGCTCGACGAGCTGTTCACCGCGCTGACGGATGGCGAGGTGCGTACGCTGATCACCCAGGGGCTCGCCTCGAAAAACGTCACTCCGTTTGAGATGAAGGGTGCCCGCCAGGGGCGCATCGTCGCCGAAGCCATCGTCGAGCACGACGGCGTGCCCGAGCCGTTCGCCCGCGCGCTGCAGCGCCTAGTCGCGTGGATCGAATCTGGCCACCCGCCCTGCGAAGAGATCTCAATGGCATAGTGACCCGTCTTCGCCACGACCCAGACCACGATGATGTCTGCAAAGCGACCGACGCCCATATGGTCGTCGTGGCGCCCCCCGGCACGGGCAAGACGTGTCTATCTGTGCGCCTCGCGGGAACCGTCGCGGGGGATCTGGAGCCGACTGAGCGCGTGCTGCTCGTGACCTTCTCAAACCAGGCGCGCGTACAGCTTGAGCGCGAGGCTGCACGCCAACTGAACCCGGACACTCGCCGGCGCGTAGAGGTCACCAACTACCACGGCTTCTTCTGGCGAGCTGTCTGGGCGAACCGCCGCGCTCTCGGCCTGCCGCTCAAGGCTCAGATCCGCAGCCGCCGAACGAGACACCAGGCACTCATGGCAGCAGACCCGGGCTGCGTGGCCGCACTAACCAAGCACGACAGCTCACTGGAGGCGCTTGCGGAGCAGCGCTTTGAGAGATTTCGCGACGAGCGAACACCAGACCAGCAGGCTCTCGATCGCCTCCTCGACGCCGTCGAGCGCGAGCAACAACAAGGTCGCTTGGTCTTCGATGACCTCGGCGCCCTATTCTGGAGCCTGCTTGAGAGCTTCCCGGTGCTCGACGACGCGTATGGCTCTCGTTATCCGGTCGTCATCGCCGACGAGCACCAGGACGCCTCCGAGCTTCAGGATGCCCTGGTGCGCAGGCTTGCCACCAAGCGATTGATCATCCTGGCGGACCCTATGCAGCTGATCTACGGCTTCCGTGGGTCGCGCCCCGAGCGACTCCAGCGCCACGTTGACGAGTCGCAGGCGGTCTTCGAGCTGCACACACCCCACCGCTGGCATCACGATCAGACGTCCGGGCGCTGGCTGCTCGCGGTGCGCAGACGGCTCGCCGGCCATCCGGATCCGACGCCGGCGCCGGAGGCGCTGAGGCTGATCCGCGAGAGGTACTTCAACGCGATGATGACGCACGCCAAGGTAGCTGCCGCGGATGCCTTCCGGCAGGGCATGGCCTCCGTGGCCGTGCTCGGTGCGTGGAACAGCGAAATCGGCAAGCTTCGAAGCTACCTGTCCAGGCAGGGCCTGTATCCGCGGCAGGTTGGAAGCGGCGAGGACTTTGAGGAGGCGTGCGGGGACATCGAGCAACTCCCGCTCCTGGACGACGCTCAGAGCGTCGCACATCACGCCATGGCCCGGATCGCAACGCTTGTCCCGACGCTTCCCCTCAATGTCATCGAGCAGGTAAAGCGTCGTTTGGGCAGCTCGGACGTCGACATTGGCGGCAACTGCGGCAAGGAAGCCCGCGACTTGCTCGACGCACTCAGTCCTCTCTACGATCACGGGCCGCATCGCTACGTGGCAAGCGTTGTCGCTGCCCTTGACAAGTGCGCCGAACGCAGTCATCACCTCCCGCGGCTTGAGGCCGTGCGTGCTCTGCGTAGCACCGCGGAGCGCTTTGGCGAGAGCGCCACCGACCTGGACACGGTGCTCTCAGCCTACGCCGAAGCGATCGTCACGGCGTCTCACGCGGCGCCGCGCTTCGGGCGCGGGCTCTTCGTCATGACCGTGCACCAAGCGAAGGGCAAGGAGTTCGATGCGGTCATCCTCGTCAACGTGGGCGATGCGCAGTTTCCCGACGACGACGCTGGCCGTCGGCTGTTCTACGTCGCCATCACTCGCGCGTCCAAGCGATGGAATCTCATCGCGCCGCAACAAGGGCAGAGCTCGCTGTTGCGACACCTGAGCTCATAGGGTCCCCCGGCCACCGCACGGCCGAGGCATGAGGCGCCACCAGAAGCGCAAACGCCAATTCGTACACCAAGAAGGTCGCCCACACCACGGTCAACACCGCAGGAGAGGCGTCAAGTGCTGCTCTCCCGCGCGCGCGAAGCCGAGCTCAGGGGGTACGATGCCGTGGTGTCAACTGGTTCTCCTCGCGTCTTTGAGCTCGCCAGGCGACCGAACGTCACGAGCAAGCAAATCCTGGAGTGGAGCGCCGAACTCACCAAGGACGGACCGAGCAGCGCTCAGTCGAGGTTGGACCCTGAGCTCGTCGACGCCCTCACGACGCGAGCGCACGGCGCACTGGATCCGTCGCGCAAGCAAGAGGGCGCGCGGCTCATCCGCGACGCGTTCCAGCAGGCGCGGGACGCCGGCAAGCCCGAGCACATTGCTGTTGCGGTCCTGAAGAATCGCATACTGGCGATCACCGGTCGCACCTTCACAGAGAGCCACTGGGGCGTCGGCACCTTTGGCGATTTCCTCGGCCTATATCCAGAGCTCGTCGACGTTGACCCTTCGAGCCGCCCAGCAGCCGTGAATCTGCGTGACGATCTCGCCGAACGCCCGCCAGCGCAGCCCAGGCTGCCTGATTCGTGGACCGGACCCCAGCTCAGGATTCGAGGGGACCTATGGCGCGCGATCGTCGATCTCACGGGAAACTCGGTCTACGTGTGGCGCGATGGCGAAGCCGTCCCGCTGGCTCCGAGCGAGAGGCCGCCCAAATGGCCGCGACTGCCGACCGCGACCTCGGCTGACATGTCATTATGGCGCTCTGACTTCGCAGAGCGCATAACGCAGAGCCCTCGCTGGGCGGGCGCCGCGGCCAGTCTCACCAGGTGGATTGAGCACGCGATAGTGTGGATGGCGGTACCTCACCGCGTCCCTGACCGTTCGACCCTCGATGCTGGAGCGCGCGTCCGACGCAACCGGGTACTGGTCACCTGTTCCGGGATTGTCCCCACACCGATAGGAGAACAGCGGCACGACCCGTACTTCTACGAGCGCACGCTGCAAGAAGAATCCTCATGCGCGAGCGTGCAGACCTTCCGGGCGAGCGATGCCGCAGACACTCTGAATCTGCGTATCTTCGTGGCAGGCATCCTAGTGTCTGCAGCGATCGGGATACTCCTTGAGGCTTTTGTGACAGGCAAGATCGACCGCGCCACGGATCGGCCATAGGTGTTAGCAGCACCCACACCGACGCAGCGGAGCGAACCGCTGGCACGCTCTGGCACGCTGCACAGAGTTCGCGCTCGAGACGCCTGATGCCTATGCCTCCTCGCCGACGATCTGTTAGACGGTTCCCAAGAGCGAGGGTTCCGACGGCCGACGAGATCGCCGATGTGGTCGTCGCCCGTGAGGCCGCCGCCCGCAAGATCCGTCAGCGGCGGCAGATCTCCGGCTTGGCGATCGTTGTCGCTGTAGCGGCTGCCGTGTTCTTCGTCCCACGAGCTATCCGACCCGCCGCTGACGCATCACTGCAGATCGCCCAGGCAGCTGCCACTCAAGAAGTGGACGTGAGTGGCGCACAGTCGATGCAACTGCTCAGCGGCCACGCACAGCTACGCGCACTGGGCATCGACGCGCTGCCAGAACCCGGGGCATCTCATGGCATCGTCGAACTGGTGTTGCCGACGTCTCCGGCCAGCTGCACCCAACTCGCCGGAGAGCTCGGCGGCGCTTGTGACAATCGCGTGCCGCGCCGGCAGGCGGCGGCCAACGTGTCAGTTGAATCCACGCAAACGGCTGAAGTGAGCATTGCCAGCAGTCATCTGCACGGCGTGAGTATCGAAGGCAACCTTGTTACGCACGCCATCATGCAGGTCAGCGCGCCGGTGTCTGTCGTGACCATCCGCTGCAAGGTTCCTGGAGAGCGTCTCCGGATAACGACGTTGGGGCGGACACTCGACCTGACTCGGTGTCTGACACCAGCGTCCGGCATACTTCGCCTGGCTCTGGAATACCCGACGCCCCCCCAACTCACTCTGATCACGCTCGGCGCACTGCATCTCGAGATCCCCGGCAATGCCACAATGCTGAGTACGCGTCAGGCATCACTCGTCGTTGGTTCCCAACGGCAGTCGGTCGCGCGCGCAGCACCGGTCCCAGTCGCTCTACACGCCGCTTCGGCAGGATTCCTGACGCTCGACAGCATGCGTCACGACCCAGGGTCAGCGCTCATCGTTGACGCGCATGGCGTTGACCGTGTCACCGTAGCCGCCGGTGCCAACATCGTGCCCACTGTATTCGATGAGCACCGGACAGCCATCTACACAGCGCTCGGCATTCTAGGCGGACTGATCGCGTCCACGATTGTCCTCCTGTTTGCCTCACGCCACAGCCTCCGATGACGGTGCTCCGTGGGCGAAACACCGCCGTCGTGATGCTGGCGCTGGCGTCCGCCGCGGTATCCCCTTGCACCGCCACGGCACGGAGCGCGACAAGCCGGCAAGGGCAATGGTGCGGAGCTCCGGTAGCCGCTGACCTCGTGTGCGCCCTGGCGGGCCGGGTGCTGGTGGCGCCGCCCGCGACGCCTCCCTACCGAGCCGCCACGCGTGCACATCTCGTCGAACCAGGCTCGAAGGTTGTCGTCTCCAGGCGCGGCGAAGCGCACATCAGCTTCATGCGCCAAGCGACATGCGCGCTAGGCGTCGTCACAGAGCCCACCGAAATCGTCACGAGATTCGGAGCCCAGGACGCGCTGTTTTGGCAAGCGCACGGTCAATCGCTTTGTACGTTTGCGAGCGGCACACGAAAGAAACTCGGGCTGTTTTGCGAACTGGCGACTGCGGGCGAATGTCCAGTCATCGTAAGCACCGACGGCACCACGCAGTTTGTGACGCACACCTCAAACCCCGCCGTCATGGAATTCTGCAGCGGCGCATTCACGATCAGGATCGGCAACCCGACCGACTACGCAGAAGTCTCGGCCAGCGCCTCCGAACAAGGGCGAGTCCGCGTGAGCGTGTCGGAGTCCGAAAGCGCGACCCGAACCGAAAGCCCAAGCGAAACCGTGGTCAACCTTGGAATGAACATCTCCCTCGCGGTGACGCTCTCGAACCTGGAAGGCCCAGGACCGTGTAGCAGTGCCGTGTTTCGACAGCAGCGCCGCTTGCTACAAGGCTGACTCGGTACCGACTTCTTCCAGCTCGCGAGCGCCGTCGCGTTAGAGAGGTCCCTGGCGCCCTGGGCCACGCTAGGCGGCTCATGCCACCGAGTGGTCCGCAACGCGGCAAACGCTCCCATGGCCGCGGGTAGCCGACCCCTCGAAGTGCAGCAGACCGTCTGCGTCGCGTAAAGCCTGGTGCTCTCAGCCCCTCGTCGCAGAATCAGCTCGTCGTGTCGGCGGTGCCCTGAGATAACGCTTGCCGAGGGTGAGCCGTTGTGGATGTCGCTGGCCAGCCGCCCTGTCGGTGTGCGCGGGTAAGCGTCAAGACGCTTGCTCTTGGCGCCGAGCAGTCGCGCTGACCCTCGGGTCCGACACGAGGGCTGCTCGTCCACAGCGGCGGCGGCGCTTTGTCGGCCATGCGTGCGGTCTTGGCCATCCTAACCCGACGATTGGTCGGCTGACGGGTCCGGCGGAGGATGTGTGCGAGCGTGTGATGCCGCGGCACCAGCGAGGTAGCTGACGCTGGGCTATCCCGAGTGGGAGTACCACACGTTGCACACTCGCAGGGCGCTGCCTAGCGGACCCGTCGCGACGAACGCGACCGAACTGTCGTCATAACCCCAGAGCACCTCGATGCTTCCATGGTTCTGCCGCACACCCCACGGTCCGCGAACACGCCCAGAACCGTCGGACCATGTCCCGATACTCGTCCCGGAAGCGGAGCATTCGCCGGCGCTCCCGGAGAAAGGATATGCCTGGCGATATCGAAGTCTGAGAAATGCGTCCGTGGCTGACGCCGACTTCAGCCTCGTGACGACGAACGCTATTCCGTTGTCCGAGCACGACAGTTGAGCCGTGCCGCCCGGCGGAAGGCCTAGTGGCGACGCACACCTAACTGGCTGGTTGAACCGAACTTCGACAAATTCATGGAGTGCGCTATCCGCCGCGCGGCGGCGTAGCAACAACTGGTGAGCGTGGACAGACCGCGATGCCTGCTGCTGCTGCTGCTGTGCTGTCGCAGACCCACCTGGAGGTGCCGTCCCCGCCGATGTGCTCGCACCCAGGGTCGTGACTGCACTGCCTCCACGTGCGCGCGCAAGCGCTGTACCACCGGCATACGTGGCCGAGCCCTGAGGCGAGCAGCCATGGCTCTTCCCCGCTTTGTTGACTGCATACTTCGCGTCATCCTCGACCGATGCTGTACGGCTGTTGCCCGGGTCTACTGAGAACGTCATGTTTTCAGTCGCTTTGTAGCCGTCGGCCACTACCAAACCGTACGGCGCCTCAGCATTGAGGCATTCGGCGTCTCCGATTCGGATACCGTCCCACGTGTACTTTCCGGTGGCCGTCAAAGCAAATCGTGAGCCATCCGCAGCTTTGACGTTGTACGCGCATCGAAATTCATTGCAGCCCGCCCGTGCAGCCAGCGTCCAAGTTTCCGTCCCAAGACCGGTGGCCGGATCGGCAAGGTTTACGTCCCTAAGTGTCACGAGCTGGCCGATCTCCCATGTACCGCCAAGCGAGGTCAGGCGGCCGGATCGATCTGAGAACGCGTTGAGTGCAAGCGCGACGACGAGTGCACCCGCGACAGTCGTGGCCGCAGATGCGGACGCGCCGTGCGCGTAGCTGACCCTGGCGATACGCGCTGCTCCTCTGGGATACGTCGCGATCTGCGTAGCCATCGATGAGTCGAGCGTGGCCAGTGTCGTGCGACGCCAGCGGTTACGGATAATCAGCTCCGAGAGGATTCCGGTGGCACTGATCCCAACAACGATCAAGATCGCTGCCAGCGGGTGCCCTGCTCCCCCATTGCGATCGGCGAGTTGCGACACCAGGAACGCGGCGAGCCCTATTGTCAGCTGCAGGAGGACTTTCGTGCCACGCTGGTTGCCTTGCGAGTTGGTCATGCCCGACGCTTGAACTGGTTCGTCGCTCGCACCCTTTGCGTCTCTGGGAGCTGGCGCCCTAATCTCGGCGCGAACGAGATGGAGCACCCAGATGGTGAGGAGCACCGCTGAGAGGGCGGATGCGACGACAAAGACCGGATGTTTGAGGCCGATGAATCCGCGGGCAAACTGTACGGCTGCCGCAAGCGCACCGATGAGGCTCAGCGCCACGATGACCGTGAACGACCAGCCATGAGCATGTGTGTCCTGCGACGTTGAATCCGTTTCGTCCAGGGCGCACACTTTACGCGAGCAGTCGTCGAAACGATGGCTCCCAGCCACGGGCTCGCAACAGGGTGCGACACCGACGGGCATCCCGCTCTGGGACGCGTGTCCGCATTCAGATCCCGCTGCGGACTCGGCCTGTCCAATACTGCGCCAGCGCTAGAGAGCAGGTCCGGAACCTCGCACGAGGCCAGTCCCGAGATTCGCTAATGGCAGGACTCCAGCGCCTGGTCTCCCGGGCGAGCGAGAGCCAGCCTCGGGGCTGATCGCCTACCTGCTCGGGACGAGCAGCGAGCGCGGCGCCGGACGGTCAGATCACGCTCGCTTTCGTCCGACGTTGCGGAAGCGCTTAATCGTCGCTCGCCTGAAAGGGCTGCTCGAGACGCCTCAACCCCGACCAAGTTGCCACAACAAGCAAACGACCTCGACCGCTCACCCGATGCCGCTCTATAGCTCATGCCGTCAAGATCACGCATCGCATCAAGAAAGCCCGATCGCTACCTCCTCGCCGCCGCTTCAAGCCTCGCCCTGCTCCAACACCAGAAACGACAAAGCCCGACACACGAAACGACAAAAGCCCGTTGCTCCTATGTCAAGCGAGTTGTCTAAATTGCGGGAATCGCTGAGCTATGGGATGGGGACCTGGAGGGGATGCCAGCGGCCGTTGCCATCGCAGCAAATCCGAAGTTCCGACTCTGCTGTTCCCAATGCCTCCAGGATCAGTGTTTTCGCGCAGCCCAGGGCAACCGTAATGTTCCCGGCTGTCGATCCGCTCCCGTTCTTAGACGCGCGATCCGCGATGAGTTCGCTGACCTCGTCCTCAGGTCTTCGATAGTTGCCCCGTCGCTTTCCGAAGATTTCGTCAAAAGCGTCCACGGCGACAGCATAGGCGCGGGGAAACCGCCTGACCGCCGCAGGTGACTGCAGCGGGGGTTATGTCAAGCAGCGCATCGGAGCGGGCGCGGTGCCGCTGATCACGGGCGCGCTGCGAGGTGCCGCTGGCGGCCGGAGGAGCAGTCGGTGGTAGTGGCGTGCAAGATGACGCTTGAGGCAGCGCATCGCCTCGATGCGGCTCTTGCCCTCGGCTTCCTTGCGAGCGAGATAAGCGCGGGTCTCAGGGTCGATTCGCCCGCGTGTGATGGCGATGATGTGCAGCGCGCGGTTGAGCTGGCGGTTGCCGCCGCGGTCCAGGCGGTGACGATCGTGGCGCCCCGAAGACACAGGAATGGGCGCTACTCCGGCGACGCGGGCGAAGAGGGCGTCCGTGGCGAAACGCTCGGCGCCGGCGGTCTGGCCGATCAGGATCGCCGCACAGAGCGGACCGCAGCCCGTCTCGGCGAGCAGCTCTGGCCGATGCTCGCGGATGAGGTCGCGTAGCTCTCGCTTGAGCTCCTCGGCTTCGCGGGTCAGCACATCGATGCGCTTGACCTGCTGGCGAGCGATGCGAACCCTGGCGGTCTGCGGCATCGTCCTGAGACGGCGAGTGATGCGCTGGAGCTGGCCGGGGTAGTCGAGCTTGCGCGACGGGACCTTCGCCTCCAGCTCGGGGTCGAGGATCACGAGGTTGATCCGCAGCCTGTTGATCAGCCTGGTGCGCTCGTTGACGAGCGAGCCGCGGTGATCACACAGCAGCCGGATCTCGGCTGCGTCTCGGTCGAGGAACGCGGTCGGGAAACGCTCGATGCCCTCGCGCAATACTGCGCGGGCAATCGCCCTCGCGTCGATCTGGTCGGACTTGCCCGGCTCGCGTTCCCCCCGGCGGGAGGCACCCATCAGCTTCGGTGCGACTCTGAGCACCCGCTCGCCGGCCGCGACGAGGGCCTGCTCGAGATGGTGGGAGAGGTCGCGACAGTCCTCGATCGCCCAGGCGAGTTCGCCGTCGAGGTTGTGTGCCCAACGCAGCGCTTCGAGATGGCCTTGCTCTCTCGCCACGATTTCCCTCTCGGCGATGAGCTGCCCCGTGCTCGCGTCGACGGCCGCGAGCGCGTGTGTGCTCTTGTGGACATCCGCTCCGATCACGATCATCCAGCCCGTCCCTTCAATCGATGGTTTTCTCGTTGACTGGACCCTCGGCGGACAGGCCTTTCCTCGGGGCGATTGCCACGCTCCTATTAGGTCACGCCGCAGGTCCTGGGTGGTAGCGGACGACACAACGAGCGTCGGTCAGGCCACGGATGGCCGACAGACAGACTAAGAGTCAGTCCGCTACCAGCCCAGGACCCAACCCGGCAAGCCGGACGGCAACTGCAACAGCACCTTCCTGCCAGCTGGCGTCCGGCGAGCCGGCCGCTGCGACCGAAAACCAGCTCCGGGTCCCGGAGCAAGCTCGCGGTCTCCAACAGGCTGGCAGGAAGGACAGACTAGATGCTCACCTGAGCGGGCGCTGTGTCAGCGCTGTGCAAATTACATGGCCGGTTTGGTGCGGTCGTGGTCTGTAGCGGATGTGATGACCGCAGCCAGCATCGGTGCCGCCAAGGGCGGCGGGTACGCGCGCTACCTCGAGTCAAAGACCGTCGAGCCAGAGCGCGGCGACTACTACCTGAGCCCCGATGGAGAGCCCACCCAGGCCCCCGGACGGTGGCTCGCGAGCCCTGGCACGCTGGTGCGCCTGGGGGTCGAGGGCAGCACGGTCGAGGGGCAGGACTTCGTCGCGCTGATGGAAGGACGCCACCCCCGCAGCGGTGCGTGGCTCCGTCGGGCAGGCGCCACCGGAGGCCGTGGCGGCGGGATCGACCTGACGTTCAGCGCGCCGAAGTCCGTCTCCGCCGTGTGGGCGCTCGGGGACGCGAACCAGCGCCGCGAGATGGAGGCCGCGCACGCAGCGGCCGTGAGCGAAGCGATGGCTCATCTCACCGAGACGGTTCCGACCGTGCGCCGCCGCTACGGGGCGCAGCAGGTCGAGGAGCACGCGCGAGAGCTGGTGGCCGCCGAGTACCGCCACACCACTTCGCGGGGGGTCCTTGAAGGGGACGCGCCGGACCCGCAGCTACACAGTCATGTCGTAATCACGAACGCGATCCGCAAGGACGGGAAGATCGTCGCGGTCGCCTCCAGGCCGGTCTTCCGCTCCGCCCGGGAGATCGGCGCCTACTACCGCTCGGCGCTCGCGCACCAGCTTCAGCAGCGCGGGTATGCGATCGAGCGGGGCACCGGGAAACACGGGCGCTACTTCGAGATCGCCGGCGTGCCACGCGGGCTGCTGGACTCCTTCTCCGCTCGCAGCCGCGAGGTAGCTGGGGCCGCCGAGCGCTTCCGTGCAAAGTGGGGAAGAGCGCCCGAGCGCGGCGAGCTGCGCCAGCTTAAGCTCGAGAACCGCAAGGCGAAGGTGCCAGTGACGCGCGCTGATCTGCAGGGGGTTTGGAACGAGACCGCCGCGCGCTTTGACTTCGCCGGAGACAAGCCCGCACGGCTGCTCGGCTCTACCCCAGGACCGGCGCCCGAGCGTGCTCTTGAGGATCGCGTCGAGGAACGCCTGACCGAGCGCGCTGCGACGTTCGAGCCCGGGGAGCTGCGCGCTGTGCTGCTCGAGCAGTCCGTCCGTGAGCTCGCGCCACGCCGCGCGCTCGCGCTGTCCAAAACGATGATCGCCGAACGTCGCATCCTGCCGCTGCAGGGCGGGCTGATGACGACGCTCACGGTGCGCGCCCGCGAGCAGGCGATCGAGCGGCGCTTCTCCAAGCTCGCCGTCCCAGCCGGCCGCGACGTCGGCGAGGATGCTCGCTCTGCCGCGGGCGATGAGGTCGCCGAGCGGATCGGCGGCCGGCTCAGCGGCGAGCAGGCCTACGCCCTACAGGTCATCAGCGGACCCGAGCGCGGCGCGATCCTCGTCGGCCCCGCCGGCACCGGCAAGGGCGTGGTAATTGACGCGGCGGCGAGAGCCGAGCAGATGACGGGCCACCGCACCTTGGGGATCGCGGTCTCGGGCTCCACCGCACAGCGCCTCGGCCAGGACTCCCCGGCGCTGGCCGGGCAGACGCTCACGCTCGACGCGCTCGTGGCCCGGGTGCAGCGCGGCCAGCTGAGCGTCGACAACCACACGACCGTCTACTTCGACGAGGCCGGGATGGCCGACACCGAACGCCTCGACCGCCTCACCGAGGTCATCGCGGACACCGGCGGGAAGCTCGTCGCGATCGGCGACGCCGCCCAGCTGCCTTCGATCGGTGCCGGCGGCATGTTCGCCCGGCTCGCACAGATCGCCCCGGCCGCACAGCTCTCCAACGTCCGGCGCACCCTCGACCCGGCCGAACAGCGGGCGTGGGCGGACCTGCGCGCCGGCAGATCCGACAGGGCGATGGCGCACTACCACTCCAAGGGTCGCCTGCACATGGCCGACAGCCGCGACGAGGCCGTCGAGCACGCCGTCCAGAACTGGGCGAAGCTCACCGAGACACACCCCATCGAGCAGGTCGCGCTGATCTCCGATGCCTCCAACAAGGAGATCCACCGGCTGAACGCCCGCGCACAGCACAACCGCTCACAGCGCGGCGAACTCGGCGAGCTCGAAGTGCAGGTGCCCGGCGTCCACTACGGCGTTCGCGCCGGCGACCGTATCGCCATGATCGACCAGCACCACCAGCCCGGCGTGGAGCGCATCGAGAACGGCGCCCGCGGCCAAGTGCTCGACATCACCCAGGACCGGGAGGTGCTGGTCGAGTTCGACGTCACCGGCCAATGGCGAACACTCACCGGGGATGACCTCGGCCGGCTGCGGCTCGGCTACGCGCAGCACATCCACCGCGCGCAGGGCGCGACCGTCACCCGCACCCTGGTCGTCACCGGCGGCTGGCAGACCAGCAAGGAGCCCGCCTACGTCGAGGCATCCCGCGCCCGGCAGGCAACCGACTGGTACGTCTCCCGGCAAGACCTCGGCGTCGAAGGGCACGACAGCGACCGCATCAAACGGCTCGCACAGAACATGAGCCGCAGCCACTCCCAGACACCCTCCCTGGAGTACCCCGAGCTTCCCGACCCCGACTACGGGCCGGGCTTCGCCCGCACGATCGACCGGGGTCGCCCACGTTTGCCGACGATCGCGCGCGCTCTTTACAGCATCGCCAAACCCCCACCAGCCCCGGAGAGAACACGATGAGCCACAAGGTCCAGATAGTGCTCGCCGACCCCACCGCCACCCAGCTACAAGAGCTCGCCGCAGCAGTCGGCGAACCGCCCTCGACGCTCGCCGCGCAACTCGTCCGCCACGGCGTCGACCAAGCCGCCAACGACGGCAAGATCCGCCGACCCAAACAGGCGCCCGTGATCGTCGCCGACAAGAGCGGCGAGCGCGCGCGATGGCTCGAGCCGTGGGGAGGAGACACCGGCTGGCGCGCACAGATGTGGGCCGAGATTGTCGCGCTGCACGGCCGCTACCCCACAGCGCTCGCGCACCTCAACGACCAGTGGTGGACCGACGACACCCACACCGAGATGCTGTGCGCGCTCGCCGTCTGGCGCTCAGAACTCGACGACACCGGCATAGACCCCCGCGAAGAGCTCTACTTCCACAGCCAGCTCACCGCCTACTCCGAAACCCTCCGCCAAGAGGGCGGCGGCGTCACCAAGGCATGGAAGCCCGGGGCGCCGCCCGCAGAGTGGGCCGGGTAAGCGCTCGCGCGTGAGCTCACGACTGCTCTCGGCGGAACGGAGCGTCGCCCTCGCCGCAACCCCGGATGTCGCAGCTCGTCCCGCGCAGGTTCGGACTCGCTCCGAGCGGCCGCTAGCGCGCTTGGAGAAAGCAGGAGCGTCGCGCGGGTCAGACGAGAGCGCTGCTGTTCGTCCAACGCGAGCATCGCGAGCAGTGGTCAGCAGACGCTCGGATCTCGCGCAAAGCACCCGCCTCCGGCGGTCGGTGCCACGCCGTGAGTCTGTCAGCTGGGGGATTGCGGCGCGATTTGCAATCGCTCGTAGCGCGACGGCAGAGCCAGACCCGAGCATCACCGCTGGACTAGGCGAATCTTGACCGTATTCTCCTAGGAGGTGCCTACTCTGTCGATCGTTGCGTCTGAGTCGGCGGGTAGTTTCTCGTGGGTGGGAACCCACGCTTAGCAGAGGAGGCATGCCATGGAGATCGCGATCGCAGCGTTTACTGGGGTCGGCTCCCTTTTGATCGGCCTTGTCGCCGTGAGGATTCAGCACCTCGCGGACACCCAGGTACTTCTTTGGCCCGAGCTGATACGAAGCCATGAGCACGCGGGTGAGAATCGCTACTCAGTCCAAATCCGCACTGTCGTAGGTCCTGCGATCGATGTACGCTTTGGGCTCATTTTCGACGACGGCAGCTGGGGATGGGGCACGATGAGCTTGCTTGACCAGGGCGAAAGCTGGGATGTCTGGCCGAGCGATGCCGGAACCGCTATTAGCCGAGGGGAGTCGCCCGCTGCCGTGTCTGACTGTCTGGTGTGGGTTCAATCCCGTGTGTCCCGCCTCAGGTGGCACGCCTGGCTCGTATCCGCAAATGACGCTGGTCCGGATGTTCGAAGAACCGCAGCCGTCTGGGGCACCCCTCCTTCCACCGCGTCCCAGGCCTTCGCGAGATTCCGTCTTGAATCCGGAGGCTCGGAGACTGACATCATTGCAACACCATCGCCGCGGTAGCGTCGACACCGAAGTCTGAGCGATGCCGCTTCCGCTTTTGCGTATTGCGAGCGCCACAGCGCTCGGCGGGCAAACGCCCGGTCTGGACGAGCTGCAGAAGCGAACGGGGCACGTTGGCTGGCTGCTCCTCTCAACCAAGAACGGTAATGAGCCGGACGGCTTCTGAGACGTTCGCATCTCGCGCAAGGCAGCACTCTCGCTGACATAGAAGGGAGGTGCGTCTGCGAGCGTCTGCATAGGGTGTCGGTCTCAGGTATTCCGCCAGTGCCGAAGAGCCCGTCGAGCTTACGCGCATGCCGTTCCGCTGTATACGCGAGACTGCTCGCATTATGCGGTCGTTCGCTGCCCTCTCCGACCACGACTTCGAGCTGTTGGTCGCCGACCTGCTCCGCGAGGAGTGCGGCGTGCGCTTCGAACTTTTTGGACGCGGCCGCGACTTGGGCATCGACCTGCGGCATCTGCCAGCCCCGGGCAGCCAGCCCGACATCGTGCAGTGCAAGCACTATCTACGCAGCAGTTACAGGGTGCTGCTGCGTGCGGCGAAAGATGAGGCGCAGAAGGTTGCCGCGCTCGATCCAGCTCCAAGAGCGTACCGTTTCGTCACCACGCAGTCGCTGACAGTCGCGCGCAAGCGCGAGCTGCTCGAGGCGCTCATGCCGTTCGCCGCGTCAGAGGACAACATACTCGGCGGAGAGGATGTCAATGCGCTGCTTGACGCACATCCCAAGGTCGAGCGTCAGCACGTGAAGCTGTGGCTCACCGGCGGGGCGCAGCTGGACGCGCTACTGCGCGCGGGCCTACTTGTGTCGCCGCAGTCGCCGCAGATAGTCCAGCGGAGCCCTTGTCCACCAAGGATTCTTGCCGCGGCGGATGACCATAATAGCTGCACAGGACAGGCCAAGGACGATGATGCCCGCGAGTACGACATGCAATCGACCTCGTAGCGCCCCGACGACGACCATGACGACGCCGATAGCCACACCGAGAACAAACAATGGCAGCTTCAGCGCGTTATTGGCGGGATCTCTCGCGGAGCCCCCCATGGCTGAGGCCACCCTAGAGGGAGGCCTAGCAGAAGTCGATAGAGCGGCATCGGTAGAATCGCGCCCATGCGCGCTCAACGGCAGACGAGCTAGGCAGGCCGCGGTGGCAACCCCGCCCAATACACGCCAGGCAGGCAGCCTGCCGTTCCCCGGGAAGCCCGTTGGCACACCCAACGAACAGATGCCGTTTGACCACATCGTCGTGGTCATGATGGAGAACCACTCCTTCGACAACCTGTTAGGCGACCTGGGTCGCACCCGCACCGACGTCAGCGCCCTGAGCTTCGATGGCGCTGGAAGCCCGACGAACTCCAACTCGACGAGCAGCGGCACCGCGGTGCCTTCGTTCGCGCTCGAGAACACCGAACAGAAGACAGCGATCACGCAGAGCTGGAAAGCCACCCGCGAACAGATGGACGGCGACGCGATGGACGGCTTCGTCAAGACCGCTGGAGACAAGAACGAGCCAATGGGCTACTACACCGCAGCGGTGCTGCCGTTCGCGTACTCGCTCGCTAGCAGATTCACGATCGGCGACCAGTGGTACTCCTCGGTGCCAGGGCCGACATACCCCAACCGGCGCTTTCTGCTCGCAGGGACCGCAAACGGCCTGACAGTCACCGACCCCACGAAGATGCTCGACGGGCCGCCTCCAAACGGCACGATCTTCGACCACCTATCCAGCCGGCACATCAGCTGGGCGAACTACTCCACCGAACTACCAGCGACACTCGTCTTCCCGTGGAGCTTCTTCAGGCACCTCGACCACCATCACGGCATCAGCAAGTTCTTCCACGACTGCGAAGCGGGCAGCCTCCCCGCAGTCAGCTTCGTCGATCCGGCGCTCGGCAAGCTGCGCTCGATCGTCGCCTCCCTGCCGTCCCTGGTACAAGACGCCCTGAAGCTCTTGGGTGTCGACGTGGAAGGGCTGCCACGTGGCGAGACCGAGGAGGACCCGGACGACATCTTCTACGGCGAGCGGTGGGCCCACGAAGTCATCGAAGCCGTCATCAAATCGCCCGCGTGGGAACGGACCCTGCTCGTCTACACCTACGACGAGCACGGCGGCTACTTCGACCACGCCTCACCGCCCCCGGCACCCCGGCCCGACACCATCCCGCCGAAGCTTGAACCCGGGGAAACCGGCGATTACGGCCGGTACGGGCCACGCGTGCCGGCGGTCGTCGTCTCTCCGTATTCGATTCCGGGCGGGGTCACGAGCGTAGAGCACGACCACACCTCCGTACTAGCGACCATCGAGGCCAAGTGGAACCTGCCGGCACTGACCGATCGTGACGCCAACGCCGCCACCGTGATGGACTTCCTCGACCTCAATCGGACGCCGCTGCTGAAACCCGAGCCACTCGACGCGCCCTCGGAAACGGGACCCTCCGGCCCCGTGAACGCCGCCAGACTCCGCTGGCAGTCCTGACGCGCGGTGACTACCTGGGTGGTAGCGCGGCTTCTGCGCCGCTGAGCCGCGTTGCCTCAGCAAGACCGCGCCGCCGCGGCGGACCGGTCCCCCGCGACGCCGCCCATCGCGGAGACAGGGACCGCGGACAACGGCGAGTCCTGTCTTGGCGCACACCTGGCGCACACCTCGCTGGGCAACCGTCGGAATGCCGGGGTAGGCACAGGAAGCTAACGGTGTTCGATTTGCAGGCATTTCCTGTCTTTTTGTGCCCGCCACTAACCAGCCATTCCCGGCCTGTTCTGCCTCGACAAGGCGGAGGTCAGCGGTCGACGGCTTCTCATTCGTGTGGTTGCTGAGCCAGCCAGTCTTCGAGCATCTCGCGCGTGAAGCGGATATGGCGTCCGACGCGGATACAGGGCACCCGCCCTGAGCGCACGGCCTCGTTGACCCGGCACGTCTTGACCGACAACAGTGGCCTGCCGTGGCCGGCGGGGCTCGCGTTGCCCGACCTGGCAGGTGGCTGTACGAGGCGCCGTCCTGATATGGGCGTTGTTGTCAAGTGGGGCAGCGGTGGTCGGGAGCCCGG
>OCZT010001316.1_pt1 | contig 25570 bp, 24 predicted proteins | sample 1539031 | NCBI WGS metagenome assembly OCZT01 (sample SAMEA3539308, study PRJEB22396) | soil metagenome | biome: tundra; feature: field; material: soil | place: USA | collected 2010-05 | depth 0.15 m | reverse complement strand
CCCCGCCCAGGGCCGTCACGCATTCTTCCAGCGGCTGGGGATCGATCTCGAACAGAAAATCACCTTCGGCGGGACTACGTTTCGCTTTCTCTTTCATCGTGAGTGCAATGTAACACCCAACAGGTGAACTTCCGCCCCGTTCTTTTCCCCGTCTCCGCCTTGTCAATCCGCACGCTCGCCCAACTCGGCAAATTCCTTACCGACGGATTACGGTTCCCGCAAATCCAGACTCCAGAACGTGCGTCGGGCTGCTGGTTCCTAAGAGCTACCGGATTCACGTCGCGCAGTCTTTCAAATTCTCATATGGATGTTCCGGCGGAACTCACAAGTGGAAACCTGAGACCGCCTGGCTCCCGCTCCAGGCACCGCCATAAATTTCCTTAATACCACCGATCAACTTTTTTTACTGGCGAGGGGAAGCGGCGGGCTGTACCCTTGAATTTCCACCCGTTGCAATGCGCGATTTCATCTTCATCTTCATTCTGGCCGGAACCGGCCGAATTTATCCCGAGGAGATCCATGCCAACTGAACTGCGTAGCTTCCTCGCGCTCTCCTACGACGAGCTCGAAGACCTGAATTTGCGCTCCAAGGAGCAGCGCAAGAACCGCATCCCCCTGGAGGACGTCCGCGAGGAGCGCCTGAAGTACCTTACCGACGAGAAGCGCATCAAGGCCGTCACTGTGTTGTTCAGCGACCTCGAAGGCCGCTTGCACATGCTCGACTACGACAAGAAGTTCCTGCTGAAGAGCTGGGACAACTTGACCTTCGATGGCTCGTCGATTCGCGGCTTCACCGCGCAGCGCGAAAGCGATCTCCGACTGGGGATTGACTGGCCAGCGTTCTACTGGGGCCCGGCCGACATTTTTGGTCCCGGCAAAGTGCTGGTGTTTGGCGATGTCATCGACAAGGGCGGGACGCCGTATACCGCCGACCTCCGCGGCGTGCTCAAAACTTACGCCGACGAGCTCTTCAAGCGCGAGGGCTACACCCTCAACGCCGCCAACGAGATCGAAGGCTTTCTCTTCGATGGCGTCCAAGCCGAGCGCCGTTATTATGAAACCCTGAAGTTCGATTACGTAAATACCGGCGGCTACTATCACTCGCTGCCTGGCGATCCGCTACGCACCTTCATCGACACGACCGCCGAAGTGCAGCGCGCCATGGGATTCCAGAACGAGAAGGACCATCCCGAGGTGGCGCCCTCGCAATTCGAAATTAACTACGCCTATTCGGAAGTGGTGAATGCCGCCGACCAGATCCAGCTTTACAAGCTGATCTGCCGCCAGGTGGCCACCAAGATGGGTTTCACCGCGTCGTTCCTGCCCAAGCCGGTGGTCGGGGTGAACGGCAGCGGCATGCACACCAACGTTTCGGTCAGCAAGAAGGGCAAGAACCTTTTCTGGGATGCCAAGGGCGAAGAGAAGCTGAGCAAGATGGGCTGGTCGTTTGTGGACCGCATTCTCACCCACGGCAACGATCTGTGCCTGATGCTGAACGCCAGCGTCAACGCCTATCGCCGGCTCGATCCGCACTTTGAAGCGCCCAATCAGCTCAAGGCGTCGGCGGTGGACCGCGGCTCCATGATCCGCATTCCCATCGGCAACGAGAAGAGCATGCGCGTGGAAGTGCGCTCGGTCAGCCCGGATGCGAATCCCTACATGGTGATGTACGCGGTGTTCAAGACAGGACTCGACGGCGAGACCGCGAAGATCAAGAACCTGCGCCAGGCCGAGCGCTATCTGCCCGACAACATCTACACCGCGCTGGAGAACTTCCGCGACGCCAAGTGGACGACCACCATGCTGGGCGATGACGTCAAGGGCCGCTACGCCGACCTGAAGCAAGCCTCGGCCGATCGCTGTCCGCGGCTGCTGGGGACCTTCGTGAAGGCGCCTGAGGTGCAATACCATCACGACGTCTATAACCAGTTCCTGTGGAACCGGTTTTAGGGTAGATGGACTTCGATCAACTGACGACCTTCCTCGAAGTGGCAAAGCAGGGGAACTTCTCGCGCGCTGGCGAGAAGGTGTTTCGCTCGCAGTCGGCGGTGAGCGCTCAGATCCGCCAGCTTGAGCAGGACTATGGCACCAAGCTGCTGGACCGCTCGGGTAAGAGGGTCACGTTAACACCTGCAGGCGAAGTCCTGTTCGAGTATGCTACCCGCTTGCTCGCGTTGCGCGGAGAGTCGTTGCGCGCCGTGGCGGACCAGGACAAAGTTCCGCGTGGCGTGCTGGAGATCGGAGCCAACGAGGCGACTTGCCTCTATGTGTTGCCGGAGACATTCGGGGAATATCGCCGACGCTATCCGGAAATTCAAATTAACATCTATCGAAATTTCAGCCACAAGATCGCGGAACGCCTGCAGGAGGGCTTGATCGACGTTGGCATTGTGACCATGCCGGTTAGACTGTCACGCGTCGTGGTGAAGCGCATTTTTCATGACCGCCTGGTGTTGATGACCAGCCCCGGCCATCCTCTCGCGAGCTTAAGTTCCGTCTCCGTGGAGGCGATTGTGGAGCACCCCGTCATCTTCCCCAAGACCGGAAGCACACGCAAGACGATGGACCGGCTGTTCCGGCCCTACCAGACGCAGTTACGGATCGCGATGGAACTTCCCAGCATCGCGATCATCAAGGCTTTTGTGGCGTCAGGCATGGGGGTCTCCTTGATCAGCGAGACCTTTGCGGAGAAAGAGCGGCGCGCGGGAGAGTTGAAGTTGATCCCTCTTTCCGACACCACACTCTTCCGCGAATTGGCCTTGGTCTATCACCAGGACCGAACCTTACCTCAGTCCGCAATGGCGTTCATCGAGCTAGTCAGCAATGGCATTGTGCGTCCCAGTCCGGCCAGGGGCCGGGCTGCCACTTCCGAATTGGGCGATGCTGCCATCGCCGACGCCGCCAGCTAAGAAGTTTGCCGAGGAATACTCCTGGCCATTTCCGCCCCGCAGTCAACCGGCCCGTCTGAACTTCTGTATCTCGAACAATCTAGGGCGTCGATAGGTTGCCGTAATAAGTCTTGTTTATTCCGCTGATAAAAACATATTCTGGGCAAATTTTTGATCGCTTTGAACAAAAATATGCGTTGGACTGTCGTGGCGACGCTCTCGTAAATTCGCAGTCGCTGGTAGCAATCGCGCATTCGTCGGAGGATGAGCGCGGTGGGGGAAGAGAGGGGTCACAACCATGATGTTTTTCTCCCGGAGTTGGGTGTCGCGGTTGAATAGGCGGCAGAGCTTCGCCCGCTTTTCATCGGCAAGCGATAGTTGGAAAACAACGGGCCGGATTTCAGGTTTCGAACTAAATTCCGGGGAGGCTATAGAAGCCATGCACCTTAAGTTTCTTAAGAAGTTTGCAGCGGCTGCTTTGTACATTGGACTGGCGTGCACTGGCTATGCACAGGATGCACCGGCTTCTAAGTCAACAGACCAACCGCAGGGATCGAATCAATCCGCCGCGCCCGCAGCGACGCCCGCTCCCGAATCCGCTGCGCCGACTCCGCTCCCAACACCTGCGATCACGGGCCCGCTGCAGGCAGCGCTGCCAATGAATATCGAAGCTGGACCTCTGGGCAAGCTGAGTCTGAACGGCGTAGTTAGCGGAATCGGACTGTTTCAAAATAACACTGTGGCGGGTAATAACGGGGCAGAAGGCGCCTTCAGCAATGCGCAGGTCTTCTTTCAGAAGGCAGATGGCTGGTTTCAGTTCTATGTGCAGGCGGGCGCCTACGACATTGTCTCTCTGGGGTCGCCTTTTATCTCGAACGCGAAAACGAACGATGACCTCTGGGGCCCGGTTCCTGTGGCTTACGCGAAGCTGGTGCCGGCGAAGAATACCAATCTATTGATCGGGATACTGCCTACGCTAATGGGCGCTGAGTACACCTTCGATTTCCAAAACATGAACATCGAGCGCGGCCTGTTGTGGAACCAGGAAAACGCGATTACTCGCGGCGTGCAGATCAATCAGACTTTAGGAAAGTTCACTGCATCGTTCAGTTGGAACGATGGCTACTATTCCAATCGCTATTCGGGGCTGAGCGGTGCCCTGACTTACACCAACGGCCCCCACAGCCTGACGTTCTCCGGCATGGGATACCTTGGGCAGACTGCTTGGCAAAACCTGGCTACGCCCCTGCAAAACAACAGCACTATGTACGTCGCCGAATACACCTACACGAAAGGGAAGTGGATCGTTCAACCCTACCTTCAATATAGCGACGTTCCGACCAATCCAGCGATCGGCGTCGTGCACGGTGCCTCCACCTGGGGCGGCGCGATTTTGGCAAGCCGCACCTTAAAGCGTGGGCTCTCGCTTACAGGGCGCTGGGAATACATCGGGAGCACCGGGAATGCCGCTCAACAAGCCGTCAACCTGATGTACGGCCCGGGTAGCGCGGCTTGGTCGATTACGATGACCCCTACTTATCAGTATAAAAAGTTCTTCACACGCACGGATATTTCTTTTGTACAAGCCAACAATTTCACGCCGGGTGATGCCTTCGGTTCATTTGGCACGAAAGGGAGCCAAACTCGCGGGGTGGTTGAGCTAGGTTTTCTGTTTTAGCCAGCAGGAGTTTACAGAATTGGATCGATTTTAAGGGCAGTAGTGGGATGAATTCTCTTTATGCGGGAAGGCGGATGGATCGAACTCCACAAACCCCTGAAACCAGCAATCCATCCGCTACCGCGCCAACTAAGTGAGCGAATGCGCAACAGCAGGCCAGTAGAGTTGCGGGAGCGGGAACAGGCGGCCGCCGCTCTGCAAAGGATTTTCTGGATGATGACGTCGGTGGTCGGTGTACCGGCGCTGCTGGCCGGACTGTTCACCCTAACAGCGCGGCCCCTTCTCGGAGTTTTGATGGTAATTGCCGCCATGGCGGCGCTTCTGTATTCGGCCAACGGCTTTTGCCAAGGGCCGGGAGTTCTTGGATCAATCCTGCGGAGGAACAACAAGGAGAATGCGTATGGCACTGAGCAACGCGATTGAGAAGCTTAGAAGACGGAGCAATACCCGAGTTGCGGACCTTGGAAACGGTGAGCGCACCGTCTTCGCCCCCAATGCGAAAGAAAGACTATCGTTCTCCCAGAAGCTCGCCCGGCTTGTGGTTCGCCTGCGCGATCCCGAGTGGCGACGCTATGGGACCCTGCTCTTCGCCGGCAAATCGCTCGGCGTGGCAACGGTTCTGCTTGCCATCGTGGTGGTCTCCGGCCTGTTTGGCGCGCACGTGTTGGCCGCTGAAGCGGAGCCCAAACCCGCCGACATCATCAATCCTCTGAACACCGTGTGGACTCTCATAGCGGCGTTCCTGGTCTTCGCCATGCAGGTTGGCTTCACCATGCTCGAAGCCGGCTTCTGTCGGTCGCGCGAGACGGTCAACGTGCTGATGGAGTGTATTGTTGACACCTGTCTCTGCGGCCTCTTGTTCTATGCCTTCGGCTTTGCCTTCATGTTCAGCCACGGCAACGGCTTCATCGGATACCATTGGTTCTTCCTGCAGGACATTCCGGCAACCTATGAAACCACCGGCGTAGCCTTCCTGGCCTTCTGGATCTTCCAGTTCGCTTTCGCCGATACCTGCTCCACCATCACCTCAGGCGCCATGATCGGCCGCACTGGTTTCGTCGGCGACCTCTTGTACAGTGTCGCGGTTTCGGGATTCATCTATCCCATCGTCGGCCACTGGGCCTGGGGTCCGGATGGCTTCCTGGCACTGATGGGCAGCGATGGCCATTGGCTGCCTTCGCTTGGTACCGGCTTCCACGACTTCGCGGGGTCGACGGTGGTCCACACCATCGGCGGATTCATCGCGCTCGCTGGTTCGATCGTGCTGGGACCGCGGTTGGGCCGTCACTTCAAGCGTGATGGCGGCGCGCCGATGTTACCGCACGACCTGACCATCGCGGCTTCCGGCGGTCTGCTCCTGTGGTTTGGCTGGTATGGATTCAATCCCGGCAGCACGCTATCGGCCATGGACTTTGAAGGCATCGGTCGCGTAGCCACAAACACCACACTCGCGGCATGCGCGGCGGGTCTAACCGCCATGGCATATAGCTACTCGATGAGCAAGAAGTGGGACATTGGCTTCACCGTGAACGGATTTCTCGCCGGTTTGGTAGCCATCACTTGCCCCTGCTATTGGGTCAGTCCAACCGGTGCCATCGCGCTGGGCGGCATCGCCGGCGTTCTAGTGGTCCTCGGAGTCGAGGCCCTGGAGTGGCTGCGCATCGACGATCCCATAGGCGCGGTGCCGGTGCACGGCTTCTGCGGTATCTGGGGCACGCTGTCGTTAGGCCTGTTCGCCTGCGGCAAATACGGTTCGACCGGTCCGGTCGCTCCCGACAACTCCGTTGCTCTGAAGGGTCTGTTCTATGGCGGAGGACTGCAACTGCTGAAGGCCCAACTCATCGGCAGCGTCGTCATTACCACAGCGACTTTCGCGGTCGCGTTGGCTGTGATGTACGCAGTGCACGCCACGGGCACGTTGCGCGTATCGGAGGAAGGCGAACTGTACGGCCTGGATTTGCACGAGCACGGCATCTCGGCGTATCCCGAGTATGTCATCTCGTCGATTGGCCGCCCTGGCGGTATGCCGACAGAGTCGGCGCCTACCGTATTGTCGACATTGTCGACTGAGGTGCCGTTGGGAATACCTACGCGAGCGATTTCCTGATCTGCCAATCGCAACCTTGTGCCGAGACCGAAATCGTTGGACTACCTGCGAGGAGAAAAATGACAAAACTTGAAGCGATTGTGCAGCCATCAAGGTTTGAAGCGGTGAAAGATGTCCTGATCGAAATCGGTGTTGCAGGCATGACCGTTTCCGAAGTGCGCGGTCACGGGCGCCAGAAGGGCCACACTGAGTCCTACCGGGGACGGGAATACACGGTGGATCTTCTTCCGAAGATCAAAGTCGAGGTGGTGCTGGAGGACACGCTCGTGGATCGCGCGGTGGACGCGATTGTGACCGCCGCCTGCACCGGCAAGATCGGCGATGGCAAGATCTTCCTGTCAAAGATCGACGAAGTCATTCGCATTCGCAACCAGGATCGAGGAGTCGCAGCCTTGTAAGCTGGCATGTTTATCGCTTTGCCTCGGCGCTGCCTTGAAGCGGCCCGGCTGCATCCAGTGCGAGGTTGCATGGAGCGGCAGCTGGATTTTGCAGCAACGACAGCCGTCTCGGTTGTTCTGGGTGATCGGAAATCGCTGGTCCAGTTCGCGCCCCGGGGCGCCAGGATTCGTCCTGGGGGATCCAACTCAGAAGGGCAAACTCTTGCTGCGTAATTGGGCCAGCCACTTCCCATGGGCAGATTCGTCCGGCCCGCGACGCCCCGCCAACTTCAAGCCTATGGTTTGCCCGCAAGTGCGTCCAATTGTTTTTTCCATCGCGGCTTGAAGCAGAATCACGTCAGAGCTGAGAAAGTCGGTTGCTACCAGACGCCACCCCACCCGCTGGTTGGACATTATCGCGTGGACCGGTGTTACAGCGGGAACTGGTTCCTGCACGGGTTGGCCGGGCGTTTGACCCTGTTCCCCCTTTTTTCTTGCCGGATGCACCGGACCCCGCAGGGATCGGCGTGGGGCCTTCTCCCAACCAGTGGCTTCATTGGCAGTGATGGCTATCACTTCTGCGGCAGTGGCGAGCGAGTACAATCGGCAGGAAACCCGGCAATCGGGTTGTTCGCTGTTTTGCAGCTTCGCCGTACTCATGTTATGCGAGACTTAATAGCGATAGCTCCGGCGGGACGTGGCCGCAACATTACCCAGTCGCTGCATTGCCCGTGCAGCACCCGTCGCTGTCGTCAAGAGGAGGTTGAAGATGTTCGCACGCAATGCCCATTTCCGCGTGAAATCACTCAACTTGGCTGCTGAGTTCGCCCAGACACTCGAGAACGAGGTCCTTCCTTTGCTTCGCAAGCAGAAGGGTTTCAAGGGCGAAATCACGTTGTCAAATCCCGGCAATCTGGAACGGATTTCTATGAGCCTGTGGGACAACAAGAGCAATGCAGAAGCGTACGACGCCAACGTCTACGCGCAAGTGCTGAAGATCCTTTCCAAGGTGATCGATGGGAAGCCCAAGATCCGGATCTTTGAGGCCGTCGCTTTAAATCTCGACGGCACTGCAGCCGAGCGCTAGAGTCTTTGATTGCTCTTCCTGGCGCAGCACTCGCAATGCGCCTTCCATGAGCGCCTGCAGTTCGTCCTCGCCCGGATAAACCGTGATAGGAGCGATCCAACTTACGGACTCCGTTAGCGCCGAGACTAAACGCTGCGAATGCGCCATGCCGCCGGTGAAGAGCACAGCGTTCACGCGTCCGTGCAGGACAGTCGCCATCGCTCCGATCTCTTTCGCGATTTGATAGGCCATCGCCTCGAACACGGTTTTGGCCTTTGCCTCACCACCCGCCATGCGGCGCTCCACTTCCACCAGGTCTTTCGTGCCGAGATAGGAGCACAGTCCGCCCTCGCGGAACAGCAGCCCTTCCACTTGCTTCTGTGTGTACTTGCCGCTGAAGCAGAGATCGACCAACTGCATCGCTGGCACTCCGCCGGCACGCTCCGTGGAAAATGCCCCTTCTTCGCGCGAATTGGTCACGTCTACCATGAGGCCGTTTTCGTGCGCTGAAACCGAAATCCCGCTGCCCAGGTGGGCCACAATCAGACGCAGTGACTCGTAGCGCTCGCCGCACTCCCGGGCATAACGCTTGGCTACCGCCTTGGAATTCAAAGCATGCGACAAACATTGCCGCTCCAGCAGCGCCGAGCCCGACAGGCGCGCACGCTCCGGCCACTCGTCCACGCCGACCGGATCGACCACGTAGGCTTGTATGCCGGCCTTTTGCGCGATGTCGTATGCCAGAAAGGCGCCCAGGTTCGCAGCGTGTTCACCGCGCCTGGCCAGTCGCAACTCCTCGAGCATTTCTTGATTCACAACGTAGGTGCCGCTGGCTAAAGCGGGCAGAAGGCCGCCACGCCCCACCACCGCATGAAGCTCGCGGATGTTGCGTCCCGCCTCACTGAGTGCAGCTTCAATCTGCGCGGAGCGAAATTCCTGCTGATCGAGAATTGGGCGTCCATGGAACTGCGCCATCTCGGCATCGGAGTGCCGGATGTTTTTGACGAAATCAGGGCGCTCGTTCACGTACAGAGCCATCTTGGTGGACGTAGAACCGGGGTTAATCGCGAGAATCCTGAATTCACCGGGTTGCAAAGATCACCCCCAGGGCGATGGAGTTCACCTTGTCATCCACGCTCTCCACCCGCGATGGAATCAGGATCGGGACTTTCGCGCCGGCCACCACATGCGCGCACTGCGAGCCACCCAGGTACTTCACGGATTTTCCGAGAAGGTTGCCTGCCTCGATGTTCGGGACCACCATGCAGTCGGCGTGACCTGCCACTGGATGCGCGATGCCCTTCGCCTGCGCCGCAGACCCCAGAAGTGCGCAATCGAGGGCAAGCGGGCCGAAGAGCTCTACGTCGCCGAACCGGCCAGCTTCGCCGATCTCGGTGAGCAGTCTGGCATCCACACTCGAGGGCACGGACTCGCTGACCGCCTCCGTGGCGCTCATGAGTGCGATCTTCGGACGCGCCAGTCCGAGGGAACGCATGACCTCGATTGCGTTTTGCACGATTTGCTTCTTCTGCTCCAGGTTCGGGGAGACATTCAGCCCTCCATCGGTGATGCCGACCAACCTGATCTCACCCGCGAGCTTGTCCTCGTAGAGGAGCACGTCGCTCAACAGACGTCCTGTCCGCAGCCCAGCCTGTTTGTCCAGCGCGGCTCGCAAGAGTTCGTCTGTGCGGAGATGGCCTTTCAGCAGGAGATCTACGTGGCCCTCGCGCGCCATCTGTATTGCGACGGTTGCAGCATCCTCTGCGCTGACAAACTCTGCCCCGGCGATCAAGCCAAATAGCCCGAGGGCCTCCGCCTTGGCGCGGATGTTTCGTTCGTTGCCAATCAGCACCGGAATTGCAATCCCGAGATGCAGTGCGCCATCGGCTGCGGTCAGGGCAACCTCGTCGTCAGCCGCAACTACCGCAACACGTTTGGGACCCAGCGGCTGAGCGCGGCGGCGGAGTTCGGCGAAGTTCGTTATTTCCTGTCTGGTGCATGCAGCAGTGCTGGAGATCATGACCCATTCTCGCCTGGGCGAATGCTGCGTTGCAGTGAGGCGGGTCACAATAGGGACTGTCGTGGATGTGGTGTCCTTTAAAGGCGACTGTGACGACCGGCTCCGAGCTTTTCACCGTACTTGGGTTGCTCCGCGATAGCGCGGACCCCGTCGCGTGGAAACGCGAGTCACATCGAAATGTCACAGCACCAGAAATCTCATCCGGCTTCTTTTCGACCGGCAAATTCCGTGGAATTCGACTACCGCTGAGAAGGATTGGTCTCGGCGCAGGGTTCCGTTACCATTGGGGTTTCAAACCTATGCACAAGGAAAGGCAATCTCATGTCGCTGGACTATCTACTGAAGACGGAACCCTCGGAGTACTCTTTCGCCGATCTGCAGCGAGATAAAGTGACAGTGTGGGACGGAGTAACGAATCCGGTCGCAGTCAAAAATCTGCGGGAAATGACGCCCAGAGCGAGACTGATCATCTACGAGACCGGAACTCACAAGAGCGCGGTTGGCACCGCGTCGGTCGTTTCCGTGGACGCTACGGATCCCAGACATCCGATCGTGAAGATCAAGGTTGGAAAAGCACTTCCGCAGCCGGTCTCTTTGCAGCAGATCAAAGCCAACGGACTGTTCGCTGATTCGCCTCTGGTGCGTCAAGGAAGGCTTTCTGTTGTACCGCTGACGAAGGCGCAGCACAAGGCTCTCACAGGAGAATAGTGTGAGGGCGCTGGGTCTGACCACCCTGTTCGATTTCCCTATGAATTCCGCCATTCGCGAAGTGGTCGCTCACGGAGCGTCGGCAAAGAAGATTGTTGAAGTGCTTCGGCAGGACCGGCTGTATCCGCATCCCGAGCTGCTGGTGACGTTCATCGGCAACCACGACATGAAGCGGTTCCTCACCGGTGCCAGCGGCTCGCAGGAAAAGTTGAAGCTGGCATTTTCTCTGTTGGCGACACTACGCGGAATTCCGCAGCTTTATTATAGTGATGAAATTGGCATGACCGGCGGCGACGATCCGGACAACCGCCACGATTTTCCGGGTGGCTTTCCAGGCGACGGCCACAACGGTTTTCTAGCCAGCGGACGCTCACCGGACGAGCAGGAGATTTTCTTGCACGTGCAGGCCCTGCTTCGCCTGAGGAAGAAACATCCGGCGTTAAGGCAAGGGCGCCAATGGCACGTCGGCTGGGATGACACCTACTATGCGTTTGTGCGCGAAACCGCTGAAGAAAAGCTGTTGGTCGCGTTTAATAATTCTCGAACGGCGCGAGACCTTATGATCGTGACCGAGGGTACGACGCTGGAAAACGCACAGCAGTTGGAAAGAATTTTTGGCACAGGGAAAATAGTATTGAAAAACAAGGTCTTGCAGCTAACGCTGCCACCAACCAGCGCAGCCGTCTACGACGTACGGTAGGCGGCAACCAACAACCACGGCCTACTGCTTGTGCTTAGCCGACAATAATTCATTTCTGATTTCGGAGATCGAACCCTCGGAAAAGAAGGGTTCAGTTCCACCATTCGGAAGGTACCAAAAGGCATGCATTGTGGCGCCGGGGTTCGGCTTCAAGTGCGCCAGATTATACATCAGTATTTTCCGCTTTCGATCACAATCTAACTATCGAAATGCCGAAATCTTCGGATGAGCGAACACCGGGCGCCGAAACGGCATTCTTTGGTCATGCTCTCGGACCCTCGGTGACGCCGAGGCTGTTAACAGATGTTAGTCAACTGAATGGTCCGGGCATGCTTTCTGGCCGCGCCGCAAGCGGTCTTGACCTGCCAAATAGCGTAAACGATTGCTCCGTCTCGGTTTAGGCCACAGTTCTTCCAGCCCGTGTTGGCTCGCCTCATTGCATGTGTTGACCGCCGTTAATGGAGAGGTTTGCGCCGGTTACGAAGGCGGCCTCGTCCGAGCACGCCATTTTGAACGGGAGTGTATTTTGGGTAAAGTTTCGGGCGTGGAGCCGATCAAACCAAGGCCGCAGCCGGAGCGACTGGCCGATTCGCCGTCACCGTCTGCGTACCCTGCCTCTGCTACCCTCGAACTGTTTTGCGATGTGTTTGGACGTGTTAACTAACTTCATTGAGGCAATCATGAACATCAGAACAGTGGAAGTAATCGGCGCGGGAGGCTTTGGACTGAAGCGACGAACTGACATATTTCCGCGCTTCTCAGCAGCGCGTCAGGAGAGCTTCGCCAATTAATCTGCTGGGTGAGCGCTTTTGACTAGACTTGTACCTGTTGAACACCGTATGCTTCTCGAAAATGACGTGGGGTCAACCGGGTTTGAATTCCAAATGGAAAATTCTGCTTCTATATATGTGCCTGTATTCTTGTTGTGAATCCACCTCCGTGATTTCTCTTTCTGTTCGCGGGACTGGAGGGAGGAATGAGAAATGGAAACAGCCACTTTGATCGTGTCTGCATCAAATCCACCGGTTCTTACGTTCCGTCCAAGATTCTGACCAACGAAGAAGTAATGGCAAACTTGCCGACCTCTCCGCAGTGGGTCGTCGAAAAGTTGGGGATTCGCGAGCGGCACATCGCTGAACCAGACGAATACACGTCGGATCTTGCTGCCCGTGCCGGGCTGGACGCAATCGCTTCGGCGGGGCTTGAGCCAAACGAAATTGACTTGATTATCGTTTCCACGGCGACACCCGACCGCAAGATGCCCTCATCGGCATGCATCGCGCAGGCCAAGATGGGCATTCGCAACCGCTGCGCCGCGTTCGATGTGGCGGCGGTGTGTGCCGGGTTTGTTTACGGCATCACGATCGCCGGCCAATTCATCCAGAATGGTATGTACGAGCGTGTGCTGGTGATCGGCGCCGATACCTTCTCCAAGGTCACGGACTGGAACCACCGCGACTGCGTCGTTTTTGGAGACGGCGCCGGTGCCGTGGTACTCGAGAGGAAGGAGCGGGAGAATGGGTTCTTTTCAAGCATTCTCCTCGCCCAGGGCGAAGGAATGGATCATTTCACAATCTACCCTGGGGACGCTTACTTCACCATGAAGGGAAAAGAGGTTTACGAGAAGGCTACAACCGCGGTGCCCGAGTGTATTCAGGAGATTCTCCGCATAAACGGGCTGGGGCTAGAAGACGTCTCGATGATCATTCCGCACCAGGCTACAGCTCGCGTCCTCAAGCGCATCGCCGAGGTACTCAACGTCCCTTATTCCCGGATGCAGACGAACCTGGAGTCGTACGCGAACACCGCTGGAGCCACAGTTCCGCTGCTCCTAGACCAAGTAAACCGGCGCGGCCTCCTCCGCGAAGGCGATCTTCTCTTGCTCGTGTCCATCGGCGCAGGCTGGACCTGGGGCGCAAGCTTATATCGATGGTAAGTCCCGATCTTGCCAACCTTCCTGGATGTGCTTTGTCAACCGATCGCTTTGACCAGTATTTGGGCTAGTATGTAGAAGTCTCGTTTCGGCGGGTCTTGTTGACGCACCTCCCGAATCCATCATGGAAACAGGAATGGTCTTCGCACCTAACTTCATTTGAGGCAATCATGGACATCAGAACAGTGGGAGTAATCGGTGCAGGCACGATGGGCAATGGCATTGCCCACGTCTTCGCCAAGAGTGGATACAACGTTGTGCTAGTCGACGTGGAGCAGCGCTTCATCGATCGCGGCCTGCAAACCATCGGCAAGAACCTGGAACGCGAGGTTGCGAAGAACAAGTTGACAGCGGAACAGCGCGACCTGGCTCTGGGGCGCATCACGGGCACAGCCGATCGCAAGCGGTTGGCCGACTGTGATTTCATCGTGGAAGCAGCCAGCGAGCGTTTTGAGATCAAGGCCGAGCTTTTTCGCGATCTCGATGCAATGTGCCGTCCCGAGGTCCTCCTGTCGTCGAACACGTCATCCATTTCGATAACCAAGCTGGCAGCGGTTACCAAACGACCCGACAAAGTTATCGGGATGCACTTCTTTAATCCCGTGCCAGTGATGAAACTGGTTGAACTGATCCGCGGACTGGCTACCTCAAACGAGACTTTCGCGACCGTCAAAGCTCTCGCAGAGAAATTGGAGAAAACTCCCGTCGAGGTGAATGATGCGCCGGGCTTTGTCTCGAATCGCGTACTGATGCCGCTGCTGAATGAAGCCATGTACGCCGTGATGGAAGGTGTGGCCACTGCCGAAGCCGTGGACGAAGTCTTCAAGCTGGGTATGGCGCACCCGATGGGTCCTCTGACCCTGGCGGACTTCATCGGACTCGACGTCTGCCTCGACATCATGCGCGTCATGCAGTCCGGCCTCGGCGATCCCAAATACCGGCCCTGCCCGCTGCTGATCAAAATGGTCGATGCCGGATGGCTCGGCCGCAAGTCCGGGCGCGGGTTTTACCAGTATTAGCAAAGTTCGCGGAATATAGTGACATTCGCATCGGATTTGTCATCACGAGCGCAGCGAGGGATCGGCTTGTGCTTGGGCAGGGAAAGCAGATTCCTCGCGCCAAAATCCGGCGCTCGTAATGACAATTCATAATGACGATCGGGCTTGTCGCCCACCGATGGGTCACCCTCTGCTCGCTTCTTCCGTTAGTAAGCGGACGGCAACTCCATACGTTCGCGTAATGGCGAAATTCACCCTCCGTTAAGTCAGCTGGCTTAGTGACGAAGCTCACTGCTCCGGCGATCCATACGGTTTACCCTGTACATGTGGCCAACCACTGCTGGACTGCGAGGTGAACATGAGTTTCGCTGCCGCTATGGATGACATCGAGGACCGACCGTTCTCTGAACTGAAAATGAGCGACTCCGCCAGTATCTCTCGTAGCCTCACCTTGAAAGACATCGAGCTCGTCAACGCTACTTGCTGGACCAAGCAAGAGTTTTGCGGAAGGAACGCGCACCATGGCACGCATCATTGAAGTGACGGATTTGATTCTGCGAGAGGCGCAGCAGAGCCTTCTGGAAACCAGCATGGCTCTGGAGGACATCCTCCCGGTCTGTGAAGACCTGGACAATGCGGGCTACTGGTCTTTGGAATGCTGGGGCGGCGCATCCTTCGATTCGTGCATACGCTTGCTGAATGAAGACCCATGGGAGCAATTGCGGACCTATCGCAAGCTGCTCCCCAAGACCAAGCTGCAGATGCTTTTGCGCGGACAGAATCTGCTGGCTTATCGCAACTTCGACGACTCCATTGTCGGCCGATTCGTTGAGAAAGCAGCCGCGAACGGCATAGACGTATTCCGCGTATACGACGCGTTCAATGATGTCCGAAACCTGAAGGCCAGCCTGGAAGCGGTCAGGAAGATTGGAAAGCACGCGCAAGGATCAATCTGTTACGCCCCAAGTCCGGTATACACGATCACGGCGTATGTGGACATGGCGCAGCGGATAAAGGAAATGGGTTGCGACTCAATCTGCATTCGGGACGTGGCGGGTTCCCTTAAACCGCAAGCCGCCTACGATCTGGTTAAGGGCATCAAGCAGAAGTGCGGGAAAGATACGCTGGTAAACGTTCACACCCATTCAACCACTGGCGTGACGATGGTATCGCTGATGAAGGCCGTCGAGGCAGGGTGCGACATGGTGGACACAGCGATCAGTTCGCTGGCCTTCGGTCAAGGGCACAATCCAACCGAAAGCTTCGTAGAGATGCTGGAGGGCACGGGCTACGAATGCCGGCTGAACATGGAGAGGATTCTTCGTGTCAAGCAGCATATTGCAACCGTCCGTCCACGCTACCGCGCGTTCTTCGACGGACACGTGGGCGTCGAGACCGAGATATTTGAGAGCCAGATTCCTGCGTCGATGATTTCAAGCACGGAATACCAGTTAAAAGGACAAGACACGGGGCATTTGCTGCAGGATGTATTGTCGGAAATCCGGAACGTCCGCAGAGACGCCGGATATCCTGCACTGGACCCTCCGGTAGATCAGATCATCGGCACGCAGGCAGTATTCAACCAATTGCACGGCAGGTACACGGCGCTCACCAGTGAATTTGCCGACTTGATGCTGGGCTACTACGGTACCCCATTGGGCGAGAAGAATGCAGAAGTACTGAGGATGGCATCCGCCCGCGCTAACAAGCCGCCCATCCGTTGCCGTGCCGCCGACTTACTTCAGCCGGAGTGGGAACGGAGGCGATCGGAAGCCGCGGCCCTGCCCGGTTTCGGCGGCACCGACGAAGATGTGTTGACCTACGCCATGTTTCCGAAGATCGCGCCACAGTTTTTCAAGACCCGTATGGAAGGCCCGAAGCACATCGGTAACGAGCCGGCGACCAAGAATCTAGAACAGCCGGATGCAAATCGCAGCAGCGGCACGTTGGCATCACCGGTGACCTACGTCGTGAGCCTTAATGGCAAGGAACACAAAGTCACCGTAGCACCGGCCAAGTAACGACGGACAGGAAGCTGCGCTTCGGATTATTGAAGCGAGCCAGGAGGCATGAATGGCTACACCAACGCTTAAACCGGCCAGTACTACCATGGCCGAGAGAATCAGCGAGCTTACCGAGAAACGCGAGAAGCTTCAGCAGGGCGGCGGCAAACAACGTCTGCAGAAGCAGCACGAGTTGGGTAAGCTGAGCGCGCGCGAGCGCATCGAAAAGCTCGTCGATCCCAAGAGTTTCCAGGAGATAGGTCTTTTTGCGAAACATCGCGCCACCTATTTTGGCATGGCAGACAAGGAACTGCCGGCCGATGGAGTGGTGACCGGATGCGCGACGGTTGACGGCCGCTTGATCCACCTCGCCAGCCAGGATTTCACCGTTGCCGGTGGAGCAGCAGGCGAGGTGCACTGCGCAAAGATCAAAGAGATGATGCAGCTTTCGATGAAGACCGGAAGCCCATTCGTATTCATCAACGATTCCGGTGGCGCGCGCGTCCAGGAGGGTATTGACAGCTTGGCGGGCTATGCCAGCGTGTTCTACAACAACGTCATGCTTTCCGGCACGGTGCCGCAGATTTCGATCATCTGCGGTCCTTGTGCGGGCGGTGCAGCCTACAGCCCGGCGCTGACCGACTTCATCATCCAAACCAGGCGCGCACAAATGTTCATCACCGGTCCGCAGGTAATCAAGCAGGTCACGGGAGAGAGTGTGACCGCGGACCAACTGGGCGGGCCCGCGGCCCAAATGAATCGATCGGGTGTGGTTCACCTGATTGCGGAGGACGATGACGGAGCGTTGTCTCTGTGCCAGAGGCTGCTGAGCTTTTTGCCGTCGAACAACTTAGAAGATCCTCCTCGCCTGGCTTACACCGATGAACTGGAAAACGATCCCCAGCTAAACGACATAGTGCCGGCAGAATCTAAGGTTGGCTACGATATACGGACGGTGCTCGCACGATTGCTGGATCACCAGGATTTCTTCGAAATTCAGCCGGGTTTCGCAGCGAACATAGTGATCGGGTTCGGCCGCCTCCAAGGGCGCTCGGTGGGAATTGTCGCGAACCAGCCCAGCGTACTCGCCGGAGCGCTCGACATCGACGCTTCCGACAAGATATCCCGCTTCGTACGATTCTGTAATGCCTTCAATATCCCCTTGCTCACCTTCGTCGATGTACCGGGATTCTTGCCTGGCGTCGAGCAGGAGTACGGCGGCATCATTCGGCACGGAGCCAAGGTGCTCTTCGCTTATTCGGCTGCAACCGTCCCTAAGATAACGGTCGTAATCCGTAAAGCATATGGCGGCGCTTACATCGGGATGTGCTGCAAAGACCTGGGAGCGGACCGGGTAGTAGCATGGCCAACTGCTGAAATTGCGGTCATGGGCGCCGAAGGAGCCGCCGAAATTGTCTTTCGCCACGAGATCGACTCCGCGGAAAACAAGGTGCAGCGGCGCGATGAACTGATCGAAATGTATCGTCACACGTTTGCGAACCCATATATATCGGCGGGCCGGCGGCTCGTCGATGACGTGATCGAGCCCGCCGAGACCAGGAGATATCTAGCGCGGGCCCTGGAAGCTCTACACACAAAACGAGAGCTTCGTCCGCCGAAGAAGCACGGCTTGATTCCACTCTGAGACACGGAGGCGCCTGCATCATGCACACTGCCGCAACCATTACACCCGAAACTTTGGCGGTGATCGCCGCCAGCGTCACGGCGTTCCTCGGCAAGAAAGTTCGGATTCGGTCGGCAAGGGCGTTACAGACGCCGTACCCAGTCGATCCATGGACACGGCAAGGCCGGTTGATTGTCCAAACATCGCACAACCTTGGCCAGCTAAGACGATGACCACGCTCGCGGAAGGTACCATGACCTCAGAGCGGGAAGTGCTCCCGGAGAAGAACGGACCATGAAGTTAGAGATATCGGTTGACGGGCAAAGATACGAAGTCGAAGTCGAGGTCACCGAGGAGGACGACTCCGGGCGGGCACAAGACAACCGTCCCGCCCCGGCGACAGCTACCATTCAGTCGACCGTGTTGCGCACTCCTCCCAAACCGGGAGCTTCGTCGGATCCTAGCGTTGACGAATCCAAACTATGCCGCAGCCCAGTGGCGGGAATTGTGGTACGGGTTAATGTCGAGCGGGATCAACACCTGGAGGTTAACGATCTGATGGTTGTGCTGGAAGCCATGAAGATGGAAACTAACGTGACGGCGCCGATCGCCGGAAAGCTGAAATCCGTCAACATATCGCCACGAGATGCGGTGAAGATGAACCAGATCCTGGTCGAATTCGAGTGACCGATTGAGGTCGTGAGGCAGTGCGTTTTTGGCCGCCCTAGAGCAATTCCAGAGTGGTTGTAACTTGGGTAGTGCGGGCCTTCAGAGCGTGTGTGAGAACGAAACGCGGTATTTGCCAGTGGAGTTTGCTAGCGGAAAATTCGGTGCCATCGGCGCCGAACAGGGTAGCCCAGCACCGAGCCGCAGGCGGAGTGCTGGGTAAAGTGGGAAGTAGATCCGAGTCCCGTAGGGACGACAGGGGTTCTCACACACGCTCTGAAGGCCGGTCCTACCCGTACAAGCGGGTACACCAATCCTGGAACCGCCATAGCAACTCTGCAATCGATAAAGCTTTTTCACTTCTCATCCATAATTAATAGGATGCTTTGCGATCCAGCGTTCATCGCGGACTGTGCCCATCTCCTTCAAGGCCGAACGTGCCATGCTGGCGGTGAGGTCGCGAGTCTTCCAAGTGAATCCGGCAGCGAAACCGATGGCGCCGCCCGCTATTCCGTAAGCAACGGTTCGTGAAATGCTGCGGCGGTCGTGCCGGCGCAAGCGGAACAGAGCGGCCCATGCGCCGAGCGCAGCCAGACTCAACGATGCCAGCGCGGACCGAGTCAAAACCGCTGAGAGGCGCTGCCCTTCAAGTTGCGAGTCCCGCCCTCTACGCAGTCCCGAGAGACCTGAATGAACCAGCGCCTGACCGTAATTAAGATTCGTTTTCGATGGTCCTTCTTTCATAAAAATGCGCTCCTCGTCGTTTTGATCGCTAAATAAGATAATAATATCCTTCTACTAGCTTGCGTCGGATCAGGCTGCCTTCATTCATGGAGCGGTGATTTCCGTAGATGGGGGAGTGGTAATCGGGACATAGCCGGAAGACAGCTTGCCGTGACTCCAGAAATTCAAGCGTGCCTAAACGATTGCTCGTCGGTGAACCGTGGTTCGGACGCACTCCCCGCGGCCCTGCCAGGGAGCACGGTGGGTGGGCTGTTTTCTACCGTACCCCACTGGCGAGCCACAGCTCTTTCAGAGTCCGCAGATCTGCGACTGGCTACGCCCAACCCGCCACTTGAATTCCTGTCCACTCGCTGTTAGGTCCAAAGGGGGATGTTGCGGGCGTCTTCGGGCGTCGCGGGCAGCCAGTTTGCGGCCTGCGCTTTCCGCCGACAGTCTCTTGAACTCATGCACCGTGAAGCCAAGGCCTCCGGCCAGCAGCAGGGCCACGAACGACGCCACAATCGACAGCAAAGCGACAGTTTTCACGTCCGTACGTTTGCCTGGTTGCGGAGCGTCCGCTGGACGGTTGGCCAGTGCTAAAGATGTTTCGAGAACGTTCTGCCGCGGAGGCGTCCCTCCGCCTCCTGCCGGTCCTTGTTGAGAAAGGGCAATCGCGGTGTCCAAGTTTGCCGCTTGCGACGGCGGGTTGAGGGTGAGGTACAGATACACATCCGCAGCTTCGTCCTCGCTCAAGTAATAAAAAACCGGCATTCTGCCGCGGTAAAGCGTTGGCGGCGTCCCCATAAGGATCGGCGCCCCGTGTGTGACCTTTCGGATGAACTCGGCTTGGCTCGTCCGTGCGGCAAGAGTGCTAAGTGGAGGGATCGCTCCATCCAAGAGCTGCTCAGGACTTGGATTGGGTCCTGCCGCACTGTGGCAGGTGTGACAAGTGGACTTCACTATGTGTTCGCCCACACGGACAGGCGATTCTCGTATCGCCACTTGCTGCAATTCTGCGCCCGGGACGTCGGCAAGCTGCTTCAAGTAGGCGACTAGCGAATGGATCTCGGCCTCGTCTAGATGCGGGAATGGCGGCATATCCTGGCCTCCATTGTGGAGTCGTTGCAGCAAGGCGGTCTTGGACTGTTGCGCCAGCTTTTCTGCGTCCGCTCGGCTGATGTCCATACCCACGGTCTTCATGCGTGCCATCACCAGCGCGACGGAAGTTGCCCTGACTGGGTTGATGACAGAATTGATTTCCGGCGGAGCGCCCAAGCCCGATTCGCCGTGGCATCCCTGGCAGTTCAGGCGATACAGGTCCGCGCCGTGGAGAGTTACGGTTTGCGGAACCAAACTGACGGATGCTGCCGGTTGCCAGTGCGGAATTTCTTCTCCCGGCTTAGGCGGAGGCGGCCCTAAGCGTCCCGTCTTGCCCATGCTGGTTTCGTTAAACGTCCTATGAAGATGGTTGAGCCAGCTTTCGCCTTCCACGACCGTTACCGGAACGTTTTGTGCGGGCAGGCTGCATGCCGCTAAGAATGCCGCCGCTAATAAGGAACGAAGAATCTTGTGCATCGCAGACCTCCAACATGAAGCCGCGTCCTTGCGACTGAATCAAACCTACGACTGCACGCGGGTGGAGATGTCAGCGGCTGGTCAGGATGGTGTGAACATGTTGTGAACACTTGTGGAGGTTTGGTTGGCCAGTTTCGTTAGGTGCTCGAAGTTTCGACTCGATGCCAGTTTCAACGCGAAAGGGAAGTGGGAGCCGGGACACTACAAGCCGGCGCATCGGCAGAGATCGTCCGCGGCTTGACTTTGTACCACGGAGGACACGGAGCGCACGGAGATGATCAGGAATCACTAGAAGGCCGAACCCTTCCCCCGCAAGCCTAAGAATCGTTTCCGATGCCTCTATGTCTCTGTGCCTCTGTGGTAATCCGATTACAAATCGTCTGCATTGTCCTTCCGGTTTCGGCGCGATACCTGATCTTCATCCGTGCGCTCGCTGTCCTCCGTGGTGGACGCAACCCAGTCTTAAGTGTCGCATCTGATTCCTCCGTGCCTAGTTGACGCCGAAGTGTATAATCCCATCCGTCGTTGAAAGGATGCGCATGGACGTTCAACAAATCCTCACTGACCTCAACCGGGAACGTAATCGCCTCGACCAAGCCATTGCTGCTCTCGAAGATCTTAGTTCTCGGACTGCCGGTCGTCGTGGCCGTCCTCCCGGAGCGAAACAAGCGAAACCAGCACGCCGCAAGGGTGGCGGCATTACTGCTGCCGGACGCCGGCGGCTCTCTGAGATGATGAAAAAGCGTTGGGCCGAACGGAAAAAGAAGGCCGCCCCAAAGCGCAAGCCGATGAGCGCAGCTTCCCGAAAGCGTCTCTCCGAAATGATGAAGAAAAGATGGTTGGAGAGGAAGAAGGCTAACACAGCTTAGATCAAGATGCCCGGAATACGAATCTAGGACGGCGCAAGAAGCCCGCGGCCACCTGATGGCTGCCGCGAATTCTTCTCCAGTAGGCTCTCCTGAGATCCACTGCCCGCCACTAGGTGCCGTGGTTTGCGTTCGGCGGTGATTACTTGTGCGCTATGGCGGCCCAGCGATGGGCACTTCCTAGGCATAATCAATCGGATGGCGCTCGAGCCAGTGTTGATCGCGGACCGCCCCCATTTGCTTCAGGGAGGAGCGGCCCATGCTGGCCGTGAGTTCACGGGTTTTCCAGGCAAAGCCGGCACAAAATCCGATCGCGCTACCGACCACACTCCACGCAATAGTTTTTGGAAGGCGACCGCGACGGCCACTCACGTACAACCGCAGGATGCCGGCGCAGGCTCCAATGGTAGCCAGACTTAACGACGCACGCGCAGATTGGGTCAGGACTTCGGAAAGAGGTTGTCCATGGAGATGGGATTCTCGGCCGCTCCGCAGCCCCGATACTCCGGACTTAACTAGCGTTCGTCCGTAGCGAAGATATGCCGTTGAGTATCCATCCGGTTTCATAAGACAATCTCCTTCGAAGCTGCATCGCGAAAGCTGGGCCCTCTTGACCAATTCGCTCAGCGATGGACCGGTATTCACACCAGTTATCTTATCTATCTCATGGGAGCGCCATCCAAGTCTGTGCCGTGCGTCACGTTTCACTCGTGGCTTTATCACAGCCACAACTATGATGTCTTACCAGTTTCAGAGTTGGCGTTCCCCGGGTAGAGCCAGCCTTCAGGTTGAAGTCGCTCTAAGAAGCGCGGTGGGCAGAATGAGCCGGGACCTCTAGAAAAATGGGCGGGGCCGGGGGTGGAGAGGCGACCATGGTCCGCAAGAGCTCACCTGTATTTTGCCACCAGCCATGGAAGACTCGCCCACCCTCACAAACCACGTGCAGCGGCCGCCAGTTAGTGGGCCCGTATGAGGACCGAAATGTGAAAGCAATATCCTTTGCGTCCGCATCTTCGTCCCCCGACCGACGGACGGGACTGACTGTCACACTACGGGTATCGAGCCGAAGCCCGGTGCGCAACGCCTTCAGGGCGCTTTCCTTTCCGCTCCAGAGCAGAGCCAAGAGCAGGGAACGGTCCGCTGCGGACGTCCGCTCAATCAACTCTTGCTCTTCAGTCGCGAAGTAGTCGGCAATGAATGCGTCACTGCGCGGCTCGACGATCTCCAAATCACAACCAAGTTCCGCCCCCGACATGGTGACAGCGCAAGCGGCCACGCCGGCGCGGTGGCTGAGTGAGATGGCGATCCCCGCTGGTTCGTTCGCGACAAAGACCTCCGGCGCGCCGGATGGCGCCGGGCGTATCTCTATGTCAGCAAGGTCCGGCGGATGACTGTGCAGGTTCAAGTAAGCTGCTAGCGCACGCTTCGCGGTCCAGCGTCCCAGCCGCCAGTCGGCGTGGCGTTTGGCAAAACGCATGCCATCCAGGCGGAGCACTTCGCTGGCACTCAACCAGTCATTCTCCGTGGGCAGGTCGGCTTCGGTCTGCTCCAGCCAATACACGTCTATCATGCTTGCCCGACGGGAGAAACCATGAGTATATCCTCGACGTTGACCTCTTTTTGGATCGGATGTTTGATGTGTGGCTTCTTGGGTATGGATTGCACCGTCCCTTTCATACCGCGTTCGACGGCATCGACGAGGTAAGGGCGAAGACTAGCGGGCGGAAGAATATGATGCAGCGCACCTACTTTGAGCGCCCGATGTACGCTATGCACGCGATCGAACTCCACAGCCATCTCGCCCAGCTTTTCGGAGTGTACGACTTTGAAGAGTTCGTTCCATTGAGCGCGCAACCGGACTTTCTCCTTGCCGTCGGCCTTAGCCATCGCTTGGGTTAGCGCCTCCAGTCGCTCGTCTTTGCGGGCCCTGGCGTCGACTTCGCTGGCAAACACGACAGCCGCCGCTGGCGCGCCACCAATAACGGAAGCGTAGGTTCCCTGCAACGCTACCACTTCGAGCTGTTCGTTCAGCGCCCGCGAGAAAACTACATACGCGCCCCCGTGATAGCGGGAAATAACGCAAAAGATCATGGGACCTTTGAAGTTCACCACAGCCCGCCCGATCTGGGCGCCGTATTCAAGCTGCAGCTTGCGCATTGACTCTGGCGATCCGTCAAACCCCGACAGATTGGCCAGAATAACTACCGGTCGATTGTTGCTCGCCGCGTTGATCGCTCGGGCCACCTTCTTAGAGGAGAGGGGAAACAGCGTCCCGGCGCTCCATTGGTCGGGTCCGTCCGCCGGGACAAATCCTAACCGGGGTACCTGCTTGGATTCGATGCCGATGAGGCAAAGGGGATAGCCCCCGAGATGGGCATCCCAGACCACCGCAGTCTCGGCGCCTCGCATGCCGGGCCAGCGTTCCAGGGGATGATGGTCCTGGTCTACTACGGCCCTCATCACGCTGCGAATGTCGAACGATTTCTTCCGCCCTGCATTAGTATCGTCCGAGAAGATCTCGCCCACTCGAGCGAAGCCGTTGTCAGAACCGCTAGCGTGCGGATACCCCTGCACATCCCGGTCGATGGGATCGTTGGTGGCGGCCCGCCGCGGGAACCGTTCGCCCGGCGCTACGTAGGTATGCTCATAATGGCGCAAGAGGATGTGGCAGGCTTGATCGATGTCTCGCGCCCAGTACTGCGCCTGGCCGTTGATACCCATGATGCGGTCGTACCCGCCAATGCCTTCGTTGTCCTCGGCCGAAACACTACCCGAGTAATCCAGGGCGCGCTTGCCGGTGAGCACCATTGCCGCTTTCGGGGTCATGATCAGAATGCCGCGGGTGTGCATGAGCATGCTCGCCTCGGCGTTCCAGTAGGGCTGCGCCCCCACGTTGATCCCGTTGATCACCAGATTCACTTCGCCGCCTGCCTGCGTGAACTCGACCAAGCGACGCAGGACGCGGGCAATCCAATCCATGTTTTCCACGCCGCTGTCCATCGAGATCTTCGCGCCGGCCGAGATGGGAAACCACTCCAACGGCACGCCCATCTCGTCGGCAAGATCCAGGGCCGTCAGTATGCGCTGGCATTCGGGTTCGGCAAGTGCGCCCAGGTCCCTGCTCGGGTCTCCCAGCAGCAACACCCGGGTCATGCCCTCAGGGTACTTGGCGGTAAAGTTGCGGATGACGCCAACGATAACATTGGATTTGTTTTGCCCAGGCGGACGATCAACCGGTACTAGACGGCCCTGTGGGTCAAGATCGCACTCGACAAAATCGCCGTGGGGGAATTCGGCCCGGGTATCCTCGCGGGCGGGGGTCAGCATTTTGATGATTTCGTAGGGATAAATGAGTCCCCGCCGGCGCATCCGCACAACTTTCTGGTTGTACTCGGTCAGCGGTTTCATCAGTTGTAAAGTGCTGAGCGGCCGGAAGGTCATAAGCAAACCGGCATCGCCGGGAGCCGAGATGCGTATCACCGTATCGCGTAGCTCGCCGGTCTGCGGATTGGGAACACGGGCCTGGACCACCACTTGCTCCAATCCCAATCCGTCCGTCGACAGGGCCAGTTTGTGAGCGATATCGTTGAGTTCATCCGGCTTGAGATCGAACACCGGCCAAACGTAGAGGAAGATCC
>OCZT010001315.1_pt1 | contig 25576 bp, 21 predicted proteins | sample 1539031 | NCBI WGS metagenome assembly OCZT01 (sample SAMEA3539308, study PRJEB22396) | soil metagenome | biome: tundra; feature: field; material: soil | place: USA | collected 2010-05 | depth 0.15 m | reverse complement strand
CGCCATAGAGCGTGCCGACCACGAGGCCGTTGACCAGAAGCTGGATCAGGAACTGGAGGTTCATTCCGCGGCCTCCGCGAGCGGCGCTTCGCGCCCAAGGTCGACAACCGCCAGCGTGGTACGGATGCGCTGGGTGGTGCCGTCCTGGAAGCGGATCACGGTATCGATAGGAATGTCGCGCTTGCCGCCATAAATCGCGTCGATGATGGTGGCGTACTTCTCGTTGATGACGCTGCGGCGGACTTTCCGGGTGCGGGTAAGTTCGCCGTCATCGGCGTCGAGCTCCTTGTAGAGCAGCAGGAACCTGGAAATGCGCTGTGCCGGCGGCAGCGTCGCATTGACGGTTTCGACCTCCTTGCGCAGCAGCGCGTAGACTTCCGGCCGCGAGGCGAGGTCGGTGTAGGTGGTGAACGAAATCCGGTTTTTCTCCGCCCATTTCGAGATGATCGAGAACCGGATGCAGATCATCGCAGCCAGCGCGTCGCGGCCGGCGCCCAGCACCACCGTCTCGGCAATGTAGGGCGAGAATTTCAGCTTGTTCTCGATGTATTGCGGCGAGAACCGCTCGCCGCGCGCGGTTTCCGCAAGATCCTTGATGCGGTCGATCACCACGAGCTGCTTGTTGTCGTTGAAATAGCCGGCGTCGCCCGAGTGCATCCAGCCATCCTTCATATCGGCGGCGGAGGCTTCCGGGCTCTTGTAGTAGCCAAGGAACATGTTTGGGTGGCGCACCACGATCTCGCCGACGCCGTGGATATCCGGATTCTCGATGCGGATTTCGATATTGTCGGCCATCGGCACGCCTGTGGTGTCGGGGTCGACCTGGCCAAATGGATGCAGGGTGTAGGCGCCGAGCAATTCGGTCTGGCCGTACAGCGTGCGCAGCGGCACGCCCATGGCCTGAAAGAATTTGAATGTGTCGGGACCAAGTGCGGCGCCGCCGGTCGCCGCCGAGCGCAGCCGCGTAAAACCGAGGCGGTCGCGCAAGGCACGGAACAGCAGCGTGTCCGCGATCACGGAATGCCTGCCCTGCGCCAGCGCCGCCAGTCCGGTCTTCATGCCGAGCGCATAGAGGCTTTGCTTGAGCGGGGAGGAATCCATCACGCCTGCGCGCACGTCGGCGGCGATGGATTCCCAGACCCTTGGCGCGAACAGCACGAAGGTCGGCGCGATCTCGCGGAAATCGTTCATCATGGTGTCGGGCTGTTCGACGAAGTTGACCTTCATCCGGCAGAGCAGGCCTTTGCCGAGCGCGTAGACCTGTTCCATGATCCACGGCAGCGGCAGCACCGAGACGTATTCGTCATCCGGTCCCTTCGGGTCGAACGTCAGATAAGTCGCGCAATGCCGCAGCACCCGGCCGGCAGCGAGCATCGCCAGTTTCGGATTTGCCGTGGTGCCGGAGGTGGTGCAGAGGATCGCAACGTCCTCGCCTTTGGTGGCGTCGACCAGTTTGTCGTAGAGATCGGGCTCGCGGACGGCGCGGGCGCGCCCTAGGCCTGCGAGCTTGTCGGCTTCCATCAGGCGGGGGTCGTCATATTTCCGCATTCCGCGCGGATCGGAATAGACGATGTGCTTGAGATTCGGCACCCGCTCGGCAAGCGTCAGCAGCTTGTCGACCTGCTCTTCGTCCTCGGCGAATACCAGTTTGGCTTCGCCATAGCTGAGCAGGTAGGCCGCTTCCTCATCCAGCACGTCGCGATAGAGACCGAGACTCATGGCTCCGATGGCGTGGGTGGCGATTTCGGCCGAGACCCAGTCCGGCCGGTTATCTCCGATGATGCCGATGACGTCGCCGCGGCCGAGGCCGAGTTCGACCATGCCGAGTGCGAAGTCGTGCACCCGGGTCTGATAGTCGTTCCAGCTGAATATGCGCCAGAGCCCGAAATCCTTTTCGCGCAGCGCGATTTCGCCGCCATGTTCTCTTGCGTTGAGGCGCAACAGTTTCGGATAGGTATCGGCCTCCGCGACCCGGCCGGCGTAATCCATCATGCCGCGCTCTCCGCGGGCGCCGGCGTATCGTCGGGATCGACCAGAACCTCGTCCTCTTCGCCCAGATACGCGCGCTTCACATGGGGATCGGCCAGCACCGATGCCGGATCGCCTTCCGCGATCTTGCGGCCGAAATCCAGCACCATGACCCGGTGGGAAATATCCATCACCACGCCCATGTCGTGCTCGATCATCATTACCGTCATGCCGAACTCTTCGTTGAGATCGACGATGTAGCGCGCCATGTCCTCCTTTTCCTCGAAGTTCATGCCGGCCATCGGTTCGTCGAGCAGGATCAGTTGTGGCTCCAGCGCCATGGCGCGCGCGAACTCGACTCGCTTGCGCAGGCCATAGGGCAGGGTGCCAGCGGTCGCCTTGCGCACCGACTGCAGGTCGAGGAAATCGATGATCTCCTCGACCTTGCGGCGATGCTCGAGTTCTTCGCGCCGCGCGCCGGTCAGCCAGTACAGGGATCCCGTGATGAAATTATTCTTCAGCAAATGATGTCGTCCGACCATGATGTTGTCGAGCACGCTCATATGATGAAACAGCGCGAGGTTCTGGAAGGTGCGGCCGATGCCGAGCGAGGGGCGGGCGTTGGGATTTAGTGCGGTGATATCGCGGCCGTGATAGAACAACTGGCCTTCGGTCGGCCGGTAGCGGCCCGAGATGCAGTTGACGATCGAGGTCTTGCCGGCGCCGTTGGGGCCGATGATCGAGAACAGTTCGCCGTCGTTCACGCCAAAACTGACATCGGTGAGCGCACGTACGCCACCGAAGCGCAGTGACACCCCGCGCACTTCCAAAGCGTGTCCCACGCATTCCCTCCGTTCTCGGTGTTTCCGGCGCTCTTTGGCTGATTATCAGCAAGATCAAGCCGGTTCTTTGCGCCTGGTCAACCGGTTCCTAATATTAGCCCGTAAACGGACGTTACTCTCCGTCGCCACGCCCGCATCTGGCGCGGCCATGTCGCTTCGAGACCGATCGACTTTGGTATTAGACTTCCAGCCATTCCTTGCGAATGGCCTGGTTGGCTTTGAGTTCGGCCGGCGTGCCCTCGAACACGATGCGGCCGTGGCCCATCACATAGAGGCGGTGCGAAATACGCATCGCGATCGCCAGTTTCTGCTCTACCAGCAGGATCGCGACGCCGCGGCGGGCGATTTCGGCAATGAGATCGCCGACCTGTTGCACGATAAGTGGCGCCAGTCCCTCGGTGGGCTCGTCAATCATGACCAGTTCGGGGTCGCCCATCAGCGTGCGGCAAATTGTCAGCATCTGCTTTTCGCCGCCCGACAGCACGCCGGCGGCGGTATCGGCCCGCGCGGCGAGATTGGGAAACATCTCCAGCATGTCCTCCAGCCGCCACTTGCCGAGCCGTCTGGTATCCTTGATGCCAAGCATCAGGTTTTGCCGCACCGTCAGACCGGGAAAGATATCGCGGTGCTCGGGAACGTAGCCGAGCCCCAGACGCGCAATCTTGTAGCTCGGCAAGCCCGCGATATCGGCGCCCCTGAACCGGATCGAGCCCTGCGGCGGAACTTCGCCCATGATGGCCTTGACGGTCGTGGAGCGGCCGACGCCGTTGCGGCCGAGCAGGCTGACCACCTCGCCGGCGTCGATGTGCATATCAACGCCCTGCAGGATATGGCTCTTGCCGTAATAGGCGTGCAGACCCCTGACCTCCAGCATCATCAGGCGGCCTCCTCACCGAGATAGGCTTCCCTGACCTTCGGATTGCCGCGAATCTCGTCGGGCGTTCCGGATGCGATGATCTGGCCATACACCAGCACCGATATCCGGTCGGCGAGACCAAACACCACGCTCATGTCGTGCTCGACGATCAGCAGGGTGCGGCCTTCTGTCAGGCGACGGATCAGCGCCACCGCGCGCTCGGTTTCGGCGTGGCTCATTCCGGCGGTCGGCTCGTCCAGCAGAATGACATCGGCGCCGCCGGCGATGGTGATACCGATCTCGAGCGCGCGCTGCTCGGCGTAGGTCAGAAGACCAGCGGGCACGTCGCGCCGGGCCGTCAGGTTGATATCCCCGAGAATCCGGGCGGTCCGGTCGCGCACTTCCGGCAGCTTGTCGATGTTCCTCCAGAACGCATAGCGGTAGCCGGCTGCCCACAGCACGGCGCAGCGAAGGTTTTCCCACACGCTCATATTGGCGAAGACGTTGGTCACCTGAAAGCTGCGCGACAGCCCGCGGCGGTTGATCTGATAGGGCGGCAGGCCCGAGATCACTTCGTCCCGCAACAGGATGCTGCCGGTGGTCGGCATCATGTAGCCGCTGATCAGATTGAACAGGGTGGATTTGCCGGCGCCGTTCGGTCCGATCAGGGCATGGCGCTCGCGCTGCGCGACCGTCAGGTTGACGTTACGGATCACCGGCGTGATGCCGAAGTTTTTCTCGACCCCGCGCAATTCGATCGCGGCGCTCATGCGGAGGTTCCTTTTTCGCGCGCCCCGCTAGTCGCGTTATCCCAGGCATGCCCGACCCAAATCCAGGTCTTGCGCCCAACCAGAAAGCCGCCGATCAGGAGAATCGCCGCCATCGCCCATATATACGGGCTCGCCGCGTCGAAGCTGACGCCAAATGCCTTGATGTGAGAATCGTCGCCGGGGTTGACGGTGTAGTGAACTGTCGTTTCGATCGCGAGCATGAGGCCCGCGATCATCGCCAGCGTCGGCAAGAAGGCGATCAGGTAGCTGGGCAGCACCCTGCTCAACGTGCCGGCCTTCAACAGCGGGCGATGCATCATCAAGAGGCCGGTGATACCGCCCGGCGCGAACACCACCACCGCGATGAAGATTAGTCCGAAATAAAGTTGCCACACCGGCGTCAGATCGCTGAGGCCGAGCGAAAGAAGCGTGACAAAGATCGCGCCGACGATCGGCCCGATAAAGAAGCCGATGCCGCCGATATAGGTGGCGAACAGCACCGTCCCCGACTGCTCGGCGCCGAGGTAAGCCGAATTGGCGATCTCGAAATTGATGGCCGCGAGTGCCCCCGCGATCCCTGCGAAGAATCCGGAAAAGCAGAACGCGAGATAGCGGACGACATGTGGATTGTAGCCGACGAACTGGACGCGCTCGGGATTGTCGCGCACGGCATTGCACATGCGGCCGAGCGGCGTGCGGGTAAGGGCGTACATCGCGATGACGGCGATCAGCGTCCACGCCGCGACCAGATAATAGATCTGGATTTGCGGGCCGAAATTCCAGCCGAATATGCGCAACAGCTTGGTGCGGTTGGCGGAGATACCGGCTTCGCCGCCGAAAAAGGTGCGCAGGATCAGCGCCGACGAGGCGATCAGTTCGGCAACGCCGAGCGAGATCATCGCGAAGGCGGTTCCGCTGCGCTGGGTCGAGACCCAACCGAGCAGGACCGCGAACAGCAATCCGGTCAATCCGCCGATCAGTGGTACCACAGGCAGCGGGATCGGCAGCTTGTTGAAGCCGATGATGTTGATGGCGTGAATCACCAGGAAACCGCCGAGGCCGTAATACACCGCGTGGCCGAACGACAGCATGCCGGTCTGGCCCAGCAGGATGTTGTAGGACAGCGAGAAGATAATGGAGATGCCGATCAGGCTGAACGTCGTCAACGAACCGCCCGAACTGAAGATCTTGGGTAGCAGCAGAAGCGCGATCGCAGCCGCCACCCATAATCCATAGAATTTGAGCTTTTCGGCTGCGGCCGGCAGGGGCGGTGCGGCGCTTGAGATCAGGTCGCTCATGTGTCGCGTGTCCCGAGCAAGCCCATCGGGCGGAAGGTCAGGATCAGCACCAGCAGCAGGTAGGGCATGATCGGCGCGATCTGCGCGATGGTCACGTTCCAGATATCGGCGAGCCACGTCGTCGCATAGGCGGGGCTGAGCGGGCCGAAGGCGCCGGACAACGAACCATTCATCGAGACCGCGAAGGTCTGGAGCAGGCCGATCAGCAGTGAGGCAACGAAGGCTCCCGGTAGCGAACCCAGCCCTCCGACAACGACGACGACGAACAGGATCGGACCAAGCAGCCCGGCCATGTTCGACTGCGTCACCAGCGCGGGACCGGCGATCACGCCGGCGACCGCGGCGAGCGCGGTGCCGACGCCGAACACCAGCATGAAGATGCGTCCGACGTTATGGCCGAGATGGCCTACCATGTGCGGGTGGGTCAGCGCGGCCTGAACGATCAGGCCGATCCGCGTCTTCTTCAAGACAATCAGCAGCCCAACGAAGATGACGATGGACACCAGCAACATGAACATCTTGTACGCAGGATAGTTGGTGGAGAAGATCGTAAAAGCCGGAAAATCCAGCAACGGCGGCACGCGGAAATCCACCGGGCTCTTGCCCCAGATGATCTGCACGATTTCCTCGATCGCGAACGCAAGGCCGAACGTGAACAGCAGTTCGGCGACATGGCCATTTTTGTGCACGCGGCGCAGGCCGTAGCGCTCGACGCCGGCGCCGATCGCCCCGGCCAGCAGCGGCGCGATCAGCAGCGCGGGCCAGAAGCCGAACCATCGGCTGATCTGAAATCCGAAGAAAGCGCCGAGCATGTAGAAGCTCGCATGCGCAAAGTTCAGCACGCCGAGCATGCTGAAGATGACGGTGAGGCCGCTCGCCATCAAGAACAGCAGCATGCCGAACAACACACCGTTGAGCGTGGAGATGACGATTAGTTCAAGCACGGCACACCGCCCGGAGACTAGGATCCGCGTCCGCCCCGAAGCTTATCCGGACGGACGAGTTACGTGCGAACGATTAGTTCGGCCGTTCCATCTTGCAGGTGGTCGGAAGCAAGGTTGCGGGAGTGTCGATCTTCGCAACGAGCTTCCAGCCCCAACCGGTTTTTTCCTCGTCGAACGGCTCCTTTTCGGTGCGGTCGCCGAGCGAGGAAACATAGATCGGCTGGAAGAACTGGTGGTCGTCCTTCCGCATGTTGCCCTTGCCGCCGTCGAACACTTCGACCTCCATGCCTTCGAGCGCCAGCGCGACCTTGACCGGATCGAGCGACTTGGCCTTGTCGGCCGCCGCCGCCAGCATGCGCATCTCGTTCACGGCGCGCGGGTAGAACAGGCTGAAGTCATATTTCGCGCGGAAAGCCTTTTCGAACGCCTGCGACGACGGGTGATCGAGGTTCGGAATGCCTTCGCCGACCTGGAAGACCTGATGGTTGAGGTTGGCCTGTTTGATGGCCGTTGGACCGCCGGTGCCGCCGGCATAATAAGTGTACCAGTTCACCTTCAGACCGGCATCGGCGGAGGCCTTCAGGAGCAACGCAAAATCCTGGCCCCAGTTGCCGGTCACCACGGTGTCGGCGCCCGACGCCTTGATCTTGGCGATGTACGGCGCGAAGTCGGTGATCTTGAGCAGCGGATGCAGCTCGTCGCCGACGATCTGGACGTCCGGCCGTTTCGCGGCCAACATCTTCCTCGCCATCGATCGAACGGATTCGCCGAAAGAATAGTCCTGATTGATCAGATAAACCTTTTTGATAGTCGGAACGGTCTTCATGTAGTTGGTGAGCGCTTCCATCTTGATGTCGGAATTTGCGTCCCAGCGGAAATGCCAGAAGCTGCACTTCTCGTTGGTCAGGATCGGATCGACCGCGGCATAGTTGAAGTAGAGAACTTCCTTGCCGGGATTGCGCTCGTTGTATTTGGTGACGAAATCGGCCAGCGCGCCGGCGACCGACGAGCCGTTGCCCTGAGTGATGTAGCGCACGCCGGCGTCGATCGCCTTCTGCGCCTGGATCAGGCTTTCCTGCGGATTGGTCTTGTTATCGAGCGGAACGATCTCGACTTTCTTGCCCTGAATGCCGCCCTTGGCATTTACTTCGTCGGCGAGGAACTGGAACGTCTTCAGTCCGACTTCGCCGACGCTGGCACCGCCGCCCGACAACGGATCGATATAACCGATCTTGAGCGTCTCCTGCGCCATCGCCGTGCCGCCGGACATCAGCAGCGCGAAGGCCGCAGCCGTCAGAAGTTTACGCATGTCATTCCTCCCTTATTTGGCTTTTCTTGGTATGGGCCAAGGGCGGAGATGCTGGAATGGTTGAAAATTTCAGCCATTCCGGCCATCGGCCCTCATGTGCCTTGATTGTGGTCCAAGGCTCCCTGAGCCGCAAGCCCGATGGTCGCCTAGCGGCTAACCGGCTTCCTCGGGGCTCATTTGCTTGAGTGAAGGGGGTCATGATAGGGGTTTGGGCCGCCCGGCTTGCGTCCATGGGACCGAGAGTCACCGGCCGGTCCAGCGCATTGTTTTGCGGTTTGCCGTCGTAGGTTGCTCTTTAGGCAGCCCCGGCGCGTTGTTGGAGTGAACATGGCAGTTCAGGATTCGAAGCGGCGCGTTGCGCTCCTCACCGGCGTCACCGGGCAGGACGGCGCCTATCTCGCGGAATATCTGCTTGGCCTCGGCTACACCGTACACGGCGTCAAGCGGCGGTCGTCCTCGTTCAATACCGCGCGGATCGACCATCTCTACGAAGACCCGCACGCCGGCAATGTGCCGTTCCTGCTGCACTATGGCGACATGACGGATTCGACCAACCTGATCCGGCTGATGCAGCAGATCCGGCCGACCGAGATCTACAACCTCGCCGCGCAGAGCCATGTCGGCGTCAGTTTCGAAAGCCCGGAATATACCGCGAATGCCGACGCGATCGGCGTGCTGCGGTTGCTGGAAGCGATCAGGATTCTCGGCATGGAAAAGGAGACGCGGTTCTACCAGGCGTCCACCTCGGAGCTGTACGGTCTGGTTCAGGAGGTCCCCCAGAAAGAGACCACGCCGTTCTATCCGCGCTCGCCCTATGGCGTCGCCAAGCTTTACGGCTACTGGATCACGGTGAATTATCGCGAGGCCTACGGCATGTTCGCCTCGAACGGCATCCTGTTCAATCATGAAAGCCCGATCCGCGGCGAGACCTTCGTGACGCGCAAGATCACGCGCAGCGTCGCCCGCATCGAGACCGGTCTCGAAGACACGCTCTATCTCGGAAACCTCGAAGCGAAACGCGATTGGGGCCACGCCAGGGATTATGTCGAGGGCATGTACAGGATCTTGCAGGCGGACGTGCCCGACGATTTCGTGCTGGCAACAGGCAAGACCCGTTCGGTGCGCGAATTCGTCGAACTTGCATTCGCGGAGGTCGGCCGCAGCATCGAGTGGCGCGGCAAGGGTATCGAGGAAACCGGCCTCGACAGGAAAACCGGCAAGACTGTGGTGCGCATCGATCCCGTGTATTTCCGCCCCACGGAAGTCGATGAGCTGATCGGCGACGCCAGCAAGGCGCGCCAAAAGCTCGGCTGGGAGCCGAAGACGAGCTTCGCGCAACTCGTCAAGGAAATGGTGGCGGGCGATCTTGCGATCGCCAGGCGGGAGGTTGCCAATGGCAAGAACCCCGTTTGAGCTGAAAGGCAAGACGGTCTTCGTTGCCGGGCATGGCGGCATGGTCGGGGCTGCGCTGGTGCGCAGGCTCGCGCAGGAAAACGTCGAACTGCTGACGGTCAATCGCAGCGAGGTCGATTTGCGCGATCAGGCTGCCGTGTTCAGCTGGTTCGCGAAGAAGCGCCCGCAAGTCGTGTTTCTGGCTGCGGCGAAGGTCGGCGGCATCGTCGCCAATAACACGCTGCGCGCCGAGTTCATCTACGACAACCTGATTATCGCAACCAATGTGATCCACGCCGCGCACACCAACGGCGCCGAGAAGCTGATGTTTCTCGGCTCGTCCTGCATCTATCCCAAGCTCGCGCCGCAGCCGCTGCGCGAGGATTCCATGCTGACGGGACCGCTTGAGCCGACCAACGAGCCCTATGCGATCGCCAAAATCGCCGGGATCAAGATGGTCGAGGCCTATCGCAGCCAGTATGGCTCCGACTTCATCAATGTGATGCCGACCAATCTGTACGGGCCCGGCGACAATTATCATCCGGAGTACAGCCACGTCGTCGCAGCATTGATCCGCCGGTTTCACGAGGCAAAGGTATCCGGCGTTTCGAACGTGGTGGTCTGGGGCACCGGCACGCCGCGACGGGAATTCCTCTATGCCGACGATATGGCGGACGCCTGCATTCATCTGATGAAGACTTATTCGAACCAGGAGCTGGTCAACATCGGCACCGGCGAGGACATCACCATCGCCGAATTCGCGCGGGTGGTTGCTGCGACCGTCGGATACAGCGGCGAGATCAGCTTCGACCCGTCGCGGCCCGACGGCACGCCGCGCAAATTGCTCGATGTCAGCCGTCTTGCCAGACTGGGCTGGCGCGCACGCACTTCGCTTGAGGATGGAATCAAGCTCTCCTATCAGGCGTATCTAGCTGAGCATCACTAGAATTGTCATTCCGGGGCGCGAGTGAAACGAGCGAACCCGGAATCTCGAGATTCCGGGTTCGCGCTAACGCGCGCCCCGGAATGACAGTGAAAAAATTACTCGGCCACCAGCGTGGCCTTGCTCTGTTTCGAGGTGGCGATAGTGCCGATGATGCCGTCGTCGCGCAGTTTCTCGATTTCCAGATCGTTGAGCCCGAGCAGATCGCGCAGGACTTCCTCATTGTGCTGACCGAGCGTCGGCGTGAGGTGTTCGATTGCGTAAGGCAGCTCGGCGTCGCCCTCGCGATAGGCGACTGACGGTAACAGATGCGGCCCCATGAAGGAGCGATCCACTGATTGCCAATGGCCGACCTTCACCAGATGCGGATCGCCGGGCAGGTCCATCGGCAGGCGCGCCACGCCCGCGGCAATCCCGGCAGCCTGCAGCGTCACCATCACGAGGTCCGGCCGCACCGTCGAGGTCCAGTGCCGGATCGCGACCTCGATGCGGTCCTCCTGCTGGCGCCGGCCTTCCGCTGACGAAAGCACGGGATCGGCGGTAAGGTCAGGGCGATGCATGATGCGGCAAAGCGATTGCCACTCATGGTCGCTTCGCACCGCAAGCGTGATCCACTGGTCTTCGCCGATGCAGGGAAAGCACCCGTTCGGCACGTAAACCGGGTGACGATTGCCGATCCGGGGTCCGGTCTTTCCGGTGGCCGATTGTTCGATGATCGACGGCGCCACCAGCGGCAGCATGCATTCCACCTGGCTGAGATCGATATGCTGGCCTTCGCCGGTATTCTTCTGATGCACCAAGCCGAGCATCAGCGCGGCGGCGGCATTCAGCCCGCCGACGGGATCGCCAAGTGCGACATGAACCATGGTCGGCGGGTCACTCTCGCGTCCGGTCACCGAAGGCAGCCCCGAGGCTTGTTCGAGCGTCGAGCCATAGGCGCGGCAGCCGCTCCATGCCCCGCTCATGCCGAACGCCGGCATCGTCACCACCACCAGCCGAGGATTGATCGCCAGCATCTTCGCAGCGTCGAGCCCGAGACGCGGCAGCACGTCCGCGGCGTAGTTGTCGATCACAGCGTGGGCATCCCTAATCAGCCGCTTCAGCAGCGTGAGACCAATTTCCGTGGTGAGGTCCAGCGTGATGCCGCGCTTGTTGCGGTTGTTCATCTGAAACCAGTAGGTCTTCTCGTAGGTTCTTTCGGGATGATAGGGACCCCGCGGATCGGTGCCACGAAACCAGTCCGGATACTGGCAGGATTCGACCTTGACCACGTCGGCACCGAGATCGCCCATCTGCCGGGTCGCGGTCGGTCCGGCCCAGCCCATGGTGAGATCGATGATGCGCAGTCCCTTCAGGGGTAACGGATCGTGGGTGGTGGCGGCGCGATTCGCGAGTCGCCGATGCGCAGGCAGTGCGGCATCGTTGTCCTCGCCCGCAAATGGCGCGCGACCGTTAGGTTTGGGCGGTGAGCGCGTCAGATGCTGCGGCAGCACCGGCGCGTCGAACGACGCATTGCCGATCTCGACCTTCGCGAGCGCGCCGCGCGCGCGATAGACCTGCTGCGCCAGAAGTTCGCGCATGTCCGGCACGATGGCGAGCGGCAGCCGCAGTTCGATGCCCTTCTCGAACCATTCCATCGCCGTGCGATGCATCAGCACCGGCTTGATGATGCCATTTAGTTCCTCGGCATGGAGATAGCGCTCGGCGGTGGCGGAGTAGCGCGGGTCGGGTCCAAGTTCGGGCAGGCCGATCATGCCGCAGAACGCCACCCATTGCGCCGGCGTGACCACGGTGACACCGAGCCAGCCGTCTTGTGTGGCATAATTTCCCACGGGAAAGCCGCGTCCAAACCGGTTGATGCCGATCCGCGGCCTCGAAAATCCTGCCTCCAGCGCAAGCGCAGTGTCGAATTCGCTGATCTGCAGCATCGCCTCAAGGGCACTGACCGCGAAGCGCCGCGCGCCCTGGCCGCCGCGCGCATAGAGCCCGGCCAGGGTCGGGATGACCGCCGTGAGACCCGCGACCACGCAGATCTGGCCGTCGCGCGGCAGCACCGGCGGCCCTTCGATCGGACCAACAAGTTTTACGAGGCCAGCGAGGCTGCGGCATACGGAGTCGGTGACCGCGTAATCGCGATAGGGTCCGTGTTCGCCGAACCATGAGATGGCCGTGATGGCGAGGCCGGGTTGCGATCGCCTGATATCCTCATGCGACAGCGGCGAGGTCTTGATCTCGGTGGGATGCCGCGCGTCGAGCAGCAGATCGGCGCTTGCGAGCAGCGCGCGAACTTTCTCCACGCCGGCTGACTGGCTGAGATCGGCTGACATGCTGCGTTTGTTGGTGTTCAGCCAGGCGAAATATCCGCTTTCGCAACGTCCATTGCCGGCATCGACCAGCGGCGGGATCTTTCGTGCGGCATCGCCGTCAGGTGGTTCGATCTTGATGACGTCGGCGCCGAAATCGGCGAACAGCTTGCCGCAATAGCCGAGCGCGTCGCCCGAGCCAATTTCCATGACGCGCAATTCCGACAATGGTAGCTGTGGCATTTCCACCCGACCTTTCGGTTGGTGGCATCTTGTTCACGCAAGCGGGCGCGTCAAGTCATCAGGTCTTGGCTGCAGTACGCGGTGCGGACTTGCCGAGCGCCGCCGCCATCGCCGATATCAGCGGCTTCATGAAGTAGGCGTCATTGGCGGGATAGATGTCGGTGCGCAAGCCCTGGGATTTGAGTTCGTCGGAAACCACCGGCCCGATCGAGGCAATCGGCGTGCGCGCCAGCCCGTCGCGCAACCGATCTTCACATCGGTGCGCCCGCGCAACCTCGATCAGGCGGCGAACCTGACCCGAACTGGTCAGCGCAATGGCGTCGATGCGGCCCTGCGCCATCTCGTCGATCGCGGTGACGATGTTGGCGTCGGCGGCCTGCGCGTCGTAGACATAGGGCAGCACGGTATCGACCTCGGCGCCTTGCGCCGTGATGGCTCCGATCAATACGCTGTGATCCCTGTCGGGATAAAGCTGCAGCCCGACACGATGGTTCTTGAGGTCGACTCGCGCGAGCACCTCGGCGATGCCTTCGGATGTCGGCTTCTCCGTCGTCACCTGTGGCTCCAGTCCGATCTCGCGCAGCGCGCGGCCGGGCTTCGGGCCGCGCGCAAATTTTTGCGCCTTGCCGAGCGCGGCGATAAAGTCCCGCTCCAGATCGATCCGCCGCGCGACCTTCATGAGGCGGCGCAGCCCTTCACCGGTCATCAGCACCAGATCGTCGCACGGCTTTTCGACGAAACGGCGGATCCAGGCCTCGATCGGCGCGGAATCGGGGGCATCGTGGATGGTGAACATCGGACATTGCAGCACGTCCGCGCCCTGCTCGGTGAGCAGACGGGAAAATTGCGCTTCTTCGCGCGTTTCAAGAATGAGAATGCGGTAGCCGTTGAGTCTGTCAGCCATGGTCTTGCCCTGAACGTCAGCAGCGGGAGTCGCCGGTTGTTTGTTCATCTTGGCGCTTTGGCCGGGATTGGCGCAAGGGCACTGCCGGTGATAGAGCAGGGCCGCAAATCGCGGTTCCATCCTCATCCTTTAATCTAACCAAGCCCTCCATGCCCGACCATCAATACGTGTTGACCTTATCCTGTCCGGATCGTCCCGGCATCGTATCGGCCGTTTCGACGTTTCTCGCCCATAATGGGCAGAACATTCTCGACGCCCAGCAGTTCAACGATGTCGAGACCGGGCATTTCTTCATGCGGGTGGTATTCAACGCCGCCGATCTCGCGGTCAATCTGGCGGCGCTGCAAACCGGATTCGCAAGCATCGCGGAACGCTTCGGCATGGACTGGCAAATGCGCGACCGCGCCACCCGCCGCCGGGTGATGCTGCTGGTGTCGAAATCCGATCACTGTCTCGCCGATATCCTGTATCGCTGGCGGACCGGCGAACTCGAGATGATCCCGACCGCCATCGTCTCCAATCATCCGCGCGAGACCTACAGCAATCTCGATTTCGGCGACATTCCGTTTTACTACCTGCCGGTGACGAAGGAGACCAAGCGCGAGCAGGAGACGGCGATCTGGAATCTTGTCGGAGAAACCAAAACCGACCTCGTGGTGCTGGCTCGCTACATGCAAATCCTCTCGGACGAGATGTCGGCGAAGCTGTCGGGCCGTTGCATCAACATCCACCACTCGTTTCTGCCCGGCTTCAAGGGCGCGCGGCCCTATCATCAGGCGCACGAGCGCGGCGTCAAGCTGATCGGCGCCACCGCGCATTACGTCACCAGCGCGCTCGATGAAGGCCCGATCATCGACCAGGATGTCGAGCGCATCAGCCACCGCGATACGCCCGAAGACCTCGTCCGCAAGGGACGCGATATCGAACGCCGCGTGCTGGCGCGCGCGATACGCTATCATCTGGAGGACCGCGTGATCCTCAACGGCCGCAAGACCGTGGTGTTCATGGATTGAGGTAATTCGACGATCGTCCCTCGCTGCGAACGCCTTAATGAACGGGGTCAAGTGACGATGGGGAAGTCTGGCCGGCCTCATCCCTCGCCGCCGCAGGTTCCAGGCGCTTCCTTTCACGCTCTCTCATGAACTCGTCGTATTTCGCGGTGCCGGGGCGGGGCGGCGCATCCGCGGGCAAGCCGCCGGCCCACTGTGGGATAACATCGCTCAATCCGGCCGCGAGCTTTTCGTTGATGGTTCCGCAGCTGGCGAGGCCGCATGCCAGCAGCGCAGCGGCAAGGAGGACCACAAGCTGGCGAGTGCTGATTAGCATCTGCGGAGTGCCGCAACCTGATGTGGTGAAGCCGTACAGCCGGATTTGGCCGCGCCAGCGTACTCCTTAAAAGGTAAGATTGGCTTATCTGGGGGCGTTAGGTATCTCAATACCTAGAAAACATGCAGCCGACCGGTCACACCAATCACGCCCATCGTCGAGATTGACATCGTCGCGCGCTTCAGACGCCATGCCGCACTGATATAGGACGTCATGCCGCCCCGGTACATGGCTGGAAAATCTGGGTTATGGTACGGCAAGGGCCGGGGACTCGGTTCGAGGCACGAAACCGATCAGGGGAGAGCGTTTATGTTCATTCGCATTAAGTTGTTGTCACAGGCCGCAGTCGGCATTGCCATTGCTGGCGCGGTTGCCTTGGCGCCCGCGCAGGCGCAGGAGACCGTGAAGATTGGCCTGATCCTGCCGATGACCGGTGGGCAGGCGTCGACCGGCAAGCAGATCGACAATGCGGTCAAGCTCTACATGCAGCAGCAGGGCGACACCGTCGCCGGCAAGAAGATCGAAATCATCCTCAAGGACGACGCCGCGGTTCCCGACAACACCAAGCGCCTCGCGCAGGAACTGATCGTCAACGACAAGGTCAGTTTCATCGCCGGATTCGGCGTCACTCCCGCAGCACTGGCGGCGGCGCCGCTGGCAACGCAAGCGAAGATACCGGAAATCGTGATGGCGGCCGGCACCTCGATCATTACCGAGCGTTCGCCCTATATCGTGCGCACCAGCTTCACGCTGGCGCAATCCTCCACCATCATCGGCGACTGGGCCGCCAAAAACGGTATCAAGAAAGTCGCGACGCTGACATCGGACTACGCCCCCGGCAACGACGCGCTGAATTTCTTCAAGGAGCACTTTACCGCAGGCGGCGGTCAGATCGTCGAAGAGGTCAAGGTGCCGCTGGCCAATCCCGACTTCGCGCCGTTCCTGCAGCGGATGAAGGATTCCAAGCCGGACGCCATGTTCGTATTCGTTCCGGCAGGGCAGGGCGGCAGCTTCATGAAGCAATATGCCGAGCGCGGGCTCGACAAGAGCGGCATCAAGGTGATCGGCCCCGGCGACGTGATGGACGACGATCTCCTGAACGGCATGGGCGACGCGGCACTCGGCACCGTGACCGCGCATCTGTATTCCGCAGCCCACCCGTCCGCGATGAACAAGGAATTCGTCGCTGCCTACAAGAAGGCCTTCGGTAGCCGCCCGGGCTTCATGGCCGTGAGCGGCTATGACGGCATCCACCTGATCTACGAGGCGCTGAAAAAGACCGGCGGCAAGACCGACGGCGATGCGCTTGTCGAAGCCATGAAGGGGATGAAGTGGGAAAGCCCGCGCGGCCCGATCTCGATCGATCCGGAGACCCGCGACATCGTGCAGAACATCTACATCCGCAAGGTCGAGAAGGTCAACGGCGAGCTCTACAACGTCGAATTCCAGACCTTCGAGGCCGTCAAGGACGCCGGCAAGACGAAGAAGTGACTGGCAACTCGACGTCATTCCGGGGCGCGAGCTATGCTCGCGAACCCGGAATCTCGACATTGTTGTAAAGGATTCCGGGTTCAGCGCTGCGCGCTGCCCTCAAATGTGCAATTGCACATCGGGGAATGACCTGTGCTGATTAGAGGTTCGCCGGCTTCTCATGACAACGCTGTTCACCATCCTGTTTGACGGCGTTGCCTACGGCATGCTGCTGTTCGTGCTCGCCTGCGGATTGGCGGTCACGCTCGGACTGATGAACTTCGTCAACCTCGCGCATGGCGCCTTCGCCATGACGGGAGGGTATGTCTGCGCGGTGCTCGTCAATCAATCCGGCTGGCCGTTCTTCGCAGCATTGCCGCTGGCGTTTGTCGCGAGCGCGCTGATCGGCGCGGTGCTTGAGCGCTCGCTGTACCGTCACCTCTATAACCGCAGCCATCTCGATCAGGTGCTGTTCAGCATCGGTCTCGTCTTCATGTCGGTGGCGGCGGTCGATTACGTCATGGGATCGTCGCGGATTTTCATCAAGCTTCCGGCTGCGCTCGAGGGGCAGATCGATTTCTTCGGCGTCGGCATCGGCCGCTACCGGCTGATGATCGTCGTGATCTGCGGACTGCTGACCGCGGCACTGCAACTGGTATTGGCGCGGACGCGGTTTGGCAGCCGGCTGCGGGCGGCGGTGGACGATCCGCGCGCCGCCAGCGGGCTCGGCATCAACGTACCGCAGGTGTTTGCATTCACCTTTGCGTTCGGCTGCGGTCTCGCCGGTCTCGGCGGCGCCCTCAGCGCGGAGATTCTCGGGCTCGATCCGTATTTTCCGCTGAAATTCATGATCTACTTCTTGATCGTCGTGACCGTGGGCGGTTCTTCCAGCATCACCGGGCCGTTTCTCGCATCCCTGCTGCTCGGTATCGGCGACGTCGCCGGAAAATATTACGTCCCGAAGCTGGGGCCGTTCGTGATCTATACCATCATGATCGTGATCCTGATCTGGCGTCCGAACGGCCTGTTCGGCCGCACCGCCACCCGTTGACGCCGATATGACCGCGCAAGCCGACGTCGGACACCACGCTGGGCAGCACGGGCGCTGGCACTGGAGCGAAGCCGCGTTCTGGATTCTGGCGCTGTCCTGCGCGTACCTGTTTCCCTCCCGCTATCTCATCATGACGGATATCGTGCGGCTGGCACTGTTCGCGCTGTCGCTTGACCTGATCCTCGGCTACGCCGGTATAGTTTCCCTCGGCCACGCGGCATTCTTCGGCATCGGCGCCTATTCCGCCGGGCTGCTCGCGTTGCACGGCGTCGTCACCGAGCCCGTGGTCGCGCTGGTGGTTGCCGGCCTCGTCGCCACGGCGGTCGGCTTTCTCACCAGTTTTCTGGTGATAAGGGGTGTCGACCTGACCCGCCTGATGGTGACGCTGGGGATCGCCTTGCTGCTGGAGGCGCTGGCGGAACGCTTTTCCGACATCACCGGCGGCACCGACGGGCTGCAAGGCATCGAGATGCAGCCGATCCTGGGCCTGTTCGCTTTCGACATGTTCGGCAAGGTCGGGTTCTTCTACAGCCTTGCCGTGCTGTTCGTGCTGTTCCTGCTGGCGCGACGGATCGTGCACTCGCCGTTCGGCCTGTCGCTGCGCGCCATCCGCAACAATCCGCTGCGTGCAGCGGCGATCGGCATCCCCGTCAACAAGCGCCTGATCGCGGTTTACACGCTCGCAGCATTTTATGCCGGCATTGCCGGCGCGCTGTTCACCCAGACCACGGCACTGGCCTCGCTCGACGTGTTCTCGTTCGAGCGTTCCGCCGATCTGATGCTGGTGCTGGTTATCGGCGGCACCGGCTATCTCTACGGCGGACTGATCGGCGCCGTCGTGTTCAGAATGCTGCAGGAGTTCTTTTCCAATCTCACGCCGCAATACTGGCAGTTCTGGATCGGCCTCGTGCTGGTCGTGATAGTGCTGGTCGGCCGCCAGCGCATGCATCGCTGGGCGCTGTGGGCGCCGAACCTGATCATCGGGCAGCTGGGCGGGCGAAAGACAATCGTTGTCGTTCCCGAAAGCGACGCGCCATGACGTTAGCGCTGGAAACCAAAGGGCTGGAAAAGCAGTTCGACGGGCTCAAGGTCACCCGCGACCTCTCGCTGAGGATCGAGGCCGGCGCGCGCCACGCCTTGATCGGCCCGAACGGCGCCGGCAAGACCACCGTCATCAATCTGCTGACCGGCGTGCTCAAGCCCAATGCCGGGCGTATCCTGCTTGAAGGCAACGACATCACGGACTTGCCGGTGCATACGCGGGTGCTGCGCGGGCTGTCGCGCACCTTCCAGATCAATCAGCTCTACGCCGATCTGACGCCGCTCGAGACCATTGGTTTGGTGGTCTCCGAACGGCTCGGCCGCGGCGGCGACTGGTGGCGCCGGATGGGCACGCGCGACGACGTCAATAGCGAGATCGCCGAGAATCTCGCGCGCTTCCATCTGCTCGATGTGATGAACGACCTGACGGCGACGTTACCCTACGGCAAGCAGCGCCTGCTGGAGATCGCGGTCGCCATTGCGGCCAAGCCGCGTGTGTTGCTGCTCGACGAACCCGCCGCCGGCGTTCCCGAAAGCGAACGCCACGATATCCTCGCCGCCGTGGCCGCACTGCCGCGCGACGTCACCGTGCTGCTGATCGAGCACGACATGGATCTGGTGTTCTCATTCGCCGACCGCATTTCGGTGCTGGTCAACGGCGCGCTGCTGGTCGAAGGTCCGCCGGACGAGGTGGCGCGCGATCCCCGGGTCAAGGCGGTTTATCTTGGCGAGGCCGCCGATGCCTGATCTCCTGTGCATCGAAGGCTTGCGCGCCGGCTACGGTGAAGCGGTGGTATTGCCCAACATGTCGCTGCGGCTTGCCGAAAGCCAGGTGCTGGCGCTACTCGGCCGCAACGGCACCGGCAAAACCACGCTGATCAATTCGATTGTCGGGGTCACCCGCCGTTTCGGGGGGACCGTCACCCTGGGCGGGCTGGATATCACACAGATGCGGCCGGACCAGCGGGCGCGGGCGGGCATCGGCTGGGTGCCGCAGGAGCGCAACATCTTCCGCTCGCTGACGGTGGAAGAAAACATGACCGCGGTGGCGCAGCCGGGACCGTGGACGGTAGCAAAAGTCTACCAGATGTTTCCGCGGCTGAAGGAGCGCCGCAGCAATTTCGGCAACCAGCTCTCCGGCGGCGAGCAGCAGATGCTGGCGATCGGCCGCGCGCTCACGCTCAATCCGCGGGTGCTGCTGCTGGACGAGCCGACCGAGGGGCTGGCCCCGATCATCGTCGAGGAGCTGCTCAAGGCGCTCAACACCATCACCCGCGCCGGCGGCATCTGTTCCATCATTGTTGAGCAGAATGCGCAAAAGATTCTGGGGCTAGCCGACCGCGTTGTGATATTGGAGCGCGGCGCGATCGTTCACGATGCGGCGAGTGCCGCCTTGAAGGCCGATCCCGCGGTACTCGAACGCCTTCTCGGCGTCGCGGGGGCTGCGGCACATTAGTTTGTTTTGAAGCGTTTTCTTCACGCGAACCTGTACCCACGTCGCTTGAAAAACGCTCTAATTCTCGGGAGTGAGACCATGCAGAGAACCAAAGCCCCTTTCCGCGCCGACGAAGTCGGCAGCCTGTTGCGACCGCCACGCATCAAGGAGGCGCGCGCCAGACTGGAGAAGGGCGAGATATCGGCCGACGACCTACGCAAGGTCGAGGACATGGAAATCGAAAAGGTCGTGCACAAGCAGGCGTCGCTCGGGCTGAGGCTCGCGACCGACGGCGAATTCCGCCGCTCGTGGTGGCATTTCGACTTTCTCGCCAAGCTCACCGGCTGCGAACTGTTTCACCCCGAGGAGGGTATCCAGTTCGCGGGCATCCAGACCCGGCATGACGCGGTGCGCGTGATCGGCAAGCTCGATTTCCCCGACGATCACCCGATGCTGGCGCATTTCAAGTTCCTGAAGAAACAGTGCGAGATCGCGCACGTGATGCCGAAGATGACGATCCCGTCGCCGGCGGTGCTGCACTTCCGCGGTGGCCGTAAGTCGATCTCGAAGCAGGTCTATCCTGATATCGAGGTGTTCTTCGAGGATATTGCGAAGACCTATCGCAAGGCGGTAAAGGCGTTCTACGACGCCGGCTGCCGCTATCTGCAGTTCGACGACACCGTGTGGGCCTATCTCTGCTCGCAGGATGAACTCAACAAGATACGCGCGCGGGGCGAGGACGCCGACAATGTGCAGGAGGTTTACGCCCGCGTGATCAATTATGCGATCGCCGAGCGGCCGGCGGACATGACGATCACCACGCATGTCTGCCGCGGCAATTTCCGCTCCACCTGGATTTCGTCCGGCGGCTATGAGCCGGTGGCGGAGACCATGCTGGCCGGCACCAATTACGACGGCTATTTCCTCGAATATGATTCCGAGCGCGCCGGCGGCTTCGAGCCGCTACGATACTTGCCGAAAGGCAACAAAATCGTGGTGGTCGGCGTCATCACCTCGAAGACCGGCGAACTCGAGAAGAAGGACGACATCAAGCGGCGGCTGGCGGAAGCGTCCAAATTCGTGGCGCTGGATCAGCTCGCGCTATCGCCGCAATGCGGCTTCGCGTCCACCGAAGAAGGCAACATCCTCACCGAGGAAGAGCAGTGGGCCAAGCTGAAGCTCGCGGTCGATGTCGCCAACGAGGTGTGGGGGAAGTGAGGAACCGCCCTCACTTCTCCGCCAGCTTCAGCCGCAGCGCCTCGCTGGTGTCGGCGATCACCTTGGCGTAGTCGCCTTTCTTGTTCCAGCCGACCGCGCGCCAGAAATAGATCGTCAGTTTCTCGCCGGAGAACACTTTCAGCGCGATGATCTTGTTGCAGGCGTCGATCTGCTTGTCAGCGGGAGTGTCGTCGCTGGTGCAGAGCGGCCCGAGTTGCGCGTTTGATTGGGCATGCGCCAGTGGCGGCGCAAGCAGCGCGGACCACAGCGAGCCCGCGATCAACGTCCCCATCAAAATCCAACGGCGCATCAATCAGGCCTCAGCAATTGGCTCTCTCAACCTATGCGGTTTCGTCGCGAGGGAGCGTCCGAGGGTTCAAGCTTCCGCCTTGGCCCGCGCATGACGCCGAATATGCAGTTTTGCCCAGTTCTATCCCCGCATTTCCCCGGTGGGCAGATGATGGTAGGACACGCGCGCAATCCGCCACTGCCCACCAGCCTGGCCCAAACTTTTCGCCCGATGAAAAACGATCAAATCCTGAGCCAGATCTCCGAATTCTGCCGCCATGCCGATATGGCGGAGTCGACCTTCGGCCGCCGCGCCGTCAACGACGGCAAGCTGGTGCATCGGCTGCGCGAGGGCAAGCGCATCACCATCGACACCCTCGACCGCATTCAGGCCTATATCGCCGCCTCGATGCCCGGCGGGGTGCCGCCGCCGCGCGGCCTTGAGGTCCCGCCCGAGAAGCGCGATCCCCGCGGCAATTTCCGGTTTTTCGAGAATCGGCAGAAATACCTGCTGTTCGTCCATACCTGCAGCGAAAAGCGGGTGATCGCGGAGCGGGTGGCGCTGGAGCTCGGCAGCATCCATCCCCGCCCCCCCGCGCTGCGGGTGTTCGACGCCGGAGTGGGCGACGGCACCGTACTGGCGCGGGTGATGCGGTCGATGCACGGCCGCTTCCCCCATATGCCGTTCTATATCGCCGGCAAGGAGCTCAGCCTTGAGGATGTCCGGCTGACGCTGGACAAGGTGCCGGACCGGCTGTTCGAGCATCCGGCGACCGTTTTTGTCCTCACCAACATGTATTACGCCGAAGCGCCCTGGCTGACCCCGGCGTCGCCGGCGGCTGCCGCAGGGATGATCTGGCACGAGGTGGCCCTGCGGGGGGCCTCCTCGGGCGAATTCGAGGCCCAGATCGCCGAACTGGGGCCGTTTCTGGAGCAGAACTGGCGGGCCAATGTCAGCCCGCGCTCGGGCATGCCGGTCTATGAGCGGCCGGTCGCCATCGTGCTGTACCGGGAAGACCACCGTTTCTTGCTCGATTCGATCATCCCGCGCGCCGGCCGTTCCGAGGCCAATTTCGACCTGATCATCGCTTCGCAGCCCTACCGGGCCAAATCCTCGGTCAATTTCCGCGCCAAACGCATCATTGCGCCCCTGGCGCGGGCGCTGCGGGCCGGGGGCCGTTTGATCGGAATTCACTCCCACGGGCAGGATCCCGCCATGGAAATTATCCAGGCGGTCTGGCCTGGAGAAAATCCTTTCGCGGTGAGCCGTCATGAGCTATTGCGCGCGGTGAAATACGAGTTGGGTTCGGCCGGGCGCGATCTTAACTTTAATGCCTATGCCGATAACCGCTCGATCTTCCGCTATGATATGGAAGCGCTGCCAAATGAGGTCACCGGCTCGATCGGAACCTCGACGGCCTTTGCAGCATGGAACGCGGCGGTGTATGTCGCCCAGATCGAAGACGACCGGTTGACGGAAATGACCCAGAGCGGCCGTTATCTCGATGCCGCCAGAGAGGTTCTGCGCAAGCATAACGGGCTCTGGTTCTACGACGAATCCTACGTCATCTCGCGCCGTCGCGACTGACATTTCAGGACACATTTCGAAAGGACCGCCGAGGTCAGGCGGAAAAGGGGTTGCTTGATGCGCGCGTCTTATCAGTTCACCAGCGAGTCGGTTTCCGAGGGCCATCCGGACAAGGTCTGCGACCGGATTTCCGATGAGATCGTCGATCTGTTTTTCCGCGAAGGCCCGAAAGCGGGAATCGATCCCTGGGCAATCCGCGCCGCCTGCGAAACGCTCGCCACCACCAACAAGGTGGTGATCGCCGGCGAGACCCGCGGTCCCAAATCCGTCACCAACGAACAGATCGAAAGCGTGGTGCGCGCGGCGATCAAGGACATCGGCTACGAGCAGGCAGGGTTTCACTGGAAGACCTGCGACATCGAGATCCTGCTGCATCCGCAATCCGCCGACATCGCGCAGGGTGTCGACGCGCTGCAGCCGGGCACCAACAGGGAAGAAGGCGCGGGCGATCAGGGCATCATGTTCGGTTACGCCACCGACGAAACGCCGGACCTGATGCCGGCGCCGCTCTTTTATGCCCACAAGATTCTGCGGCTGATCTCGGAAGCGCGCCACTCCGGCAAGGAGAAGGTGCTGGGCCCGGACTCCAAGAGCCAGGTCACCGTGCAATATGAGAACGGCAAGCCGGTCGGCGTCACCCAGATCGTGGTTTCGCATCAGCATCTGGTCGAGGACATGTCCTCGAAGCAGGTGCGCGACTGCGTCGAGCCCTATGTGCGGCAGGCGCTGCCCGCGGGCTGGATCACCGACAAGACGGTATGGCACGTCAATCCGACCGGGAAATTCTTCATCGGCGGTCCCGACGGCGACGCCGGCCTCACCGGCCGCAAGATCATCGTCGATACCTATGGCGGCGCGGCCCCGCATGGCGGCGGCGCGTTCTCCGGCAAGGACCCGACCAAGGTCGACCGCTCCGCGGCCTATGCCGCGCGCTATCTCGCCAAGAACATCGTTGCCGCCGGCCTCGCCGGCCGCTGCACGCTGCAGCTGGCTTACGCGATCGGCGTGGCGCGGCCGCTGTCGATCTATATCGATACCCACGGCACCGGAAACGTGCCCGAGGAGAAGCTCGAGACCGCCGTGGCAGAGGCGATGGATCTGACGCCGCGCGGCATCCGCAAGCATCTTGATCTCAACAAGCCGATCTACGCGCGCACCTCGTCCTATGGCCATTTCGGCCGGACACCGGACGCCGAGGGCGGCTTCTCGTGGGAGAAGACCGACCTCGCCGACGCGCTGAAGCGCGCGGTGTGATTTTTCCCTGCCTCTCCCCGCTCGCGGGGAGAGGTCTTCGCGGCGGGTGAGGGGGAGGTTCCGCGTACGTCGCTATCTCGGTTTTGCGGATAGCTGCCCCTCACCATAGCCGATGCTTCGCATCGGCGTTCTTGAATTAAGAACGGCGGCCGTAGGCCGCCGATGCCCTCTCTCCGCCAGAGCGGGGCGAGGGAGCAGACCGCGCCACAAAGCATCCAGTTCGTTTCGTACCGATTAGTCCGAATTCATCCGTTCAGGAACCCATCACATGACCGCCACCGCCAAGAAGCCCGCCTTCACCGACTACATCGTCAAGGACATCTCGCTCGCCGAATTCGGCCGCAAGGAGATCTCGCTGGCCGAGACCGAGATGCCCGGCCTGATGGCGACGCGCGAGGAATACGGCCCGACGCAGCCGCTGAAGGGCGCGCGCATCGCCGGCTCCCTGCACATGACGATCCAGACCGCGGTCTTGATCGAGACGCTGGCGGCGCTCGGCGCCGACATCCGCTGGGTCTCCTGCAACATCTATTCGACCCAGGACCACGCCGCGGCCGCGATCGCGGCGGCCGGCATTCCGGTGTTCGCGGTGAAGGGCGAGAGCCTCACCGAATATTGGGACTACACCGCAAAGCTGTTCGACTGGCATGGCGGCGGCACGCCCAACATGATCCTCGACGACGGCGGCGACGCCACCATGCTGGTGCATCACGGCCTGCGCGCCGAGAACGGTGACGTGAAGTTTCTGGACAAGCCGGGATCGGAAGAAGAGGAAGTCTTCTTCGCGCTGATCAAGAAGCTCTTGAAAGAGAAACCCAAGGGCTGGTTCGCCGAGATTGCGAAAAACATCAAGGGCGTCTCGGAAGAGACCACGACGGGCGTGCACCGGCTCTACAACATGGAGAAGGAAGGCAAGCTGCTGTTTCCGGCGATCAACGTCAACGACAGCGTGACCAAGTCGAAGTTCGACAATCTCTATGGCTGCCGCGAATCGCTGGTCGACGGCATCCGCCGCGGCACCGACGTGATGATGTCGGGCAAGGTGGCGATGGTCGCGGGCTTTGGCGACGTCGGCAAAGGCTCGGCCGCCTCGCTGCGCCAGGCCGGCTGCCGCGTCATGGTGTCCGAGGTCG
>OCZT010001314.1_pt1 | contig 25587 bp, 29 predicted proteins | sample 1539031 | NCBI WGS metagenome assembly OCZT01 (sample SAMEA3539308, study PRJEB22396) | soil metagenome | biome: tundra; feature: field; material: soil | place: USA | collected 2010-05 | depth 0.15 m | reverse complement strand
TTAAGAAGAACAGAGCGGCAACAACAAAAGATAATCGGATATAGAAATAATATTGGGGAGAGGAGGCTGATGGTAAGAGGAACATTACAATTAAAAGCACAGTGCAAGCCCCGACATATCCCATTGCGTATCCATATCCAGATACCCTACCGAAGTTTTTCTTTTCAGTGATGTCGGGAAGGAAGGCATCATAAAATACAAGTCCAGCTTCAAATCCAATATTAGCGAGGATAAAGAGAACCATACCCAGAAGGATATCACCCTTATAAACGAAGAACATAAGAGCAGTGCAGATGATGGAAAGCAGCGTGAGGAACAACAAAAATCTTTTCCTATTACGTGAGGCATCCGCTATAGCTCCCATTGGGGGGCTTAGGATGGCAGCAAATATCATGGAGATACTGACTGACAGTCCCCATAGCCAATTACGTCCACCAGTAACATAAGTGCTGAAGTATTTAGAGAAGACAACTGTAACGATAATTACGGAGAAGGCTCTGTCGGCAAAATCGAAGAGGGTCCATGCAAATATCTTCCCTTTATTTTTCATGGAACTTATTTTTTAGGGGGAGTTTTAGTAATAGTTTCCTGGAGTAATCCACGACCTGTTTTATTCAGCTTACCTGATTCTTTTAATTCCGAAAGGACTGCATCGAGTATCCCATTTATAAATTTTCCACTTCCAGCAGTACTATATTCTTTAGCAATTTCAATCACCTCATTGATAGAAACTTTGGGTGGGATTTCCGGAAAATAGTAGAGTTCGCATAATCCTATCCTCAGCAGAATAAGGTCGATCAAAGCGATTCTTCCAAGTTCCCAGTTATCGACCCTTTCCTTGATTTTTACATCCAATTCCTTCTGATGTATAAGCACCCTGTTAACGAGGGTATCAGCAAAATCCTTATCAGTTTTATCGTAAACATCGGAGAGAACACCATCTACCAGAGCCTGTAACGATTCCCTGTTCAATTCATAAGCATATAAAATCTGAAGTACTTTTTCTCTGACTATTCTTCTTTTGAAAACCTGAGACATATATTTGAAAGGGTAAATTATAAAATAATACTATCCTGAACTTATATTGCTAATTTAACAAATATTTGTCCTAATTTATTTTAAATATCATAGGGCAAAGAACCAGAATACCAGAAGTGCGATACTTTCTCTAACCTTATAATATATATTGTTATCAAAGCTCAGATTGAGACTAGAAGCTTCAATATCTGCTTTAATATTATAAAAGGTGCATATTTCATTTATCCTTGCCAGGTGATATGAATTAGAGACAAAGATAATATTTGATAACCTTTTTTTATTGATCAGTTCTTCTTTAACATATCTGACCTGTTCAGCGGTATTGGTAGTTTTTTTCTCAAGCCAGATATCGTTCATATTAACTCCTCTTTCTTTTAAATACAAAGAGGCAACTTCGGCCTCGCTTAATTCCCCGGGAGCATTCCCACCTGTTACCTGAATTTTGTTAACATCTCCTTGTTTGTAAAGCTCATAAGCTTTTTCAGCTCTAGAAGCAAGCATAGGACTAGGTACATTATTGGACCACACAGCAGCACCAAGCACAACTGCAACATTATCTCTGGTGTTATTTAATTTACCTACAATTTTACTCTGATTAACATAAACAAAGGCAACAACGAGGAAGAGAATGATAATAATAACCGCATTCAGTGAGGCATTAAGGAATAATAATTTTTTTCTTCCGGTAATATTCAACCATACAACAAAGAGGAGTATAAAATTCACAAACTGGTAAGCTGAAAAAAGAAATCCAGTCAATACATCCCGGAACTGATGTTCAAACATGTAAATCTTTGGCATAGGAAATTTGGTGAAGGAATTTATAATACCAGCCAAAAGAAAGATGGTCATTATAACAATATATGACAAAATAGCCCGGTCAGATACTCTGGATTTCAAGAATATATTAACAACAAGACCAAGTATGATAAGGATACTGAAAGAAAGATTTAATAAATTTCCAATATAACCCAGTCTAAAATTACCAAGAGGGAGATTTTGAATTTTATACTTTACAAAAAAGATTATCAGTAGGTGAGCCAAAACAATCAGAGCAGACACAATGCTCAGGAAGTTATTATTATTGTTTCTTTTAATCTTTTTCATGTAATTAAATATAATTATAATAGAAAAGATTAAAAAAGTATAAAGGATATATCAGGATTGTTTTTTTTCCACTGCAAAAAGTAGGAGTGTCATAATAGTAACACCAATAATAACTCCTACAGTATCAGCAGTCCAATCCAAAATATCACAAGAACGCCCCGGAATAAATAATTGATGTAATTCATCCAAAGCGCCATAGGAAGATACAATTAAAACAGTAAACCAGGCGGGGTATTTCTTGACAACTGGAAACTTATTCTGAATCCGAAGAGAAAGATTGAGCAAAAAACCAAGCCCACCATAAGCGAGCAAGTGTTCGATTTTATCACTTATATGGATATTGGGCACATCCATTCCAGGCAAAGAAGTAAGGGTCAGAATTAACAGCCAATATAGAATCAGCGGCAAATAAACAAGATATTTTTTATGCTGTTCAAAGTATTTAAGCAAATGATTTCCTCAGGAATTTAATTGATTCAAATAAATAATTTATAATATCTCCAGCTGTATAGCTATATTCGGTCATCTTATCCTCTAACAGATCGGCAGTAAGACTATGCAGATAGACACCACAAACGGCTGCATCCTCTGCATTTTTAATCTGTGCATATAATCCTGCGATAACACCAGTTAAAACATCTCCAGTACCAAATTTAGCGAGTCCGGGATTACCAGTACTATTTATAAATGTTTCGCCGTCTGAATTAAAAATAATGCTCGGGGCACCTTTAAGAACAAGAACCGCACCGGTTTCCCGGGCAAACTGCCTGCCGAAATTTAATAAATCTTTCTTTAATTCATTTATATCAATTCCTAATAAATCAGAAAACTCGGCATGATGAGGAGTAAGAATAGAATTATTCAGCTTAACCTTTTTATAATTTCCATTTTTTAAGGCAAAGATTGCATCCGCATCGACTACAAATCTTTTGGATGGATTATCTTTAATAATTTTAATTACCGATTTCTGAGTTTCTTCATTTCTTCCCAGTCCGGGACCGATAGCAATTACATCCGCCCAATCAATTCTTTTCTGCAAAGAAGAAATATTTTTAGGAACCAAATATTCTTCTGATTCGCCATAGGATTCCATGATTACTTCAGATAATGAAGGTGCAATGAGTCCTCTACCTGCTTTGGGAAAGGCAAGGATGGAAGCACCAGCGCCTATATTCAATACAGCCTTTGAAGTAAGAAGAGAAGCGCCCGGCAGTTTAACAGAGCCAGCAATAGTAAGCACCTTACCAGCGGAGTATTTATGGATGCTTCTTCCCTTAGGGGGCAAAAGAACAAAAGCATCTTCAGGTTCAATCAAATAATCATCAGTATGATAAGCTTCAAGGAGTGATTCATCAACCCCTATCCCCTTCTTAAGAATTTCGCCCGCAAAGGCATAGCCATCATTGAAGAAGAGTCCTTTTTTATAACCTGCGAGAGTAATAGTCAGATGAGATTTAAAGATCAATTCACCATATCCTTTATCTGCATCAAGCCCAGTAGGAATATCAATTGCAATTTTGAATAAATTTAATTTATTAATTTCTTTAATAATTGATGAATAAGGTTCTTTCAGTGGACCTTTTACACCGCTACCCAAAATTGCATCTATGATGGTATCGCATTTATTAAAATACTTGATATCCTTAATGGAGCTATAGGTGATTATGGTAATATTGGGATGATTAAGATTCTTCAGAATATTATAATTCATCCTGCAATCGGTGGATAATTCATCGGGTTTGCCTAAGGATATTATGGTAACTTCGCAGCCCTCATTAGCAAGATGCCGAGCAACAGCGAAGCCGTCTCCACCATTATTTCCTTTACCGCATAAAATTCCTATGCTATTACCCAGGTTAAGGGATGATAATTTTTCAATAACAGCACCGGCAATATTTAAGGCAGCATTCTCCATCAACAGGATTCCAGGAAGACCTGCTTTATTTATTGCGTAATTATCTAAATCCTTAATCTGGGATATTGAATATAAGGGTATCATAAAATTTTACTTTTTAATATAATTTAAAATACTAAGTAATTATATTAACCATTTTTACAAAAAGGAAGAAATTAAATTTATAACTGATCCCGGTACAATTCCAAGCAGAATAACCAATAAAAAGGATATAAATACTGCCAGTAAACCTGTACTGCTATATTGAACAGTAAATTCAGACTGTGATTCTTTAAAGTACATCAGAACAACTATTCGTATATAAAAATAAACACTAATAGCACTTGAGAGTACACCGATAACAGCCAGCCATGTAATATTAGCTTTTACGGCTGATATAAAAACATAATATTTACCAAAGAAGCCAGCAAAAGGCGGGAGTCCTGCCAGAGCAAACATAAATACTGATAAGAGAAGCGCAAGCATGGGGCTTTTTTCAGATAGTCCTGCATAAGAATTTATATTCAGGTTAGTCTCATCCTTTCCTTCGATCAAAGAGACAATTCCGAAGGCTCCTAAGTTCATAAAAGTATAAGCGATAAGATAAAACACCACACCAGCTATCCCCATATGATTACCTGATGCAAGACCTATTATCAGATAGCCAGCATGGGCGATAGAGGAATATGCCAGCATTCTTTTAATATTATCCTGAGCGATCGCCACAATGCTGCCAAACAACATAGACAGAACAGATATCACTGCAAGGTACGGCAAGAATATATGCAACGATCCTCCGAACAATGCAGAAAGGGATGCAATAATAGCACTGAAAGCCGCGGCTTTACCACCGGTAGAAAAAAGACCCGCTATAGTAGTGGCTGAGCCCTGATAGACATCCGGTACCCACATATGGAACGGGAAAGCGGCAATCTTAAAAGAGAAGCCAATAAAGAATAAAAGTACACCAGCTAGGAAAAGTATATTACCGGACAATGAAGGAAATTGAGCGGTAATACTGTCGATTGAGGTAGAATGTACAGCACCATATATAAGTGCAATTCCATATACAGTAAATCCAGTTGCAAAAGCACCGAGCAAGAAATATTTTAGCGAAGCTTCATTGGCATTCAATCTTTTTCTATTCAACCCAGCGAGTGCATAGAAACTGACAGACATAATCTCTAGCCCCAGGAAGATCATGAAGAGATCTTTAGCCCCAGCCATACACATCATACCAAGGACTGATATCTGAATAAGGATATAATATTCCCCGAAATACACGCCATATTTCTTTATATAATCTATTGATAGGAGGCATGTAACAGCGGCACCGAAGTTAAATATGAAATGAAAGATATTAGGAATACCCCCTGTCTGAAGCATATTCTGCATAATAACAGAGACAGAGTTTACGGTAAACAGTGAATAAAATCCTGTTACACCAAATATTATAATAGAGAACCAAGGAAGTATGCGCTCACTATTTGAGGAATACATTTCGATAAGCAGTGAGATTAATATCCCAGCACCGAGGATTATAAATGGGAGAATACTATAAAATTCCTGAATATCGTTTAGCATATTATTTTAATCTATAGACAATCATTTTAAATCCACCTGCGGTGAAGGAGTATTTACCTGAAGTATAACCCTAGCCGTTGACCTATCTGATACTTTTAAGAATGTTGAAGGGTAAACTCCTATCCACACAATAAATATCAAAAGAGAAGCAAATACAACAATCTCCCTGACATTCATATCTTCTAAATGTTCCATCTTAGGATTCTTTACGATACCGAATATTACCCGTTGATACATCCATAGCAAGTAAACAGCGGCGAATATTACACCAGATGCTGCAAATACAGTGAAGCCCCATGAATTAAGTACAGGAGACTTAAATGCACCTAACAGAATTAAAAACTCGCCAATAAAACCATTTAATCCGGGGAGTCCAATTGAAGATAACGAGGCAATCAAAAGAGCCGCGGAAAAGATGGGAACTATCTTAGCAAGACCACCATATTCGGAAATTTCTCTTGTATGAGTCCTTTCATAAATTACACCGACCAGAAAGAAGAGAGCTCCTGTAGAAAGTCCATGGTTCACCATTTGAATTACTGCTCCCTGTATAGATTCCTGAGTCATCGCAAATATACCAAGGACAACAAAGCCAAGATGAGAGATAGAAGAATAAGCCACAAGTTTCTTCATATCCTTCTGAACCATAGCCACAAGGGCTCCATAAATAATCCCAATAACCGCAAGGACGGATATATAAGGAGCAAATGTAATAGCAGCTTCAGGGAATAAAGGGAGACAAAACCTTAACAATCCATATGTACCCATTTTCAAAAGGACAGCGGCAAGAATAATACTTCCAGCAGTAGGGGCTTGAACGTGAGCATCAGGGAGCCAGGTATGCAAGGGGAACAAAGGGATCTTAATTGCGAAGCTCAGTGTAAACGCAAGGAACATCCAGTTCTGAAAGTTCTTTGCGACAGCAGGACCGACACTATACAATTCAACAAGGTCAGTAGTAAAATGCCCAATCACTCCTCCCGCACTAACCGCAAGCCAGATAATAGCAACGAGCATCAGTAGGCTGCCAAACATTGTGAACAGGAAGAACTTGACTGACGCATATATTCTCCTCTCCCCTCCCCAGATACCGATTATAAAATACATCGGGATAAGCATAGCTTCCCAGAACACATAGAAGAGGAAGAGATCGAGGGAAACGAAAACACCAATCATACCAACTTCAAGGAGAAGCATGAAGAAAGTGAATTCTTTAACTTTTTTATTTATGCTTTTCCAACTGGACAGCAGAGTTAACGGAGTTATAAAAGTCGTAAGAAGCAAGAGAAGCATACTAAGACCATCCACACCGACATGATAACTTATGTAGAGGTTAGTGATCCATGGTATTTTATGTACAAACTGGAAGCCCGGATTCAAACTCTCAAATTTTGCAAAGATCATCAGGGAAAGAATGAATGTAATAATAGAAATGACGAATCCGAATACGCGTATCTCTTGTTCGTGCTCCCGTTGGAATACGAGCAGGAGCATGGCTCCAATTAAAGGAGTAAACAGGACATATGTAAGTAATTGGTTCGATTCCATAAATTATAAACTCATAATAATCCAAAACAGAGCAATTACAATCCCGAGCATCATAATGACGGCATAGAATTGAGTAACACCAGTTTGAATCTTTCTGATTTTGCCTGATATAAAAATAATAAGTGAGGCGGTACCATTAACGAAACCGTCAATAACTGCCACATCAGTAAATCTCCACAAGAACCTATCTGATCCTTTTGCAATAGGGTTAACTATTACTGCATCGTATAACTCGTCCACAAAATACTTGTTAAGCAACAGGTTATATAATCCCTTTAATTTGGTCGAGGCATTAAGAGCAAATCGGGGATTTTTCAGGTAAACATATCTTGCAAAATATATTGCTAAGGCGGCACCTATAACAGTAACCGACATGAGTACTATTGCCTCCAGATTGGAATGCACGCCATATGTCATCATTTTTGTATTTGCGTTTTTGAATACAGGTTCAAGCCACCTTTCAAATAAATTTCCATTTTCACCGGCAAAGATTGCAGGAATACCTATAAACCCACCTATGGCTGAGAGCACTGCCAGAACTATTAATGGAATAGTCATGAGCTTCGGTGATTCATGAGGATGCTTTTGAGAACCAAATCTTTCCTTCCCTTCGAAAGTCAGAAAGTAAAGGCGGAACATATAGAAAGCAGTAAGTATAGCTGTAGCAAATCCGACAAACCAAAGAATATATTGTCCATTTGCATAAGTATTCAAAAGAATATCATCTTTGGAAAAGAATCCTGACAATGGAGGTATGCCTGAGATAGCAAGGGCTGCAATTAAGAAAGTAAAATATGTCTGGGGCATATATTTTTTAAGTCCGCCAAAATGTTGAATATTCTGTTCTTCATGCATAGAATGAATAACAGAGCCAGCACCAAGGAACAATAAAGCCTTAAAAAAGGCATGTGTCATAACATGGAAAATTCCTGAAGTAAATGCTCCAACTCCCATTGCTAGAAACATATAGCCAAGCTGGCTAACAGTGGAATATGCCAGAATCTTCTTAATATCATTCTGAACAAGTCCTATAGATGCAGCAAATATGGCAGTGAAGGCACCAATGACTGCAATAATAGTTAATATAGCGGGAGCAGAGGCAAATATTATCGAGCATCTTGCAACCATATAAACACCTGCAGTAACCATTGTAGCGGCATGTATAAGTGCGGAAACAGGGGTAGGACCCGCCATTGCATCAGGTAACCATACAAACAATGGGATCTGAGCAGACTTGCCAATAGCCCCTATAAACAGGAATAAAGCAATGAAATTAAAGGTAGAAACCGGAACATTAAAGGAAGCGGCACGGGGAAATACTTCACCAAAATTAAGGCTACCGAATGTTAAATAGATCAGAAACATCCCAAGCAGAAAGCCAAAGTCACCAATTCTATTTACAATAAAGGCTTTCTTTGCCGCATCACCAGTTGTACCTTTTTCGAAATTCTTATCATACCAGAAACCAATAAGAAGGTAAGAACAGAGTCCAACTCCCTCCCATCCGAGGAATAACAGTACAAAATTATCACTGAGAATAAGATTCATCATTGCGAAGATGAAGAGGTTCATATAGGCGAAAAACCGCCAGAAACCTTTATCGCCATGCATATAACCAATCGAATAGACATGAATCAAGAATCCCACTCCGGTTACTATGAGAGCCATGATAAGGGAGAGCTGATCCACCTGATAGGAGACATTAATATTCAATCCACCGACATTGAGCCAATTAAACAGAGTAACGATTGTTTTTCTATCATCTGTGGGGAGGCCAAGAGTCTGGAAGAAAGCACCGACTACGATAAGAAAAGAGAGCCCAACGGTTCCACTTCCGATCCATCCTATAATCTTCTCATTTTTTATCCTGCTTCCGAAAATTCCATTAACCAGGAATCCCAGTAATGGGAGCAGGACAGTCAAATAAATGTAATGAGTCATAGATTAAAAACCAGAAATTTGTAAATCACCATTTAAGGATATTTATCTCATCAATATTCATAGTTAATTTATTCCTGAAGAGAGCGATAATAATAGCGAGACCCACGGCAGCCTCGGCGGCTGCAACAGTCATTACGAAGAACACGAATATCTGTCCCACCGGATTCCCAATATAGGAAGAAAAGGTAACGAGTGTAAGGTTAGCCGAATTAAGCATCAGCTCAATTGACATAAAAACGACGATAGCATTCCTTCTTGTAAGGACACCGGCAACGCCGGTAATAAACATAAAAGCACTTAAGACTAAATAATATTCAATGGGTATCGGCATAATGCTATTGGAATTTCTTTTTAGCTAAAACAACTGCTCCTATTGTAGCGGCGAGCAACAAAAAGCCAGCAGCCTCAAACGGGAGGATATAATTAGTATAAAGTTCCCTTCCTATTGTTTCGACGGTTCCCGCGTTTATACTTGCTGCGACATCGGGTTTTATAGAAGAACCGGGATGAGAAAAGAATATCAGATATGCTAACTGAATAAAGACCAGAGCTGCGACTGCAAATGAGAAGGTCCTTATGCCAATAATTTTGGACACAAGTCTTTCAGGTTCAGGTTTCAAGAGCATTATAACAAAGAGGAAGAGAACCATTATTGCTCCTGCATAAACTATCACCTGAACAACTGCAATAAACTGCGCATTTAATAATAAATACAATCCAGACAAAGAACCGAAATTAAGGATTAGAAATAGTGCGGCTATAATTGGGTTCGAACGAGTGATCATGAGTATACCTGATACAGCAGCAACAGCAGCGAGCAGAATAAACAAGATGAGTTCTAAAGACATAATTATTGCTAAAAGATTTTACTGATTATCAGAAAATATTATGGAGTATTTCTATAGATCATTCTTGGGAAAGGAATAGTTTCCCTGACATGATCGAGTCCACAAATCCATCCAACAGTTCTTTCCAGACCTAAGCCGAAACCAGCATGGGGAACGGAACCGAATCTTCTCAGGTCAAGGTACCATTCAAAGGCTTCCTGAGGAAGATTATGTTCTTTTATTCTTGCAAGAAGAAGATCATAATTATCTTCACGCTGGCTGCCGCCGATAATTTCTCCACACCCTTCGGGGGCAAGGACATCAACAGCCAGGGCAAGATTAGGATTCTCAGGATCCCTTTTCATATAGAATGCCTTAACAGCAGAAGGATACCTGTGCACCATTACAGGCCTATCATACTGATTTGAAATTATAGTTTCGTCGGTAGCGCCGAGGTCATTACCATATTGAAAGTCGACACCATTCTTTTTCAATATTTCCACTGCTTCATCATAGGAAATTCTTGGGAAAGGACGGACCACCTTCTGAAGATTTGAAGTATCTCTCTCCAGGACTATTAATTCCTCCTGTTTTTCTTTTAAGATAGTCTGGACGATATATTCGAGGAATTCCTCAGCGAGATCCATATCAGCTTCTAAATCATTAAAAGCGACTTCGGGTTCAACCATCCAGAACTCAGTAAGATGCCTTCTTGTTTTGGATTTTTCAGCCCTGAAGGTTGGACCAAAGGTATATACTTTTCCCAAAGCCATTGCACCAGCCTCAGCATACAACTGACCTGACTGAGTGAGGTAGGCTTTACCAAGATCGAAATATTCTGTTTCAAATAATGTAGAAGTTCCTTCGCAAGCAGCGGGAGTAAGTATGGGAGGATCCATTAAAGTAAATCCCCTATCGTCGAAGAAATCCCTTATAGCTTTAACAATCCTGTGTCTTATTTTCATTATAGCGACTTGTTTAGAAGAACGCAGCCACAGATGGCGATTATCCATAAGGAATTCGATGCCATGATCTTTAAGAGTAATAGGATAATCGTGGGCTTCGGATATCAGATGAAGATCAGTAGCATCAAGCTCAAAACCACCGGGAGCTCTAGGTTCAACTTTGACCTTACCAGTAACCTCGATTGACGATTCCTGTCCGATCCTATCAGCCATATTGAAGACATCTTCGGAAACATTTCCTTTGAAATAGACACACTGGAGATAACCCGAACCGTCTCTAAGGACCAAGAATTTAATCTTACCGCCTGATCTTTTATTAAAAAGCCAACCGGATAAGGTAACTTCCTGTCCAATGTATTGGGAAAGATCTTTTATATATATTTTTTGCATTTAGGGATTATTTCTTTGTTGTAAAATTTACGGACAAATATAAAGATAGGGGTGTATAAATGCAAAGAAATCAATCCTTTAGTGACAATATCATGAGGCTGATATTATTAAAGTCAGATTGAATTTTTCATAGGAACATCCATGACCAGAATTTCGCTATCATCAGAAAGAGAGACAAGATCAATGGAATCCAAATCCCAAAGCCCAATTCCATCCCGTTTTTGAAGCAGGTTATTATGGACATTCATTTCCCCGTTAAGAAGAAAACAAAATACTCCATTGCCTTTTCTTTTAATTTTGTAATTAACCTGATGCTCATTTTGTATTTTCCCAAGATGGAACCATGCATCCTGATAAATCCAGACACCTTCATCTTTAGGGTTTGGAGAAACTATCTGCTGAAGGTTATTTATTCTTTTTGACGGATCAAGAGTAACCTGGTCATATCTTGGCTGGACATCCAATTTATTGGGATAGACCCAAATCTGGAGAAACTTTACTTCTTTATTTTTATCCCTATTATACTCACTATGAAAAATGCCGGTACCCGCGCTCATGACCTGTATGTCACCAGTTTTTATGACCTGAGTGTTATTCATACTATCTTTATGTTCGAGCTCACCTGCAAGCGGAATACTAATGATCTCCATATTGTTGTGCGGATGCCTGCCAAAGCCAGTGCCGGCGGCAACAGTATCATCATTCAGAACCCGAAGGGTGCCAAATTGCAGTCTATCGTGCTCATAATAATCACCAAAGCTAAAATTATGGTAAGTATTAAGCCAGCCATGATCTTCATGACCCCTTGTATCTGCTTTATGAAAAACCATATTTTCCATAAATATTTCCTTTAATTTATTTTTTTGAACTACCCATTATTTTTTTATCCAGAGAAAAGCTTCCACCGCCAAAGAATAGAAACAAGAGTAACAGCATTGTCATTGCAAAATCAGTTTTGTATTCGTGGGCGAAAATCCAGAATCCTTTTTCAATTAAGAGCGTATATTTTGTTGTAACAAAGGCGACAGCCATAATAATAAACAGAGGGACGGAAGCCAATCGAGTAAGCAGTCCAAATAAAACCAAAGTACCGCAAACAATCTCAAAACTTCCGGTGAAGTATGCCCAGAATGGAGGATTAGCGAATCCTATCTTCATAAATCTTCCAGTACCGAGCAATTCAGGGAACAGATATTTCTGAATTCCTTCAGTAAGAAATACGAGACCGACAACGATACGCGGAATAAGCAAAGGAAGATTTCCTGTTTTAATAAATAATTTCATTTTTCCCTTATATTAAAAACTTGATTAGGAAGCAGTATTTCTCCCAACCCATTCTGCGAAAGCAGCCATGAACTTCTGGAAAAATTCCCGATTGGATTCATTTACCAGGTCCCCTTTGTCGTCAAATAGTTTCGCAGCACCTCCGATATAAGCCTCGGGCTGCGGCATAGCGGGAACATTTAGAAACACCAAGGACTGTCGAAGGTGATGATTTGCACCGAAACCGCTGAGGTTTCCGGGTGAAACACTCACAACAGTGGCTGGTTTCCCATCCCAGACATTTTTCCCAAAAGGACGTGAGCCAACGTCGATTGCATTTTTGAGTACCGAAGGAACTGAGCGATTATACTCGGGTGTAACGAAAAGGAGACCGGCAAAACCTTTTAATCCTTCGCGAAACCTAGTCCATGAATCAGGCGGAGCTTTCTCGAGATCCTCGTTGTACATCGGAAGCTGTCCTATTTCCAGAATTTCAAACGTAAGTGATTTGGGTGCAAGTACAATAAGTGATTTTGCAACCTTGAGGCTGAAAGAATCCTTTCGAAGGCTTCCAACAAGGACTGCTATTTTTTTTGTTTCCATTATTTCTTACCTATTTATGGTTAGATTGTTATGTGAAGATATATTTCTTGGCAAAGAATATTTAAGTGTTTCGGCAAATTTGTCTAATGTTTGGTTCCAACCCTGAGTGGCCATATCACTCAAATCGCCGGATGGCAGACCTGAATACCGCAATGTAAATTTAGTATTTTCTTTAAATTCTTCTAACTCAATTGTCCAAAGCATTTCCAATGGGAAGTTCGCACTCATCCCATAAAAGGAAGCCGGCACTATGTTACCTCTTTCATCAGCAAAACTATCGGTGCAAACAATATGGGAGGGTTCAACAATTTCACGAAAGATCCCTGTATTCCAATATTCCCGCCCTTCAGGTGACCTCATACAAAACAGAAAAACGCCCCCTACACGGAAATCGATGTCGCAGTAAGATGAAGTAAAATCCTTTAGCCCCCACCAGCGCTTTATATGTTTAGGTTCAGTCCATGTCTTCCATACAAGTTCCCGGGTAGCGTTGAAAATGCGTGTGATAGTTATTTCTTCTTCGGTTTTTGGGATGAAATTATTTTTTTCTTCCGGCATGTTAATTATCCTCCTTTATAATTCACAAGAGAATATTCCAAGGCATTGAATAAGAATAAAGATATAGCCGGAAAACATCTCTTCTAATATGTATGTAATTCATAAAGTTATAATTATGTATTCATTTGACATTACAAATTATATGATAACATATTTAAAAAGAGTGATGGGCAATAATGATTATACGCCCATCACAACAAACTATTCGAGAAGGAGAGAATAGCTATTTAATATTTACTTCTCTGTTCGTGGATTCTTTTTTACCAACACATCCTTTTGAACTTTAGGACTGTATCTATCTACTTTCTGTTTTTCAGTTGGAGGAACCTGCATACGAACTATATGTCTATTACCTTGTGTTTTGGTAACCGGCGGAGTGTTAGTCCTTGCAGTAGGGTTATCATTCCTAACCGGCGGAGTGTTAGTCCTTACAGGAGGGTTATCATTCCTTACGGGTGGAGTTTCAGTCCTTACAGTAGGGTTATCATTCCTAACCGGAGGCGTGTTAGTCCTTACAGGAGGGTTATCATTCCTTACGGGTGGAGTTTGATTCAGCACTGGTTCTTTTTCAAATTTCACTATACCAATCGGATCTTTTACATAACGCTGAACAACTTTTATATCCGGCTGACGTCTTTGAATTGGGGTTTGATTAACGTTGTTATCACGTGTTACAGTAGGCACTCTATAGGAATTTATATTTTCCCTGTTAAAATCCCCCATTTTCACAACCGTCCATGGATGCACATTATTATCATTCCAAGGTTCAGACCAACTCCTGTTATTTGAACGGCGCGGAGCCCAACCGACATAATCCCCGTAATCAATCCATTGCACACTAGCGGGAGTCCATTCTTCACTGCCTGGAATCCAGAACCAACCATAATCAGTAGAATAATCCCAGGAACCATAATGGTAGACAATCCAACCGAACGGTTCGTAGGAAACCCATACCCAATCGTTTCCGTCATAAGTCCAATGCCCGTTTTCAAAAGGCTGCCAGTTGTTAACTACTGACGGTGACCAGACACTACCGTATGGACTTACATCCTCCCATTGACCGTACTGATTTAAATCATCGACATTATATTCAGGGTAGTCAGAATTATAAGCCGCCCCGTTATCCTGGCTTAAAGAACCAACGTAGCATCCGGGTATAAACCAGATAACCAGAACAAATAACAGCAAAGCTAAAATCTTTATTTTCATTTTCTTGTCTTTATTTAGTTATTTAAATAATAGTATTTTTTTATTAAAATAGTCTTGTTAAATCACAAATCATTCATGAATCTGTACCTATTGGATGCCGCCTAATCCACCACATATTGGAACTGCGTTGACCTGGTGACTCCACCGACGATGACGCTGACTTTAAGGTGATATTCTCCCTTTTCATTGAGCGTGATAGGACCACCAAAGTGATTCATCATAGGCTTGAGATCGACCGAAGAGTTCTTCATTGAGGGGGACACAATGAGAACATTGGCGGTAGCGTCAGCAATTTCTTTCCCGCTTACTGTATCTTTTAGGCTAAGCATAATATGGTGAGTACCGGCCATCATCGGGTCCATCATGGCTTTGTTCATCTTCATGCTGGAGTCTTTCATCTCACTCATCTTCATTTCACCCTTCATCTTTTTGTGCTGCTGCTGCGTCATGAGCCACACCTTCATGTGAAACCCATCGACTGTTGCTTCGACGGTCGGTTTGCCCATCATGGTTGACATGTCATGCTTCTTCAAGTCGGTTTTTGTCATATCCGCGTGTTTTTCCTGTCCAAACATGGGCAGTGTCAAAGCGATTGTCAGGATAGTTGAGAGAAATACATATTTTATTTTCATAGTAGAGCCTTATTTACTTGATTTATTAGTTATTGGAGTTGAAACAATGTTACTGCCCGGCCGCCACTTCTTTCTGAAGATGGAGAAACCTAGCACGTTACCGAGACCGAGTGCTATTATGGCAGGAATCAACATCCAACTGAGTTCACCCCATCCGCTTTCATTTATCCCGCCATTCGATATTTCTCTGCTCATAGCCCAACCGCCGAAAATTATAACAATCACAAAGAAGACGACAAGTGCGATGAGGCGAGGTGTATTTGTTTTTGAGTTCATGACATTATTCTCTATTTGAAATTGTACCGGATTAAATTTGAACTAATTTACTGAGAGGTGTAAGAAAAGACAATCACCCAAAGGGATGAAAAAGGAACTACATCTTTCGGGCAAGCAAACTTCCGTTGACTCAACTCATCCGAAAGAGTTAATCCCTTATTCATCCTTTTGCGCTATTGTTATGATTATTAGTTATGCATAATATTAATCAAAGTTAAATGAACCCAAACTCTATTCAATAAAAGGAGCTTAAGACTATGAAATATGCATTTTCATTAATTATTTGTATGGCGTTCTTTCTCTGTTTTACTTCATGTAGTAAAAAAGAATCCAAGAGCGATAAAAAGGAATCCGTTGGACTGTTCCCAGTTGTTTTGGGGGGCAAAACCGGATTTATCAACAGAGATGGAAAACTGGTTATCAATCCTCAGTTTGACGATGCGAGGAATTTCTATGAAGGTTTAGCTTTGGTAAGTAACGGCGGCAAGGCAGGCTATATTGATAAAGAAGGGAAAAACATTATCAATCCTCAATTTGACGTTGCCGGGGATTTTTCTAATGGTTTAGCTGTGGTAAGCACAGGCGGAAAGTGGGGCTATATAGACAAAGAAGGGAAATACATTATCAATCCTCAGTTTGACAATGCGAGGAATTTCTCTAATGGATTTGCTATGGTAAGTAGCGGCGGGAAGGTGGGCTATATCGACAAAGAAGGGAAAAACATTATCACTCCTCAGTTTGACAATGCCAGGGATTTTTCTGATGGTATAGCGGCAGTAAGTACGGGCGGAAAGTGGGGTTTTATTGACAAAGAAGGAAAATATATTATCAATCCTCAATTCGACAATGTGAGGAATTTCTCTGATGGTTTTGCTGTGGTAAATACCGGTGGGAAGTCTGGCTATATCGACAAAGAAGGAAAAAGCATGATCAGTCCTCAGTTTGACGTTGCCGGAGATTTTTCTGATGGTTTAGCTGTTGTAACGACTGGCAACAAGATGGGTTATATAGACAAAAAAGGAAATTATATTATCAATCCTCAGTTTGACGTTGGCGGGGATTTTTCTGATGGTTTAGCTGCAGTAAGTACAGGCGGAAAGTGGGGCTATATTGACAAAGGAGGAAAATATATTATCAATCCTCAGTTTGATAATGTGAGGAACTTCTCTCATGGTTTCGCTGTGGTAAGCAGCATCGGCAAGGTAGGCTATATCGACAAGGAAGGGAAATACATTATCAATCCTCAGTTCGACAATTTGGAGAATTTCTTTGATGGTTTAGCGCGGGTAACCATTGGCGGCAAGATGGGCTATATCGACAAAGAAGGAAAATATGTTTGGAATCCAAGTAAATGATCATTTAGAGGTTTCGATTTAGTAAATGTTAAGGTACTAATTATTCCGGGAAATTAAAATCCGTGTTCCAGAGATATACATAAAATTTGATGTTGAAAATAAGGCAAATTATTATTACCATAGCCAGTAACAGTTAAATGAATTTGTAAATTTCCCTGTAAGGGAAGTTATAAAACTGTCAGAGATTATAAAATGAGGTGGGCTATGAAACACTCAGTAATCTTAATTTGTCTGTTATTTTTATCGGGTTGTTCCTCAATTCACCAAACAATAAATAATCACGCCCCTGTTTTATTAGTACAACGTCCTTTCCCATCAGTCCCACTTTCTTTAACTAAACCGGATATATTATTGGCAACCGATATTCTTATCAGTGAGGATGGTTCCGTTGCCAATGTAATACTACGAACAGGCAGCGGCATCAAGGCATGGGATTCAATTGCAGTTGAGACTATCCGTACCTGGGAATATTCGCCAATGCGAGTGAATAATAATCCGGTTGCCTGTTGGGTACATCAGAAAATGAGGATCAGAATTGCTGAACCGATTATTTATTCCCTATCTGCTCTTCTTTTCCCTTCATATGAAATTGCCGATTCGTTTTACACTTACCTTGTTGAAGGGCGTAAATTTGAAGAGATTGCAAATTCTGTTTCCCTGTTTCCGACTCTAGGTAAATTTATTGATATTGGCAAAGTTGATATTCACCAGTATTCGGAGTTTATAAGAAATAGTCTTACAAACCTAAGCGAGGGTGAATTTACTAAACCGATAAAATATGATGACCATTATATCATATTCAAACGCGCTCAGAGCAGTCAGAACTAAATTCATAAAAAAAAGCAGAGACCACGATGTATAGGGATTAATCCATAGGGAATTGGGGTGATTTGAAGGTTAATCGGAACTGGAAAAGAATAATTTATAAATCAATACGCCTATATAAGCACCTACGAATGCTATAACAATAGAGATTGATGATGAGTATTTATTGAACAGAGCTATATTCCAAATTGGAATCCAGATACCGACAGATATTGCCCATACCCAGGCACGCTTAGGCATAACAAAACCGAGACATGCTGTTGTAACCAGAATCATTGCTACGGTAACTCCGGTATCATCCCAATGCGGTCGTGAATCAATAAAATTAATCACCATACCTAAGGCGATGGCGATAACCAACATTATCCAAAATTTATTCGTTGAATTCATTTTCCTTACAAAGTGCTGTAGGATTTAATTTCTTTTTCATAATATTCATTTTAGTTTTATATATTTAATATAAATAAAAAAAAAGTTCATTTGAGTAAATACTAAGAGTTTATTATTTTCAAGTATATTGGATTAAACAGTTATACGACAATTGTGCTGGGAGCAATTTTATGTTAAACATCTATCGTTATATGTCATTATATTTTCTCCTACTTATACTTATATCACCTCTCCGTTTAACAGCACAAACGAAAGATTATATCGCAATAATTCCGTCGTTTCACATCAGGCAGAATACAACCGACGCTGAAAGCCCCTTAGAACTTAGAAATCTGCATTTTATTATTTTTGCCTATGAAAATGCTATTGTTGTTTATTCAGAATCTGATTTTATTAACCAAAGTGAAAATGTTATAGAACAGGAATTGGGGCTCCCATCAACAGGGCATAATGTAAACGGAAATGATCCCGGCGGCAGAATTTCAAACGGAATTCGTAGTACTCAACTTTGGGTTCAGGGTGAAAAAGTGAATCCTCAATTTATTCAAGATGGTGATGAAGAATGGTATACTATACAAACCAAACTTCAACCACGTGAAAGTCGTAAGGTGAAAGCGTTATACTGGGCTGAGACTTCACTTGCAGATATTGAAGATCTTCCCGGGCTAGATACAACAGTTATAACCAATGGAAAACGCGGTTTTCTAATCGATTTAGCTCATGCTGCTAAATGGAAGAGCACTATTCAATCAATAGATATAACTATTATATTAAAAGATGGTATTTTCCCATCCTGGGAAACATACAGTGCAGGCCTTCCCTCTTATAATCTTAAAGACTCATCTTTAACCTGGTCAATGAAATATATTAAACCATCCACCAATGATAATGTCCTAGTTAAATATGAATCCTTTAATAATTCTGATTCAACAACAAACACAATAGCAAAATTATCCACGTTTATAGTTAAACAAGCTTATGGTGAATTACAATATTTCGTAAGCCAGCTGAATAAATTATAGAATCCTTTAATAGAAAACTGCGAGATCAGCTATTGAATGGAGAAACATTTTATACTATACCAGAAATTCCTGACAAATAAATTGATCACTAAGTAACTATAAAGTTGAATTAACATTACGTTTCGGTCAAGTCTTCTTTTTGAATAGGATCCAACCGATTCCGACACCGATGAAGAGAGAAATTATTGAGATAATCCAGATCCCACTATGTTCACCCCATCCGATTCCATTCATCCCGCCATTCATCATACTCCCGCTCATGATCCTAGTGCTAGAAAGTATGAAAATCACGAAGACGATAATGAGTGCAACGACGAGAGATGCATATGTTGTTTTGTTCATGACATTATTCTCCATTTTGAAAATTGAACCGGATTAAATATGAATTAAGTTACGGAGAGATAGGATGCGAGGCAATCGCCCAAAGGGATGAAAAAGGAACTACATCGTTCGGGGAATCAAACTCTAAATCGATTATAACATAATTTGGGTCATCTGTTAATTACAAGATATGGTAACGACTTTGCAACTTTATGTTCAATTCGAAGAATTGTCATTTGAACCTCCAATAAAATTAATCTTATAAAAACTTAAACCATACTTTATTCAAATACGTTTTATATTCATCACCAAATTTATTTTCTAAATACCGATATTCTTCCCTAATAAATAACTGCAGCAGGATAAAATTGACAATGAATGTGGTCATAACAAGCCAGGAATTCACGAGTAAAGAGAGTCCGGGGAACACAAAGATAAGATATGCATCATACATAGGATTTCTAAAAATTTTATACAATCCATCTTTCATCAAAAGACCTGATTTAAATGACTTCCGCAATTTCCCTGATACGGCTACAACATAAATATAATCGTTGGAATAGCGATCTTAGGAGCAGCCCCAGTTATTTTCATACATCCTCAAAATAAAATTTACATATACTAATTTCATATCAGAGCAAACAGTAAAGTGTTAAATTCAACACAATCCTGACAGATTGTTATCCGAATTATTTACATTCTGATTTATTTGTGTAGGGGGATTAGTAAAGAAATGAAGCTCTATAACACCTTTTTCATCTATAGTGATAAAAGAGCATCTATGACCTGTCCAATCGCCGGAATTCCAGTATTCAATAGTGCGTCCATCTTCGGTAAAGACGCGCTGCATTCCTTCATGGGTATGACCGCAAATAATAACATCAATCCCCTCCCGACGTGCGAATTCTATGGCATCATGGGCAACGATTTCAGTTAAGCGAAACCACTTAGTATGGAATCTGTCGATCATTCTGGTCAGATATCGCTTGCGGGAATCTATCTTTTGAAGGAAAAGAGTGATGTTGGAGATGAACTTGCTTAATAAGGGGTTCTTAAAAACGAATCTGTCAAACTGATGTCCATGAATCGCACAGAACTTTTTCCCATTCATTTCCCATCGATATTCCAGAAGTGTTTCAATTCCCAAGATTTGATTTATGAAATCATGTCCGGAGAAATCGTGATTTCCTCCTATCCTAATAATTTTTTTAGCTGTATTCTTTTTTCGAAGTCTAGCGCGCATGTATTCGATCAACTGGAACTGCTGCCAATTCATTTTAATATTATCGGGTTGAACCCGGTCATCTTCTATTAAGTCGCCATTGATAATGAGGGTTTCATAATCATACTCCCTAAGGGTATTAAGCAAAAGTTTTGCCTGGCAATTTTCTGATCGCAAATGGATGTCGGAAATGATCACTATGGATGCAGTTTTCATTTAGACTTTCCCAGTTAACTATTACAAGATATTTAACGATTAAAGATAAGGAATACTATTTGAAATGTACCAGTTATATGCTTTTCAGGAAATTTTCTTACAATTTCATGACAACTGCAACCTAATGAAATAATAAATTGAGCATGAGATTTAGGAAAGGCAGCACGTAATAAAAGTAAACAATAATTTGTGGGGGTTCTTATGAGCCGAGTTAAAATAATTATTTTCTTAGGCATATTACTTTTATATGCTGGTCCAGCGTACCCGCAGCAGCATCCTAACAGTATTTATTTGGAGTTACTTGGAAGCGGAGGGATATACTCAATAAACTACGATCGGCTGTTTACTCCTAATATTGGAGGAAGGATCGGATTTAGTTATCTCTCTACCGAACAGGATTTCATTATACCAGAATTAACCATGTATATTTTTCCTCTTTCATTTAATTATTTTGTTGGTAATGGGAGTTCAAAACTCGAATTTGGTGCAGGAATGACATTTATTACCGGCGATTATGACTGGTTGGGATCAAAGGGTTCCGGTAGTGTTGTTGTTGCCAATCTTAATATCGGGTACAGGTATCAACCTGTTGACGGAGGGTTCCTTTTCAGAATCGGTTTTACTCCAGTGGTTACCCCCAATGGGCTTCAACCGTGGGGTGAATTAAGTATAGGCGGCACTTTTTAATAATTCAGGGTTACTGGTCTGACATTTTTTAAGAGAGTCCTTTAATGAATATACACAACAAGGACAAATATTTAATATTCTTGTGTTGCACAACAAAGATCTCCTCAATTCAAGATTAAAAAGAGTATTGGTTGCAATCCATGTGATAACCCCTATAGTTACTCTTGAAAATTAGATTAGATTCACTAGCGAAAAATCACTTTATAAAATAATTATAGGAGTTTATTATGATACGTTTTTTGCTTGTGATTTCATTAGTAACAATATCTCTTGCTATAACAGCAGATGCTCAGACAGTCAGAGCTATGACTCGTTCCAATATACAATCGACACGCTTCCAAAAACAGCATATGCCACAAACAGAAGAAATGCTTATTAATGGATTAAAGAATAGTGATCCTGCAGTAAGATGTACTGATATACAAAACATGAGAGATTTGGAGTTTGCTTATCCAGAAGAACCATTTATTGATTTTCTATCTCCATTGATGGAAACATTAAAGAATGAAAAAGAAGTCACCCAAGTCCGTATTTTATCTGCTATTGCCCTGGATGGACTACATAGTGATTCAGGAGATCGGGCGATTGAAGACATGTCCAAAACGTCCAGCAATCAAAGTATAAAGGAACTATGTATTGCTTTGCTGGTAAAAAGCCAAACACAATAAAACTAAACTTATAGGCTACTTTCCTTTCTGACCATGACATTAATGGTGGGTGTGTTGATTACTAAATAGTATCATAAAGGCGAAGAAATAGATTACAAAGGTTGTCTAGAGCAGGGTTCTCCATATTGTAGGAGAGTTCATAGTGATGTTTCAAGATGATAGTTATTATTCGTTGACAATTATAGAATTTAATGGTTTGATCTTTGATAAGTAACTTTATTACTTTTGTTTTATAATTAGTAACTGATTTTTCAGATTCGTATCTGTTTATACAATAATTATAAGCAGTTATGTCCTTTAACAATAAATAATGGCTGCCATGACACACTATTTCAAAACAATTCTGATTATCATTTTCTTTTTATCTTTTTCAATCAGCTTATTTCCCCAAATTCCCGGTGCCTATGCTGATGGCATTCACAAGGATACTAAAGCAATTCAGGCGGCATTCGATAGCATCGCCAATCTCGGCGGCGGGATGGTTCGCTTTACAAAAGGTGTATACCTTACCGGACCATTTGTCCTCAAAGGCGATAACTTGATTGTTCAGATTGATAGCGGCGCTACAATTTTGGCTTCCCCGAATATGAAAGATTATTACCCCGATGGCGCTGATACATCACTCCCGCTTACTAATACTAAAAACTTTATTTCTGCCAGCGGTTTCACGAATATGACTATTCAGGGAAAAGGAACAATCGATGGTCAGGGATCTTTCTGGTGGCCAACTCTCGATAATCCTCCCCGCCCGCGAATGCTACAGCTAGATAAAGGAGTTCATCTGGAAGTAAAAGAAGTCACTCTGACAAATTCTCCCAAATTTCATCTGTGTCCGAACCATTGCTATGATGTCTATATCCACGATATCCGTATTATTGCTCCCTCTAATTCGCCCAACACAGACGGTATTGATCCAGGTATCTGCCACAAAGTTCTGATTACAAATTGTTATATCGACAACGGAGACGATAATATTGCATTCAGCCCGAGCAGTTCTGATGCAGGGTGGACATCAGCAAGCACCAACATCACCATCAAAAACAACACCTTCATGCACGGTCACGGAGTCTCCATCGGCAGTTATACTCAGGGTGGTGTCGATAGCATGTTGGTCGATAGCTGCACTTTCACTAACACCGATAACGGCATCAGGATAAAATCTCAGCGCGGCAGGGGAGGTAACGTTCATGGTATTACATACAGTAACCTAACTATGACTAACGTCCGCTACCCTATCTATTTTACTGCTTTCTACTCAGGCATTCCACCTCAGAATGTCGATACTTTATTCCCAATTACTAGTACAACACCTTACTACCATGATATAAAAGTTATTAATCTCACTTCAACAAATACTGCCTCAAACTCTGTCGCTGGTATAATCGTCGGAGTTCCGGAAGAACCTCTCAATAATATCACGCTGCAGAATGTAAAACTTTCCGCTAATAAAGGAATCCAATTACGGAATGCATCAATCTCAGTTTCTGATACAATGCTTATAAATGTAACTTCAGGGCCCCGCATTATTTATGAACTTAGGAGTCAATTGGTCACAGGCATCAGTGATAACCCTGCAACTGCACCGGCAGGTTATTCGCTGTTGCAGAATTACCCGAACCCTTTTAACCCTACCACCACTATAATATTTTCAGTACCCAAAACAATGCATGTTTCATTAATTATTTATAACTCAATGGGACAGGAAGTATCAAAACTTATATCAAAAGATATGAGTGTTGGTGTTCATACAACCATGTGGAATGCTTCTGGTTTTGCAAGCGGAGTATATTATTACAGAATTATAGCTGGTAATTTTATAGAGACAAAGAAACTATTATTGCTGAAATGATAGTCAGTTAAAGTTCAATCTTTCGATTTGATAAGGCGGAGTTAGTCACTCCGCCAAGTCCTTTCCTTTTTCCATAAAGGGTGCCCAAATATCGACCCACTTACTCTTTATTTTTAGTTTACTTAACTCTCCCCTGTTTTTCTTTCCATAAAACTATAGTATTATGGAATGCCATATTTAATTGGTAAAAAATTGTAGTATACACGAGAACAAAATGCAGAACTAACGGTTTAAGATGAGGAATGCTAATTTCTGATATGAGAAATAATCTGTCTATGAAAATATTTTTTATACTTCTGTGTTTAACAATTCTTGCCAATGCCCAGCAAAATATTTCTACAAGAACTAATTTAAATCCACTTGGTAATTTTGGAAATAATATACTTGACAGCTTTAAAGGAAATAACCTTTATTTTCATTTAGCTGGTGTGGCGTCAACAGCAATTCTGGTTACAAGTGATGCTGACTATTATATAAATAAATATTTTAATGAGCATGAAGAATACGGAAATGCGACTATTCCTGTTATCCGAATTGCAATATACTTCCCTTTTGTGATAGGAGGATCTCTGTTTGTATACGGGAAATTACATAAAGATGATGAAGCAGTAGGTGCCTCCTATGCAGTACTTCAATCTTCCATAATTGCATTTGGTTACAATACACTATTAAAAGCAATTACAGGTCGTCCTAATCCTGATTGGAGACATACAGAAGATATGAGTGACCTAAGTAAAACTTTTAGATTTGGCTTTTTGAGAGGGGGTGTTTTTTGGGGCTGGCCTTCAGGACATACATCTTCAACAATGGCAGTAGTATCTGCATTAACAAGTTTTTATCCTGATAAAACCTGGTTGAAAGTTGTTGGTTACAGTTATGTCGCTTATATGATTCTTGGAGTCTCATCTGTTAACAGAGGAGGAATGCATTGGTTTTCGGATGCAATTGCAGCTTCATTAATGTCTTACGCAATTGGATCGACAGTCGGGAAATATTATAGAAGTAAATTTGGGGTAGACAATACGACTATCAATTATTTTACCCTCGCCGTCAGTCTTTGATAAATACGTTAAGGGCTCATAGTATTATAAAGGCGGAGAGATAGATTGCAAAGGTTGTTCAGGGCAGGGTTCTCCATATTATAGGAGAGTTCATAGCGATTTCATGCAGAAGGATGTATAGTAATTCAAATGTACT
>OCZT010001313.1_pt1 | contig 25602 bp, 24 predicted proteins | sample 1539031 | NCBI WGS metagenome assembly OCZT01 (sample SAMEA3539308, study PRJEB22396) | soil metagenome | biome: tundra; feature: field; material: soil | place: USA | collected 2010-05 | depth 0.15 m | reverse complement strand
GCCAGGCCAGAGCCAGGATGGCGATCAGGACCAGAAGGGTAATCCAGAAGCCCATTCAGAAGCGCTCAGGACGCAGCAGGGCCACCACCAAATATACGAAGGTGGCGGTGGAGATCACCAGCAGTACTACGTCACCAAAGTTCACGGCAGCCGGTCCAAACCCATGATGAAGAGGTACAGGACGGCGAATACCGCGATGATCAGAACAACCGCTAGCACGTCAAGCACGATTCGAGGCTAGCCGGGCAGGCATCAATGCGGCCTCAACGGCGACCAGCTGCGCGTCAATAGACCGTCAATTTCGTGATCTCTGAGTTGCGGGGTGTGAGCGTCGGACCGGCCCGCGAACTACGATTTGGTCGCATATGACACACAGCCAGGCGAGCTCCGAAAACGAGGCGGAGAATGACAGCCGCGACCGTCCGCTTTCAACCACGATCCGCGTGGAGAAACCCGTCACCGAAGTCTTTGACTTCTTGGCTGACGGTACTCACGATCCCTGCTGGTTGTCATGGGTGGCGACATCCGAGCTCTTGGCCTATGGGGGTGGCGTCGGCGCCAGCTACCGGCAGTCGCTTCGTGGCTCTGCTCTCGGTCGTCGCGAGGTGCGCTACCGGCTCGTCCACCACCGGCGCCCATCCTTACTGGGAGTCGAGGCCACCTCCCTGCCTGGGCGACCGATGGCCCGCTTCCGGCTCGCGCCGGTCGGCCCCACGACCACCGAGGTCGCGCTGACGATTGAGGTGTCAGGGACCAGTGGCTCGAAGGGCCCCGCACCTAGCGGTCTGCGCTGGGCCACCCACATGATGGCGAGCTTGCCGCAGCTCAAGGCGTGCCTTGAGTCCTCCGCTTCCTGACCAGATCTGCCCAGCCGACTTTGCTTCTCTTGGGAGTCGGCCTGATCGAAGCCGCTCACCGGCCCGGCGGCCGGCTGCGGCACGGACTTCGCTGTGCCCACAAGCGGTCGACTGCCTCTCGTCGGCGATCACCCGCCTGCCCTGGCCGGGCCGAGGCTGTGACTGAGTCGTGGCGCCACTGTGGCCCAAACACCGGTACGATGCCACGATGACCAAATTGGAGGCTGGTCCGGCCCACCCCAGCCACAGCCTGATCTCGCTGCCGGGGCGGATCGCGCGCCGTTACCGGGAAACCGCGGCGGAGCGCCCCGACGAGGACATCAACATGCGAGTGCTGACCGCCTTCGTGGCCACCTTCTCCACCGTCCGGATCATCACCCACGGGATCCGCGATCACTGGCTACCGCTGGGAAACATCGTGCTGGGCGGCAGCGGGAAGAAGGCGGGTCAGCCTCTCCACATCCATCACCTGGTGTGGGGCATCCTCGGCCTCACCGGTTGCGGCTACGCCGCCCTGCTCCAGACCGACCTGCGCTGGCGGCAGCGGCTCGCCCCCGTGTACGGAGCCGGGGTTGCACTCACCTATGACGAATTCGCCCTCTGGCTGCGCCTGGAGGACGATTACTGGACCAAGCAAGGGCGGGACAGCGTGGACGCCGTCGTCCTGCTCAGCGCCCTGTTCGGACTTGCCTCGGCATCGCCACTGTTCTGGCAGCGAGCCCTGGGCGAGGTGACCAAAACCGCGGTTCCCCGGACCTTGGGGAAGGTGGAGTTGGAGAATGCGCATCGCCCAGGAGCGCCAAATCACACCCCGGGAGGTAACCCAGATGCCTGATGACTACCTAACAGTCGATGAGGTGGCCGCCCAACTGACCCTTCCGCTGGAGATGATCCAGCGCCGGATCGAGTCCGGGGACATCCCCGTGCACTGGGTCGAGATCAACGGCAAGCTCGAGATGCGCATCAGCGCCGCCGAGATCGGGGTTGGTGAAGCGGGCCGTGCGCCAACGCCGTTCCCCTCCCCCGAGGGATTCGTCGGCGGCGAAGCCCCGGCGGGCGCTGACGAGGAGGTCGTGGCCCCTGGGTGGAGAGTGCGCGAGAGCCAGTACCCCTCGGACGTGTGGCCGTCAGCCGAAGTCGAGCCTGCCGCTTCGGCCGCCCCGCCCCCTACTCCCTGGGAGGTCAGCGCCGAGGGTGACCTCCCCGCGGCCGACTTGGCGCAACCGGGAGAGCCGGTCTGGCGACCGGAGCCCGGGACCTGGGAGGACGAGCCGCTCGATGAAGGCGCTACCGCCGAGCCCACTCCCCAGCTCTCCCCCTTTAACCCGACGGGGACGGACGCCTTCTTCCCCCTGAACGAGGACGCCCCGTCTGACTACGCGGCGGCGCCGCCGCCGGTGGCCTCCGGTCCCGTCACTGCGCCGGCGGAGCCGGTAGATGATGACTACGCGGCGCCGCCGCCACCCGTGGCCTCCGGTCCCTTCACCGCTCCGGCGGAGCCGGTAGATGATGAGGATGAGGAGGAGGCTCCATTCGGTAGGGACGAGGAGGAGGACGAGGAGGAGATCCTCGCCGTCGAGTATGGACTCGACCTGGAGGCTCCCCTCCCCAGCGAGGTTCTGGGCGTGCCCGAGAAGGTCGAGGTGCCCCGACCTTCGGCACTGGCGGCGGCCCAGGGACCGGACAGCGCCCTGGCGGTCAACTCCATCGATGCACGGGAGCTGGTGGCAGGACTTTTCGAACGCTGGGAGCGAGCTCTGGAGCAGCGGATCCAGGCGGAGCAGCGGCTGCGCTTCGAGGCCGAGCTGGAGCGGCGCCTACGCCAGGTGCGCGACCTGCGCCAGGAGCTGGACAACACCAGAAAGTCCACCGCGGCTCAGCTGGCCGAGCGCGAGCAGGAGGTGCTCGCGCTGCGCAACCGGCTCCGCGAGCAGGGACCGGCTCCCAAGAGCCGCGGGCTCTTCCGGCGCTAGCCACAGCGGGACCTCGATCTGAGGCGGTCGGAGCCGGGGGTGACCCCAGGCGGCCAGACTTGGCAAGGTGAGCAGCGAGCGAGCGTCCGAGGAGATCAAGTCCCGGCTCGACCTGGTGGACGTGATTGGGGGCCATGTCCGGCTGACCAGAGCCGGGCGCGAGTGGAAGGGGCTGTGCCCGTTCCACACCGAGCACACCGCCTCGTTCTACGTCAGCCCGGAGAAGCAGCTCTGGAATTGCCACGGCTGCCACGAGGGCGGCGACATCTTCCGCTTCATCGAACTGATCGACCACACCGACTTTCGCGGCGCTTTGGAAGAGCTGGCCAAGAGGGCCGGGGTGGACCTCAGCCAGGACCAGCCCCTCAGCCCAGCTGAACTCCGACGCCGCAAGCAGCGGGAGGTGTTGCTCCAGCTCAACCAGCTAGCGGTGGACTTCTACCACCACGTGCTGCTCCACAGCCCGGCCGGCGAGCAGGGCCGCAGCTTCCTGGACGCCCGCGGGGTGACCGACGAGGACCGAGACCGCTTCAGGCTTGGCTACGCGCCGCTCGGCACCACCCAGGACAACCTGGTCCGCTTCCTGCGCCAGCGCAAGGCGGACCCGGCTGACGTGACCGCCTCCGGGCTGGCCCGCAACGACCGAGGCCGCCTCATCGACTTCTTCCGCCAGCGGCTCATCGTCCCCATCCGGGATGAGCAGGGCCGCCCGGTCGGGTTCGGGGGCCGGGCGATCGGCGATGGCACCCCCAAGTACCTCAACACCAGGGCCACCTCCCTTTTCGACAAGTCCAGCGTGCTCTTTGGCCTGGACCTGGCCCGGGAGGCGATCCACAAGGAGCACCGGGCGGTCCTGATGGAGGGCTACTTCGACGTGATCGGGGCCCGCCGGGTAGGCATCCGCAACGCCGTGTCGACCTCCGGCACCGCCCTCACCGACGCCCAGGTCCGGCTCCTCCGCCGCTTCTCCGACGAGGTCCTGCTCTGCTTCGACGGCGACGCCGCCGGCCAGCGCGCCGCCGGGGTGGCCGTCGGACTGGTGGCCCAGGCGGGGATGAACTGCCGCCTCCTGACCCTACCCGAGGGGCAGGATCCCGACGACCTGGCCCGAAGCGACCCTGCGACTCTCCTCAAGCTGGTCGAGAACGCCCCACCCGCCTGGGAGGCCTTGGTCGACGGAGCCCTGGGCGAGGCCTCCCCTCGATCGGGCGGCGAGGGGCAGGAGGCCCTGCGCCGGGCCATGAAAGTTTTGGGGCGTATCCCCGAGGCCAGTATCCGCGCTCTATATGCAGAGAGAGTCGGCCGCCGGCTGGGAGTCGACGCCGCTCGGATCCTGAAGGATGTGGAACAAAGTGGTACGAAGCAGCCGACGAAGTCGGCAGAAGAAGGTTTGAGGCAGGCCCCGAGCGGGGAGATTGCAATGGGAGCGTCTGCCCATTTGCTGGGGATGCTCTGGCACAGCCCCCAGTTGATAGCGGAGATTCGAGATCAATATCAGGTCAGACGGGATGATTTTCTCGATTCCCAGCAAGGTGAGCTCTATCAGGCCATGGTCGAGGTCGCACCGGAAAGGCTCAGTCCAGCCGACCTCTCCCCGGAGCTTCGGGTACGGTTGGATGAGCTCCCCAAGGGCGGCTTCCCCGAACTCGACGAAAATGCCGGGAGCGCTCGGCGGCAGCGCTCCTTGGGCGACTACGTGAGAAGGATCAGGATCGAGAGCCTGGAGAATGACGCGGCTGGCCTTCGGCGCCGGCTGGCGGAATTGACCCACCACCGCGACGGTGAGGGTCCGCAGCTGGCGGCTGAGCTGGACCGGAAACAGCGGCAGATCGAGGCGCTGCGGCGCAGCGGCGGAATGGAGGCATAGGTTGGTAAAGGTCATGAAGGCACCGGCGGCGGCGCCGGGCCCGCCTCGCACCGAGGATCTGGTGCGGCTCGCGGAACAGCTGATCCTGAAGGGGAAGGAACAGGGCTTCCTCTCTCCCAACGAGGTCGTGGAGCCGTTCCCCGAACTGGATACCGACCCCGACCAGATGGAGCGGCTCTTCGTCATCTTCCGGGAGATGGGGATCGTCGTCTCGGACGGCGACAAGGACTTCGATGCCGAGGAGGCCGACGAAGATGTGCTGGCGACGGAAGCCGATGCCGTCTCCCTGGACGACCCGGTTCGGATGTACCTCAAGGAGATCGGCCGGGTCTCTCTGCTGAAGGCCGAGGACGAGGTCTACCTGGCCAAGCTGATCGAGCAGGGGGACGAGGACGCCAAGCACCGGCTGACCGAGGCCAACCTCCGACTGGTGGTCTCGATCGCCAAGAAGTACATCGGCCGCGGCATGTCGTTCCTGGACCTGATCCAGGAGGGCAACATGGGGCTGATTAGGGCGGTGGAGAAGTTCGACTACCACAAGGGCTACAAGTTCTCCACCTATGCCACCTGGTGGATCCGCCAGGCGATCACCAGGGCAATCGCCGACCAGGCCCGGACCATCCGCATCCCGGTGCACATGGTCGAGACCATCAACAAGCTGGTGCGGATCTCCCGCCGCCTGCTCCAGGAGCTGGGCCGCGAGCCCGCCGACCCCGAGATCGGAGAGGAGATGGGGATCACCCCGGACCGGGTCCGGGAGATCGTCAAGGTGGCGCAGGATCCGGTCTCCCTGGAGACCCCGATCGGTGAGGAGGAGGACTCCCACCTCGGTGACTTCGTCCCCGACAGCGAGGCGGTGGCGCCCTCTGAGGCGGCCTCTTTGACGATGCTCCGGACCGAGGTCGAGGACATCCTCGACACCCTCACCCCGAGGGAGCGCCGCGTGCTGCAGCTGCGCTTCGGCCTGATCGACGGCCACCAGCGCACCCTGGAGGAGGTGGGCAAGCGCTTCGGGGTAACGAGGGAGCGGATTCGCCAGATCGAGGCCAAGGCGCTGCGCAAGCTCCGCCACCCCTCCCGGAGCATGAAGCTCAAGGACTACCTGGAGTAACCGCGGGGCAGCTCGCCGGCTGCCGCTGCCAGCTCCGAAGCCGGGAGGCAGGTCAGCGTGAATGAGCTGGTTTGACTTCGAATGGCCATCACCCAACTGACTTTCCTGTAACGGCCGCTGGCGGCGCTGCTCTAGGCCAGAGCGCGAGGGGCGGCCGCTGGGGCTGTGGTCCTCGAGCTCTGGGCAGGGGGGTCAGCCTGGATCCGGCCCCCGGCCGCTGCTGCCCCATCACGCCCCCCCAATAGGCATAGGATCGGACCGGTGAGAGCGTGGGTTGTTCGCACCAACGGACCCCCTGATTCGATGCGCCTGGAGGAGCTGCCCCAAGAGCCGGCCGCGCCCGGGATGCTGGGGATCGCGGTGGCGGCGGCGGCCGTGAACTTCTTCGATGTCCTCCAAGTGGCCGGCACCTACCAAGTCCGGGCCGAGCTGCCCTTCATCCCCGGAGCGGAAGTGGCGGGGACGGTGCAGGAGGCGCCTCCTGGTGGCCGTCTCTCCCCGGGTGACCGGGTCATGGCCAGGGTGAGCCCCGCCGGGCTGGTTCGAGGCGGGTACGCGGAGTACACGCAGGCGCGGCCCGAGGACACGGTGCGCTTGCCTGACGCGATACCGTTCGCCGAGGCCGCCGCGTTCTTCATCAACTACCAAACCGGCTGGTTCGGCCTGCACCGCCGTGCGGCGCTGCAAGCGGGAGAGGTACTGCTGGTTCACGCCGGAGCGGGAGGTGTCGGCAGCGCCGCTGTTCAGCTGGGCAAGGCGGCCGGTGCCCGGGTCATCGCCACCGCCGGATCCGGTGAGAAAGTCGAGGTGTGCCGCCGGCTGGGTGCCGATTTAGCCATCAACTATCGCGAGCAGGACTTCGTCCAGGCGGTGAAGGAGGACACCGCGGGCCGCGGTGCCGACGTGATTTACGACCCGGTCGGTGGCGACGTCTTCGACGCCTCCACCAAGTGCATTGCCTTCGAGGGGCGGCTGGTAAGCGTGGGCTTCACCTCGGGGCGGGTCCCTGAGCTCCGTGCCAACCACGTCCTGATCAAGAATTACTCGGTGCTGGGACTGCACTGGGGCCTCTACCCAGAACGCCGCCCGGAGCTGGTCGAGCAGTGCACGCAGGAGCTCTTCCGGCTCTATCAGGCCGGCCGGATCCGGCCCTTAGTCTCCCGCCAGCAGCCGCTGGAGGAGGCAGCCATCGCGCTGGCGGCCGTGGCCTCCCGGCAGACGGTCGGGAAGGTGGTGCTCCTGACCTCGGCAGTACCCTCCTCGACGTAGGGCCTCCGCCATGGAGATCGCCGGGCGGGTGGTGGTGGTCACCGGGGCAGCCGGCGGAATCGGCCGGTCCCTGTGCCGGCACTTTCGAGATGCGGGCGCGCGCGGCATCGTGGTGGCGGACCTGGATCGGGCCGGTGCCGAGGCGGTTGCGGCCGAGCTGGGCGGTCTAGCGGTCCCAACCGACGTGACCAGCGAAGCCCAGGTTCAAGCCTTGGTGGAGGCGGCGACCCAAGCCTTCGGACGCATCGACATCTACTGCTCCAATGCGGGGATCGCCTTCTCGGGCGGCGAGGAGGCTCCCGACGAAGCGTGGAACCAGAGCTGGCGGGTACACGTTCTCGCCCACGTCTACGCCGCTCGACATGTCCTCCCCAGGATGGTGGAACAGGGAGAGGGCTACTTCTTGGGGACCGTCTCTGCGGCTGGGCTGCTCAACCACGTCCTGGCGGCCCCCTACGCCGCGACCAAGGCGGCTGGACTCTCCTTCTTGGAGTGGCTCGCGGTGGCCTATGGGGACCGAGGCATCCACGTCTCAGCGCTCTGCCCTCAGGGTGTTCGGACCCGAATGCTGGGCATCGAGGGAGACCAGAACTTCCTTCTCGCCGGCGCCCTGGAGCCGGACCAGGTCGCAGGTTGCGTCATCGAGGCAGTGAGCCACGAGCGCTTTCTCATCCTGCCCCACCCTGAGGTTGAGGAGTACTTCTTGCGCAAGGCCTCCGACTACGATCGTTGGCTGCGCGGCATGCGCCGGCTTCGCGAAAAGGTCCTGGACCAGCCAACCGGTGAAGGAGAATCGTCATGACATCAGGCCGAAGGATGGATGAGTTGGCGGATCTGGTCGGCAGCGAGTTGGGGGTCAGCGACTGGCAAGTGGTGACCCAAGACCAGGTGAACCTGTTCGCTGACGCCACCGGCGATCACCAGTGGATTCACGTCGACCCCGAGCGGGCTCGCTCAGGACCGTTTGGCCAGACCATCGCCCACGGCTTCCTGACCCTGGCGCTCCTGCCCGCCCTGCTCCACGACCTTGCCCTGGTGGATGGGTACCGGCTGGCGGTCAACTACGGTCTCAACCGGGTCCGCTTTCCGGCCCCCGTCCCGGTTGGAGCTCGGATCCGGGCCAGGGCCATCCTCAAGGCGGCGGAGGCGGTGGCGGGCGGCACCCAGGTGGTGCTGGAGTCAACCGTCGAGGTCGAGGGTCAGGACAAGCCCGGCTGCGTCGCCGAGACCGTCACTCGCTACTACGTCTGAAGAGATACCAGAGCGGTCCCGGCACCCGTACCGGGCGTTGGCGAAGCGGTGGCCGATCAGATCTGGGGGCTGCGGCTGGCGAGCAGGTCGATCCCTCGCTCCAGAAAGCCGGTGATGCTGGCAATGCGTTGTTCGTAGGTGGGATCGGGCCTCTTGCCGCGCCGGTGCAGCATCAGGTTGTAACCGAAGATGGCGGCGTACTTGTAGTACGTCAGGGCTCGCCACCAGGCGAAGTCCGCCTCATCGAGGTCGAAGGTTGCCGCCAACAGAGCGGCCGGCACGTCCCAGCGTCCGGTCGGCGGCATTCCCGGTTCCGATGCGCCCACCTCGGCCGCCACGCAGAGACAGCTCAGGTCCAGCGGTGGCTGGCCGAGTTCGGCAATCTCCCAGTCGACCAGGCCCACCACCTGCCCGTTGGTGAAGAGCATGTTCCCGTAGTGGAAATCCCCGTGAACCAGCACCGCCGGCTGGGGCGAAGGTGGATCGGCAGCCAGCAAGAGTTCCAGCTGCGGCCCGCGGTGGGTCAGTTCCGGAGGAGCTCGCTCCATCAGCCAGCGCCAGCGCGCCAACTCATCGGCGATCGATACCGGCTGCTCCCCGCTCAGACCGGTGGCCGACGCAGGCACCCTCTGGAGCTGGTGGAGAACTCCCACGGCCGACTCCGCCAAGACCAACGGCGGAACTCCGGCGGCGATCGCCGCTTCGATCCGGATCCCGGGCAGCTTCTCCATAAGCAGAAAGGGGCGGCCGTCGACGAGCGGCCCAGCCCCCATGGCCAGAACCCTGGGAACGGGTAGCCCCTGGGAGTGCAGGGCCTCCAGGATCCGGCCTTGCCGCAGGACATCGGCGGGACCCGCCGCCCGGGCTCCGGGTGGGGGCAGCCGCAGCACGCTGCGGCCTTGCTCGGTATCCACCCAGTAGGTGAACCCGGAATGGCCCTCGGGAATCGGCCGCAAGCCGTGCACCGGTTGGCCGAGCTGGACTTGCAGATCGGCGCGGATCAGGTCCTCGACGGCACTCAATCCACCATTCCTTCCAGGTGAGCCGTGTCGCCCAGAGATCCGACCCGGCGCCTGCCGTCAGCCACTCTGACGACGCTGATGCTGGCTAGCGCGGGGAAAAAGTGAAATCCGCCTGGAGCCAGCTCTAAGACATCGCCCAGGTATTGCAGGATGGCCAACCCGTGCGTCACCAGCAAGACTCGTCCGCCAGAATGCCCCGCCACGGCATCGTCGACCGCGGCCTGCATCCGCTCCACCACCCCGATGGCTGGCTCACCCAACTCAAGTCTGCCCTGGCAAATCTCGAACCGGGCCTCGCCCAGCCGCAGGTCAGACTGAACCTGCGGCGCCAGCCCTCGGGCGGTCTCCTGGGCCCGGCGCAAGGGGCTCGCGTAGACAGCGTCGATTCGGAGTCCGCGTAGCCGCTGGCCCAGCCGCTGAGCCTGCTCCCGCCCGAGTCGGCTCAGACCTGGGTCAGGGCCCGAGGGTCCATCCCGGTACGCGTCAGCGTGACGGATCAGCCAGACCTCAGTCATGCCGTCGACGCCGACCAGAAAGGCCCGTTGCATCCGCTCCAGGGTGGCGCCCAGCTGATCCGCGCTGAACTCCGGCCCCGGGGACGGATCAGTCACGGTACTTAGCCAGCTCCCATTTGGCGATCTGATGGCGGTGGACCTCGTCCGGGCCGTCCGCGATCCGCACCGAGCGGGCGTAGGCATAGGCGTCGGCGAGGGGGAAGTCGCCGGACAACCCCGCTGCTCCGTGGGCCTGGATGGCCCAGTCCAGCACCTGGCAGAGCATCTCCGGCGCGGCCACCTTGATCATGGCGATCTCGGTGCGGGCGGACCGGCTGCCGGACCGGTCGATCATCCGGGCCGCGTGCAGCGTGAGCAGGCGCGCTTGGTCGATCAGGATGCGGGATTGGGCCACCCGCTCCAGCCACACCGACTGGGTCACCAGGGGAGCGCCGAAGGCAGTGCGCTTTTGGAGCCGGCGACAGGTGAGTTCCAAGGCTCGCTCAGCCAGGCCGATCAGCCGCATGCAGTGATGGATTCGGCCCGGTCCCAGGCGGGCCTGGGCGATCTCGAAGCCGCGACCCTCGCCCAGCAGGAGGTTGGAGGCCGGTACCCGCACCTGATCAAAGTCCACCTCGGCATGACCGTGCGGGGCGTCGTCGTAGCCGAAAACCGTCAGGGCGCGGAGCACGGTAACTCCGGGGGTGTCGAAGGGCACCAAGATCATCGACTGCCGGTGATGCCGGTCCGAGTTGTCGGGATCAGTGTTGCCCATGAAGATGAACAGTTGGCAGCGGGGGTCCATGGCCCCAGAAGTCCACCATTTACGGCCGGTGATGACGTACTCATCGCCGTCGCGGACGATCCGGCTGCGAATGTTGGTGGCGTCCGAGGAGGCGACATCGGGCTCGGTCATAGCGAAACCGGAGCGGATCTCGCCGTCCAGCAGTGGGCCCAGCCAGCGCGCCTTCTGTTCCGGGGTCCCGAAGCGCTCCAGGACCTCCATGTTGCCGGTGTCCGGGGCGGAGCAGTTGAAGACTTCGGCCGCCCAGGACACCCGGCCCATGAGCTCGCAGAGCCGAGCGTACTCGACGGTACTAAGGTCGGCTCCCTGCTCGGAGTCGGTGAGGAAGAGGTTCCACAGGCCGACTGCCTTCGCCCTTACCTTAAGTTCTTCCACCACCCCTCGTGGTTGCCAGCGCTCGGCCCCCTGCGACTCCCGTTCGTAGCGTAATTCAGCCGGATAGATGAACTCTTCCATGAAGTCGGCCAGCTGCATAAAAAGGCGCTCCGCCAGCGGCGAGTGCTCAGATTCCATCTTCCATCCTGCTCATTCCACGAGCCGCCACGGGCCGGGACGGCCCGCAGCCTAGCCTCTCATTCTCCGCCAAGGCCGGGGCGGACCGACGCCCGACCGGCTGTGCAGGCGCCCAAATCTTGGTCCTTGGGCTGCAGCCACGCTCTGGGGTGGCGCGTTCAGCTGGTGGGTGGGGCTTGCCCCGACGACTCACCCCCGTCTACGCTCGCCCGGTGTTAACGCCACCCAAATTGACGCTAGCCTCGGCCACGATGCGCGGAGCGGGGGCGGGGAGACTGTATGGCGCGCTCCTCAGACCAGGCCGCGCGCGCAGGCCACCAAGGCGCGTTGAGACTTGACCAGCCCGGCTGAGGCCCTACCCGAGTCCGAGCTCGCCGATCGGGTGGCGATCGTCACCGGGGCCAGTCGCGGCATCGGCGAGGCGATTGCCCAAGCGCTGCTCGTGCGCGGTGCCCGGGTGGCGATCTCGAGTCGCCATGAGGACGGCCTCCACGCCGCCCAGGAGCGTTTGGGCAAGGGTGTCCGCGCCATCGTCGCCAACGCCGGTCGGCCCGAGGACTCGCGGCGGCTGGTGGAGGAGGTCATGGAGAGCTGGGGGCGGGTTGACATCCTGGTCAACAACGCCGCCACCAGCCCTCACTTCGGACCGACCTTGGACATTGAGCTGACCGCCTGGGACAAGATCTTCGAGGTCAACGTCCGTGGCGCGTTGGTGCTGACCCAACTGGTCCACCAGGCCTGGATGAAGGAGCACGGGGGCTCGATCGTCAACATTGCCAGCGTCGCCGGGGTCAGGCCCGACATGGGGCTCGGTGCCTATGGCGTCAGCAAGGCTGCCCTGATCATGTTGACCCGGCAGCTCGCTCTGGAGCTCGGCCGTGACGGGGTGCGGGTCAACGCGGTGGCGCCCGGGATCGTGACCACAGAATTTGCATCCGTGCTCTGGCAGAACGAAGCCATTGCCCGGCGCATTCGGGACCACCATCCGCTGGGGCGATTCGCGGTCCCCAAGGAGGTGGCTGAGGCGGTCGTGTTTTTGGCCTCCGACCGCGCCTCCTACATCAACGGCGCGATTCTGCAGATCGACGGCGGGCAGTAGGCCGAGGCGCGGCAGACTCAGTCGCGAGCCCAATTGGGTCCCGGCCACTCTGAGCTCGGAGATCGCGACCACTAATCAAGTGCACATCGCTCGGGGACCAACTCTGTGGCACCGACCATTGTGCGCGAGTTGCGCTCAGCAGATCATTGCTCCCAGTTGTGTGTCATTGTGTGGCCGCATCCCGGCCGGGGCCGCTGAGCCCCTCAGCGGCCCCGGTCCAGTCGCAGCGCCGAAGCACTTGGCTGGCGCTGCCATGACTGACTGCCACCCGGCTGGCGCTGGCGGATCCCCGCCCGGCGCTGGTCATGAAGCCAGCCCCGGGGAGGTCCGCCGTGGAGCTTAGAGACACTCCCGCTGAGGCTGAATTCAGGGCCGGGCTCCGCGCCTGGATCGAGGCCAATCTTCCCGCCGAACTGCGCGGGAGGCGCTCCCGGCTCGAGGATCTGGACGCCTCTCGGCGCTGGAGCCAAGCCCTCTCGGAGGCGGGCTATGCGGGCCTCACCTGGCCAACTGCCTACGGCGGGCGGGGTGCCGCGCCCGCCTTGGAGGCCGTGATGCTGGAGGAGCTGGCCCGCGCCAATGCCCCCCAGCACATCGGCGTGATCGGACTCGGGATGGCGGGCCCGACCATCATCGCCCACGGCACCGAGGCGCAAAAGAGCCGCTACCTGCCATCGATCCTGAGCGCCGGTGAGATCTGGTGCCAGGGCTTCTCGGAGCCGGGTTCAGGCTCCGACCTGGCCTCGGTCCGGACCAGGGCCGAGCTTCGGGGCGGCACCTTTGTCCTCAACGGCCAGAAGGTCTGGTCCTCCTACGCCCAGGTCGCGGACTGGTGCATCCTGCTGGTCCAAAGCGACCCAGGTGCGGCTCGGTACCAGGGGCTCACCTTCCTGCTGGTCGACATGCACTCGCCCGGTATCGAGGTGCGGCCGCTGCGCCAGATCACCGGTGACGCCGACTTTAACGAGATCTTCTTCACCGACACGGAAGTGCCCAAAGCCCAGGTGCTGGGGGGGATTGGCCAGGGGTGGGCGGTGGCCATGACCACCCTGCTCCACGAGCGGGCCACCTTCGGCTTTTCCCTGACCGGCGCCCTGGAGGCGGCGCTGGGCCAACTGCTGCGCTTGGCCCAGGACCAGCCCGCCCAGGCGGCCCGGTTGACCGATGCCATCGGTCGCGAGTGGATCCAGATGCAGGCACTCAAGCTGACCGCCCACCGGGCCCTGGCCCAGCTGGCGGCCAGCGGCCGCCCCGGGCCGGAGGGGTCGATCATCAAGCTGGCCTGGTCGGAGTCCAACCAGAGGGTGACCAAGCTGGCCCGGGAGCTGCTCCCAGACCCGATCTTGGACGACGGCCACTGGTACTACCTGCAGCTCCGGAGCCGGGCGAACTCGATCGAGGCGGGCACGTCGGAGATCCTGCGCAACATCATCGCCGAGCGGGTACTCGGCCTCCCCCGGTCACGCTGATGGACTTCTCGTTCAGTCCCGAACAGCGCGAGCTCCAAGCCCAGGCGCGCTCCTTCCTGGAGGCCCGCTTCCCTCTCTCCCGCCTGGCCCAGCTGATCGACTCCGAGCCCGGTTGGGATCCCTCCTCCTGGACCGAGCTGGCCGAGCTCGGCTGGCTGGGCGTCTCGGTGCCCGAGTCACTGGGCGGCGCCGGGCTCGGCTTTGTCGAGGAGGCGATCCTCCTGGAGGAGTTCGGCCGCTGCCTCTATCCGGGGCCCTACCTGGCGACCGTGGCGATGGCCCTGCCGGCCCTGGACGATGCCCGCCTGGCGGAGGTCGCCAACGGCAAGGCGCGTTGGTCGGCCCTCCTCGGGCCGGCGCCGGACCTGGTCCCTGACCTCAACCGGGTGGACTGGGTGGTGGTGGCGTCCGAGGATCAGGTGCTGGCGGTCGAGGCAACGGGCGAAATGCTGACTTCCATCGACCCCACCCGACCCATGGGCCGCCTGGATCAGGTCAGTGGGGAGCTGCTGGGCAAGGGTCAGGAGGCGGTGCGGATCGGCCGGCTGATGCGCGAGCGCCTGCTCACCGCGCTGGCGCTCGAGGCGGTGGGGGGCGCCCAACGGGTGCTCGAGCTCAGCCTGGAACACGCCCGCTCGAGGGAGCAATTCGGCAAGCCGATCGGGATCTATCAAGCGGTCTCCCACCCTCTGGTGGACTGCTACGTCGAGATCGAGTTGGCGCGTTCCCTCGCCTACTGGGCGGCCTGGTGCATCGGTGCCGGCCACGAGGACGCTAGCCTCGCCGCCAGCGCCGCCAAGGCGGCCGCGGCCGCGGCCGCGGTCAGGGCCTGCGAGCGCGCGATCCAGACCCACGGAGGCCTGGGCTTCACCTGGGAGAGCCCGCTCCACCGCTACTACAAGCGCGCCCTGTGGATTGAGCGCTTCGGCGGCACCTCTGCCGAGCATCGAAGCCGGGTGGCCGAAACCCTCTTGCAGCGCCCGCGCACAGCTGCGGCGGCTTCGGCGAGTGGAGCGGCGGTCCGCCCCGAGGCCGGGGCCGGCGGCTAAGGGGCGAAAGATGAGCATGATGGCGGCGTCGCTCAACAGCTGGATGCTCTTCGGCCACGCCGCCCGCCACTTCGCCGACACCGAAGTCGTCACCCAATTGGATGGCGGCCAACGTCATCGCTACACCTACCGGGAGTTCAGCGCGAGGGCGCAGCAATTGATGCACGCCCTGGACCGGCTCGGTCTCACCGACCAAAAACCCGTCGCCACCCTGGCCTGGAACAGCTACCGGCACCTGGAGTGCTACTTCGCCGTGCCCTGCACGGGCCGGCTCCTGCACACCCTCAACCCCCGCCTCCCCAGCTCCGACCTGGAGTTCATCATCGAGGATGCTCGGGACCAGGTGATCCTGGTGGATCCCGATCTCCTGCCAGTGCTGGAGCGGGTCCAGTCGGCGCTGGGCGGGGTGCGGCACCTGATCGTGCTCGGGGACGAGGTACCCACCTCCAGTCTGCCCAACCTGATCAGCTACGAGAAGCTGATCGGTGGCCAACCCACCACCTACCCGCAGCCCCAGATCCCCGAGGAGACCGCGCTCGGAATCTGCTACACCTCGGGAACCTCGGGCCGGCCCAAGGGGGTCGTCTATACCCACCGCTCCACCTTCCTGCATGCCCTGGCCTCAACCTCAGGGGCCGGGACGGGGCTCGGCCCCGGGGACTGCAGCCTGCCGATCGTGCCCATGTTCCACGTCAACGCCTGGGGCGCCCCCTACGCCGCCACCTTGGTGGGCGCCAAGCAAGTGTTCACCGGGCGTCACCTGGATGCCGCCACCATCGTCAGCCTGATTGAGGAAGAGCAGGTGACCCACACCTCGGGGGTGCCCACGATCTGGGCCAATGTCGCCGATGAGCTGGCCCGGCGGGGGTCGAGACTGCCGAGCTTGCGCTTCCTCTCCGCCGGCGGCAGTCAGCCCCCTCGGTCGCTGATCGAGCGCTACCGGCGCGAGTTCGGGATCACCATGCTTCAGGGCTGGGGCATGACCGAAACCTCCCCCGTGGCCAGCCTGGCCTGGCCCAAGCACAAGATGCGAGATTGGGACCCTGACCGACTGCTCCAGGAGGTCGGCAGCCAAGCCGGCCTGCCGCTTCCCGGGATCGACATTCTCATCGTCGACGAACAAGGAGCGGAGGTGCCCGCTGACGGCCACTCCATGGGAGAGCTGCTGGTCCGGGGCCCCTGGGTCGCCGCCTCCTATGTGGGCGGCCGGTCGCCTGAGCAGTTCACCAAAGACGGCTGGTTCAAGACTGGCGATGTGGCGGTGGCTACGCCCGAGGGTTACTTTGCCGTGGTTGACCGGACCAAGGACCTGATCAAGTCGGGTGGCGAATGGATCTCCTCGGTCGACATGGAGGGACAGCTGATGGGGATGGAGGGGGTCATGGAAGCGGCGGTGATCGCCATCCCCGACCCCAAGTGGCAGGAGCGGCCGCTGGCGGTCATCACCCTGCGGCCGGGAGCGGAGTTGGCTCTGGAGACGGTTCGGAGCTACCTCCTCACGTCCGGCTGGGCCAGCTGGCAGCTGCCGGATCGGATCGAGATCGTCGAGACGCTACCCAAGACCAGCGTTGGCAAGTTCGACAAGAAGGTCCTGCGCCAGCGGTTCGCCGGGGCCCCTCCCTCGGCTGTCCCGGAGTGAGTCGACCAGGGTCGCCACCGTCGCGGCGGCTCTGAGCGCTATCGCTCGAACTTGAGGACCGGTTTGAGAGTGAGCCGTGAGTCCATCCGCGCGTAGGCCTCAGGCGCCTCAGCCAAGGGGACCCGCTCGCTGATGATGGCCTGGGGCTGCAGAACCCCACTTTGGATCAGCCGCAAGAGGGTCTGGCGGTGGCGATAGGGCTGCCCCACGATGGTCTTGATCGACAGGTTGCGCAGCCAGGCATTGCCCGCCGACTGCGGCCAGGACTCACTGACCAGGATCCCGACCAGGGCGACGGTGGCCCCGATGCCGGCCACCTTCCAGGCCGTCTCCAAAGCGGACTGGTTGCCCACGGCCTCGATGACCACGTCCGCCCGCGCGCCGCCGGTGGCTTGGCGCAGGAGCTCCGCCGGATCCCCTTGGGAAGCGTCGATGGGAAAGGCCCCGAGCTCTCTCGCCAAATCGAGCCGGGCCGGGACCAGATCGATCGCGAACACGGTGGCGGGCCCGAAGAGCCTGGCGCAGGCCACCGTCAGGAGCCCGACCGGCCCGGCCCCCACCACCGCCACCACATCACCCGGACCCATCCCCGACTCCACGCAGCCGGTGTAGGCGGTGGCCAGGATGTCGCCGGTGAACAAGGCGGCCTCGTCCTCCATCCCGTCCGGGATGGGACAGAGGGTCATGTCCGCGATCGGCACCCGCATGTACTCCGCCTGCGCTCCCTGAAGTCCGCCCATCAGGTCCCCTAGGCCGAACATCGCGTAGGCGGCACACTTCAGGTGCCGCCCAGCCAGGCAGGCGGCGCAGCGGCCGCAAGCGACGAACATGGCCCCGGCACAGCGCTGGCCCACGCTCAACCGTTGCACCGCCGGACCCGCCTCCTCAACCACCCCGACGAACTCGTGGCCCAGCACCGTGCCTGGTGCCAGCTTGGGGATCTTGCCGTGGAGGGCGTGCAGATCGGAGCCGCACACGGCGGCCGAGGTCACCCGCAGCACCACGTCGTCGTCCCGCTCCAGCTGCGGCTTGGGCACCTCGACCACACCCACCTCGCCGGGGCCGAACCAGCAGACGGCCCGCATGGACTGGCTCAAACCCATGGGAGGATCGTAGCTCGCCCAGGCGGCGCGAGTCGGAGCGACCCCCAACGGCCGTGGGGGACCGCAGGCCCGCGCCTGCAGTCCCCCAGCCCCGCAAATCTCAGTTGCTGGGCACTCCGCTGGCCGGCGCCTTGGTCGGCGTTGCCGTGTAGCGCTGAATCTTTCCCGTGTTGCCGGTCACATAGATGGGGGTCAGCGCCGTCTGCGCCCCCGTGGCTCCGGTCTTGACCACCTCCACCCCGGCGTATCCGAGGTGGCTGCTCTTGGAGAAGTCGAAGGGGACCAGTCCCGGACCCCCGGTCAGCTTGACCGTCTCCAACGTCTTGAGCACCCCGGCTCGGGTTGGGTTACGGCCCGACTCCTTGAGGACTTGGACCAGGGTGTAGGCCTGGGCCATCCCGTACAGGACGTTGCCGTCCCACGGCAGCGTCGGTGCATATTGCTGCGCGATTCCCTTGAAGAGCTTGATCCAGCCGTTGGAAGCATCGGAGACCAGCGGCAGGTAGGCGTCACTGATCATCCCCGTGGCCAAGGCACCCCCGGCGGCGCCCTTGGAGATGTTGGAGAGGAACGCGCCCAGGGTGGGCGGATCCGATCCCACGTTGGTGACCACCCAGGTGGGATGGTAATTCAAGGCCGCTGCCGTGAGCAGTGCGATGGCCGTGAACGCGGGAACCGAGAACGAGACCACCACCTGGGCTCCCGCCTGCTGCAGGCCGGCGATCTGGGCTCCGATGCTGGTGTTGGTGGCGACGTAGTCCTGCTTGCTCACCACGGAGCTGGACGGAATCTCGTCGTTCAGCCCCTTGACGCCGTCCAAGCCGAACTCGTCGTTCTGATAGAAGTAGCCGACTTTCTGCCCACTGAGATGCTGCTTGACGTACTGACCGAGGATCTTGCCCTCAATCGTGTAGTCCGGCTGCCAGCCGAAGGTTTCCGGATACTGTGAGGTGTTGCTCCAGCAGTTGCAGCCGGAGGAAACGAACAGATCCGGCACCTTCTCGGAATTCAGGTAGTTGACGACTGCCAAGTGCGTCGGCGTCCCCAGGGCGCTGAACATCGCGAAGACGTTGTCTTGCAGGACTAGCTGGTGCGTGAGTGTCGGGGTCTGGGCGGGGTTGTAGCCGTCATCCAGGTAGTCGTACTTGATCTTCCGTCCGAAGACGCCTCCGTGGGCGTTCACGTAGGCGAAATAGGCCTTCGAACCCGGCGCGATCTCGTCGTAACCCGGCGCGGCCACCCCGGTCAGGGGCTGGGTGCTGCCGATGGTTATGCTGCTGGAAGTTATCCCGGGAGCGGACGCCTGGTTCTTGCTCGACGAAGGCCCCGTCGCGGCGGTCCCCCCACAAGCCGCCAGCACCGCGGCGACACACGTCAATGCTGCCCAAGGCAGCACCGTCTTTGGTCTCATGGTTGCTCCTCCATTTCCGTGTTAGCACTGATCTAGTCAGGTCTCCGTCTTGCCTCGTATACCGACGCCTAACCACTCTCCCTGCGTAACCCGTGTTGCCGCCAGCGCGACCGGCCCAGCCCGGCGAGTCGTTTCAGGCCACCCTGGATGCCACCAGGGAACGCCAGGATGGCAACCATCAGTACCAGCCCGAAGATCGCTAGCGGCAGGTTGTTGGCGATCGAACTGGGCAGATTGAGCCCGCTCGCGAGGCTGCCGGTGAGGTCCGGCACCATAACCAAGACGAGCGAGCCCCAGACCGCCCCCACCAGGCTGCCCAGCCCCCCGATGACGATGGCGATCAGCAGTTGGAGCGAGAGAGTGACACTGAAGGCCGCCGGCGCCGCGAGGCCGACCCAGTAGGCGAAGAGCGCGCCGGCTAGGCCGGCACAACCGGCGCTGATCACGAAGGCCAGCACCTGGATTCTGCCCACGTTGATTCCGGCCAGCAGCGCGGCGACTTCGTCGTCGCGGACCGCCTTTAGGGTCCGGCCCACCCAGCTCCGCATCAGGTTGGCCAAGAGGACCAGGGTCACCAGCGCGGCCACAACCGAAATCCAGGCCAGCCACTGCTCGCTTGAGAACGTCGCCCCCAGCCAACTGGGCGCGCTGGGCGGCGTGATCGGGATACCCTCCTCGCCGCCAAAGAGTGAGGAGAAATGGAGCGCCAACTGGGGCAGGGCCAGGGCCAGGGCCAGCGTGGCGCCAGCCAGGTACGGGCCCCGCAGCCGAGCCGCCGCCACCCCGAAGATCAGGCCCGCCCCGGCGGTGGTGGCGACCGATGTCAGCAGTACCAAAATCATCGCCAGATTAGGCTGGGACTTCAAGAGGAGTGCCGTGGTGTAAGCGCCCACCGCCATCAGGGCGCCGTGGCCGAGCGAGATCTGTCCGTTCACGCCCGTCAACAGCGTCAGCCCGGCGGCCGCAATCACAAACACGGCCACCCCGGCCAGGTTGTAGTTGGTATACGAGCCGACCTGGTAGCTGAAGATGACAATGGCGATCGCGACCAGCACCGCGAACAGTCCGTGGCGGGCCAGCGGCCGCCGGCCAACCACCCCCCAGAGAGACGCCACCGGAACGCGGCGTCCGGACTGGCGCACCGCCTTCACCGCCTTGTGCACGCTCACGTCCTCACACCCGTCGCTCCCGGTGTCCCGAGAAGAGGCCCTGCGGTCGGACCATCAAGATCGCGGTCAGGATCGCCAGCCCCGCCAGCGTTTCCAGGTCAGGGCTGACGTAGCCCACGAACGTGAGCACCAGCCCCATCAGCAGGCCACCCACCACGCTCCCCCACGGGCTGTCGAGGCCACCCACGATGGCCCCGGTGAACCCGAAGATGAAAACCTCGTCCATGTAGGTGGGCTGGAGGAGCAACGTCGGCGCGATCAGGATCCCCGCCAAGGCACCCAGCACTGCGGCCAAGGCCCACCCCGTGGTGAGCATGCGGCCAACGCGAATCCCCAGCAGCCGCGCCACCTCGGGACTGAAGGCCGAGGCCCGCATCCGCAGACCCAGATTGGTGCGCTGGAACAGCGCTGCCAGCAAGAGCACGACCACCAGCACACTGCCGAAGGTGAAGAGGTCGAAGCCCGAGAGTGGGACCTGAACCTTGCCCACCTCGATCCCGGTGATGGCGAAGGCGGGGGGAAAGGATCGGATGCTGCCGCCGAAGATCATGGGCACGACCGCCTCCAGGAAGAGGTAGAGGCCGAGCGTCAGAATCACCACGTTGAAGGGCGAAGCCGACTCGACCGGCCGCACCAGCACCCGCTCCACCACCGCGCCCAGGAGGAAACCGAACGCCAGCGCAATGGCAAAGGCGGCCCAATAGGAAAGGCCCAGCTGAATCACAAACAGGGCCACGTAGGTGGTGACCATGGCCATCGCCCCCTGGGCGAAATTGATCACCTTGGTCGCCCGCCAGATCAGCACCAACGCCAGCGCCAGAGCGGCGTAGATCGCCCCCTGAACCAGGCCCTCGATGATCAGGACCAGCAGGGTGTGCATGGACTAGCGCCCGCCGCCCACAGCTGGTATCGCCGCCCTTGACCGAAGCTTAGAAGCCAAGGTAGGTACCGAGCAGGTCGCGGTCGGCCGCCAACTTGGCAGCTCGGTCGTGGGCCACCACCTGCCCCAAAGCCAACACGACAGCGTCGTCAGCGACCGAGAGTGCGCTACGAGCGTTCTGCTCGATCAGCAGCACGGTCAGGCCTCGATCGGCCACCAGGGACCGGAGCTTGGACATGATCTGCTGGAGCACCTGGCCCGCGAGCCCCAGGGAGGGCTCGTCCAGGAGCAGGAGCCGGGGATGAGCCGCCAGTCCCCGCGCGATGGCGAGCATCTGGCGCTCGCCTCCGGAGAGGCTGGCGGCTGAGAGACGGCGTCTCGACCGCAGCGGCGGGAACAGCTCGTAGGACTCCTCGAGGGCCTGCCGCACGCCGCCACCGCGGCTCGCCATGCTGCCCAGGCGCAGGTTCTCCTCGACGCTGAGCTCGGTGACGACCCCGTGCCCCTCAGGCACGTGAGCGATGCCCAGGCGCGCCACGCGCTCAGGTGCCAACCGCGAGATGTCCAGCCCGTCCAGGCGCACGCTGCCACCGCGGCCCCGCACCAGGCCGGAGATGGTCCGCACCAAGGTGGTTTTGCCGGCGCCGTTAGCGCCCAGGACCGCCGTGATCGAGCGCTCCGGCACCGTGAGTGACACTTGGTCCAGGGCCACGGCCTGGCCGTAGGCGACGGTTAGATCGCTGACGTCAAGCATCGCCGGAATCCCCTTGGGCTACCGCGGGCTCGCCCAGGTAGGCCTCGGCCACGTTCGGGTCGGCTCTGATCTCTTGAGGGGTACCGGACGCTATCACCCGGCCGAAGTTGAGCACGACCACCCGATCGGAGACCTCCGTAACCAGGTCGACGTTGTGGTCCACGATCGCCAAAGAGGCCGTCTGCCGAACCCCCGCAACCAACTGGGCGAGCTCGCTGACCTCACGCTGCGAGAGGCCGCTGGCGGGCTCGTCCAGGAGTAGCAGCGAGGGCCGCGCCATGAGTGCCCGGGCGATGCTGACACGCTTCTGAACTCCATAGGGCAGAGAGCGGGGGTAGGCGCTGGCGGCCTGGGCGATTCCCAGCTCGGAAAGGAGCTCGCCCGCCTCCTGGACGAGTTGACGCTCCATCCGCATCGAACTTCGCCCGCCGAAGAGAGCGGCGCCGAAGCTGGGCCTCCGAGCGGCCCCCGCGACCACATTCTCCAGAACGGTCAGGCTCGGCCACAAGCCCAGGCCCTGCAGGGTGCGGGCGATGCCTAGGCGGATCAACCGATGCGTGGGCAATCCCAGCAGGGGCTGACTGCGGTAGGTGATCTGCCCGCTCTCCGGACGAACGAAGCCACAGATGACGTTGAACAGAGTGGTCTTGCCGGCGCCGTTCGGCCCGATGATCCCGACGACCTCGCCGGCCTCAACCGATAGCGAGACCCGGTCGAGGGCAGTCAGACCACTAAATCTGACCGTGATGTCTTCGACCTTCAGGTCGCCCGGCCTGGCCACCGCGGTCACCGCCCGCGGCGACCGCGGCGAGACGCGGCCCCGGCTGATCGCATGGCTCCGACAGTCACGCGATCAGCCCCAGCGGGAGGGAGCGCCCCTAGTCCCGGGCCGACCCCTGGGATGCCCCAGCCGCCGGATCCTGACCCCGAGCCACCCCTCGTCGCCAGCCCGACAGACAAGCCCAATCATGGGCATTGACCCAGGCATTTGCCCAAGCCTAGCATTGGCGCCGGGATCAGCCAATGGGCATTGGCTGGCTTTCGCGGCCAATGGGATGTGCCGATGCCCATGCCTTTGACGATTGGGAGCAAGTTGATGGTCGATACCGTCCGCGAGCACAGCGATCGGGCTGGTTTGGCGCTGCGCAGCGTGCAGCACCCGTCATCCCGATCGGTCGAGGTTATTGCCGATCTTTCCCGGGGACTGCTCCACCGCATCTCCGAGATGACCGATCGTCTGATTTTGACGCTGGAGGCCCGGGATGAGACCTACCGAGAGCGAAAGTTGGTACCTGACGCTGACCTGTTGCGGTCGGTGTCCGACAACCTCCGGGAGTACGTCAGCGCCCTGACCTCTCTGCCAGACCTCGCTGAGGCGTCACTGGAGGTGGCCAGAGCCACCGGCCGGCGCCGGGCCGAGCAGGGATTGCCGCTGGAGAGTTTGCTCCGGGCCTATCGGGTGGGCGGGATCGTGGTCTGGGAGGAGCTGTTGATCGAGGCCGGCGCCTGCTCCCCGCCGCCCACGGCCGAACTCCTGGAGGGCGCGGTCCTAGTCTGGGAAATGACCGATCGATTCTCGTCGGAGGTGGGGACCACCTACCAGCGCACCCAGGCCGAGCTGCACAGGCGGGACGCGACCCAGCGGCAAACGCTGCTCCACAGCCTGCTGACGGGGATGGCGAGCGAGGCCGACCTCGCCTTCGCAGCGGACGTCCTTGATCTCACCGAGGCCGGTCCCTACCTGGTCGCGGTTGCCGAGCCGGGCGGGGAGACCGGTGACTCCCTGGCGGCGGCGCTGAGTGCCCGGGGGATTCGCTCCGAATGGCTGCTACGCCAAGATCGGCTGGTGGGGGTCCTCTCTCCCCGGGCAGGCGGGTCGGAGTCGAGTCGGCACTGCCTGGAAGGCTTCGCCAAGCTTCGGGCCGGCCTCAGCCCCGAGGTGGAGTCCCTGCGCCAGGTCGGCTCCGCGTATCGGCTCGCGGAACTGGCGCTCAAGGCCATCCCCCCTCATCGGATCGAAGTGGCCAGCCTGGACGATCGCCTCACCAGCGTTTTCCTGGTCGCCTCCCCGGATCTCGCCCAGCGCCTGGTCCGACGCTCGTTGGGGGCGGTGATGGACCTCGGCCCGGGGGAGCGGGGGGTGCTGCTGCGGACGCTGCGCCTCTACGTACAATGCGGCGGCTCGGTGGCCAAGGTCGCCAGTCGGGTTCCCTGCCACCGCAACACCGTATTCAACCGGCTGGCCAGGATCCAGGACTTGACCCACCTATCTCCGGCCGACCCTCGGGACCTCGCTCAACTGGCGCTGGCGCTGGAGGCGATCGAGCTGCTGTCGATCACCACCGACCGCCAGTAGCCGTTGAAGCCAAAGCGATCGGCGAGCTGTCCCTCTGGCTAGTCCCCCGATTCACCGAGGTCGCCGCCTGACCGCGGGTCCGGCCCTCGGTAAACTCTCCCCCTGATCGATCCGGAGTAGCTCAACGGTAGAGCAGGCGGCTGTTAACCGCAAGGTTCACGGTTCGAATCCGTGCTCCGGAGCCATCCTTCCCTTCCGTCCAACTCTGGGGTGGTGCTGCAGTCAGGCCGGAGCCCTCCAGAAGCCGCGTCATCCGGGTCGCGCGTGGGCTTTCGACTTCATGACATAGCACCGCCGGCACCGACCCGGCCGGCCGCCAGGTTTTAGCCGCGGTCGCGGGCTTTACTTGACGGCCGGCCACACCCCAGCCGCGGCCTCAGTCGCGAGAGTCGCGGGAGACGGACTCCTTGACACCCTTCACGGCACCCTTCAGCCGCTCCTTGGCGTCCCCGACCTTGCGCTTGGCCTTCCCAGACGTTTGCTGAGCACGCCCCTCGTTGGCCAGCTTCCGATTTCCGACGACCTTGCCGACGGTCTTCTTGACCGCACCCTTCGCCTCGTCTGCACGTCCCGGCATGTTGGCTCCTCGCGAACACCGAACTGGCGGATCTCTTCCCGAAGCTAGCACCACTCCTCCAGCGACGCATCCAGGAACGCGTAATCCAGCTCCTGGCCAAATCAGCTGTACCGGGCGCTGGACCGGTGATCTGAATTGGCTGACAACACGGAGCGCGTCAGCCGCGCGCCCCCTGCGTCCGGGCCGGCTGCGGGCCCGCGGGTCGCGCTCGCCCGGCCCTCACAATGGCAGCGATGAGAGTCTCAGCCAAGGCTGACTACGCCGTCAGGGCGGTGATCGAGCTCGCCGCGGAGGGGGGGCGCCGCCCGGTCACCGCCGAGCACATCTCCAGCATCCAGGACATCCCGCTCAAGTTCCTCCACAACATCCTGGCGGAGTTGAAACGCGACGGCATCGTCAACAGCCACCGGGGGGCCGCAGGCGGCTTCGGGCTGGCGCGCGACCCGGCCCTCATCTCGGTCGGCGACATCATCCGGGTCGCCAACGGCGGGCCCCTGGTGCGCGTCGGAGACTACCGGGCGGATGAGCTGGCGTACACCGGCCATACCGCCCCCCTCAGGGACGTCTGGGTGGCGGTCCGCGTGGGCGTCCGGGACGTGCTCGACGAGGTCAGTGTCGCCGACATCTGCTCGGGCCAGCTCCCGGCAGTGGTCCACCATCTCCTAGAGCGCCCGGACGCGTGGCTGCCCCGGGTCAAGCTGCAGCCCGGGCAGGCCCCGCGCGCTGGTGTGCCGGGCCCCCGGCCGAGGCCGCTCCCGGCGGCGGGCAGGACTGCGGCCACCGTCTCGGACCACGAGTGATCAGCTGCCCGGGCGCGCCGCCGCTGGGGTGACTCCCTAGGGGATCCGGCTCCGCGCAGCCGGATCGGGCTAGGAGCCCGCTGACCCTGGCTCGAAGCGAAAAATTCGGGCGGCTATCGCCAGCAGCACGATCC